>Ga0265313_10002118_pt1 | contig 17660 bp, 10 predicted proteins | sample 4123metaG_FD_203122 | JGI IMG/M metagenome (GOLD analysis project Ga0265313, IMG submission 203122) | Rhizosphere microbial communities from Carex aquatilis grown in University of Washington, Seatle, WA, United States - 4-1-23 metaG | ecosystem: Host-associated > Plants > Roots > Rhizosphere >...
GGAATTCCGTGTTGGTCACGAAGAGGTCGTCGCCCACGAGCTGGATCCTGTCGCCGATCGCGTCGGTGAGCTTCTTCCAGGTCTCCCAATCGTTTTCCGAACAGCCGTCCTCGATCGAGATGATCGGATACTTGGCGACGAGCTGGCTGTAGAACTCGACCATCTGGTCCCCGGAAAGCTTCCGGCCGTCGGATTTCTTGAAGACGTAGCTCTTCTTTTCCTTCACGTAGAATTCGGAGGCCGCGACGTCGAGGGCCAGGGCGATGTCCTTGCCGAGCTTGTAGCCGGCGTTCTTCACGGCGAGGGCGATCGCGTCGAGCGCGGCCTCGGCGGAGGCGAGCTTCGGGGCAAAGCCGCCCTCGTCGCCGACCGCCGTCGACAGGCCCTTTTCCTTGAGAACCTTCTTGAGGGCATGAAAGACCTCGCACCCGTACCGAAGGCCCTCCGCGAAGGAATCGGCGCCGATCGGCATGATCATGAACTCCTGGAAATCTATCGGGGCGTCGGAATGCGCGCCGCCGTTCATGATGTTCATCATGGGGACCGGAAGCACCTTTGCGTTGGGGCCGCCGAGATACTTGTAGAGGGGCTGGTTGAGCGCCACGGCCGCGGCCTTGGCCGTCGCCAGCGACACGGCGAGGATGGCATTCGCGCCGAGCTTCGACTTTGTCTTCGTCCCGTCGAGCTTGAGCATGGCGCGGTCGACGCCGACCTGGTCGCATGCGTCATGACCGGTCACGACGGGGGCGATCGCCGCCTTGACGTTTGCGACGGCGTGCTGGACCCCCTTGCCGCCGTACCTGGCCTTGTCCCCGTCCCGCAACTCGAGGGCCTCATGCTCCCCCGTGCTGGCTCCCGAGGGGACCGCCGCGCGCCCGAGGGCGCCGCAGGCGAGCTTTACGTCGACTTCGATGGTCGGGTTGCCGCGGGAATCGATGATCTCGCGGGCTGTGACGGCGCTGATGGAGGTGTTCATGCGAAATGGGATGAACAGCCAGCAAACGTCAGGCCACCGGCGAGGGAAAGCGCAAACTTTATGCCTGACTGCGGATCAGAACGGGAGCCTGATCCGGCCGACCCGGTGGAGGAGGCGGCGCACCGGCCCCACGGAGCGCGGGCGGGAATCCTCGGGAATCTGGCTCAGGAAGCCGCGGTCGAGAGCGATGCGCGCGACCGCAACGCCGTCGAAGTTCCGGGTGGCCATCGCCTCCCGCGTCAGCAGATGCGCGGGCACCTGGTCGAGATGGCCCTCGTAGGCGGCCGCGTGCAGCGGCGTGTCGCCGTTGTCGTTACGCGTTCGCAGGAGAATCGTGGTCAGCTGGGAGGGGGGTATCTCGTTCAGCTGCCCGGTCTCGGCCGCGGCATGGATGGCGGTGAACCCGCTCTTGCTGGCGATGACGAGATTCTCCTCCGTGAGGAGTTCGCCGGGAATCTGGTTCAGGTGGCCGGCGATGGCCGCGGCGTGGAAGACAGTATCCCCCGCGGCCGTCGTCTCGCGGAACGCCGCGGCGGTGAGCAGGTCGCGAGGGATCTGGTCGAGGTGGCCGTTGAAGGCGGCGACGTGGAGGACGGTCTCGCCGCCCAAGTTGCGCTGGGAAAGGTATTCCGGTGTGATGAACTCGCGCGGCATGCGGTCGAGCGTTCCCTTTTCGGCCGCCTCGTGGAGGAGGGTGTTTCCGACGTCCGTCTTCCGAACGACGATATCCGGCGTCAGGAGCGCCGCGGGAATCTGATCGAGATGGCCATGGGCGGCGGCCAGGTGAAAGACCGTGTAGCCGGCGTTGCTGCGCCAGGAGAGCGGCTCAAGCGTCAGCATTTCCGGGGGCAGCTGGTCCAGATGGCCCCCGATCGCGGCGTGATGGAGGGGGCTGTACCCGGCGACGTTCCTCACCTTGAGCAGCTCCGCGTTGAGCATCCCGCGGGGCAGGTCCCCGAGGCCCCCTTGTTTTGCGGCGGCGTGCAGGGGGGTGTTTCCCGAAGCGTTCGGGGCCGTGAGATTTTCGGCCGTGAGGACACCCTGGGGGAGCTGGCGCAGCTTGCCGGCTGCGGCCGCAGCGTAGAGTTCAGGATAGGCCATGGAAGAGTCCGCGGGAGGATGCCCGGGGCAAGAATAGAAGGGTGGCGGAAGGTCGAGGCAAGGTTTTGCTGCGCGCGAAGTTCTGTCGCATCGGTCCTTTCCGGGTCGGAATTAATAGAAAAGGACTCGATTTGCCAAGTTTGCCCGTGTAAGCACCTTCTGTCATCCGAATGAGTTCCGCCGAAACCAAGCCGACCCCTCCGCCTGCGCCGAAAAAGGACTCCATCCTGCTCGTCGACGATGAGAAGGCGCTTCTGGACGTTTTCGAGGCGGCCCTTTCGCCGAGCTTCGAGATCACGAAGGCCAACACGGTGCGCGAGGCGGACTTCATCATGCAGAAGCAGGCGTTCAAGGTCGTCGTCGCCGATCACCTGATGCCGGGAGGCAACGGGATGGATTTTCTCGTCCGCGTCCGCGAGGAGTTTCCCCACACGCAGCGCATCCTGGTCACCGGGTACATGAAGCCCGAAATGCTCATGCGCAGCGTCAACGAGGCCGCCCTCTTCCGTTACCTCCTGAAGCCGGTGGCGATCGCCGAGCTGATCAAGGTCGTCCAGGACGCTGCGAAAGCGCACGACGCCTCCGCAGCCCAGCATTAGCAGCCCGCCAGCTTCTTTCGCAGGTAGGGCGCAGTGGGGCTCCCCTTTGTCCTGAGCAATCCCTCCAGGACTCCCTGGTAGACCAGCCTGCCGCCCTCGGGCCCGCCGGCCGGTCCGAGTTCCACGATGTAGTCGGCCTCCGCGAGGACATCCATGTGGTGCTCGATGACGACGACCGTGTGCCCCTGGTCCACGAGGGAATGCAGGACGCGCAGGAGTCGCTCGCAATCGCTCAGATGGAGGCCGATCGTCGGCTCCTCGAGGAGATAGAGATTGCGTGGAGCCGTGCCGCGCGAGCGCTCGCGATAGCCGGCGAGCCCGCGCGCGAGCTCAGTGACTAGCTTCAGCCGCTGCGCCTCGCCCCCGGAAAGTGTGGGGGAACTCTGGCCGAGCGTCAGGTATCCCAGGCCGCAGTCGACCATCAGCCGGCAAACGGACGAGAGCTGGCTGTGGAAGTCGAAGAACTCCGCGGCCTCGGCGAAGGTCAGCTGCAGGACGCCGCCGATCGTCTTTCCCTTCCAGGTGATGTCCGAAAGTTCGGGGCCGTACCTGAGGCCGCCGCAGTCGTCGCAGGGCAGGTACGTGTCCGGCATGAACGCCATCTCGAGTCGGATCCGCCCGGCGCCTTCGCAGGTCGGGCAGCGCCCGCCGTCGGTGTTGAAGGAGAACCGGCCGGCCGTGAATCCTCGGATGCGGGATTCGGGGAGGGAAGCAAAGAAGCCGCGGATCGTGTCGAATATCCCCAGATAGGTCGCCGGCGTGGATCGGGGTGTCTTGCCTATGGGGGACTGGTCCACCTCGATGACCGAGCGAAAGCCCGGCGGAAGCCGCAGTCGGTCGAAGGGAGGCGGGGAGCCGGGGCGGTCGGCGCTGAATCCGGTGAACCGGGCAAAGTCGCGCCCGGTGAGCTCGGTCCTCCGCCGCCGAAGGGCGCATTCAACGGCGGGTCCGAGGAGGTCGCGAGCGAGCGTTGACTTGCCGGCGCCGCTCGGGCCCGCGAGCAGTATCAGCCTGCCGAGCGGGAGGCGCAGATCGAAGCCCGAGAGGTTGCGGAAGCGCACACCGGTCAGCTCGATCCAGCTTCGGTCTCCGGGCGCAGGGATCGGTCGATAGGCTCCCCGGATCGGATGGGGGATGCCGCGCTCGAGGAAGACTCCCGTGAGCGAGGCCGGGCTGCGCCGCACCTCAGCGGGCGAGGCGTTGGCCAGAAGCTCGCCGCCGTGAACCCCCGCGCCCGGCCCGAGGTCGATGATGCGGTCGGCCCGTGCCATGATCTCCTCGTCATGCTCGACGACGAGGAGCGTGTTTCCCCTCTCGCGGAGCGCCTCGAGCGTGCCGATCAGCCGCTCGTTGTCGCGCGCATGCAGCCCGATGCTCGGCTCGTCGAGAACGTAGAGGACCCCGGACAGATTCGAGCCGAGCTGGGCGGCCAGGCGGATCCGCTGCGCCTCGCCCCCGGAAAGGGTGTCGGTCGGACGCTCAAAGGCGAGGTAGCCCAGGCCGACGCGTCCCAGGAACTTCACCCGTTCCTCGATCTGCGGAATAATGTCGGCGGAGATCAGGCTCGCGCGAGGGTCCAATTCGAGGGAGCGCAGGCAGCCGAGCAGCTCGGCCGGCGTCCGCTGAAGCAGCTCGGGCAGGGAAAGCGGGGGCCGTCGGCCGCGAAAATGGAGCTTCACGGCCCGGGCCACGCGATTGAGCCGGGCGCCGCGGCACGCCGGGCAGACGGGCGCCCCCTTCGGCGGCGGGCCGGACTTCTGGTCGGCGGCGATGTCGGCGACCTCGGGAGGGTCGTCGCCGTCCTCCGCCTCGCGGGCGAGCCATTCAAAGAGCCTGCCGTAGCCGCGGCATTCCGGGCACCATCCCCGGGGCGAATTGAAGGAAAAATGCTTGGGATCGAGCTCCGGAAAGGATTCCCCGGTTTCGGCGTCCGTGCGCGTCGTGGAGAACCAGGAAATGATTTTTCCGTCGGTCCGGCTGAGGAAACAGGATCCCTTTCCGAGGCGAAGGGCGACCTCAAGGGCCTCAGGAATTTGCCGGGAGCCCGGCGCCTTGAGATCGGCGACGACCACCTCGATGTCGTGCTCGCGATAGCGGTCGAGCTTCCGGAACGCGCCGACCCGGAGGATCCTGCCGTCCGCGCGCATGAGGGCGTAGCCCTGCCGCGCGATCCAGTCGGCGATCGGCTGGTGATGACCCTTTCGCCCCCGGACGAGCGGCGCGCAGAGATAGAGATGCGGCGCCCGCCGCGCCTGCGGCCCCGCGAGCACCCGGGCGAGCAGCTTCCTCAGGGCCCCGGGCGATTGGGCGACAACGGGCCGGTCCGTGTCCGGGTGATGCTGCACGCCGAGGCGCGCGTAGAGCAGCCTCAGGTACTGGGCGACCTCCGTGATCGTCGCCACGGTTGATTTTCGGGAACCGCGCGTCACGCGCTGCTCGATGGCGACGGTCGGAGGAATTCCCGTGAGCCGGTCGATATCCGGGCGCGGCAGCTGCTCGACAAATTGCCGGGCGTACGGGGACATGGACTCCATGAAGCGCCGCTGGCCCTCGGCAAACACGATGTCGAAGGCGAGCGTCGACTTGCCCGAGCCGGAGACCCCGGTCACGACATTGAAGGCGTGGTGCGGGATGGTCAGCGAAAGGTTCTTGAGGTTGTTTTCGCGGGCCCCGACCAGGGTGAGCTCCTGGCGGAGCGGCACGTGCTCCCGACGGGACGGCGCCGGCTTCTCCCGGCGGATTCGGCCGGACAACTCCGCCGCCAGGAAGGGCGCCGTCGCCGTCGCCGCCCCGGCCATCGGCTCCGGCGGGCCCTCCGCCACGATGCGTCCTCCGGCCGATCCCGCCTCGGGCCCGACCTCGAGTATCCAGTCGGCGGACTTGAGGACGTCGAGATGGTGCTCGATCACGACGACCGAGTTCCCGCGCGCAACCAGCTCCTGAAGGACGGCGAGCAGCAGCCGCACGTCGTGGCGGTGGAGCCCGGTCGTCGGCTCGTCGAGGAGGAGGAGGGAGCCCCGGGACTGCGGATCGCCGCCGGCAGCCTCGCCGAGATGGCGCACCAGCTTCAGCCGCTGCGATTCGCCGCCGCTCAGGGTGTTGATCGGCTGTCCCAGGTTGAGGTAGCCAAGGCCGAAGGAGACGAGGGGGGCCAGCCTCGCGTGGATCGCCGGCTCCCGCTCGAAGCGCGGCAGCGCGTCCGCGACCGGCGTCGCGAGGAGATCGGCGACCGACAGGCCGTCCCAGGCGACGGCCAGCACCTCGGGCTTGAAGCGGCGGCCTTCGCAGACGGGGCAGGGCACAAACACGTCGGAGAGGAATTGCATCTCCACCCGCTCGAAACCGAGCCCCTGACAATGGTCGCACCGGCCGTCCCCGCTGTTGAACGAGAAGCTCGAGGCGGTAAAGCCGGCGGCTTGGGCCGCGGGAACGGCGGCATAGAGCCCGCGGATCAATTCCCAGGCGCCCGTGTAGATCGCGGGGTTCGAGCGCGGCGTCCGCGCCAGCGGCGCCTGATCGGCGAGCACGACGTCGCCGCAGCCCCCGTCTCCCCGAATGAAGCCGATCGCGGCGGGATCTTCGGCCGGGCGGCCCCTGTGGGCCAGCATTCCCTGATAGATGACGTTGTCGAGGAGAGTCGACTTTCCGGATCCCGAAACTCCGCTCAGGCACACAAGCCGTTGAAGCGGCAGGCGGAAATTCAGGTCGCGCACATTGTGCTTCGTCACCCCTCCGAACTCGAGCCACCGCGCGTCCGCGGCGGGCCGGCGGACGGCCGGCGGATCGATTCGCATCCTGCCCGAGAGATAGGCGCCGGTGATGCTTTCACGGGAACGGCGCATCTCTCCGATCGTCCCCTCGAAGACGACGCGGCCGCCGCGCGCTCCGGGCTCCGGGCCCAGCTCGACGAGGTGGTCCGCGGCGGCGATCATGCCCTCGTCGTGTTCGACGACGACTACCGTGTTTCCGGCGTCGGTCAGCGTCCGGATGATCGCGATCAGGCGTCCGATGTCGCGCGGGTGAAGGCCCACGCTGGGCTCGTCCAGGACAAACAGGGTGTCGACGAGGGCCGTGCCGAGACAGCCCGTGAGGTTTACCCGCTGGATCTCGCCGCCGGAGAGGGTTTTCGACGGCCGGTCGAGCGACAGGTAGCCGAGCCCCACGTCCTCGAGATAACCAAGCCGGGTCAGCATGGATTCATGGGCGAGACCGGCTGATCGAAGCGCCCCGGGGCCGGCCCCCGGGGAGACGGCGACGGTCTCATTTTGCAGGAGCTCGCGCAGGCCCGAGACCGGGAGCTGGTAGAGTTCGGGGAGCGTGCGTCCGCGCCACCGCCAGCACAGGGCCTCGGGTTGCAGACGGGCTCCCCGGCAGTCCGGGCAGACATTGTAGGAGCGGTATCGGGAGAGGAAGACCCGAACATGCATCTTGTAGGTCTTCGTCTCGAGATACCGGAAGAACCCCCGGATTCCGTACCAGTGCTTCGGCCAGGCTTTTCCGTTCTCCTCGCCGTATCCCGGCTCGCCATTGACGACGTAGTCCCGCTGCCCGGCATCGAGGGCTGAAAACGGGATGTCCGTGGGAATTTGCCGCTTCCGGGCGAACACGAGGAGGTCGCGCTTCGATTCTCCGTACACCTCTCCCTCCCAGCAGCGGATCGCGCCTGCGTCGATGGACAGCGATGGATCGGGAATGGCCAGTCGGGTGTCGATCTCGATCACGCGCCCGAATCCGCGGCACCGCGGGCACGCCCCAAGGGGAGAGTTGAAGGAGAAGAGGCCGGGGGTGGCGGGCCGGAAGACGCGGCCGGTCGAAGGAGAATGGAGGCCCCGTGAGTAGTGGCCGATCGGCCCGAAGCCGGGCTCGCCGAACAGCCGGATCTCGCCCCTGCCGAAGTGGAGCGCCGCCTCCGCGGCCTCGAGGAAACGCTGCTTGTCCCTCGAATCGATCGCGAGGCGATCCTGGACGACATGAAGGAATGAGGGGAAGACGCCGGGCTCCCGGGCCTCGTCGGCGAGCGCCTCATCGAAGCGGCGCAACTCAAGGCCCGAGGGTAGAGGAAGAAGGCACCGCGCATAACCCTGCTTCTCAAGATTCGCAAAGATCCCGGCCCAGCTCATCCGGTCCGGGCGCGACACCTTGAAAGTCACGAGCGCCGTCCGGCCGCTTTCGGAGGCCAGGACCTTTGCCCAAATGGAGGCGGGATCGTCGTCCTCGACCTTCTCGCCCGTCGCGGGATCGTGGCACGCGGCGACGTGGCTGAACCAGACTTTGGCGAAATCGGTCAGTTCCGTCATGGTCCCGACCGTCGAGCGCGAGGTCTTGACAGTGTTCGCCTGGCCGATCGCGATCGAAGGCCGAATGTTCTCGATCGAATCCACGCTCGGCTTCTCGAGCAGGTCGAGGAACTGGCGGGTGTAGGCGCTGAAGGTCTCGACGTACCGCCGCTGTCCCTCGGCGTGAAGGGTCTCGAAGACCAGGGAGCTTTTGCCGGTGCCGCTGAGGCCGGTGACGACCGTGAATCGCCCCAGGGGGATATCGAGGTCAAGGCGCTTGAGATTGTTCTGGCGGACACCCCGCAGGCGGATGGCGTCGGGCGCCCGGACAGCCGGCCTCCTGGCCACCGGCGAACAGACAGGAATGGATTTCTTGGCGGCCAAGGATGGCACCGATGGACGAGCTGGGCCGGAAGTCAAAAATCCCGGCGGAAAAAATGAATCACGCGCGCGTCCCCAGGCGCTCAAAGAGCTCGAGGTAGGCCTCGACCTGGCGCGACGGATCGAAGGTGGCCCGCGCAAATGCACGCGCCTCGTCGCTCCGCACCTTCCTCTCCCCCGGCGATTCCCGGATCAGTCGTATGAGAGCCGACCGAAAGCCTTCGTGGTCGCCCCGCGCGACGACGAAGCCGGTACGGTCCGGAACCAGGCATTCCCGCATTCCCCGGGCCTCGGCAGCCACGGCGGGAAGGCCGCGCGCCTGCGCCTCGATGATAAAGTTTGAGAGCGATTCGCTCCATGAGGCATGGACGGCAACGTCCGCAGCGGCGTAGAGGGGGCCGGGATCCGAGACGAAGCCCGTGAACTTGATGCGCCCGGCGAGCCCGCGGTCCCGCACGAGGCGCTCGCACGCCGCGCGGGCGGGCCCGTCGCCGGCGAGCCAGAGCTGCCAGTCGAGGCCGGCGGGCAGACCGGCGGCGATCCCGATCAGCTCGCGCTGCCCCTTTTCCGGGCGAAACATGGCGACGGAGAGCAGGACCGTCGTGCCGGAACCGGCGCCCAGGCGGGTGCGCAAACCCTCGTCGCGCGACCGCTCGACGGCCGGCGGAAAGGCGAGCGCATTGTAAATGACGGACACCCGCTCCGGCGGCACGGCGTGCGGCCCGACCGCGGCGGCGCGCGCCTCCTGCGAATTTGCCACGACATGGGTCGCGCTTCGGAGCGTCCGGCGGAAGAGCCATGGAAGCGGCTTGCCGGTGCGCAGCGTGGCCACGACCGCCGTCCCGCCGAGCCGCCGCTGAAGCAGGCCGGCGTGGCAGTTCGCCATCCGGCCCATCGCAAGAACGACGTCCGGGCGCAGGCGGCGCGCCTGCGCCGCCAGTCCGGGCGCAAAGAAATCCAGTCCCGTGTCGAAGGGCTGGAGCGCCGCGATGTCCAGGTCGTCCGCGGCCGGCCGGAGGGCGCCGCCGGGGCGGAACGTCAGCAGGGTGGCCGAGTGCCCCGCCGCGGAGAAACCGCGGGTGAGAAGGATGGATTGCCGCTCGGTCCCGCCGCTTCGCAGCCGGTCCTGGAGGACGAGAATTTTCATTGCGACGTGCGGTGGCGGAGAGAAAGTGGGGCGAAGAATGCCGCCGTCATTGACTCAACTGCTGCTGCGCTGGCTCATCCTCGCGCTTGGGGTCGTGCTCGCGACGCGACTCATCCCGGGCATCCGGTGCGACGACGCGGAGACGCTCCTGGCGGTCGTCGTCCTGCTCAGCCTCCTCAACGCCGTCCTGAAGCCCATTCTCGTGCTTTTCACGCTTCCGTTCATTCTCATGACCTTGGGGCTGGGGATGGTGGTGATCAATGCCTTCTTGTTCAGGCTTGCGGGCCGGCTTGTCCACGGCTTCCACGTCGACGGATTTGGCTCGGCCATCGGCGGGGCGCTCGTCGTCAGCGCGACCGATTTCATCGCGGGACGCATCGCCCGGCGGCCGCCGCCCAGGCCGCCGTCCCCGCCCCGGCGGACCGACCCGCGCGATGATGCGATAGACATTTGACGCTTTTGGATAAATTCTAGGAAATAGGAACATGGCTGAGACCCTTGCATACGACCTTATCGTCATCGGCGGCGGGCCTGCGGGCTACGCGGGAGCCATTCGCGCCGGGCAGCTCGGCAAGAAAGTGGCGTGCATTGAAATGGAACGCGCCGGGGGGACCTGCCTCAACTGGGGCTGCATACCGACCAAGGCCCTCCTCAAGAGCGCGGAGCTCTATCAGAAATTCAAGAAGGCGGATGTGTTTGGCCTGTCGGCCAAGGAGGTCTCCTTCGACTTCGCCAAGGTGATGGCGCGCTCGCGCACGGTCTCCGACCAGATGACCAAGGGCATCGAGTTTCTCTTCAAGAAAAACAAGGTGGATTACATCGTCGGCCGCGCGCAGGTGACCGTGCCGGGCATGGTTGAGGTGACCGAAGGCCCGGCCAAGGGAAAGTTCTTCCAGGCAAAGAACATCCTCCTGGCGACCGGCTGCAAGATGCGCCGGCTGCCCGATCTGGAGCTGGATGGCGCGCGGGTCATGACCTCGCGCGAGGCGCTGGCTGCGACGACGCTTCCGAAATCGGTCGTCATCGTCGGCGCCGGCGCGATCGGCGTGGAATTCGCGTACTTTTACAATGCCTTCGGGTCCAAGGTGACCCTGGTTGAAATGCTTCCGCAAATCCTGCCCGTGGAGGACGAGGAGGTGGCCAAGGTTCTGCAGCGCTCCTTTGAGAAGCAGGGGATCGCCGTGCACACGGGCACCAAATGCGAGAATTTCCGGGTCGGGGCGGGCTCCGTGAAGCTCGCTCTCGTGAAGGACGGCAAGAGCGAGGAAGTGGAGGCCGAAACGGTACTGTCGGCGATCGGAGTCGTGCCGAACCTCGAGGGAGCCCTCTCCCCGAAGGTGAAGCTCGACCTCGACCGCGGCTATGTGAAGGCCGGCGACGACTACCAGACGAGCGCCCGGGGCATCTATGCGGCCGGCGACATCATCGGCCCGCCCTGGCTCGCCCATGTGGCGACGTTCGAGGCGGTCAACGCGGTCAACGGCATGTTCGGTCACAGCAAGCCTCACCGCGTGAAAAATTTCCCCGGGTGCACTTATTGCCAGCCGCAGGTCGCGAGCACGGGCCTGACCGAGAAGGCCTGCAAGGAGAAGGGCCTCGCGTACAAGGTGGGCAAGTTTCCGTTTGTCGCATCGGGGAAGGCCGTCGCCTCCGCCGAGTCCGAGGGCTTCGTCAAGGTGATCAGCGACCCCGCCACGGGCGAAGTCCTCGGGGCGCACATCATTGGAGCCGAGGCAACCGAGCTGATAGGCGAGTATGTCTTCGCGATGGATCTGGAAGCCACGATCGAGGACATCCACCACTCGATTCACGCCCATCCGACCCTGAGCGAGGCGGTCATGGAGGCCGCGGCCGCAACGACCGGCGAGGCGATACACATCTGAGCGCTGGCCCCGCCGGGGGAGGCCGCTATTTCTCCGGGTCGGACGTCTCCCTGAGCAGGCTGGAGAGGTAGGGGATCAGCTGTTTCTTGCGGCTGACGATGCCCGGAAGCTCGAATATCTCATCCTTTTCCACGTGGGCGTAGGAGATGCGCCGGATGAAATCCGCGTCGGCGCGGACGAGCAGGAGCGAGTTTTGCGTGTTGATGTCGGTCACAAGGAGCGCGGCAAAGGCCAGGCGCTCGTCGCTCCTCAGCTCCTGAAGCGCCTGGGCAAGCGCCTTTGCATGCAGCCAGAAATTCGCGAAGCTCAGCTCCTCGACCTGCGAGACCGCAAAGCGGACCGCGCCCTCCTGGTAGATCTTGTAGTCGGAGCGGATGACCTTCGCGGCCGGGTTCGAGAGGATGATCGAGCCCGAGGAGAAGATCGCCTCGGCCAGCTGCCGCGGGTCCTCGCCGGCGATCGGGGCGAGCCAGGCGAGGATGTCGGCATCGGCGGCGGTCGACGTGGGGCTGTTCAGGTGGAGGGTGTCGGAAATCAGGCCGGACATCATGAGCCCGGCGATCTCGCGGGAGGGAACGATGCCGTCCCTCCTGAAGAGCGAGGCCACGATCGTGCAGGTCGAGCCGACGGGCTCATTTATGAAGAGGATGGGCTGGGCCGTGTGAAGCGGTCCGAGCCGGTGGTGATCGATGATCTCGACGATTGCGACCTCCTCGGCTCCGTTTACGGCCTGGGTTATCTCATTGTGGTCCACAAGGATGAGCCTTGTTGGGACCGGCTTTATCATGTCGCTTTTCGCGAGCACGCCGCGAAAAGCACCGGCATCGTCGACTACCATGAAGGCCGGCGCGGGGTGGGTGGCGATCCGGGCGCGCACCTCGGCGATCCGGGCGTCCGGATGGATGGGAACAAAGGACCGCTCGGTGATCCGCTCGATCGTCGAGGCGGTCCTGACGACCCAGGCGGTTGTGGCGGAGTCGTGGGGGCTGACGATGAGCCCCGTCCCGCGCTCCCTTGCGAGGTCGACGACGTCGTCGTCAACCGCAAGGTTGCTCGTTATCACGATCGCCCGGACGCCGATCTCGATCGCCCGGAGCTGCACATCGCGCCTGTCGCCGACTATGATCAGCGACTGGGCGGCGGGAATGTTCTCCCGCTCCGAGACCTTCCAGAAGGAACGGATGTCCATCGTGCCCAGCCGGACAAACAGCCGCTCGGCGCGGTCCGGATTCTGGAGGTTGAGGGGCCGCCCCTTGAGCGCGCGAACGAGGTGCGTCAGCGAGGTCTCGACCTGGCGCATGAGGCGCGGCTCGCTCGCTCGAGGAATGAAGGCGCCGCCGAGATGGGCGAGGGAGAGGGTGCCGACTGCGCGGCCGGCCGCGTCGGTCACGGGCAGCATCCTCAGGTCCTCACGGTCGATGAGCTCAAGGGCCTCGGCGCAGGTGGCATGCTCCGATACCGCGATCAGCTCGGGCGACATCAGGTCGCGGACCCGCGGCGAGACGTCGCTCAAATAGAGCGGAAGCGGCTGGTGAAAACGCTGGAGGATCGTGTCGATTCGGGCGTTCGAATTCCCGCAGCGCGCGGCCACGGCGCTCGCATCGCCGCGCGCCTGCTTGTAGGCGGCGTAGGCGATCGCGGAGCAGATTGAGTCGGCATCTGGATTCTTATGCCCGATCACATAGGTCATGGGCGCGCCGTGGGCGACGGTCGTTGGAGTCATTGGAGGCGGGGAGCCTACGCTTAAATCGCCGCCTGTTCCAGCCTAACAGCCCGCAGAACGCCTTCTTTTGGCTTTCAGCGCGCGTCCTTTGCATCCTATCGTTTGCCTCATGGTGATCTACCTCGATGGGAAGTTCGTCGACGAGTCCGAGGCGAAGGTGTCGGTCTTCGACCACGGCCTGCTCTACGGCGACGGCGTCTTCGAGGGCATCCGCCTCTATTCGGGAAATCTTTTCAGGCTGGATGAGCACCTGGAACGCCTGGAGTACTCCGCGAAGGCGATCCTGCTCAAGATTCCGCTGGATCGGGCGGCCCTTGTCCAGGCCGTGGCCGAGACCTGCCGGCGCAACCGACTTACGGACGCCTACATTCGACTCGTTGTGACGCGTGGCCCGGGGGACCTCGGGCTGGCCCCGTGGCTGTGCCCGAAGCCCACGCTCTTTATCATCGCGAGCCGGATCTCCCTCTATCCGCCGGAACACTACGAGAAGGGCCTGGCGATCGTGACGGTGCCCACCCGGAGGATCGGGCCGGCGGCGCTGCCGTCCACCGTCAAGTCGCTCAATTACCTGAACAACATCCTGGCAAAGCTCGAGGCCAGGCAGGCGGGGGCGCTCGAGGCGATCATGCTCAACGAGCAGGGCTACGTCGCCGAATGCACCGCGGACAACGTCTTCATCGTTCGCAAGGGGGAGATCCTGACCCCCGGTGCGGCTCAGGGAGCCCTCCAGGGCATAACGCGGGGAGCGGCGATCGACATCGCGCGCGAACTCGGGGCCCCGTTCCGGGAGGCAATCCTGACCCGCTACGACCTCTGGTGCGCGGACGAATGTTTCCTGACCGGAACCGGCGCGGAGGTCATCCCGGTTGTCGCGCTCGACGGCCGCGAGATCGGCGACGGCCGACCGGGCCCCGTGACCCGGCGGGTCGCCGAGGCCTTTCGCCGCAGGGCCCCCCTCGAGGGAGTGCGGATTTGACGGCAACCGGGGCTTTTCCGACCGTCTTGGCTCAAGTTTTGGGCCTGTGTCACGATTTCCCAGTTAGAGCGCTTGATCGTGCCTCGATGTCGCGCATCCCTAACGCGTGCTGGCGCTTGCCAGCCGCGCGAGGCGTGGCACGTTAAGTGCATAGAATAACCGCGACCCACATGGCCAACCCTCTAAAGTGCAATTTTTGCGAGCAGCCTGCCACCGTCCACCTGACGAAGATCGTCAACAACAAGGTGGACAACGTGGATATGTGCGAGGATTGCGCGCAAAAGAAGGGCGTGACCAACCCCGGCGGTTTCTCGCTGGGCGACCTCCTGCTCAAGGCGTCGCTGACGCCGGAGGCGCCGGCCACGGCCGGGCTCCGCTGCGAGCAGTGCGGCTTCACGCAGTCCGATTTCAAGAAGCATGGGCGCTTCGGCTGCCCGGCCTGCTACGACGCCTTTTCGGCGATCCTCGAGCCGATGCTCGACGGGATGCACAAGGGCACCCGGCACACCGGCAAGATTCCGCGCGCGGCCCTGGAGCGCAAGTCGCTCTACGACAGGCTGACCAAGCTGGAACTCGGCCTCACCGACGCGATCAAGGGCGAGCGCTACGAGGAGGCGGCGCGCTTCCGGGACGAGATCAGCCAGGTGAAGCAGGCCTTCGCACCGAAATCGAACACGCCGGTGTGACGCCATGAACATCGCCTCACTGATCGACACGCCTTCGGAGCTCACCGACACCGCCAGCAACAAGACGGCGATCGTGCTGATGACGCGCATCCGCCTGGCGCGAAACCTCGCGGGACGGCCGTTTCCGGGCTGGGCGCGGCCCGCGCAGCGCGCGGAGGTCCTCCAGCTCTGCCGCGACGCCCTGGTGGCGGCGACGGCGATGAAGCGGAGCGTCAACGTGGCGGTCAACGAATTGAGCGATCTGGAGAAGCAGATCCTGGTGGAGCGCCACCTCATCAGCCGGGAGCTGAGCGGGTCCGAGCCCGGCAGCGGCGTTGTCATCAACCGCGACCAGACGGTGTCGGTCATGATCAACGAGGAGGATCACCTCCGCATCCAGGTCCTTCGCTCCGGCCTCCAGCTGAGGAAGGCTTGGAACGCCATCAACGAACTCGACTCCGCGCTCGAGCAGCGGCTCGACTACGCCTTTTCGCCGACGCTCGGCTACATGACAGCGTGCCCGACGAATCTCGGAACCGGCCTGCGCGCCTCGGCCATGATGCATCTGCCTGCGCTCGTCATCGGGGGCCAGATGGAGAAAGTGGTCCGGGCGGTCAACCAGCTGGGAATGGTTGTCCGCGGCCTGTTCGGAGAGGGCTCCGACGCGAGCGGGAGCATATTCCAGATATCCAACCAGACGACCCTGGGCGAGTCCGAGGACGAGATCCTCAAGCGCCTCCAGAGCGTCCTGCAGTCGATCGTGGAGCACGAGCTCAACGCGCGCGCAAAGCTCCTGGAGGCCGACGCAGGCAAGATCTTCGACAAGATCGGCCGCGCCTACGGCATCCTCCAGAACGGGCACGTCCTCAGCTCGGGCGAGGCCATGAACCTGCTCTCGCTGATCCGGCTCGGCGTGGATCTGGGCGCCTTTCCCGACGCCCATAGGCCGGTCATCGACCGTCTCTTCATCGAGGCCCAGCCCGGCCATCTCCAGCACGCGCAGCAGGGGCCGCTCGAGGCGGGGCAGCGCGATCTCCTGCGCGCCGCCCGCCTGCGTTCTGAGTTTGCCAATCTCGCCCGCCCGGATTTTACTTATGCAGCCGACGGAAAGAGCTCCGACGGCAAGAATTAAGGCAAACTTTCCATGTCCCAGGAACCGATGAACAACTTCACGCCGCGGGCACAGCAGGTGCTCGCGCTCGCCCGGAAGGAAGCCGACCGCTTCCACCACAACTACGTCGGCACCGAGCACATCCTGCTCGGGCTGATCAAACTGGGGCAGGGCGTTGCCGTGAGCGTGCTCCAGAAGATGGGCCTCGACCTCGAGACCGTCCGGGCGGCCGTCGAGAAGCAGGTGGGAACCGGCCAGGAGACGAAGACGCCGGGAAGCATGCCCTTCACCCCCCGCGTGAAGAAGGTCCTTGCGCTCGCCGGCCGGGAGGCGAAGACCCTGAACCATTCCTACGTCGGCACGGAGCACATCCTGCTCGGGCTGCTGCGCGAGGGCGAGGGCGTGGCCGCCCGCGTGCTGAAGTCCCTCGACGTCGACATCGAGCGGACCCGAAACGAGATTCTCCGCGAGCTCGACCCGCAATTCTCTGGAGGAGAGCCGGGCAGCGTCGAGGAGGCCCCCTCCGGCAATCCCGCGCGCGCCGGGGCGCCGGCCGAGGACAAGAAGGAAGTTAAGACGCCGGCCCTCAAGGCCTTTGGCCGCGACCTGACCGAGCTCGCCCGCAAGGGGGAGATGGACCCCGTCGTCGGCCGCAAAAACGAAATACGCCGCGTCATCCAGATCCTCTGCCGCCGGACAAAGAACAACCCCGTGCTCATCGGCGAGGCGGGCGTCGGCAAGACCGCGATCGTCGAGGGCCTTGCCCAGGAGATCGCCACCGGAAACGTGCCGGAGCTCCTTCTCGAAAAGAAGGTCATCACGCTCGACCTCGCGCTGATGGTGGCGGGAACCAAGTACCGCGGCCAGTTCGAGGAGCGGATCAAGGCCGTCATGGACGAGATCAAGCGGGCCCGGAACATCATCATCTTCATAGACGAGCTGCACACGATCGTCGGCGCCGGCGCCGCCGAGGGCGCGATGGACGCCTCGAACATCTTCAAGCCGGCGCTCTCTCGCGGCGAGCTCCAGTGCGTCGGCGCGACGACCCTCAACGAATACCGCAAGTATATCGAGAAGGACTCCGCCCTCGACCGCCGCTTCCAGTCCGTCAAGGTGGAGCCGCCCTCGGTCGACGACACGATCACGATCCTGAAGGGAATCCGCGGCAAGTACGAGGAGCACCACAAGGCCGTCTTCACCGACAAGGCCCTGGAGGCGGCCGCAAAGCTTTCCGACCGCTATATCACCGGCCGCTTCCTCCCCGACAAGGCCATCGACGTGATGGACGAGGGCGGCGCCCGCGCCCGCATTTCCGCCCTGAGCCGTCCGCCGGACATCGAGGCCCTGGCCAAGGAGATCGAGGAGGTGTGCGCCCAGAAGGAAAAGGCGATCAGCGAGCAGCACTTCGAGGAGGCCGCCAAGTTCCGCGACCGGGAGAAGCAGCTGCGCACGAAGCAGGAGCTGGTGACCGAGGAGTGGAAGAAGGCCCGCGAGGAGCATCGGGTCAGCATCGACGAGAACCTGATGATGCAGGTCGTCGCCGACTGGACCGGCATTCCGCTCTCGCGCATGGAGAAAAAGGAAAGCGAGAAGCTTCTCGGCCTCGAAAACGAAATCCAGAAGGTCGTCATCGGCCAGGAGGTCGCTGCGGGAGCAATTGCTCGCGCGCTGCGCCGCTCGCGGGCCGATCTCAAGGATCCGCGCAGGCCGATCGGCTCGTTCCTCTTCGTCGGACCGACCGGCGTCGGCAAGACCGAGACCGCCAAGCAGCTCGCCGCCCAGATGTTCGGCAACCAGGACGCGCTCGTCCAGATCGACATGA
>Ga0265313_10002121_pt1 | contig 17654 bp, 14 predicted proteins | sample 4123metaG_FD_203122 | JGI IMG/M metagenome (GOLD analysis project Ga0265313, IMG submission 203122) | Rhizosphere microbial communities from Carex aquatilis grown in University of Washington, Seatle, WA, United States - 4-1-23 metaG | ecosystem: Host-associated > Plants > Roots > Rhizosphere >...
CATTCCACCCTCGCAAGATCCATGCGCCAATTGGTTTCCCAGCTTTTGCCGCCATCGGAGGAGAAGGCCTGCTCCCAATGCGCCGAGTTGGACGTAATGCGCGACCAGACGAAGCGAACCTTGATCGGCTTGCCGGCGAAGGTGTCGTCGGCCTCGAAGGTGCCGACGCCGTTCTGGAAATTGCCGATGACGGGCGTGCCGAGGTCGTGCGGATTGCGCTCGTCGAGCCACCAGATCGCCCAAGTACCGCTTTTGGGATCGTAGCCACGGATGCCCGTGGCGCGATAGGGGCCCGACGGCAGCCCGAGATAGTTGTCGTCGATATTCCCCTTGCCGTTCATCGTCGGCCATAACTGCAAGGTGCCATCGAACTCGACCCAGTCGTGGCAGTCGGCCAAGCGCTGGGCCAGCCGCCAGTGATGCACCTTCCATTTGCCGACGAGAAAATCGAAATCGTGGGAATGGTCGGTCAATGTCCGACCTCCTTCTGCGGGGTTGGCGGCGAATGTGGGCGCGCAGAGCAATGCTGCCGCCAGCAACGGAGTAGTGATCTTCATGGGCACGGCCCTCGGGGTTGCAGGCACGGTTGTAAAGCCCTAAATATGACATCGAACGTCATGTATTTTGGGGCAATCGAAAAATGTTGGCGAGCCGGCTGCTGTCGATCCTGATGCTGCTGCAGACGCGCGGGCGCATGAGCGCCGCCGTGCTGGCGCGCGAGTTCGAGGTGTCGGCGCGCACCATCCATCGCGACATCGATCAGCTAAGCGCCGCCGGCGTCCCCGTCTATGCCGACCGCGGGCGCAATGGCGGTTTTCAATTGATGGACGGCTACCGCACGAAACTGACGGGAATGACGCAGCCCGAAGCCGAAGCGTTGTTCCTGGCGGGGCTGCCCGGACCGGCGGCCGAACTGGGTCTTGCCGAAGTGCTCTCCGCCGCCCGGCTAAAACTTCTGGCGGCGCTGCCCGCGAATGTTCAGGGACAGGCGCAGCGCGTTGCCCTGCGCTTCCATCTCGATCCAGCCGGGTGGTTTCACGGCACCGAGCCGCTGCCTTCGTTGCAGATTGTGGCACAAGCGGTGTGGAGCGAGCGCTATCTGAGGCTGCGCTATCGCAATAATGGTGAAGTTTATGGGCGCAAGCTCGGACCACTCGGCCTCGTTCTGAAGGGTGGCGTCTGGTATCTCGTGGCCCAGAGCGGCAAAGCCATCCGCACCTATCGCGTGGCGCAAATGCTCGACGCTGAAATCACCGATGAAATCTTCACGCGGCCCAAGGCCTTCGATCTCGCAAGCCATTGGCAGAATTCGGCGCGCGCCTATGAAACCGGCACGTATCGCGCACGCGCCGATGTCCGCCTGTCGGCGAAGGGCCTTGCGCGACTCAATCTGCTGGGCCCGGTCGTCCGGGACGAGGCGGAGCGCACGGCCGGGACGCCCGACCGTGAGGGATGGGTGCGCTGTTCGCTGCCCGTCGAATCCGGCGAGTTTGGCGTTCGCGAGCTGCTGCGCCTCGGCGAGGACGCGGAAATCCTGGGGCCCTCGGCCTTGCGGGCGCAAATGACAGCAGTCCTGACCGCGATGCGGCGCCGCTACGCCGATGAGGGGTTGCGCCTCCGCCGAGTCACGGCTAAACGATCCACTTAGCCTGCAATTCAGCCGGACCGGGCGCACCCAGCGTGTGCGCACGTTTGTGTGCGAGACAAGATGCCCAAGCGGACCGACATCCATACCGTCCTGATCATCGGCGCCGGGCCCATCGTTATCGGTCAGGCCTGCGAGTTCGACTATTCCGGCGCCCAGGCCTGCAAGGCGTTACGCGCCGAGGGTTATCGCGTGGTGCTGGTGAATTCCAACCCGGCCACCATCATGACCGATCCGGGGCTGGCCGACGCCACCTACATCGAGCCGATCACGCCCTCCTTCGTCGAAAAGATCATCGTGCGCGAGCGGGAGAATGTGCCGCCCGGAAGAGTTTTCGCGCTGCTGCCGACCATGGGCGGGCAGACCGCGCTCAACACCGCGCTGTCGCTGCGCAAGCGCGGCATACTGGAGAAATACGGCATCGAGCTGATCGGCGCCTCGGCGGAAGCCATCGACAAAGCGGAAGACCGCGAGCTGTTCCGCCAGGCGATGATGAAGATCGGCCTCGACGTGCCGCGCGGCATCACGCTCAAGGGCTATCTGCGCCATAAGAAGGATTCGTCGGGCACCTTCCTCTACGACGACGAGAACAATCCGGTGATGGAGCTATCGCCCGAGGCCTTCACCCACGCACTGCAGGCGCTCGACCATGTCGGCCTGCCCGCGGTGATCCGGCCGTCCTTCACGTTGGGCGGCACCGGCGGCGGCATTGCCTACAACCGCGAGGAGTTCTTCGAGATCGTCGAGCTTGGCCTGGAGGCCTCGCCCACCAACGAAGTGCTGATCGAGGAATCGGTGCTCGGCTGGAAAGAATTCGAACTCGAGGTCGTGCGCGACAAGGCCGACAACGCCATCGTCATTTGCTCGATCGAGAATGTCGACGCGATGGGCGTGCATACCGGCGATTCCATCACCGTGGCGCCCTCGCTGACCCTCACCGACAAGGAATATCAGCGAATGCGCTCGGCTTCGATCGCAGTGCTGCGCGAGATCGGAGTGGAAACCGGCGGGTCGAACGTGCAGTTCGCGGTGAATCCGGCGGACGGGCGCATGGTGCTGATCGAAATGAATCCGCGCGTCTCGCGCTCCTCGGCGCTGGCGTCGAAGGCCACCGGCTTTCCCATCGCCAAGATCGCGGCCAAGCTCGCGGTCGGCTACACACTCGACGAATTGCAAAACGACATTACGCGCGTGACGCCCGCCTCGTTCGAGCCGACCATCGATTATGTGGTGACGAAAATCCCGCGCTTCGCCTTCGAGAAATTCCCCGGCGCGCAGCCGCTCCTCACAACCTCGATGAAATCGGTCGGCGAGGCCATGGCGATCGGGCGCACCTTCGCGGAGTCGGTGCAGAAGGCGCTGCGTTCGTTGGAAACCGGCGTCACCGGCTTCGACGAAGTCGAACTCGCCAACGACAAGAACACCATCCGCGCGGAGCTTGCTCGCGCCACGCCGGATCGGCTGCGCTTGGCCGCCCAGGCCATGCGCTTCGGCTATCCGATGGACGAGATCGCGGCGATCACTCATTACGATCCCTGGTTCCTCGGCGAGATCGAGGCGATCCTGGCGGTCGAGGCCGAGGTCAGGGCAAGCGGCCTGCCTAGCGACGCCGAAGGGATGCGCCGCCTCAAGTCGATGGGCTTTTCCGATGCGCGCCTCGCCACGCTCGCGGGCAAAAAGGAAAACGAAGTCCGTACGCTGCGCCACAAACTCGGCGTGCGGCCGGTCTTCAAGCGCATCGACACCTGCGCAGCCGAATTCGCGGCGCTGACGCCCTATATGTATTCGACCTACGAGGTCCCCGTCGGCGGCACGGCGGAATGCGAAAGCCGGCCCACCGACGCGAAGAAGATCATCATCCTGGGCGGCGGGCCGAACCGCATCGGCCAGGGTATCGAGTTCGACTATTGCTGCTGCCACGCGGCCTATGCGCTCTCCGAGCAGGGCTACGAGACCATCATGGTCAATTGCAATCCCGAGACGGTGTCAACCGATTACGACACCTCGGACCGGCTCTATTTCGAGCCGCTGACCGCCGAGGACGTGCTGGAGATCGTCGCCAAGGAGCAGGAAGCGGGAACGCTCAAGGGCGTCATCGTGCAGTTCGGCGGCCAGACGCCGCTCAAGCTCGCCAACACGCTGGTCGAGGCGGGCGTGCCGATCCTGGGCACCAGCGCCGACGCCATTGACCTCGCCGAGGACCGCAAGCGCTTTCAGGGCCTGATCGCTGAGCTCGGCCTGAAGCAGCCGCGCAACGCGACCGCCATGACGGCGGAGGAAACCGTCGCGGCGGCTGCTTCCATCGGCTATCCGGTCATCCTGCGGCCATCTTATGTGCTGGGCGGGCGCGGCATGGTGGTGGTCACCAACGAGGAGCAATTGAAGGCGAGCCTGCAATCGGGCGAGTTGTTCCTCATCTCGGGCCAAAATCCGGTGCTGATCGACGGCTTCCTCGACCACGCCATCGAGATCGACGTCGACGCCGTCGCCGATCACACCGGCGAGGTCTTCATCGCCGGCATCATGGAGCATATCGAAGAGGCGGGCGTCCATTCGGGCGATTCCGCCTGCGCCATCCCGCCCCATTCGCTCGGCAAAGCCGTGCTCGCCGAGATCGAGCGGCAGACCGTCGCCATGGCGCGCGCGCTGAACGTCCGTGGGCTGATGAATGTGCAATATGCCGTGCAGAACGGCGGCGACATCTTCGTCCTCGAAGTCAATCCGCGCGCCAGCCGCACCGTGCCGTTCGTCGCCAAGGCGATCGGCGTGCCGGTCGCCGCCGTCGCCGCGCGCGTCATGGCGGGCGAAACGCTCGCCCAACTGCCGCACTCGCGCGTGCGCTCGCGGCGGATCTGCATCAAGGAAGCGGTCATGCCGTTTGCGCGTTTCCCTGGCGTCGACACGATTCTCGGTCCCGAAATGCGCTCGACCGGGGAGGTAATGGGGCGCGACTCGAATTTCGGCCGCGCCTTCGCCAAGAGCCAAATCGCAGCGGGGCTGAAACTGCCGCTCTCCGGCAAGCTCTTCGTCTCGGTGCGCGACGCCGACAAGGACGCGGCCATCGCCCCGGTCAGCACTCTCGTCGCCATGGGCTTCGAAGTGTTCGCCACGCGCGGGACGGCGCGGGTGCTCGAGGCCGCGGGCATTCCGGTGAAGCCCATCAACAAGGTGCTGGAGGGCCGCCCGCACGTCGTCGATGCCATCAAGAACGGCGAGGTGCAGCTCGTCTTCAACACCACGCAGGGCGCGCGCGCCATCAGCGATTCGATGTCGATTCGCCGAACGGCGCTGACCATGAAGGTGCCCTACTACACGACGATGGCGGGAGCGGCCGCCGCGACCGAGGCAATTGGCGCCCTGCGCGCCGGAACGCTCGGCGTGCGCCCTCTGCAGCACGAAGGCCGCGACGACTTCCTGTCCGATTGAATGCCCTTACGGATGAGCTGCCCTGGGGACGCATAACAGGGCTCACTTGAAGTCGCCCCCCTGCAGTCTTACAGTTTACCGGCTGCCGCCCCGCGCGTGGGGAATGAAATCCAGGCGTGACAAGGGGTTAGGACAAAGTTTCGCGACTTTCGCATCCGCCTGATTTGCCTGCGCAAGGCGGGAGGCAGTCGTTTTGCACACACGGGATTATTGGTGACATGGAACGCATACCGATGACCGCCGCGGGCTACAAAGCCCTTGAGGAAGAGGTCAATCTGCTCAAGACCGTCGAGCGTCCGGCGATCACGCGGATGATCGCGGAAGCGCGCCAGCACGGCGACCTCTCGGAGAACGCCGAATACCACGCGGCCAAGGAGCGTCAGGCCTTCGTCGAAGGGCGCGTTATCGTGTTGGAAGACCAGCTCGGCCGCGCCGACGTGATCGACGTGTCGAAGCTTTCGGGGACGACGGTGAAATTCGGCGCCACCGTGACGCTCTCCGACGAGGACACCGACGAACGGCGCACCTATCAGATCGTCGGCGACATGGAGGCCGACGCCAAGAGAGGCCGCATTTCCATCTCCTCGCCCATCGCGCGCGCCCTGATCGGCAAAGGCAAGGGCGACACGGTGGAGGTCGCCGCACCCGGCGGCGCGCGGGCCTACGAGATTCTCAAGGTCGAGTTCGTCTAAGATGCGTGCTGGCGCTGTTGCGGCGCTGGCCTGTGCTTGGCTGACGTGACACTCTGTTTCGGGGCACATTCAGAGAGGCAGGCTTGAGCAGTCCATCCGCCACCAAACGCGTCACCGAAATCACCATCCGCGGGCTCATCCTCGGCGTTCTCATCACCCTCGTCTTCACGGCGGCGAACGTCTATCTCGGCCTCAAGGTCGGGCTGACTTTCGCCACCTCGATTCCCGCCGCGGTAATTTCGATGGCCATCCTGTCGGCCTTCAAGAGTTCGTCCATCCTCGAGAACAACATCGTGCAGACGGTGGCTTCGGCCGCCGGGACGCTGTCGTCGATCATCTTCGTGCTGCCGGGGCTAGTGATCGTCGGCTGGTGGACCGGCTTCCCGTTCTGGACTTCGTTCTGGGTCTGCACCGCCGGCGGCATCCTTGGCGTGCTGTTCACGATCCCGCTTCGCCGCGCCATGGTGACGACGTCCGACCTGCCCTATCCCGAAGGCGTCGCGGCGGCGGAAGTTCTCGAAGTCGGCACCCAGGCGCGCGAAGGCTCGGCGGAGTCGCGCGAAGGTCTGCTCGCGGTGGTCTACGGCTCGATCGCATCCGCCTTCATGGCGATTCTGGCGGCGACCCAGGTTGCGGCGGGCGAAGTGACCGGCTTCTTCAAGACCGGCAACGGCGCCAGCGGCTACGACATGTCGTTTTCGCTGGCGCTGATGGGCGTGGGCTATCTCGTCGGATTGTCGGTCGGCGCGGCGATGCTGTTCGGCCTTCTGATCGCCTTCGGAGGCGCCCTGCCCATCCTCACCGCCATGACGCCCATGCACGCAGGGCAATCGCTCGGCGATTTCGTTGAGGGAATCCGTCTCAGCCAGGTGCGTTTCATCGGTGCCGGCGCCATCGGCGTCGCCGCGATCTGGACCTTGACCAAGCTGGCGGGCCCGGTGGTGCGCGGCGTGATCGCGACGATGTCGGCCTCGCGCACCGTCAAGAGCGCCGACGATTTGCGCGACGTCGACATGTCGCCCGTGTGGATCGTGCTGATTACCGTCGTCTGCCTCGCCGTTATCGCCTATTTGCTGAAGACGTTCCTCGCCGGAACGCCACTGGTCGACCAGACCTGGAAACTGGTGGTGGCGATGATGCCCTTCGTCTTCATCGGCGGTTTTCTGGTCGCGGCAGTGACCGGCTACATGGCGGGCCTGATCGGCTCCTCCAACAGCCCGATCTCCGGCGTCGGCATTCTGGCGATTGTCATCTGTGCGACCTTGCTGATCGCTTTGGCGCAGCCGAGTGAGGCCGCCAAGAGCGCGCTCGTCGCGTACGCGCTGTTCACCACCGCCGTGGTCTTCGCCATCGCCACCATCTCCAACAACAATTTGCAGGACCTCAAGACCGGACAACTGGTCGGCGCGACGCCGCGCGCGCAACAGTGGGCATTGATCATCGGCGTGATCGCGGGTGCCGCGGTCATTCCGCCGGTGCTCAATCTGCTCAACCAGGCCTACGGTTTCGCGGGAGCGGCCCGGTTGGCGAGCGCGGTTGCGCATCCCCTGCCCGCGCCGCAGGCGAGCCTGATCTCGGCGCTCGCGGTGGGCGTGATCCAGCAGAAGCTGGACTGGGCGATGATCGGGATCGGCGGCGCGCTTGGCGTGGCGCTGATCGTGCTCGACGAGCTGCTGGGCAAGCTGAAATGGCTGCGCTTGCCGCCGCTGGCAGTGGGGCTTGGCATTTACCTGCCGATGTCGGCGACGTTGCCGGTGGTGGTGGGCGCCTTCATTGGAAAGCTCTACGACGTGTGGGCGGTGCGGCGAAAGAATCCCGAGCACGCGAAGCGGCTCGCCGTGCTGGTCTCTTCCGGCATGATCGTGGGCGAGAGCTTGTTCGGCGTGGTGCTCGCGGGGCTGATCGTGGCGTTTTCAACCGAGGCGCCGCTGGGGCTGGTGCGCGCGGACTTTGCTCCCGCTCCGTGGGTCGGGCTGGCGGTATTCGCGGCGCTGATCGTGCTGCTTTACGGCTGGACGATGGCGCGCGCCAGGAAGGCGTCAGGGCCGGCGAGCGATAAGAGCGCGTAGCTCGGCGATTTCGCTGAAGCGTCCCTCCGGCGACAGCGCCACCAGTTCCCGGCGCAGATCGGCTTCGAAGGCGGCCGCGCGGTCGCCCAGCTTCTGCGGCGCCATGACCGACAGCGAAAAGGCGAGCCCGACGATCTCGTCCGCGGTGATTTCGCGTCGCACGACGACGCCGACGCTCTCCAGCGCGCTGAACGGCGAATCGAGCAGCAGCGATTCGTGCGTGCGGTAGTCCGGGCTCTTCCGCGCCGCGCGATGGGGCGCCTCGTCCGCGCCATAGCGCACGCCCACCTCTTCCAAGAGCACATTGCGCCAGCGATTCTCGGCGGTCTTGGGATGTTCGTCCTCGAACAGCGCCAGCGCCCCGCCTGGCAGCACAAGTCGATCAAGCGTCTTCAGCGCCTCGGCGCGGTTCATCCAGTGGAAAGACCGCCCCATCGTTACCAGGGCGAAAGGCCCGATGCCGACCGGCAGGTCGTAGGAACTGCCTCGGAGCACGCGGATCACGACACCGGCCTCGCGCGCTTGCGCCTGCGCCGCCTCGAGCATCGCAGGCTCGGGATCGACCGCGGTGACCCCCATCCCCGACAGGGCGAACGGAACCGCCAGCAGGCCGGGGCCGCAACCCAGATCCAAGACCGAGTCGGCTGGCCTCAGCCCGGCATTGGCGATAACGCGCGCGATCAGGGATTGCGGGTAGCCTAGCCGGTAACGCGCGTAAAACGGCACGGTGGTGCGGAATCGATGCGGATCATAGGCGGGCTCGGCGTCGGGCATGCGGTGTTTCACCCGGTTGGGATTTCAGTCGCACAGCCTTATAGTATACGGGCAAGGTTGGGTGGAGCTATGGCTGACATCGCGCTTGTAGACGACGACAAGAACATCCTGACTTCGGTCTCCATGCTTTTGGAGCAGGAGGGCTATCACGTCCGAACCTTCAGCGACGGCGCATCGGCGCTGACCGCGCTCTCCGCCACGCCGCCCGACCTTGCCATTCTCGACATCAAGATGCCGCGGATGGACGGACTGGAGCTGTTGCGCCGGCTGCGCACCAGCCAGGACCTGCCGGTGATCTTCCTCACCTCGAAGGACGAGGAAATCGACGAGCTCATGGGCCTGAACGCCGGGGCCGACGATTACATCCGCAAGCCATTCTCGCAGCGCCTCCTGCTCGAGCGGGTGAAGGCGGTGCTGCGCCGCGCCGAGGGTCATAAAGACAACACCGCGGAGGGCAAGAAGGACGCGCTGGTACGCGGTAAGCTGGCGCTCGATCCGCAGCGCCACGAATGCACTTGGGAAGGCAAGCCCGTCCGGCTGACCGTCACGGAGTTCCTCATTCTGCAATGCCTGGCGCAGCGGCCGGGCTTCGTCAAAAGCCGCGACAGCCTGATGGACGCCGCCTATGACGACCAGGTCTATGTCGACGACCGCACCATCGACAGCCACATCAAGCGGCTGCGCAAGAAGTTCAAACAGGTCGACGACAGCTTCGAGTCGATCGAAACGCTTTACGGCGTCGGCTATCGCTATCGTGAGACGTAGAACAACCGCAAACGCCGCCAACCCGCACCGCGAGCCGTGTCTCGTACGATGACGATGTTCGATTTTGCGCGCCCCTCGCGCCATTCCAAACTGCGCCGGCGCATCATCCTCATCAACGTCGCCGTCTTCGCCGTCCTGGTCTTCGGTGTACTGGTCGTGCAGTCCAGCCGCGAGGGCCTGGTCGACGAACGGCTGACCGGCGTCAAGGAGCAGGCTCGTATCGTCGCCAACACGCTGGCGGAAAACGCCACGATCAACGAGACGCGCTCGCTCAACATGGACAAGGCGGAGCCGCTGCTGCGCGATCTGCTGGCGCCGACGAGGCTGCGCGGGCGGCTCTACGACACCAACGGGCTGCTTGTGCTCGACACGCGTTATCTGTTGGCGCGCAACGTCGTGCAGACCGTGGAGCTGCCGCCGATTGACGCCTGGAGCCGCTTCAAGCTGTCGGTCAGCCGCGCCTATGATGTGGCGATCGGCGCGCGGCCGTTCAGCAAGCTGCAGCCCTATTTCGAAGCCGGCAGGGATGGGCGCGTCTACCACGAAGTCGACTCGGCGCTGCAAGGCGACACCGACTCGGCGGAGCGCATCGACGAGCAGAACAGGCTCGTTCTCTCGGTGGCGGTTCCGGTGGAGAACTTCAGGACCATCTACGGCGTGCTGTTCGTTTCCACCGAAGGCGGCGACATCGACGGCATTCGGCGCCAGGAACGCACGACGCTGATCAAGTATTTCCTGCTCGCGATCGTCGTCATGGTGGTATCGGGCTTGTACTTCTCGGAAACCATTGCCAAACCGATGCGCGCCCTCGCCGAGGCGGCCGATCGGGTGCGGCGCGGCCGCTGTGGGCGGGAACATCTTCCCGACATCTCCCACCGCAACGACGAGATCGGCGATCTGTCGCAGAGCCTAACCGCTATGACTCAGGCGCTCTACGACCGCATCGACGCGATCGAGCGCTTTGCCGCCGATGTGGCGCACGAGCTGAAGAATCCGCTGACCTCGCTCAAGAGCGCGGTGGAGATGTTCTCTCGCGCCACCGACGACGAATCCCGTACCCGATTGATGAACATCGTGCGCGCCGACGTCAAACGCATCGACCGGCTGATCACCGACATCTCCGACGCTTCGCGGCTGGACGCCGAGCTGAGCCGGGAGTCCCTCGAGCCTGTCGACATCGCCCGCCTGCTCGAGACCATCGCCGAAGTCTATCGCTTTATGGAGCTGCCCCGCTCCGTCAAGCTCGCGCTCGATCTGCGCCTGCCGCCCGACCCCATCGTCATGGGCCGCGACGAGCGGCTGGGACAGATCGTGCGCAATCTCATCGACAACGCCGTCTCGTTCAGTCCGCAGGACGGCACGGTGACCGTTTCGGCCTGGATCGAAGGCGTGATGATCCGCATCGCGGTCGAGGACGAAGGCCCCGGCATCCCGCCCGACAATCTCGAGACCGTGTTCCAGCGTTTCTACACTGAGCGACCGGCCGAGCAGGGTTTCGGCAAGAATTCAGGCCTTGGCCTCTCCATCTGCCGCCAGATCGCCAACGGCCTGAACGGGCGCATCTGGGCGGAGAACCGCGTAGAAGGCGGAGCGCGGTTCGTTGTCGAACTGCCCTGGGCGCGCCGCTGATGGCGAACATTAATATCCACGCGACCTGCGTGCGGCTGGACAAGGCGGGCGCCGCATTCGGCGCGCCACGCGACGCGGGCATTCTGCTGATCGGCAAAAGCGGCGCGGGCAAGTCTGATCTGGCGCTACGGCTGATCGCGCTGGGCGCCAAGCTCGTCTGCGACGACCGCAGCGAACTGTTCGTCTGGCGCGGCCGGCTTTACGCCCGCGCGCCCGCCCGCCTGGCCGGCCTGATCGAGCTGCGCGGCATCGGTATCGTCAAACTGCCGCACGCGCCGCGCGCCCGCGTTGCCGTGGTGGTCGAATTGGGCCGGGAGTCCGCCCGCCTGCCCGCCCATCGCCGCTACTGCCCGCCACCGGCGTTGAATCTGTCCGCCAAAGCGGCCCCGGCAGTTATTAAAGTCGCGCCGTTCGAGGCCTCCGCGCCGGCAAAAATCATTGCCGCTACGGCGGCATGGGAATGCAGCTTGCATCGTGACACTTTCAACCCCATTTAAGGTTTTCCTCATCCTGCGGGGTTGATAACGTGCCCCCGCGAACGGACAACATCATGATCGGCATCGTTCTCGTCACCCATGGCCGCCTGGCCCAAGAATTCATCTCGGCGATGGAGCATATGGTGGGGCCGCAGACCCATCTGCGCGCGGTCTGCATCGGCCCGGAAGACGACATCGAGCGACGTCAGCGCGAAATCGCCGCTGCCGTGAAATCGGTCGATCTCGGCAAGGGCGTGGTGATCGCCACCGACATGTTCGGCGGAACGCCGTGCAACCTGTCGCTGACGCTGCTCGAGAAGGGCAAGATCGAGGTGCTGGCGGGCGTCAATCTGCCCAGCCTCATCAAGCTGTGCGACGCGCGCACCAAAATGCCGCTCGAACAGGCGGTGAAGGAAGCGATCGACGCCGGGCGCAAATATATGCGCGCCGGCTCAGCGGATCTCGTCGGCAGCGGAGTGTGAACCCGATGTCCGACGCTCGGCTCTCTGCCGTCGCCAGGATCACCAACAAACGCGGTCTGCACGCACGCGCTTCCGCCAAGCTGGTGGAAGCCGCCTCGCGCTTCAAATCACACATCACTGTCAACAAGGATGGCCAGTCGATCGAGGCGCGCTCGATCATGGGCCTGATGCTGCTGGCGGCGAGCTTGGGAAGCGAAGTCGAAATCTGCGCCGAGGGCGAAGACGCCGAGGACGCGCTGACCGCCATCCTGGCGCTGATCGCGGCCAAGTTCGGCGAAGAGTGACGGCGCGGCCGGACCGCAATGGGGGACGATATCCGATGAAACGCTTTGCCGCGCTTTTGCTCTTCGGCTTTGTGGCGCTGCCCGCGCCGGCGGCGCCGCACATCGTGCACGCCCATCCAACGCTGTGGCGCGTCGAAGGCGACCATGGCAGCGTCACCTTGTTCGGCTCGGTCCACGTCCTGCCGCCGAATGTGGACTGGCAGACGCCGGAGCTGAAGCATGCCGTCAAGGATGCCGATATTTTCGTCTTCGAAGTACCGCTCGACAGCGACACGATCAGCCATGTCTCGGCTCTCATGGCAAAGCGCGGATCGCTTCCGCCGGGCCAAAGCGTACGCCAGATGCTCCCGCCCGACAGCCAGGCCGACCTCGACAAGGCCGTCGCCTCCATCGGAATGCCGCAAGCGGCCCTCGACAACAAACGGCCCTGGCTGGTTTCGCTGATGCTCGTCTCGGCCCATTTGCAGCAGCATCAGCAGCAATTCGCGCTAGGCGCCGACAGTGTCGTGCTGCAACAGGCGACCGCCTCGAAAAAACCGATCCGCTATCTGGAGACCGCCGACCAGCAACTGGCGCTGATCGCGCCGAGCGATCCTAAGGTCGAGCTGGAATCGCTCGAGGAAGAGTTGCGATCCTTCGCCACCGAGGACGCCGACATCGCCGCCATCACCTCCGCCTGGGAGACAGGTAACACCGCGACCTTGGACACGCTCTCCAGCAAGGAGTTTATCGGCCATCCCGGGGCGCGCGCCACCTTCTTCACCGACCGCAACCGCAACTGGGTGAAACAGATCGAAGCGATGCTGCGCGAACGCAAGACGTTCTTCATCACGGTGGGCGCCGGCCATCTGGTCGGCAAAGACGGCATTCCCGCGATGCTGCGTGCCGACGGCTACAAGGTGGACGGGCCGTAGGAGATTCGGGTGCGATGCTGATGCACCCAAGGTTGAGACCCGCTGCAAGTCGAAGCCGTTGTCGGTCGCGAAGGCCTTCCAGGCGTCCTCAGGCGCAGGGCCTGCGTCGTCACATCGGCAAGACGAGCGCGTGCGAGAGATAGAGAAACAACACGCCACCCAACAGCACCAGCATCGTGGCGAGCGCGACGTCGATCCGCGACCCGATATGCGTGTGCTCCGTGGTGCTGTCGATCATGCGCTGCACCAGAACGAAACGCGCAGCCGATATGACGATCATGGCGATCCCGGCAACAATGAGCACGAGACCCGCGACATGACCCAACGGCTGGGTCGACAAATGCGGCATCCCACTGCCACTCGTTCTGGCCACAATCCCCAGAAACAAGTCGAAGCGCTCGACGAGGAAGCCGAACGCCATCACCGCGATGGCCGTGCGCACCCAGGCCAAAAAGGTCCGTTCATTCGCCGAATGGTCGCGGAAGTTCTTGATCACGACGGAAGACGCTCGCTTTGGCGCCTCATCCTGACATACGGGCCGAGAAATGCCTATCGCCACCGGCGCGCGACACGTGTCGCCGCTCGTCGTTAAGCCATTGAAATATATCAATTGTATCTGGAAATGACGTCCCCTTCCTTGGCGACAGCGGGGAGCAGATAAGGATATGCATATTTCTTTATATGCTTCTTGCCGGCGCCCGGGCGCGCTGCTATATCCGGCGCGAAATCAACGCCCCTCACCCTGAGCCTGTCGAAGGGTCATGCTTCGACAAGCTCAGCATGAAGGTTCTTCCAAAGGATCGCCCTCCATGTCCGCTGCCCACGATTACGTCGTCAAAGACATCGCCCTGGCCGATTGGGGCCGCAAGGAACTCAACATCGCAGAGACCGAGATGCCCGGCCTGATGGCCACGCGCGCCGAGTTCGGCCAATCGAAGCCGCTCAAGGGCGCGCGCATCGCCGGTTCGCTGCACATGACGATCCAGACCGCGGCGCTGATCGAGACGCTGAAGGCGCTGGGCGCGGACGTGCGCTGGGCCTCGTGCAACATCTATTCGACGCAGGATCACGCCGCGGCGGCGGTGGCGGCAGGCGGCACGCCGGTGTTTGCGGTCAAGGGCGAGAGCCTGGAGGACTATTGGGACTACACCCACCGCATCTTCGAATGGGACGACGGCGGCACGCCGAACATGATCCTCGACGACGGCGGCGACGCCACTCTGTTAATTCACCTTGGCGTGCGCGCCGAAGGCGGCGACACGGCTTTCCTTGGCAACGCCTCGAACGAGGAAGAGGAAGTGCTGTTCGCCGCCATCAAGCAGCGTCTCAAGTCCAAGCCCGGCTGGTACGGCCAGATCGCCAAGAACATCCGCGGCGTCACCGAGGAAACCACCACCGGCGTGCATAGGCTCTATCAGATGGAGAAGGACGGCAAGCTGCTGTTCCCGGCGATCAACGTCAACGACAGCGTCACCAAGTCGAAATTCGACAATCTCTACGGCTGCCGCGAGAGCCTGGTCGACGGGATTCGGCGCGGCACGGACGTGATGATGGCCGGCAAGGTGGCGATGGTCGCGGGCTTCGGCGACGTCGGCAAAGGCTCGGCCGCCTCGCTCCGCCAGGCCGGCTGCCGCGTGATGGTCAGCGAGGTCGATCCGATCTGCGCCCTGCAGGCCGCGATGGAAGGCTATGAGGTCGTCACCATGGACGACGCGGCGCCGCGCGCCGACATTTTCGTGACCTGTACCGGCAACGTGGATGTCATCACTGTGGACCATATGCGGGCGATGAAGGACCGCGCCATCGTCGCCAACATCGGCCATTTCGATTCCGAAATTCAGGTCGGCGGGCTGCGCAATTTCAAATGGCACAACGTCAAGCCCCAGGTCGACGAGATCGAATTCCCCGACGGCAAGCGGATCATTCTGCTGTCGGAGGGCCGCCTCGTGAACCTCGGCAACGCCATGGGCCATCCGAGCTTCGTGATGTCGGCGTCGTTCACCAACCAGACGCTGGCGCAGATGGAGCTGTTCTGTAACCCCGGCAAGTACCAAAAGAAGGTTTATGTGCTGCCCAAGCATCTCGACGAGAAGGTCGCGCGCCTGCATCTGGACAAGATCGGCGTCAGGCTGACCGAGTTGTCCAAGAAGCAGGCCGACTATATCGGCGTCCCGCCCCACGGCCCCTTCAAGCCGGACAGCTACCGGTACTGACACCAGCACCGACCGCTATGCCAACATGCCCGGAATAATAGAGATCGGACAGGTTGAGGCGATCTTCCGCTATCCCGTGAAGTCGATGCGCGGCGAAGGGCTAGATGATGTCAACCTGGGCTGGCACGGCCTTGATGGCGACAGGCGCCTGGCGTTCCGGCGGATCAATAACCGCAGCGGTTTCCCCTGGCTATCGGCGAGCAAGCTTCCCGAATTGATCCTCTATACCCCCCATCGCCTCGCGGACGATGATCAGAAAGACCTTCCTTCGCATGTTCGCACGCCGGACGGCGAAGAGAAGCCGATCTTCGGGGAGGAATTAGCCGCGGAGGTCGGGCGGCGACTCGGCGCTCCGGTGCAGATGATGCAGTTAAGACATGGCATCTTCGATGAAGCGAGTATCTCTGTGATCGCCCTTGATACGGTGCACGAGATTGCGCGTCTCGCAGGGAGCAGCCCGGATGTGCGGCGCTTTCGCCCAAATATCCTGGTTCGTCCAGTGCGAGAGGCACCTTTTCAGGAAGACGAATGGGTGGGCAGTGTCCTCTCTTTCGGCGAGGGCCACGACGCCCCGGCCGTCAGCGTCACGATGCGAGACCTGCGCTGCTCGATGGTGAATCTCGATCCCGACTCGGCAAGTTCTGCGCCCAAAGTGCTGAAGGCGGTCGTTCGCGCTAATCAGAACAACGCGGGAATCTACGGCGCGGTCACGCGAACCGGCCGGCTGGCGATCGGACAAACCGTGTTCCTTCGGGCGGCGACCCAGTAACGGGGACATGACTGACTGAAACGCGCTCACTTCGAACGACGCCGAATCGTGCACGGCCGCATCAAGCTTCACAGTCGGTGGTGCGAAGCGGTGGAGCGGATTTTTCGCGAATCGGTGACGGTCCGTACTCGGATTTTTTAGAACCCTGATTTGACTCGCAAATTGCCAATTTGGCCTAATTCTGGGGGATGAACGCCACATCTGGTTTTTTACACTTTTTTAACTACCTTCTCTTGCGCCTATCGTTAACGCCCGTATCATCTTGATTCCACAGTGATTCGCCGCATGGGGCGGGAATCGGGGGGAAGCCGGGATGGGTCCCAGAATGGGACAAAACAAGAAACCGGGCTCAGGGGTCGGATTCGGAAGGCAGCGCTGCCAAGTGGCCGCACTTGCCACTGTCGCCCTGGCAGCCTGTCCAGCCTCAGCGGCTTCGTTCGCCGGCGAGCCCACGCTGCCGAGCGCGCTTGTCGCCGGCGCGGTGGCGCTCGCCCTTGCCGCCGGGCTGTGGGCGCTGGCGCAACGCAATCTCGCGGTCAAGCTGCGCCGTACGCTCAAGACCGCCGCATCGCGCACGCGCGCGGCGGTGAGCGAGCGCGACGCGTTGCTCGGCGCGACGCGCGAAGCGCTGGTCGTGTGGGGCCGCGACGGCGCCGGGCCCTACTCCTATGGCGGAGGCGAAGCGCTGATCGAGTCGTGCCTCAAGGGCCCGCAGGCGACGGAGCTGTCCACCGCGCTCGATGCGCTCAGCGATCACGGCGCCGGATTTGTCTTGAGCGTTCACGACGCGCTGGGGCGCAAGGTCAGCGTGCGCGGGCGCGCCGTCGGCGGCATGGCCGCCGTATGGATCGAACCCGAAACGGCGGCGGCGAACAGCACAATCGACTTCCGCGCCATCCTCGACGCGTTGCCGGTTCCCGTCTGGCATCGCGACCGTGGCCTTTCGCTGGTCTGGGGCAATCGCGCCTTTCTCGCGGCCGCGGGCGCCGCCGATCTCGATGCCGCGAACCGCGAACAGGTGGCGCTGGAAAAGACCGAGCGCGATCTGGCCGCCACCGCGCGGGCGCAAGGCCAGCCGGTGGAAGCCAAGCGCTTCGCCGTCGTCGCCGGCCAGCGCCGCGCGCTTGCCTTCACCGAGGTGCCCGTGGAGGCCGGTGTGGTCGGCACCGCGAGTGACGTCACCGAGGTCGCCGCCGGCGAGGCGCGGCTGCGGCAGCACATCGACGCCCATACCGACACGCTGGACAAGCTGGCGACGGCCGTCGTGATTTTCGACCGCAACCAGAAACTGAGCTTCTACAACCGCGCCTTCGCCGTACTTTGGGATCTGCCGGAGGCCTGGCTCGACACAAACCCAAGTGACGGCGAAATCCTCGACCGGCTGCGCGAGGGCCGCAAGCTGCAGGAGCATCGCGACTATCAGGAGTGGAAGCGCGGGCGGCTCGAACTTTATCGCACGGCGCGCGACTATCCGTCGGAGGATCAGTGGCACATTCCCGGCGGCAAGACTTTGCGG
>Ga0265313_10002122_pt1 | contig 17647 bp, 17 predicted proteins | sample 4123metaG_FD_203122 | JGI IMG/M metagenome (GOLD analysis project Ga0265313, IMG submission 203122) | Rhizosphere microbial communities from Carex aquatilis grown in University of Washington, Seatle, WA, United States - 4-1-23 metaG | ecosystem: Host-associated > Plants > Roots > Rhizosphere >...
CGGGCTCATCCTCTTCATCCTCGCCTCGCGGGACCTGGTTCAGTCCCCGTCGCAGGAAAAGATGAGCCTGCCGGAGGACTTTGGCATCGTTCCTCTCGGCATGCCGCTGATCGCCGGGCCCGCGACCATCACGACGCTGCTCGTCATCTCGCAGTCCTTCGGCCTCACCATGACATTGATCGCGCTCGCCGGAAACCTGGGGCTCGTGGCCCTGGCGTTTGCCGTGAGCGAGCGGCTGGAGCGGATGATCGGGCAGACGGGCCTGCGGGCGGTCTCGAAGATCATCGCCCTGCTCTTGGCAGCCATCGCGGTGCACATCGTGCGCCGCGGCTTCCTGAACCCTTAGGCGGCGCTCAGCCGCCGAACGTCGTCAGGAGGTTGGCGTAGATCTTCGCGGCCGCGACCAGGTCCTTGACCCGCGCCCGCTCATCCACCGCGTGGATGTCGTCGCCGCCGGGGCCGTAGCCCAGCGCCGGGATCTTCAGGTGCTGCGCGAAGTAGTGGATGTCGTTGAAGCCGGTCGAGACGTGGAAGACCGTGGGCCTGCCGCGCACGCGGCGCACGCTCGACGCCATGGCCGCGAAGAACGGGCCGGTCGGCTTCGTGAAGCACGAGAAGTTCTCGGACACCTTGGACACGGTGATCCGGCAGCCCGGGATCCGCCTCGCGGCGGAGGCGAGGAAGGCGCGCAGGTCGCGCTCGGCCGCGGCGTGGTCCTCGACGGCGAGGACGCGCCGGTCGATTGAGAAAGAGGCCAGGGCGGGGACCGTGTTGATCTTCGCGCCCTCTCCGCACGAGAAGACGCCGCCCACGTTTATCGTCGGGCGCATCGTCTTGCCCTCGGGGGTCAGGAAGGTCCTCCGGGCGATCCGTTTCTTGTAGGCCTCGAGCTCGAGGACCAGGGCCGCCATCTTCTCGAGGGCGTTGACTCCCTCATTGGGCGTGGAGCCGTGCGCGGCGCGCCCATGGACCGTGACCTCTAGCCAGAGCGTGCCGTTGTGGCCGCAGCAGATCTGGTCGCCCTCCCCGCCCTCCATCACGATCGCGTAGTCCGGCCGTATCGGCGCCTCGTCCACCACCCACCGGGCTCCAAGGAAGGAATCCGTCTCCTCGTCCGCCGTGAAGGAGACCTCGACATTCATCAGGGGCCGCGCCCGCGTCCGCTGTATCGCGTCGATGGCGGTCAGCAGGCTGGCGATCGAGCCCTTCATGTCGGCCGTGCCGCGGCCGTAGATCAGGCCCTTCTCAACGGCGCCGCTGAACGGGCTCCCGTGGCGCCAGGTGCCGGAGACGGGAACGACGTCATAGTGCGCATTGAAGTGGATCGTCTTTAGGGCGCCGGGCGCCCGGAGCTTCCCAAGGACGTTGTAGCGCGGGTAGCCGTGCTGGGCTGCGGGCAGGCTGCTTTGAAGCAGCTTCCTCGGGATCGGAAGCCTGCGCGCCGCGACGCCTATTCTTGCGAGTTCGCGGGTCAGGTAGCCGGTGACGCCCTCGTAGTCCGCCCCCGGGGGGTTGATGGTTTGGAAGCTGACGAGGCGCTTGAGGCGGCCGAGCAGGACCGGGCCGCTCCGATCGATGAAGGTGTTGAGCCTGTCCATCCGGGGAGCATCGCCAATCGGGGTTGGGCTGGGAAGCCCGGAATGGCGTGCAAATCCCGGGTGGATTATCTATCTTGCTGTCTATGAACGTTGAAGCGCGGCAATTGATTTCCAAGCTCGGGCTTGCGCCGCTGCCCGGGGAAGGCGGTTTTTTCGCCTCGACCTGGACGAGTCCGGAGCCCGGGCCCGGCGGCCGCGCCTGCGGTTCGGCGATCCTGTTCCTGATCACCGACGACGAGTTCTCGGCGCTTCACCGGCTCGGAACAGACGAGATCTGGCATTTTCATGCGGGGGACCCGGCGGAGCTGGTCCAGATCGAGCCGCTCACGGGTTCCTGCCGGACCTGCATCCTCGGGCCCGATGTGCGCGGAAGCCATGTGCCCCAGGCGGTCGTCAGGGCCGGCACCTGGCAGGGCGCGCGCCTCTGTCCCGGCGCGGGATCCGGCGCGCGTGGGTGGACCCTCTTTGGGTGCACGCTCTCGCCGGCTTGGGAGGAGCAGGATTTCGAACTGGGGCTTCGCGAAACCCTCCTCAGGGACTTTCCCGGGCACGCCAGGGTCATTCGCGCCCTCACCCGCTAGCGTCGGAGGATGTTTTGACAGGCCAACCGCGCACGCACAAGGTGCCCGGAAATGAGCCTGGCCGACCTTAGGACGGAATACTCGCTCACCGGCCTGTCGGAGAAGGACGTCGCCCGCGACCCCTTCCGGCAGTTCGAGAAGTGGTTCCAGGAGGCCGAGGCTGCGAAGGTCCGCGAGCCGAACGCGGCGGTCCTCGCGACCGCGGCCAGGGACGGCCGCCCCTCGGCGCGGATGGTCCTTCTGAAGGGCATCGATGGGCGCGGGTTCGTGTTCTACACCAGTTACGACAGCCGCAAGGGGCGGGAACTGGAGGCGAACCCCCGCGCGGCGCTCGTCTTCCCCTGGGTGGACCTTGAGCGCCAGGTGATCGCAGAGGGGACCGTGACGAAGGTCGCCCGCGAGGAAAGCGAGGCGTATTTCCACGGCAGGCCCAGGGCAAGCCAGCTCGCCGCGTGGGCGTCGGCTCAGAGCTCCATCATTTCCGGGCGCGAGGCGCTGGAAGCGGCGATGAAGGCGGTCGAGCGAAAGTACTCGGGCGTCGAGGCGCCCCTTCCCCCGAACTGGGGAGGGTTCAGGATTGTCCCCGAGCTTGTCGAGTTCTGGCAGGGACGCAGGAGCCGCCTCCACGACCGGCTGCGGTACCGCCGCGAGGCAGCGGGGGCCTGGGTGATCGAGCGCCTTGCGCCCTGAGCGGACGTCATCAATAGGAAGACGATGATCTACCTCATGCGCCACGCCGACGCGGTCTCCGACGAGGTGGACCCCGCGCGTCCGCTGAGCGCGAAGGGACGAGACCAGGTCGCGCGGGTGTGCGCGGCGCTTGCTGCGGCCCATGGTTTCAGCCCGTCCGAAATCTGGCACAGCCCGCTCGCCCGGGCGAAGGAGACGGCCGAGCTGCTGGCGCAGGGCCTCAATTTGTCGGCCCCGCTCGTGCTGACCTCCGGGCTGCGCCCCAACGACGATCCGGCACCGATCGCGGCCGTCCTCGAATCCCACAAGGGCGACGTGGCCGTCGTCGGGCACGAGCCGCATCTCGGCGTGCTCGCCTCGATGCTGGTCCACGGACCCGATCGTGGCGGCGTGTTCTATCCGTTCGCGAAGGCGGGGGTCCTTGCCCTTTCCCGCGAGGGAAAGCGTTGGCGGGCCGGATGGCTCGTCCGCCACCCATGAAGCTCGACGTCCTGCCCGCGCGCACGGGTGGTGCGGCGGAGAACATGGCGGCGGACTTCATGCTCCTGCAGCGCTATCCGCGGGAGGCCTCGGCGCGCTACCGGCACTACGCGTGGAGGTCGCCCGCGTTCACGTTCGGATACAGCCAGAAGGTCTCTTTTGTCAGGAGCCAGCTGCCGCCCGCAGGGCCCTTCGACCTCTGCCGGCGACCGACCGGCGGCGGCATCGTGGACCACCGCGACGACTGGACCTACTGCCTGGTGATTCCTCGCGGGCACCCCTTGGAGGAGGCCCGCGCAACGCAGAGCTACCGCGCCATCCATGAGGCGCTCGCCGGCGCCCTGGGGGATGCCGGCGTGCCGGTCGCGCTCAAGCCCGTCGCGGAGCCGGTTGCGGCGGGCGACTCCGGCGGCCCGGCGGGCGTGTGCTTCGAAAGGGCGGAGATCTACGACGTCATCCACGTGCAGAGCGGCGCCAAGATCGCCGGGGGCGCGCAGAAGCGAAACAAGCGCGGCCTTCTCTTCCAGGGATCCGTCTGGAGGCCGGCCGCCGGCGGTGACTCCGTCGGCTGGGAGAAGTTCGGCGAGGGCTTTGTCCGGCGGCTTGCGGCCGCGCTCGGTGCGGAGGCCGACGAGACGCCGTGGCCGGATTTCAGCGAGGAGGAGATGGAGGGGCTCGTGGAGCAGTACTCATCCCCGGAGTGGATGGAGTTCCGCTAAAGGGGTTCCGCGCGCTATCCGAAGGCGCCGAAACCCCTGAGAAGGCTCCACAGTCCCATCGCGATGATGGGCGCGCCGGAGAAGCGCCCGCCCTTCGCCCCAAACGGGGCCAGCTTCTCGATGAGCACAAACACGGTGAGGGCGGCGATCCACCACAGGTTCATCACGCCGCCGACGAACAGCAGCAGCATGAGCGCCCAGCAGCAGCCCAGGCAGAAGAGGCCGTGGGCGACGCCGAGATAGAGCCCGCCCCATACCCCCGGCTTCCAGTGCCGGGTGATGAAGGCGGCGGGGGAGCGGCACGATTGAAGGCAAGCCTGCTTGAAGGGCGTGAATTGAAAGACGCCCGCCACGACGAGAAGGGCGCCGCCGAACCTGCTGTCCCGCGCGTCCATCATCGGGGAGAGCAGCAGCCAGCCCGCAAGCAGGCGCTGCAGCACCGTTGCGGCAACGCTGAATACCGTCCAGACAAGGAGATAACCGCCGGCAAACGCATAGACGTGGGCGGCGGTCCGCTCGCCCGCCGGGCTCCTCCGGATGACGCTGGCATAGAGCAGGAACGCGGGCGCGGCGGAGGGCAGCATCATGCCCGCCATCATCACCACCCACATCGCAAAGAGCAGCACGAGGTGCGTCAGGTCCCAGGTGGACGGCATCATCCATGCCGCCGAGCCGGTCATGGTGCCGTACATGTCAAAGGCCATCGGCACGATCCAGGCCCAGCAGAGCACGATGGCGACGACCAGAGCGCCGCCAATAAGCCAGCGGTCTCGGCGCAGGAGGGACTCGACGGACGTGCGGGTTTCTGCCGGCAATCGTCGGGATCAGCGGACCACGCCGTGCGTGCTCCAGTGAATGCGCGCCAGGTGGGCGTGGGTCCCGTCAAAATCGAGCTCAATCTGCCCCGGCGCCCTTGCCGACCCGCTGACGAATTCGCTCTCCGTGAATTCAAAGCCGGTGGGAAGGGTCACGCGGATCTGGTGTTCGGCCTTTGTCATGGGGTTTCGAATGGACTCGGCGCTTCCCTCCAGCACCCCAGGCACGCTGACCTTTGCCGTGCGGGCCTTCATGTCGACCTTGAGCTCGATCGGCTTGAACACAGTCGGAAGGAGCCTCGTCACGGTCGTCGAGAACACCTGCCAGATCAGCTTCCCGGGCTCGGTCTCTCGGCCATGCGACACCGCCTCAAGGGCGTCCCGCTGCCGCTTGTCGGCCCTCTCGTCAACGACCGACTGGAAGGTGCCGTTCCCCAGGTGGATCGGCCCCGGCCATGCCGCGAGGATGCCCCAGCGCAGGCCGTCAAGGGGCACGTCGTTGAACCTTCCCTTGTCGATATGAACGAACGTGTAGGCCCGGCAGTTCCCATGGGTGGGGGCCCCGTTGAATTGGCACGGGCAGCCCCAGATGCAATTGCAGTTCGCAAACTCCACGCCCTGCATGACCCAGTCGGCTAGCTTCATGGTGGCTCCTTTGGTTGAGACGGCGGCATTAGATTTACGCATGGAGATTATTTGCAAGCGTAATACCGGAGCGCCCCGGTGCGCAGCCACTTGGGCCGCCCGCAGCGGGCGGCATGCGTCCGCTAGAACGGCCAGAGGTGGAAAACCCTGGCAAAAACGAACCACGCAAGCACCGACAGAACAAGTGCATACGTGATCATGCGCTGTCGATTCGCCGCCTCGTCCTCGTAGGGATCCACCGTGAGCCGCGTGGAATCCGGCGGGAGAACACCGCGGTCCGTAAGCGCAGCCCCAAGGGGTATGTTGATCTTCACGCGGCCGTTCACCGCCCAGCCGGTCCCCTCAAGGAGGGGCCCCAGGTTGCGCTGGCGCAGCTTGAGCGCCGCCAGGAGCATCGAGGGCCCGGAGATGATCAGCAGCGCGGCGGCGACCGCGACCGGCCACATCCACGGCGGCAGGTGCAGGAGTCCGCTGAAGACGCTCGTCAGCGCGCCTCCGATTGCACCGATCGCCAGCCCGATCGCGGCGAAGATTCCGGCGAACTTGGCGATGTCGAACGACTGCGACTGGGGCGAGGCGGGGCCGGCCGGCTCCACGACCGCCGACCCGAGGTGGCCCTGCACCGCCTTGTCCTTCGAGGCGGCAAACTTAGCGAACTGGTCCCCGACGAACGACGCCACCTTCTTGTACGGGGCGAAGAACGACTGCCGGATGCTGATCGGCGCGTCGGAGATCTTGACGATCGTGGCGTCCCAGTCGCGGCCGGCGCGGTCGTAGAAGACGCCGTTTCGCCCCACGAACAGGTAGTCGCTGTCACCCTGAGTGAAGGCCGCCGCAATCCGTGTCGTCCGGCCGCCCTGGCGGCGGCACTCGACATAGGCGACATAGACGCGGCTCATGGCGGCAAACACCGCGTGCGCCGCGACGTCATCCACCTGGATGCACAGCCGGCAGGAGCGGCTGTCCAGGAAGAGGGTGCCCGCCTGGAAGATGGCGGGCGTTGCCTTCGAGTAGAAGTCGAAGAAGTTCACGAAGTTCCTCAGGATCGTTCCGAGGTCCCTGTAGAAGAGGGCGAGGCGCTCGACGTCGGCGGCCGCGACCACTCTCGGCGCCAGCAGCTTGTCCTCGGCGAACAGGTCCGCCAGCGCCTTTCGGCCGGCGCCCGCCAGGATGGCCTCGATTCGCTCGAGTCCCAGGCTCGCGACGGGAGACGTCGGCCTGGTCCCGACCCACGCCTCGTAGGGGCGCAGCCTCTCACCAAGGGCGGCCCAGTTCGCGGGCGTGAGCGAGGGGATGCCGGTTCCGAGGAGGGGAACGACCGCGGCGTCGTGAAGGCGGGCAAGTGCGCCCGCCCAGGCGGGATTGACGCGCTCCAGAAGGGGAAGCGGCCGGCCCGCCTCGATCCGGGCAAGCGGGAGCGCCGCAAGCGCCGGGGAGTCGGCCGCCATGTCGGAGCCGGACAGCGCGCGGTAGGCCTCCTCGTCGCGGTTGAGCCCCGGGACCGCCGACGGGTCGAAGGAGGCCAGCTGCGTGCGGGTGAAGTAATCCACGACCTTCGCGCGGACTGCCGCCACGGCCTGGAAGGCCTCGGCCGCCGCGGGCCCGATCCCCGCGGCCGCCGTCGCGCCGCCGGCCCCGTGCCACGCCTTGAAGGCCTCAAGGTCGGAGAAGAACGCGGCGACCGTCGTCTCCGTGACCTCCTTGAAGCACGCCGCGATGTCGCCGATGAGGGCGCGGGCCCCGTCATCCGGGGCCGCCTCGGGCCGCAGGAGGCCGTCGCCCTTCAGCGGGCCCTTCGCCACGGACCTGGAGACCTCGGCTGCGTCGGCGGCCGACACCGCGACGGCGGCGGGCTTGCCGAGCGCCGCGAGAATCCAGCCCGCCGCGTCCGACACCGCACGGCCCTCGGGGCCGTCCCCGATCGCCGCGACCGGCAGGATCTCCGAACCCTCGAGGAGCATGGCCGGATCCTTCAGCCGCGCGCAGGCCCACGACACGGCGGCGATGATGTCCGGGGGCCGGACGTGGCCGTCCCCGTCGGCGTCGATGATCGCCAGCGTGCGCTCGTCGACCTGCAGGCCCTTGACGGGGCAGCTAAGGGCCACCCACAGCTTCTGGTCCAGACCCGCCAGCGCCCTCAGGTCATCCGCCGTCTCGAGCGAGACCTGGTCAAGCCCGCCGCTGCGGACGAATTTCCACGAATGGGCGGGCTGGGCCGTGGGGCTCATGCGGGGATTATCGGGAGGCGCTTTCGCCTTGGCAATACCCGGGCCGAGTGAGCGTGATCACGCATTCCAGGTGCCGGGTCTGGGGGAACAGGTCGAAGGGCTGGACGGCGGCTGCATCGTAGCCGGCCGCCAGGAACACCTTCAAGTCGCGCATCTGCGTCGCCGGGTCGCAGCTCACATAGACCACGGCCCGCGGGCCGAACGAGAAGAGCTGCGTGAGGAAGGCCTCGTCGCAGCCCTTGCGCGGGGGGTCGATCACCACGGCCGTCTCCCCGGCCGGGAAACCCAGGCCGGAGAAGATGGCGGAGGCGTCCCCTGCGAGGAACGACGCGTTGGTGATCCCGTTTGCGGCTGCGTTCTCCCTGGCGAAGGCCACGGACGACTCGCTCACCTCGACCCCGGCGACGCGCTCGAAGGCCCCGGCCGCGGCCAGGGCGAAGAGCCCGCTCCCGCAGTAGGCGTCCACGAGGAAGCGGGCCCCGCTCGAGCGCGCCTGGTCGCGCACGTAGGTCGCGAACGCCGGCAGGATGAACGGGTTGTTCTGGAAGAAGTCCCGGGCGAGGAAACCGAGCCTTAGCGTCTCGCCGGGTCCCAGGGGAAGCTCCTCGACCACGCGCTCCTCGTGGCTCGTGGTGACCGTGCCTCCGGCGTCGCGAAAGAGCAGCGTCGCCCCCCGGCTGAAGGCGCCCTCTCGCGCCTGCCGCCGGACGTCGGCGCGGGCGTCGGCCAGACGGGCGTTGATCGCGTCGGTCGCGATCTCGCAGCGGGGGACGTCGACGATGTCGAAGCGGGTCCCCTGCCGCAGGAACCCGATCGCCAGCTCCCCATCCGCGCGGGGGACGTTGAAATGGGGCGTGATCTTCGAGCGGTAGCCGTAGGGCCGGGGCGAGCCGATGACCGGCGAGACGTCGACCGTGAGCCCCGCCATGTGCTCGATCAGCTCGGCGACCTGGCGGCGCTTCCATTCGAGCTGCTCCTCGTAGCGCAGGTTCTGGTACTGGCACCCCCCGCAGCGCCCGAAGAGGGCGCACCGGGGAGCGATCCGGCCGGCCGAGGCCTCGAGCACCTCGACAAGGTCGGCCTCCGAGTAGTTCGGGTGGTTGCGGAATACCCTCGCCCGGACGCGCTCCCCCGGAAGCGCGAAGGCGACCATGACCACCCACTTGCGCCCGCCCTCCGCGCCCTCCAGGTCCAGGCGGCCGAGGCCGACCCCGAGGTTGGTCAGCGTCGAAATCGACAGCTCGATCTCCTGGTGGTAGCCGAAGGGCCTGTCGTTGAATTTTTTCTTTTTGGACACGGACCCCAACTACAATTCAAATAGGGCGATGCCCGTCGAGACAATCACCAGCCTGCAGAACCCGAGGCTGAAGCGGCTCGTGCGGCTGCGCGACCGCCGGGCTCGGGACGAGGAGCGCGCCTTCCTCATCGAGGGGTACCGCGAGGTCCGGCGCGCGCTGGAGAAGAAGGTGGCTCTGGACGAGCTGTATTTCTCGAGGGAGTGGTTCCTCGGGGAGAACGAGCCTGCGCTGCTGGCCGCGGCCGAGGCGGCGGGCGCCCGCCTCTATGAGCTGTCCAAGGAGGCGTTCGCAAAGGTCGCCTATCGGGAGCGCCCGGACGGGATCCTCGCGGTGGCGCCCCAGTGGCGCAGGACGCTTGCCGACCTGGCGGTGTCCGCGAACCCGTTCGTCCTCGTGGTCGAGGCCATCGAGAAGCCCGGGAACCTGGGAACAATCCTTCGGAGCGCCGACGCGGCCGGGTGCGACGCGGTGATCGTGTGCGACCCGGTGACCGACCTCTTCAACCCGAACGTCGTCCGTGCATCGACGGGGGTCCTCTTCTCGGTGCCCTGCGTGGTCGAGGAGGGCGGCGCAGTCCTGGCGTGGCTTAAGGGGCACGGGATGCGCACCGTCGCCACCACGCCCGCGGCGAAGGCCGTCTACAGCGACTGCGACCTCCGCGGCCCGCTGGCCGTCGTCATGGGCAGCGAGCAATACGGGCTCAGCGAGTTCTGGCTCAAGAACGCGGACCTGCCCGTGCGCATCCCGATGGCCGGCCAGGCCGATTCGCTCAATGTCGCGATGGCCGCGCTGATCACCCTCTTTGAGGCGGTGCGGCAGCGACGCGGGTAGCTTAAGTCAGTCCGGACGCAGCAACCGGACCAGTTCGGCGGTGCCCTGCGCCATGCTGATGTGGGGGGCGTAGCCGAGGTCCCTCCGGGCCGCGGAGATGTCAAACCAGTGGTCCTTCGCGAGCTCCGCGGCAACGAACCGGGTCATCGGGGGCTCGCTTTCAAGTGGAAGCAGGCTCCAAGCGGCCTCGCAGGCGCACCCGATAGCCGTCGCCGCGCGCAGGGATATCCTCCGGGTCACGGGCGTTTCGCCGAGGGCGACAAGCAGGTTGTTGATCCACTTCCAGAGCATGACCGGCTCGCCGTTTGTGATGAAGTAGGCCTTTCCGCCCGCGGCCGGGGCGTCGCCCACCAGCGACCTCTCCGCGTCGATGTGGGCATCCGCCGCGTTGTCGACATGGACCATGTCGACGCGGTTCGTCCCCTCCCCCACGATCCTCAGCCGGCCCGCGCGGGCGCGCGCCAGGAGGCGCGGCACAAGATGGGGGTCGCCCGGCCCCCAAATGAGATGCGGTCGGAGGGCGACGGTGCGGAGCGCCTGCCCGTGCGCCGCGAGCACCTCCGCCTCTGCCGCGGCCTTTGTCAGGGGATAGGGGCTCGGACAGCGAGTCGTGAGCGGGAGGGATTCGTCCGCGCCGGCAAGATCGCGGCCGTTGTACACGACGCTCGGCGTGCTCGTGTGGATGAGCCGGCAGACGCCGTGGATCCGGCAGCCGTCGATCACCGCCCGCGTGCCCAGCACGTTGGCCCTGAAGAAATCCGCGCGCCGTCCCCACACGCCCACCCTCGCGGCCACGTGGAACACGGCCTGCATCCCCCGGCACGCCTCGCGCACGCCCGCGGCGTCCTCAAGCGGGACGCGGATGAACCGGACCCCGCGGGCCTCCAGGTCAGGTGCGGGCGTCCTGCCGGAGACGGCGACCGGCCGGCCCTGCGCCAGCAGGCGCTCGACGATCGCGCGCCCCAGGAATCCGGTTCCCCCCGTGACGAGCACGGGGCCCCGCGCGGAATCGTTCGGCTTCTTGTCGTCCATGACTTCGGCGGGCGCCCGGGGTCAGGCGGCCCTTCGGGCCCGAGCGCCGAAGGCCCACGTCGCGAGGGCTAGCCTGTTGATCTTTGCGTTGTGGCGGACGTCGACCGGAAGGTGCCTGCGGAAGAAGAAAGTCCTGATCGCGGCGGTGTGCGGATGTCCCCGCGCGAGGCCGCGGAGCTCGGCGACAAGCCCAAGCGCGTCCGCCTCGCCGCGGAGACGCGTCTCCACGACCAGCGCGGGCTCACCGGCTAGGGCGATCAGGGCGCACCGCCTCGCCCGCGGGTGGGCGCGGAAGACCTGCTCGCAGGGCTCGGTGAACAGCGTGCCCTCCGGGGTCTCCACCCGCTCAGCCTTGCGTCCGAAGTACCAGAGGCGGCCCTCGCCGTCGAGGCAGCCGCAGTCCCCCATCCGGTGCCAGACGCCGCCGGTGGCCGGGTCGGCGATCTTAGCCCCGGCGGTGGCCTCGGGCAGGGCGTCATATTCCTTCGTCACGACGGGTCCGCGCACGATGATCTCCCCGACCGCTCCGGCAGGAAGGGCGCCTGCCGGCCCGAGCGCGGCGACCGGGCCGTCCGCAATGGGGATTATCCTGACGTCGATGCTCCGGACCGGGCGCCCGACGCAGGCGCCCCGCGTCGAGGCGGGATCGACCTCGTCGGCGCAGACGGTGCTCACGGGAAGGGCCTCGGTCGCGCCGTACGGGCTGTGGAGCCGGCCCCCGGTCAGGAACGAGCCCGAGGCCGTCCACAGGTCGGCGGGGACGGGCGCCCCGGCGCACAGGACCCGCCTCAGGCTCGGAAGCCGCAGGTCCCGTGCGCGGCAGTAGTCGGCGACCTTCCTCCAGAGTGTCGGGGAGCCGAAGGAATTCGTGACGCCCTCCTGCAGGATGGCCTGGACGATCCTTGCGGGGTCGGCCTTGGCGGGCCGGCGCGGGTCCATCTCGGGGATGACGCTTGTCATGCCGAGTGCGGGATTGAACAGCGCGAACACCGGCAGGAGGGGAAGGTCGATCTCCCCCGGCTCGATGCCGTAGGTCTCGCGGATGAGGCCTACCTGGGCCTCGAACATGCCGTGCTCATAGCGGACCCCCTTCGGGGCGCCGGTCGATCCGGACGTGAAGAGGATGGCGGCAAGATCGCCGGGCTCGGCGCAGGCGGCATCCGCGGGCGCGCCGGCCCCCGGCCCGATCCGGGCCGTCAGCGAGCCGCTTGCCGGAACGCGGACCCGGACGCTCCGAAAGGCGCGGCGGCACACTCGGGACAGGATCTGGGCGAACGGGATGCCGACCAGCGCGCGCGGTTGCGTTCGCTCGACGCAGGCGAGGAAGCTCCCGAGCCCCATGCCCGGGTCGATGACGACCGGCACGGCGCCCAGCTTGAACAGGGCGAACACCGAGGCGATGAGCGGGAGCCCCGGCCTCACCATGACGAGGGTGCGGTCCCCCCGCGCCACGCCCCGCGCCCGGAGCCTCGAACACCAGGCGTCCGTCTCCCCAAGGAGCCCCGCAAAGCTCAGGGAAAGGTAGTCGATCGCGCCCGAGGGGGTCCGGCCCCGCGGCACTTTGAGCGCCGTCGCCCCGGGCTGCGCTGCGGCCATCCGGTCAAGATGGCGGGCGATATTCGCGTTCACACCTTGAGCGAGGGCGCCCCGGCGAGGAGGGAGGCCTGCCAAGGCAGTAGGATCTCGCCCAGCTTGCGGGGCGTGCGCGCGATCTGGGAAAGCTGCGAGCGGTTGGCAATCAGCGTCGGCTCGATCGATATCTTCGAGGCTATCTTGTCGCGCTCCTCCTTGATCCGGTCCATGAGGGCGATCTCGGTCTGGGTGAGCGGATGGTGGTTCGGGTCGCGGCCCGGCCGCCTTGGAAGCGTGCGGGGGTCCCGCTCGAGGCCCTCGCGGACCGCGGCGGCGAGCGATCCGATGAGGCGCGCGTGCCGCTTGCCGAGGTTCACGGAGGACAGGACCTCGTCCGCCGAGGCGCCCTCGTCGGCGAACGCCGCCAGCTTCATCAGGAGCTCGTTCGAGCAGACCTTGAACGGCGGGGTGTCGAGCCGGAGCGCCTGCTCCTGGCGCCAGTGCCACACGGCGTGCAGGACCGTCTGGCCGTGCGCGCGCAGGCGCTCGGACCTGCCGATGCGCCAGTCGTTCTCGTCGGGCGGGGCGAATCCGGTGACGCCCGCCTCGATCTGTGCCCGGCACTGCTGCTCCATCCAGTCGACGCGGCCGAGGCGCTTGAGCTCCCGTGCGAGGATGTCCCGGAGCGCCGGCAGGTACCACACGTCAAGCGCCGCGTAGTCGAGCAGCTTGGGCGTGATGGGCCGGCGGGACCAGTTGGCCTTCTGCCCCTCCTTGTCGAGCTTCACGCCGAAGTTGTCCTCGATGAGCGAGGCGAGCCCTATCCGGCTGCGGCCCAGCAACTGCGCGGCCAGCATCGTGTCGAAGAGGCTCTTGGCCCGGAATCGGCAGAAGTCGTACAGGAGCCGCAGGTCAAAGTCGCTCCCGTGCATCACCAGGTGCTTCTTTGCGAGGCGGGGCCAGAGGGACCCGAGGTCGATGGGTGCCAGGGCGTCGACCAGGAAGACCTCGCCGCACACATAGAACTGAAGCAGGCACACCCGGACGCGGAACCGGAACATGTTGTCGGCCTCCGTATCCATGACGACCTCGTTCGACTGGTCGATGGCCGCCAGGAGGGCCGGCAGCTGCCCGGGCTGGTCGATGAGGCTGAAGCCGGAGATTCGGGGATGCTGTGTCTTTACGCCAAGGAGGCGGCGGACCGGGTGCGGCAGAAATCGGGAAATCATTTCAAGCTGCCCCGAGCGTGGATAGGCGGGCCAGCGAGAGCGATTCCTAAAAGCTTGGCCCGGGACCGTCGCGCTCCCCCCGGGGGCCCCCCTCGCCCGGTCACTCCGCCCACGTCGAGAGGAAGGCCGCCACGAGGCTTGGCAGGTCGGGGCTGTAGCCGCCCTCGAGCACCGCGGCGGCCGGAAGGCCCGAGCGGTGGAGCCACCTTCCCAGGAGCGCAAAGTCCTCCTTCTCGAGGCAGAGCTCCGTGAGCGGGTCGTGGGCATAGGCGTCGAATCCCGCGGAGACCAGCACGAGTTCCGGCCTGAAGTCGCACACGGCGTCGAGCGACGCGCGGAGCGCCTCCATGTGCTGCCCGCGCGGGGTGGCCGGCGCGATCGGCCAGTTGCGGGAGTTCCCGATGTCGTGCAGCCCGGTGCCGGGGTACCCGGGGGACTGGTGCACCGAGCAGACGAGGAAGCCCTCGCGCCCGAGAAGGATGGCCTCCGTGCCGTTGCCGTGGTGCGCGTCGAAGTCCCACACGGCGACGCGCCCCACCCCGAGGTCGCGCCGCGCGACGAGCGCGGTGACCGCCAGCTGGTTCAGGTAGCAGAACCCCATCGCCTGGCCGGCGGTCGCGTGGTGCCCCGGGGGCCGCATGAGCGCCATGGCGGGCTGCCCGGTGCGGTGCACATGGTCGGCGGCGGCGAGCGCAGCCCCCACGGAGCGGCGGGCATGCTCCCCGATGTCCGGAAAGTAGCCCGTGTCCGCGTCAAAGTCGGCGGGCACCTTCAGGCGGGCGAGGTGCTCGGCGGTGTGGGCCAGGCGCAGCGTCGCGTCCGGGACGTCATTTCCCTCGTCCCTCCAGGCCCACGAGGGGAAGGCCTCGCGCAGGTGCTCCGCCGTCCGGGACACCCGCGTGGGCCGCTCGGGGTGTTGGAAGGACCCGTAATCGGCGCACCGGGGGTCGTGGATGATGAGCATGGACATCGGTCGGGGGGCGGGCCTCGTGTCCTGATTGAGGCGCGGAGCGCGCCCGCATGTCAAACCGGACGGGTCAGCCGCGCGTCCGGACGGCCTTCTCCTGGTCGCGTGCCTGGGCCCGCAGGTCCGCGGACGGACATCCGCAGTCCCCGCCGCAGCCGGGATTCCGGCGCCTGGCAAGCGAGCGCATGACCAGCCAGAGCGCGGCCGCGGCCGCGGTCAGGAGCGCTGCGAGGGTCTGGAGTCCGGGTGACATGGGCGGTTAGAAGCCAAGCGCGGTGCCTGCCTGATAGACAATGAACGACAAAACCCACGCGGCGCCAGTCATGTAGGCGGTTTGGAAGAGCGGCCACCTCCAGGAGTTGGTCTCCCGCCGGACGACGGCGATCGTGCTCATGCACTGCATCGCGAAGACGTAGAAGATCATCAGCGTCAAGCAGACAAGCGGGGTGAAGAGCATGCGGCCATCCGGCCATCTCGCGGAATGGAGCGCCTTCTGGAGCGTCGTCGTGTCCCCCTCGTCGGCCTCGGCGTTGAAGACCACGCCCATCGTGCTGACAAAGACCTCGCGCGCGGCGAACGAGCTGATGAGCCCGATCCCGATCTGCCAGTCGAAACCGATCGGCCTGATGGCGGGCTCGATCAGGTGGCCCGCGCGGCCGGCGAAGCTCTGGGCGAGCTGCTGCGTGGCCGTGGCCCCTTCCGGCGCCCTCGGGTGCGCCGCAAGGTACCAGAGCACGATGCTGATGGCCAGGATCACGGTGCCCGCGCGCTTCAGGAAGAGCCCCGCCCGCTCGACCATGTGCAGGCAGACATCCCTGAGGCGCGGCAGCCTGTAGGGGGGAAGCTCCATGATCATGAGCGGGGGCTTGCCCCTGAGGAGCGTGCGCTTGAAGAGCCAGGCAAACCCGAAGGCGCCCAGCGTGCCGAGGGCGTACATCAGCACCATGATGCCCACCTTCGCGGCGAGCGACACGCTGGAGCCCGGCAGGAGCGCCGCGATCATCAGGAGGTAGACGGGAAGACGCGCCGAGCAGCTCATGAGGGGCGCCACGAGGATGGTGACGAGGCGGTCCTTCGGGTCCTCGATCGTGCGCGTCGCCATGATGCCGGGAATGGCGCACGCGTAGGAGCTCAGGAGCGGGATGAAGGACTTGCCGTTGAGCCCCACCCGGCTCATCAGCCGGTCCATGATGAAGGCGGCGCGCGCCATGTAGCCGGTGTTCTCGAGGAGGCCGATGAAGAAGAACAGGATGAGGATCTGGGGAAGGAAGGTGACGATGGTGCCCACCCCGCCGATAACCCCGTCCGTGATCAGGTTGCGCAGGTCTCCCGGCGGCATCGAGGCCTTGATCCAGTTCGCCAGAAGCGTCGTGTGGTTGCCGATCCAGTCCATCGGAGCCTGGGCGAGGGAGAAGATGCTGACAAAGAGCAGCGTCATGACGGTGCCGAGAACCAGCCAGCCCCAGACCGGATGGGTGACGACGGCGTCGATACGGTCGCTCACGCTCGGCCCGGACGCATGCGCCGCGTGGGCCACCTCGGACGCAATGGCGCCTATCGCCTCGTAGCGGGAATTTACGAGCGTGCCCGCCCAGTCCATCCCCTCGGCCTCCCACCGCGCCTGCCACGACTTGAGGATCTCCTCGGTGCGCGGGTCGAGCGGGGTGGACCCCGAGACCCGCACGGAATCCTGGTCCGTGAGGAGGAGGAGCGCCTCGGCCCTCGCGATCAACGGCGCCTTGCCCCCATTGGCGACGAGCGACGCCTGCAGCTCGGCGACCGCCGACGAGATGGCCGCCGGGATGTTCCAGGCGTGACGGGAAAGGGGCAGGTCGTGCCGGCTCATCGCGAGCTTGAGCTCGATGATCCCCTTGCCGTTGGACGCCTCGCACGGGATCACCGGGATGCCGAGCATCTGCTCGAGGCGGGCGACGCGGATGGAAAGGCCCGCCTGGGCTGCCAGGTCCATCATGTTGAGGACGAGGATGACGGGCCGGCCGAGGTCCAGCACCTGGTGGACGAGGTAGAGGTTCCGCTCGAGGTTCGTCGAGTCGACGATGCAGAGGATGCGGTCCGGCTGGGGCGTGTCGGCCCGCCTGCCGAGGAGGACGTCGCGCGTCACCGCCTCGTCCGGGGACCGGGCGGCCAGCGAGTACGCCCCGGGCAGGTCGATGACGGAGATCGGCTGGCCGTGCTGCGAGTACACCGTGCCCATCTTCTTCTCGACCGTGACGCCCGGGTAGTTGCCCACCTTCTGCTTGAGCCCCGTCAGCGCGTTGAAAAGCGTGCTCTTCCCGCAGTTCGGATTGCCGACAAGCGCGTAGACCGGCTGGCGCGAGGGGCCCGGAGCCTTCGGTGCCGGGTTCATGGCGCGACGGGCTCGACCAGCACGTGCTCCGCCTCGCTCTTCCTCAGGGTCAGGTGGTAGCCGCGGACCTTGATCTCAATCGGGTCGCCGAAGGGGGCGCACCGGATGAGCGTGATCCGGGTGCCCGCGAGAAGCCCCATCTCCCTAAGGCGGACCGATCCGGGGCCCGCCTTTGGGAACTCCCGGATGACGGCTGACGCGCCGATGGGAAGGTCGGAGAGCTTGACCGCCGCCGCCATGGGATCGCCTTTCCGCTAGCGGGTCCCGATCCGCTCGACCAAGATCTGGCTGGCTGCGCGGTGGCTCAGCGCGATTCGCGTGCCGTTGACCTGGCACAGGATGGTGCGCGTTCCCGCGACTTTAGTGACGAAGGTGGATTCGCCGAACCCCATTTCCCGGACCCTCTGGCAGAACTCGGAGTCACCCTTCAGTTCGCAGACCCGGCCGGTCGCATGCGCGGGTAGCTGGCAGAGCGGAAACGGGGGGAGGTTTCGGGAGCCTGGCATTGGAAGAAGGATTATATAAGGGAACTGAGACTCAGTTTCAAGAAAATCCTGTTTGGTGCTACGAATTCGGTCAGCATTGGCGTGTATT
>Ga0265313_10002123_pt1 | contig 17644 bp, 17 predicted proteins | sample 4123metaG_FD_203122 | JGI IMG/M metagenome (GOLD analysis project Ga0265313, IMG submission 203122) | Rhizosphere microbial communities from Carex aquatilis grown in University of Washington, Seatle, WA, United States - 4-1-23 metaG | ecosystem: Host-associated > Plants > Roots > Rhizosphere >...
CGGCGCCTAATATTGCAATAGGTGGAGATTCTCCTCGGGTTCGTGAAATCGTGTTCGGTTTTCCCATCCGTGACGACCAAGGGTAGTAATATGCCATCGGACAACGAACTGCTCCAGTGCTACGTCCGCGACCGTTCTCAGGAGGCCTTCGGCGAGCTCGTGCGGCGTCACGTTGATCTGGTCTACTCGTCCGCGCTGCGCCGAGTCGGGATGGACGCGCAACTCGCTGAAGACGTGACGCAGGAAGTCTTCACAGAATTGGCGAGGAGATCGGCCTCGATGTTGGGCCGCCCGGTGCTCGAAGGCTGGCTCTACACCACGAGCCGCTTCAAGGCCGTCGATCTCGTGCGCGCCGTGAAGCGACGCCGCGTGCGCGAGTCCCTCTTCATGAATGTGCAACAGGAGCCCGCCGCGACAGAGCCGGACTGGGAGAGGCTCCGTCCGCTCATTGACGAAGTCCTCGATACCCTGAGCGAGGCCGACCGGGAGATTCTGATCCTCAGGTATTTTCGGAACTGGTCCTTTGCCGATGTGGCGGGCCTGCTTTCCCTGAGCGAGGATGCCGCGCGCATGCGGTCAACGCGCGCCCTGGGGCGCCTGCGGGCGGCCTTGGCGGGGCGCGGGATCACGTCGACGGCCGAGGCCCTTGGGCTCGTCCTGGCTCACCAGGCCGTCGGCGCAGCACCGCTTGGACTTGCCGCTCGAGCGACGGAGGGTGCCCTCGCTATCGCTAACGGGGGTTCATCGGCGACCGCGACGGCCCTTCACCTAATGAATGCGGCAAAGATTGCGATGGGTGTAGCCACAGTGGCGCTGCTCCTGGCGTCGGCGGCTACGGCCGTTCACGAGGCCCGCGCCCATGGGCGAACGGCCGCTTTGCTTGTTGGCGCGCAACAGCGCGCCCATGCCGCGGAGGTTCGCGCCCAGGGCGTTTCGCGCCAGCTGGAGTCCGCGGAACACGACGAATCCAAGCTCAAGTCCGCGGTGGATGCGGCGGCGTCTGCGCTTGAACAGGCAAAGTTGAAGAAAGAGGGTGCGACTGACATCGCAGCAGCGGGCCGCGATTTCGTCGCACGGAATCACGATGCCCAAGGCCTGATCATCGGGCACGAGAATGCCCGCAACGCCCAAAGATATGCCGCCCTGTTCAGCTCGCTCGGGCTCGCCCGCGACAAGCAATCCCAGTTCCTGGGCCTGGTCTCCCAGCGCTCGGACTTGGGGTTGACGTGGTTCACGGCACCGGACACGGGCGCACCTGCAGCGACTTTGGGCGCCGGACCCGTGCTCTCGGCCGATGAGATTGCGGCCCGAATGCGAAGTCTGTTGGGTGACGACGGGTACCAGGCCTACCAAGACTTCAACCGTCTCGGGGCAGCCCAGGCGCTCGTGCAGGAGCTGGCAGGGACCCTCTACGCGGGCGAGGCGCCGATTTCACAATCACAAGGCAACCAGCTTGTCCAGGTCCTCGCGCAGTCCAGCGCCGATTACCGAAACGGCAAGCCCCTCTGGGGTGCGGGGCAGATTGGCTGGGATGCGGCCCTTTCAAATGCGAATAGCGTGCTCACGGAACCTCAGATGGACGCCCTGCGAGCGCTGAGACGGACCACGGCCTACGAACAGGCGGTAAACGCCGCTGCGACCCAGGCCGCGATGCAGGCAATGGACAGTGCGTCGGCGGCGCTGGCGTCGGCGCGCGCGACCCGCTGATGAAGGCTGGAACCATCCGAGTCTCGCTCACGGCGGCCGTCTTTGCGGCGGTCTTCGGATTTGCCCTGAGGGAGGCCGTGTTGACGCGGCGGGCGACGGCGTCCCTCGCCTCCGTCCTGAACAGGGAAGCCGATCTTGAGGCAGAATGTCGGAGCAGGGAGGGGGCCCTGGCCGAGGTGTCCCGGCGCGGTGCTGACCTGAGGGCCAGGCTCGAGGAGCTCCGGGCCGCCAGGGAGCGCATGGCGTCCTACGAGGGCGATCTCAAGATTCTGGCGCTCGCGGCGAAACCCTGGCGCGAGATCGTCCTAGGGAAGGACACGAAGCTGCAGGCCATGTACCTGGAGGCCGAGCGCGCGGCTCTCCCCCAGCGATACGCCGCCTTTGAGAGCTCCCTGGGCCTGTCGGCGGAGGCCGCGGCCGCGTTCGAGGCCGAAGAGATGGCCGCCGCCGAGAGGAACCTCGACATCAAGGCGACCGCCCAGGCGCAGGGGCTTGTCCAGACGGATGCCGCAGTTTCGGCGCTCGTGAATCAAGCCGACCAAGAGGTGAGGGCGGCGCTGGCCGCCCTGCTGGGCCCCGACGGCTATTCTCAGCTCCAGCAATACGAACGCACGCTCCCGACACGGGCCTTTGTTGACACCTTCGCGGGCGAGCTTGCGTTCACGGACTCACCGCTGAACGCGCAGCAGGCGAACCTGCTGGTCAGCCAGCTCTGCGCAGCGAACAGCGGCTATCAGAACGGCGGCGCCGCCATCTCCCCTCGCGTGCTCAATTACATGGAGATCATGGCGACCCAGAGCCCGGCGCCGGAGCCTGTCGCCTGGGATTCGATCCGGTCCCAGGTCCAGAGCACGCTGACCGAATCGCAATTCGCGCTCCTGGACGCCATGATGCAGGAGAACCTGACGACGGCTGAACTCTACAACATGATGAAGCGGTCCTCGGAGGCCCCGATGATTGGATTCATCTACAGTCGGAAGGCTCCCTAGAACAGGGGCCATCGGCGGGTCTTGCCGCCCGGGCGCGGGGCAGCCCGGAGGACCACCGGTGCCTCCCCGTCCCGCGGCCGTATGGGCCGCCTACTTGGCCTTCTCGGCCTCGAAGAGCTCGTCCGCCTTCTGCGGGAGCGCCGTGAAGCTGTACTCCTCGACCTGGAAGGCCCGGCGCGTCATGAGCTCGTTGACCGGCGCCTTCGACTCGGAGCTCGAGACCTCCACAAAGACCGGTCCCGCGGGAATCGTCTCGATTTCGGGGGTGATCGGCTTCGCCTCGGGCTTGGCGTCCGCCCCCTTCGCGAGCGCCGCGAGCGGCTCCTTCGCATCGGCGACCGGCGGCTTGAGCTTCTTCTCCTCGGGCTTGCGCCCGAGGGAGACTGTCAGCGTCGTCCCGGCGAAGGTCGTGAGCCTGAAGGTCCTCATGTGCTTCTGCGCCTCCGCGGCCGACGCGTCCTTCGGGTCGGTCGTGTCGGAGAACCTGAGCGAGGTGAGTGTCGAGAGGAGCGACGACACCTTCTCGGCCAAGAGCTTCCTGCCGGCGGGCGCCTCGGCCGCGGTCCAGGGCGCGTCCTTCTTGGTCCGGGACACCACGACCGGCGCGCCGGCCTCGAAGGGGACCTCGACCTTCGCGACGTCGTCAGGCTTCACGCTCAGGAGCTGGGCGCTGGCCCAGCCCTTGGCGTCGGTGTCGAGCCAGACATGCATCCCCGAGAAGAAGGCCTTCGTTTCGTCGCCGAACCGGATGAAGCGCCCGTTTCCGGAGTCGGACGACTTGCCGAGGGTCAGGCTCCAGAGCTCCTTGCCGCCCGCGTCGGCGAGCGCGATGCGCGAGTCCTTGAATTCGAGGCGGGAGAGGCGCTCCGGATTGGCGGTGACGAACCGGTCGACCTTGGCCTCGTTCAGGTCCTGGACCAGGCGCGCGATCTTGTCGAAGTCGGCGGGAAGGTCGTAGTAGCTCGAGACGCGCCACGTCCCGTCCGGGGCGCGGGCGAGCGCGACCTTCTTGCCCTGGTCGGCGACCACGATATTCGCGGCCTTGGAGGCCGTGTCCGGGTCGAGGAGCGCCCTGCCGACGCGGGGGTCCGCGGGAGGGGCCGGCTGCGGGCGGTTCGCCAGGTAGGCCACGACCGAGAGGACGGCGAGCAGGGCGACCGCGAGGGCGAGGTTTCTGATTTTCATCGGTTGACCAAGGGTACCGCGTTCGGGCATCGCGCGCGGGCGCTAGCCCCGGCGCCTGCCGTAGAACCAGAGGCCGAAGCCGCAGACCAGGAGGGGCGTGCCGAGCAGGTTGATCACGAGAAGCCGGTTCTCGAGCGCGTCAATGCCCTCCCGCAGCGCGAGCCGGATGGAGCGGCGCTCGCCCCGCAGCGACGCGGCCTGCTTCTGGAAGTCCTCGATGGCGCGCTCCGCCTCCGGCGACGCCAGGAGCCTGCCGCCCTCGCTCTTCTTGCCCTGGAGCTCGGCCAGCTTCCCCTGGACCTCGTTGATCCGGGCCTCGAGGGCCGTCAGCTTCTCCTTGTACTTCTCGGCGGCGGCCGCCTCCATCCGCTTGACGACCGTGAAGGGGCGCACCGAGTTGCCCTTGCCGCGGATCGAGATCAGGTCCCGTGACCCCGCCAGGAAGTCGAGCGAGTTGGCCGCGAAGGCGAGGTTGTCGTTGAACGGCTCGGCGGCCGCCTGGCCCATGAAGTTGAACTTGCGCACGCTGTAGTCGTCGAAGAGCCAGTCGGTGTCGGCGACGACGATGAGGATGGAGGAGGTCTTGGACTCCTTGAGCGAGGGCGGGGCCGGCGGCTTCGTCTCGGGCTTCTCGTCCTTCTTGTCCGCCGCCTCGGGGGCCTTGGGCGGGCCGTCGGGGAACGCCGACGTGAACTTCCCGGTGATGAGGGCGGCGAGCGTGCGCTTGCCGCTCGGCGTGACCTGCCGCGCGATCTCGTCAGGCTGAGCAAACTGGAGCGCGGCGACCGGGACCTCGCCCGACTTCTCGGACGTCTCGATCAGCGGCGTGAAGGTGAGGCTCGTGCCGGGCTTGAGGGCCACGCTCCCCGCCTCGACGAAGAGCGCCGAGGAGAGCTGGGCCGTCGGAAGCGACTTGGTGTTGAAGCTTTCGGGGGGCAGGCTGATCCACACCGGGTAGCGGATGTGCGACTGGTCGCGCAGCTCGACCTCCTCGGCGTTCACGAGGTCGCCGACCGCCTTCTCCGGGTCGTAGGCGACGCCCCAGCCCTTGAACAGCACGGGCAGGTCGCTCGACACGCCCGGCTGCGGCCCGCCGAACATCGCCGACTGCCCGGCCTGGCGCTTGAAGTAGAGGGACGACGGGTCGACCGCGACGAAGACCGGCTTGCCGGCCAAAAGGAACTGGTCGATCGCGTATTGCAGCTTCGGGGTCAGGTTCTGCGGATGGAGGACCGCCAGGACGTCCAGGTCCTGGGGGAGCTCCGTCGCGGTGGGCTCGACCGGGACGATCTTGTACGTGTCCTCCCATTCGCTGACGACATACTGGCCTTCGGTGCCGGGCTGGCCCATCATGGGCATGCCGGGCGATCCCTGGAGGGGCAGGCTCGAGATGAGCCCCAGCTTCTTCTTGTCCGACTGGCCGACCCCGTAGACGAGCTCGGAGATGTCATACTCGAGGAACTGCTCGCGCTGGGGCGTGAGCGCCGCGATCACCTTCTGCTGGTCGGCCTGCGTGGCGACCAGGCCGAAGTAGAAGGCGCTGCCCCCGGGGATCGTCTGCGCCTGGATGCCCGCGGCCGTCGCCTTCTCCTCCTCGGGCGTGTCGGGCTCGGGGTCGATCACGTTCAGCCGCACCTTCCCGCCCGAGGCACGCACGTACTGGCGCAGCATCTCGCGCACGCGCTCGGCGTAGTTCTTGTACTCGACGAACTGGCCGGTCGTCTGGCTGGAGAAGTAGAGGTCGAGCGTCGTCGGCTCGGTGATCTTCGAGAGCAGGGCCCGGGTGCCCGGCGAGAGCGTGTAGATCTTCTCCGCGGTCGCGTCGTAGCGCACCGGGACGGACGTCGCCAGGAAGTTCACGAGCACGAGCCCGAGGAGGAGGAGGACGATGGCGAGGGTCTTGCTGCCGGAGGTCATGGCGGATCGTCGGTTCTAGCGTTCGAGCGCGACCACGTTGAGAAACAGCGTGAAGCCGATGAGCGACAGGAAGAACACGGCGTCCTTCGCGTCCACGATGCCCCGGACCATGGGGCTGAAGTGGGTGATGAAGCTGAAGTTGGAAACGGCGTCGGCCACGCCGACCGGCAGGAACGTCTCAAGGAAGCCCGTGAAGCCGCTGTAGCCGAGGAACACGAGGACGGCGCAGGCGGCAAAACTGACCACGAAGCTGATGACCTGGTTCTTCGTTAGGGCGCTCGCGAGCGAGCACACCCCGAGGAACCCGCCGGCCATGAGGATCGCCCCGGCGTAGCTCGTCGCGACGACGCCCCAGTCCGGGCTTCCCAGGTAGCCTATCGTCATCGCCATCGGGAAGCTCAGCAGCACGCAGAGCGCGAGAAACGCCCATCCGGCCAGGAACTTGCCGACCACGGCCTCGAGCGTCGTCACCGGAAGCGTGAAGAGGAGCTCGGCCGTGCCGGAGCGCTTCTCCTCGGACCAGAGGCGCATCCCCGCCGCGGGCACGATAAAGAGGAAGAGCCACGGGTAGAATCCGAAGTAGGTGTCGAGGCTCGCGAACCCGTTCCTGAAGAACCCGCCGAACCGCGAGAACGCCAGGGCGACGGAGATGACGAGGAACGCGACCATGAACACGTAGGCGACAGGCGTGCGGAAGTAGCCCACGAACTCCCGTTTGAAGATGGGGGTCACCTGCTTCATAGGTCGCTTTGCGTCAGGCTGCGGAAGATTTCGTCCATACGGGCGCCGGGCTGGCGGGCCAGGAGCTTCGCGGGCGACTCGTCGGCGACGAGCTTTCCCCGGGAGATGATGATCACCCGGCTGCAGATCGCCTCCACCTCCTCAAGGATGTGGGTCGACAGGACCACGGCCTTCTCGACCGCCATGTTCTTGATCAGGTGGCGGACCTCGTTCTTCTGGTTCGGGTCAAGGCCGTCCGTAGGCTCGTCGAGGATCAGCACCGGCGGGTCGTGAAGGAGCGCCTGCGCGAAGCCGACGCGCTGCTTGTAGCCCTTGGACAGCGTGTCGATCGTCTGCCTGCGCACCGTGACCAGGTGGGTGAGCGTGACCGCGCGGTCGACATGCGCCCGGCGCGTCGCCGCGTCGCGGAAGCCCCGGACCTCGGCGATGAACCCCAGGAACTCCTCCACCGTCATCTCCGGGTACGCCGGTGCGTTCTCGGGCAGGTAGCCCAGCTTGCGCTTGACGGCCACCGGATCCTTCATGACGTCAATCCCGTCCACCAAGGCCGTCCCCGAGTCGGGCCTCACGAAGCCCGTTATCATCTTCATGGTCGTTGACTTACCGGCCCCGTTGGGCCCCAGGAAACCCAGGATCTCGCCTCGCCTGACCGAAAAGCTCACGCCGTCAACCGCGCGCTTTGAGCCATAGGTTTTTACCAGGGCTTTGACGTCTATCATATCGTGTGGGGGAGAGGAAAGGGAAGCTGAGGTCCCGTGAGAAACGGATAACAACTCATTAGTTCCCTCATCCTTTCAAGCTGATTTTTTGTCATCGGCTTGCGGTTGCGCCCGCTCCCGCTCGGTCTTGAGCCTGAGCTGCCCGCAGGCCGCCGCGATGTCGTGGCCCTTTTCGCGACGCAGCGTCACGGACACCCCCGCCTTCTCGAGGACGCGCGCGAACGCGGCCTGCCGCGCGGCGTCGGGGCGCGCCCACGGCAGGCCCTCCACCGTGTTGTACGGGATCAGGTTCACGTGGGCGTGCAGGTCGAGCGCGATGTCGCGCAGGCGCCGGGCCTGGTCGTCGGAGTCGTTGACGTCCGCGATCAGGATGAACTCGAGGGTCACCATCCGGCCGTGGCGCTCGGTGAAGGCCTTGACCGCGGGCAGGAGCCTCGCGAGCGGGTACGCCCTGTTGACGGGCATGATCCTCGTCCTCACCTCGTCGGTGGCGCCGTGGAGGGAGACCGCCAGCCTGAACCCCAGGGGCTCGTCGGCCAGCCGGAGGATCTTGGGGACCAGCCCGCTCGTGGAGACCGTGATCCTGCGGGCCCCGAAGCCGAGGCCCCACTCGGCATTGACGATCGTGAGCGCCCGGATGAGGGCGTCGTAGTTGGCGAGCGGCTCGCCCATGCCCATGACGACGATGTTGTCGAACGACGCCAGCTCGGCGCGGGCCCTGGGCGTGCGCGCGTCCTCGGCGTAGCACACCTGCAGGAGCTGGGCCACGATCTCGCCCGCGCCCATGTCCCGCTTGAGGCCCGCCAGCCCGCTCGCGCAGAACACGCAGCCCATGGCGCAGCCGACCTGGGTCGAGATGCAGATGGTCTTTCGGGAGTGGTCGAGGCCGACGCCGTCCTGGGGGGCGCGGATGATGACCGTCTCGATGAGCGAGCCGTCCCCGAGCTCGAGGAGCAGCTTGTCCGTCACGTCGGCCGAGTGACGGTTGAGGACGAGGGCCGCGGGCATGAGCGTGTACGTGGCGTCGAGCCACGCGCGCAGGCCCTTGGGCAGGTTCGTCATCTCCTCCCAGGAGCGGGCGCGCTTCTTGTAGAGCCAGTCGAGGACCTGCCGCGCGCGGAACGGCTTCTCGCCGCGCTCGCCGAGCGAGGCGGTCAGGCTCTCGAGCGTCTCGCCCGTGAGCGGGCGCTTCGCCGCTTCAGACGTCATCTTTTGGCCTGATCGCCCGGTTGAGCGCGCTCACGATCGCCTTGATCGACGCCAGCTCGATGTTCGTGTCGATCCCGGCACCGAAGAACGCGGCGCCGCGCTCCACCTTGATCTGGATGTAGCTGACGGCCTTCGCCTCGGCTCCCGCGCCGAGCGAGTGCTCCGAGTAGTTGACGACGTCGAACTTCGGGAGCCCGGCGGAGCCGAGCGCCCGGACGAACGCGTCGATCGGGCCGTTGCCGGCGCCGGTGATCGACCGCGGCTTCCCGTCGAAGACGATGCGCGCCTCGCACTTCACGGTGGAGTCGCGCTCGGTGGTCTTGAAGTGCTCGAGCGCCACGGGCGCCTTCCGCTCGAGGTACTCGCGCTGGAAGGCGTCCCGGATGTCCGCCGAGGTGAGCTCGGTGCCCTTCCTGTCGGCGAGGTCGTTCACGACGCGGCCAATCTCCTTGTGCATGAGCTTCGGCAGCTGGTAGCCGAACTCGTGCTCCAGGACGTAGGCGACGCCGCCCTTGCCCGACTGGGAGTTGATCCGGATGATCGCCCGGTAGCTGCGGCCGACGTCGGCGGGGTCGATCGGGATGTAGAGGACGTCCCAGGGCTTCCCGGCCTTCTGGTGCGCGAGCGACTTCTTGATGGCGTCCTGGTGCGAGCCGCTGAACGCGGTGAACACGAGCTCGCCCGCGTAGGGCTGGCGGGGCGGCACCTCGAGCCGGGTGCAGCGCTCGTAGACGTCCCGGATCGCGTTCAGGTCGCTGAAGTCGAGGCCCGGATGTATCCCGTGGGTGTAGAGGTTGAGCGCCACCGTGACGATGTCCAGGTTCCCGGTCCTCTCGCCGTTGCCGAAGAGGGTCCCCTCGACGCGGTCGGCGCCCGCCAGGAGGGCGAGTTCGGTCGCGGCCACCCCCGTGCCCCGGTCGTTGTGGGTGTGCAGCGAGACGAGGGTCGAGTCGCGCCGCGTCAGGTGCGTGCACATCCACTCGATCTGGTCGGCGTGGACGTTGGGCGTCGCGTACTCGACCGTGGCCGGCAGGTTGAGGATGATCTTCTGCGCCGGGGTCGGGCCCCACACGTCGGACACCGCCTCGCAGATCTCGAGCGCAAACTCGAGCTCGGTGCTGGTGAAGCTCTCCGGGGAGTACTCCAGGCGCAAGTGGGTCCCCGCCTCGACGAGCGCGCGGCTCTCGCGCTTGAGCTGGCCGACCGACCGGACCGGGATCTGGACGATCTCCTCCTTCGGCAGGTTGAAGACGTACTCGCGCTGCTTGGGCGACGTCGAGTTGTAGAGGTGGAAGATGACGGACTTCGCGCCGCGCACCGACTCCAGGGTGCGCGTGATCAGGTCCTCGCGGCACTGGCAGAGGACCTGGATCGCGACATCGCCGGGGATGCGGTTCTCGTCGATCAGGCGCCTCGTGAAGTCGAACTCGATCTGGGAGGCCGAGGGGAACCCGACCTCGATCTCCTTGAACCCGATCCGCACGAGCAGGTCGAAGAACTCGATCTTCTCCTCGACGCTCATCGGCTGGGCGAGCGCCTGGTTGCCGTCGCGAAGGTCGACGCTGCACCAGATCGGGGCCCGCGTGAGCGTCCGGCTGGGCCACTGCCGGCCCGGCAGGGAGACGGTTGGGAAGGCTGCGTACTTGGTGATGGGTTCGGGCTGCATGGGAAAGGAGGGTTGAGATTGGCGGGTTTCTGACGGGAGTACAACGCCGTCTGGGTCCGTCCGGGACCGCGGCGAAACGGGGGGAAGCAGGCCTACGCACGACCCGCCGCTAGGCGGCGTCCTCTAGAGGTCGTGCGCGGAGGTAAGTCGGAGGGCCTGGAGGGCGGGTGCCATCGCTACCGGGCCATTGATCCAGCGGCGGCCGCCCAATGTCAAGATGCGGCGCGCCCGGTAACCGGGGCGCCGCGATCGGCGTCTTGCAGTACGTGTTCGATGATGCCTCGATAGCCGCATGCCTGACGACCAGTCGTTTGATCTGGCCGGCTGTCTTGATCGCGTGCGCAAACGCGACCAGATTGCTGCGCGGGAGCTTGTCGAGCACCTGCACCCCCTCGTCATCCGCATCGTCCGGGCCCACCTGCCAAGGAGGGTGTCCGAGGAAGACCTTGCCCAGGACATATTTCTGAAGATGTTCACCCGCATCGACCAGTACCAGGGCTCGGTGCCATTCACCCACTGGGTGTCACGGATCGCGGTGACGACCTGCATCGACCAGCTGCGCGCCCAGAAGCGCAGGCCCGAGCTGCGGTGGGCCGACCTGTCCGAGCGCGAGACCGACGTCCTCGACTCGGTGATCACGAACGAGAACGACGTGGCGCCGGACGACGCGCTCGCGGCCCGCGAGCTTGTGGGCAAGCTGCTCGACCAGCTCAAGCCGGAGGACCGGCTCGTCATCCAGTACCTCGACCTGGAGCAGAAGAGCGTCGCCGAGATCAGCCAGCTCACGGGCTGGAACCAGACCCTGGTCAAGGTGCGGGCCTTCCGGGCCAGACGGAAGTTGCAACGCTTTTACCGTGATCTCATAGAGAAGGAGAAGCCATGAGCCCCCACGAGAAGTCCTGGCAGCGCCTCGTTGAGGCCGCCCGCAAGGCGCGCCCGTCCGGGGACGAGTCCGCCCCGTACGGGTTCTCCACCCGGGTCGCCGCGCTCGCGTTCGAGCATTCCCGGCCGGCGCCGAGCTTCGGCCGGCTGGCGTTCCGGGCGGCGGGCGTCGCGTGCCTGCTCGCGCTCGTCGCGGTCGGCCTTAACTACTCGGCGATCACGGGCGCCTTCGAGGACGATTCGGCGGTCGCCGCGACCGACGACCCGGTCTCGGAGGTCGTCAACCTGGGCTCCTGAAGTCATGGCGAAAACCTGGCAAGTCATCCTGGCAACGATCGCGATCTTCGTGGCGGGGCTCGTGACGGGCGGGGCCACGGCCCTCGGCATCGCGAGATGGGTGGGTCACCGCCACGCCGGGACCCCCCCGGCGTTCGGCCTTTCCAGCCTGGCGGCCCAGCGCCCCGGCCAGATGATGGGGTTCGGGCCGCAGCTCATGCGCAGCTTTGCCGGCCAGCTCGACCTGACCGACGACCAGAAGGCGAAGATCGCGCCCATCGTGAAGCGCACGGCGGCCGAGCTTGGCCGGGACCGCCACGAGGTTCAGCTCAAGACCGCCCTTGCCATCGAGAAGATGCAGGACGAGGTCGAGGAGATCCTGACGCCCGAGCAGCGGACGAAGTTCGACGAGCTGATCGCCCAGCAGCGCGCCCGGCTGCAGCAGTTCAGGCGGGGCTTTCAGCAGGGCGACGAGCCCCCGGCGCCGAAATAGGTGTTGCGCGCCCGGCAGGGCGGCGCATGTTGCGCCTCGGCCAGGCGCCATGCATGGGCAGGCGCGCGAACCCCGCCAGGGCCGGAAGGCAGCAACGGTACCGACGTTCTACCAGTGCCGTGGAGTGCCTGGCCACTTCATCTTCCCTTCGACACCTCCCTTGTCCGCAACAGGATACCAGGTCATCGCGAGAAAATGGCGGCCGCAGACGTTTGGCGACGTCGTCGGCCAGGACCACGTGGTGCGCACCCTCCGCAACGCCATCGCGCGGGGCCGGATCGCGCACGCCTACCTGCTGGTCGGCCCGCGGGGCACGGGGAAGACCTCGATCGCCCGGATCTTCGCCAAGGCGCTCAACTGCACGGGCGGCCCGAAGGCCGACTTTGACGAAAACGACCCGGCGGTTAAGGCGATCGCGGAGGGCAGCCACCTGGACGTGATCGAGATCGACGGCGCGTCCAACAACAGCGTCGAGCAGGTGCGCGACCTGCGCGAGACCTCGCGCTACGCGCCGGCCCAGGGGAAGTACAAGATCTACATCATCGACGAGGTGCACATGCTCTCGACGCAGGCCTTCAACGCGCTCCTGAAGACGCTTGAGGAGCCTCCCCCCCACGTGAAGTTCGTCTTTGCCACGACCGAGGTGCAGAAGGTGCTCCCGACGATACTCTCGCGCTGCCAGCGCTTCGACCTGAAGCCGATCCCGGCCGCCCTGATCTCCGAGCGCCTGAAGGCGATCGCCGAGTCGGAGCAGGTCAAGGTGGACGACGCCGCGCGCGCGTGCATCGCGAGGCTTGCCGACGGGGGGATGCGCGACGCCCAGTCGATCCTCGAGCAGATGATGGCGTTCTGCGGGGGCGAGATCGCCGAGGCCGACGTGCTCGATGTCTACGGGCTCGTGGCCGAGGCGAAGATCGCCGAGCTTGCGGCGGCGCTGGCCGCCGGCGACCACCGGCGGATCGTGGCGGTCGTGGACGAGTGCGATTCCGCGGGCCGCGACCTCGTGAGGCTCCTCACCGACCTGCAGGCGCAGGTCCGCTCGGCGCTCCTGGACTCGATCGCGGCGGGCGGACGAAGCGGCCGGCTCGGCTCCCCGATGACGACCGAGCAGCTGACGCGCCTCCTGGACGGGCTGCGCGAGGGGGAGGGGAGCGTCAAGCTCGGCCTGGCCGAGAAGATCAATTTCGAGGTCACCCTCCTGAAGGCGGTTGAGGCGAGCCGCGCCCGGGCGATCGACAGCCTCATCAAGGAGCTCGCGAGCCTCGCCGGCGAGGCCGGCGAGCCCGCCGCCGACGGCGAAAAAAAAAAGGGCTGATTGACCGGCTCGAGGCCCGCTTGGCCGCGCTTGCGGCCGGTGCGCCCGCCGCGGCGCCTTCGGATGAGACCGAGTGGCCGGACGAGTCCGCCGAAGCCTCCTTCCTTTCGGAGGCGGCGGCGCGCGGCGACGCCCCCGCTCGCCCCGCGGACGGGAACGCGGCGCTGGTCGTGGGCGACAAGCTTCCCCCCCTGGACGAGCTCGTGGCGCGGGTGCCCGCCGACGTGCTCGGGCTCCTGGACGACCTGTTCCGGGCGAAGTTCACGGGCGTTCGGAAGTTCGCGGTGCCGCCTCCGGAGTCCGCCCCGGCGCAGGGCGCGGCCGGGGTCCCGCCCGCCTGAGAAGGGAGCCGTCCGGGGCCTATCCCTGCCAGACGGCCCCGAGGCGCTTCGCCCCTTCGACGCTCCTCAAATAGAGGTAGGCCTCGACGTGACGCTGCGCGTAGGGATCGAGAAGCGGCACCCTTTCGCGGCGGTAGAGTCCCTCGGACGTCCCCTCGAGGACGTCTAGGCCCGAGAGGCACTCGTCGTCCACGGACCAGACCTCGCCGCTTACGCCCTCGGCCGCGGCCGCGTCCGCCACCATGCCGGGATATCCCCCGAGGTCGTGCAGCACGAAGCCTGGGGCCGTCCTGGCCTCGCCGACGAACTCCTGGCCCTCCATGAGGTAGTGGTTGGCGAAGCCCCGCTTCAGGGTCCCGTAGACAAAGACGAGGTTCATGGCGCGCAGCCGGCCTCGGGCGCCGGAATCTCGATCACGAGCGCCGTCGTGTTGTCGCGGCCGGACTCCCGGACGGATTCTTCGACAAGCGCCTGCGCGACCGTCGGCCCGTCGCGCGCCGGCGAGTGGCTGCGGATGATCTCCTCTATCCTCCGGTCCCAGAGGCCGTCCACGAGGCCGTCCGAGCAGATCAGGAACCGGTCGCCCCTCTGGTAGCCGACCGCCCCGATGTGCGGCTCAATGAACTGATTGCCGGCGCCGAGCGCCTGCTGGAGCGCGTTGCGGCGCGGGTGGCTTCGCGCCTCGCGCTCGTTCAGCTCGCCCTTGCGCCGGAGCCAGCCGACGTGGGTGTGGTCGTTGGTGACCTGCGTCATCCCGCCTCCCCGCGGCAGGTAGTAGACGCGGCTGTCGCCGAGATGCCCGAAGTACATCCAGTCGGGCCTGACCCAGCACAGGGTGAGCGTGGCCCCCATGCCCGCGCACTCGGAATAGGAAAAGCCGAAGTGCAGCATGTCGGCATGGATCACCGAGAACAGCTCCGAGAGGATGTCGTCAAAGCCGCTGGCAATGCCCGCGGCCGAGAGCCTGAAGCCCCGCGGCAGCAGGCGCGTGATCCGGTCGACGGCGATGCGGCTGGCAAACTCCCCGGACCTCGCCCCGCCCATGCCGTCGCTCACGGCGAAGACGAAGTCCGTCTGGGCGAGCGAGGCCTGCCCGGTCTTGCCGAGGTAGCTCACCTCGTGCCCGTCGAACTTGAGCGCCAGGAACGAGTCCTCGTTGTTCGACCGGAAACGCCCGACGTGCGTGATCCCCGACCAGCGGAGGTCCGGCCCTGAGGCGGGTGCCCGTGGGGCGCGCGCGGTGGGTTCTTCGGGGGTCATTGGGCGGCCGAGGGCTTGAGCGACACGGCGTCGGGCCCGTCCAGCAGCGTCGCGAACTCGAAGTCGATGATGCAGAAGCGCCCGTCGGACGTGCGGTACGTGATGTTGCGCAGCTCGCGGTCCTCGTGGCGGACGCCGAACGCCTCCAGCTCGGCGAACAGCTCCTTCTGACGCTCTGGATTGATCTGGTCGACGCGGGTGCCGCAGTTCGTGGTGATGATCTTCAGCTGCTCGGGATCGGACTCCAGCAGCCGCGGCACGAAGGTGCAGCCCCTTTCCTCGAGGCGTTTGAGGACGCGCACCTCCTGCTCATACCGCTCCCGGGCGAGGTGCCCGCGGAACGTCTTGTGCACCCGCCCGTCGAAGCTGATCCGCACCAACGCGCGGGGAGTGTCTTTCATCTCATGCATTAGAAACAGGATTGTAGCAGCATCCCGGGAATTCTGCGCTGGCAAGCGCGGCCGCTTCCCCAATTGTTCCCACGTTGATTTCTTTCATCGGAGCAATGTTAAGAATGTATTAACGCCCGACTGGCTTCTGGCATGCAAGGTGCTGAATTCGAATCCGAGTTTTCGTCCGTGGGTTGCAATGACGCTCAAAATCCTTGCGCATGCGGCGCGAAAACCTCAATCAAATCCCCGCTCTAAACCGTTTAACTATGCCCAAATACAAACTCGAATACATCTGGCTCGACGGGTACACTCCTCTGGCCAGCCTGCGCAGCAAGACTCAGATCAAGGAATTTGCCAGCTTTCCGAAGCTCGAGCAGCTCCCCATGTGGGGGTTTGATGGGAGCTCGACGCAGCAGGCCGAGGGCAAAAACTCCGACTGCATTCTCAAGCCGGTGGCCGTCTATCCCGACATCACGCGCAAGGACGGCGTGCTGGTGATGAGCGAGGTCATGATGCCGGACGGCAAGACGCCGCATCCCTCGAACTCCCGCGCGACGATCCCGGACGACCCGGACACGTGGTTCGGATTCGAGCAGGAGTACTTCTTCTGGAAGGACGGCGCGCCGCTCGGGTTCCCTGAGGGTGGCTTCCCTTCGCCGCAGGGCCCCTACTACACGGGCGTGGGCTTCAAGAACGTCGGGCCGATCGCCCGCAAGCTCGTGGAGGAGCACATTGACACCTGCCTCGCCGCGGGGATCAACCTCGAGGGCATCAACGCTGAGGTCGCGAAGGGCCAGTGGGAGTTTCAGATCTTCGGCAAGGGCTCCAAGAGCGCCGCCGACCAGATGTGGGTCGCCCGCTACATCCTGACCCGCCTCTGCGAACCCTACGGCGTCGACATTGAGTGGCGCTGCAAGCCGGTGCTCGCACCCTTCAACCAGCCCCTGGACTGGAACGGCTCCGGCATGCACTGCAACTTCTCGACGAAGTTCATGCGCGAGGTCGGCGGAAAGGCCTACTTCGAGAAGCTTATGGCGGCGTTCAACCAGTACCGCGACGAGCACATCGCCGTGTACGGACCGGAGAACCACCTGCGGCTCACCGGCCTGCACGAGACGCAGTCGATCGACAAGTTCAACTACGGCCTGGCGGACCGCGGCGCCTCGGTGCGCATCCCGCACAGCTTCGTCAACAACAACTACAAGGGCTACCTCGAGGATCGCCGTCCGAATTCGGCCGCCGACCCGTACCTGGTGGCCGGCCGGATCGTGAAGACGATCCAGTTGGTGCCGACGCCCTGAACCTAGGCCGCTTCGACGCTTCGACGGCGCCATCCCGCGGGATGGCGCCGTTTTTTTGTTCGCGGTTCGCGGGGGCGGACGCGCAATCTGACTCGGCGGAGCGAGCGCCCGCCTTCCAGAAATGCCCGATCCTTCAACACCCGTCCGCGCCTCGGCCTGGGAGTGGGCGCGGGTCGTCCTCCTGTCGGCGAACCTCCTGTGGACGACGCTCTGCCTGGGCGGGTTCCTCCCGGGCACGCGGGTTGCGATGGTGGCGCTCACGGCCGCGCTCCTCGCGGTGCACCTCGCCGATCCCCTTCGCGGCACCCGCGCGCATCCGGCCGGCTGGCTCTTCGCGCCGTTCCTTGTCTATGCGGCGGCCAATGTGGCCTGGGTGACCCCGGTCCGCTGGCTCGGGTGGATTGACTGGCTCAACTGGGCGCAGACCGCCGCGGTGTTCTGGATCGTGCTCAATGGCGTGGAGAGCTGGTCCTGCCGGCGCGCGATCTGGATCGTCGTTGTCGGGCTCGGGGTCGCGTCCGCGGCCCTTGCGGGCTACCAGCATTTCGTGAACCCGAAGTGGATCATGCTCGGGCGCACGCAGGCCGACCAGTTCATCGGCCGCTCCTCGGGTCCCTTCGGGATCCCGAACAGCCTGGGGGTCTTCATGGCGCTCCTGATCCCGCCCGTGGGCGCGCAGGCATTCGGGCCGGGAAGGACCCGCGCCGTTCGGGCGCTCTGCTTGGTGGCCCTCGCGGTGCTCGCCGCCGGTTTTGTCCTCGCCGTGAGCCGCGGCGCGTGGCTTGCCCTCGCGGCGGCGTTCGCGCTAAGGCCCTTCCTTTCCCGGGGCCGGAGCCTGGGCCGCCGGCTCGCCGGCGCCGCCATCGCGATCGGGGCCGCCGCCGCCGCCGTCGCCGTCCTCTATTTCTCGTTTCCGCTGATGCGCGTGCGGGCCGACCAGCTTGTGAGGGACGCCGGCGAGCACTCGCGGCCCATCCTTTGGCGGGGCGCGTGGGGTATCTTCCGGGAGCACAGGATCCTGGGAAGCGGCGCGGCGAGCTTCGACGCGCTCTTCGAGTCCTACAGGCCCGAGGGATTCCGCGACCAGCCCGTCTACGCCCACAGCGACTACCTGAACACGCTCTCCGACTACGGCGCCGTGGGCTTTGTCCTTCTCTTTGGCGCCGCGGGGCTGGTCGCGTGGAAATGCAGGGGCGCCCGGGGTCTCGCCGGGGCGGCGTTCACCGGGCTCCTGGCCTTCGCGCTCCACCT
>Ga0265313_10002126_pt1 | contig 17630 bp, 15 predicted proteins | sample 4123metaG_FD_203122 | JGI IMG/M metagenome (GOLD analysis project Ga0265313, IMG submission 203122) | Rhizosphere microbial communities from Carex aquatilis grown in University of Washington, Seatle, WA, United States - 4-1-23 metaG | ecosystem: Host-associated > Plants > Roots > Rhizosphere >...
ACGCGGAGAGATCGGACGATTCGATCGGCCCGAGCACATGGTCCTGTTCGCCGCCGATGGACAGAATCTCGTAGCTTCCGGAGCTATAGCCCCCTTGAGCCCCGATCTTCACGTCCTTTCCAAACTGGCGCGTCACTGTCGCGTCCAGCCGAAGCGTGCGCTGGGAGGTGTCCTGATCGCTCGTTGCGAGATGCAAATCGGAACGGTCGGCGGGGACCTCGCGGCTCCACCGCGGAAGGTAGTCGTAGCCCGCCGAGAGGCGATAGGCGGTTTCCTTCTCGCGACCGCTCGCCCAAATGCTGCCGTGGCTTGTGCTCTGGTCTCCGTATCCGAATGCGAAACCGCTGCCCCCCCGGCCAGGCTGTTTCGTGATGATGTTGATGACGCCATTGAACGCGTCGGCTCCGTAGAGGGCGGAACCGGGACCGCGAACGACCTCTATCCGCTCCACGTCTTCGACGCCTATCGACAGAAGCCCCCAGAGCGTTGCGCCGATGAGGTCGACGTACACGCTGCGGCCGTCGACGAGCACGAGCACTTTGTTCGAAAGACGCTGATTGAACCCGCGCAGCGAAACCTCGGTGTGCGCGCCCGTGACCTCCATGATGTCGACGCCGGCGAGGCGCCGCAGGAGCTCCGGAATCTTGGTGATGCCCGACAGGCGAATATCTTGTTCCGTGATGATCGAAGTGGAGTTCGGCGCGTCGACTGGATTTTGGGCTGCCTTCGACGCGGTCACGACCGTCTCTTCGAATACGGCTTCGGTCTTGAGCTCGCCCGCTTCGCGCGGATTCTGCGCCCGCACCACGGCCGGCGCTATGGCTGCCGGCGGGAGGGACGCGGCTCGCTCGCGGTCGGCGCCCTGCTCGTGAGGTTGATCCGAAGGCAACGGCTCCGGAGGGCTGGTGCGCGGGCCTCCGGAATCGCCGGCCCCAGCTGCGACGCCCCCGCCTTGAACCTGCTGCGTCTCGAGCAACTGGGCCTCTTGTTTTCGAATGCGCGCCTCGAGGGCTCCGACGATCCGCGTGACGTCGTCGCGGTCGACCGGGTTCCCCTCGAGGTACCTGCGGTAGTTTGCGACCGCGTTCTCGAGGTCTCCGATGTCCACGTAGGCGCGCGCAATGTTGTAGAGGACGTTCGGGTGCGGCAGGATTGCGTAGGCCTTCTTCAGCTCCTCGATTGCGAGGTCGTAGCTGCCGTCCGCAATCGCCGTCATTCCTTTTCGGAAGTGCGCGCGCGCTTCCGTACGCTCGTCGGCCCTCGCGCCGGCCGAGCATGCCAGCGAGGCGACGAGCAACAGTCCAGCGACGATTCGTGGAAAGTTTCGCGCTCCCCTCACCGGGCGCGAGAGGATAGAACACGGGACCGCGGGGCGTCTTTCTTTATCGGCGCACCTCCCGCGCAAAGTTTCGAAAAACTGGCGATTGCCGTGCTAAAGGCGGCGTCATGCACGAGCTAGCGTTCGTTACGGGAGTGTTCTGTCTCGCGATTGCTGCCTGCGGAAAAGACACAGTGGCCAGCGCCGGATCGACGCCCCCGGAGGCGTCGGCCCCCGCCGCCGCGAGCGCCTCCGCAGCCGCAGCAGCTCCGAGCGCATCCGCCATCCCCGCACCGCCCGACGTTGCGGCGCCGCCGGCGGATGCCACGAAGACTCCGTCCGGACTGGCGTCAAAAGTCCTCACCCCGGGTACCGGCAAGGATCACCCCGCGCCGACGGACAAAGTGAAGGTGCACTATACGGGGTGGACCAAGAACGGAGAAATGTTCGACAGCTCCGTCACCCGTGGCCAGCCCATTACGTTTCCCTTGAACGGAGTAATCGCGGGGTGGACCGAAGGGGTGGGGCTGATGGTGGTGGGCGAGAAGCGCCGGCTTTGGATTCCGGGAGCGCTCGCCTACGGCGATCACCCGCGCGTGGGCGCGCCCGCCGGCGACCTCGTTTTCGACGTCGAGCTCATCGAGATCATCGCCGCCCCGAAGCCTCCGGCGGTTCCCGACGACGTCAAGGCTCCCCCTGCGAGCGCCAAAAAAACCGCGTCTGGTCTGGCCTATCGCGTACTTACCCCCGGTGCGGCGGGCGATCATCCGACCGCGACGAGCAACGTGGTCGTGAACTACTCCGGCTGGACCACCGACGGGAAAATGTTCGACAGCTCCGTGACGCGCGGACAACCTGCACGCTTCGGCGTCGGCAACGTCATCAAGGGGTGGACCGAGGGGCTCCAGTTGATGACCAAAGGCGAGAAGGCGCGGTTCTGGATCCCCGGCAATCTCGCGTACGGCGACAAGCCGACGCGGCCCGGTGCACCAGCGGGGATGCTGGTATTCGACATCGAGCTCATCGACTTCAAATAGGCAACGCTGAAGGAGGACGAACCGGCGGGAGCGCGTCTTCCGCGCCCACGTTTCTGTGACTCTGGCGCCCTTGACGACCCTGGCGGTTCGCTCGCACCGTTGCACTGCTTCTTTGCACGAAGCTAATAAGGAATATCCGTCTTGTATCCAGTCGGTACCGCCGGGGGATCCGCGGCCCGCGGAAGCGCAGGGCGCGGGGTAGGACTCAACTTGACGAGGAGCGCGGACGAATCACCCGCCTTCACGCTCCGCGTTTCCACACGGTAGCCCGGTCGTGCGAGGCTCAGTTTGTGTTCGCGTTGCGGATCGGCGTCCTCTCCTCGGTAGAGGATGTCGCAAGGAGTGCTGCTACATCGCTCGATGCCGTCCTCCTTCACGATCGCACCGTCGGGGTCGGTGCTGACGTGGACCGTCACGGGTGCTGCGACGGGCGTCGCCGCGGCCGTTGCGACGGGCGTCGCCGCGGCCGCCGAAACCAGCGGCGCAGCGGTAGCCGTCGCCACGGCGACTGGCGGCGCGGGAAGACCCGCCGACTCTCGCGGTCGAAATAGGACGGACACGACGGCCCCGACAGCCACGAGCGCCAAGGCGACGGCGGCTGCAAGAACCCCCATCGAACCGCGGCGGGCCGGAGCCTGAATCGGTTCGAATGGAGCTCCACTCAGCGAGCCCTCCCGCAGAGGAGGCTCGGGTGGCCGCGACGCGGATCCCAATCGCGTAGCCGAGTTCGGGGGGGCGCTCCCAGACGCCCCGGTCGACGCGGTGCCCTCGGCCGTGCCAACCCGCTTCAGCGCAGTGAGCACGTCGTCCATGGACCGGAAGCGCCGCTCTGGGTCTTTGGCCATACAGCCAGCGACGACCTCTTCCATCGCGCTCGACACCGAGATGAGCTCGTTCGTACTCCGCATCGGAGGTGCTTCATCGTGCACGTGGGCCATGAGGATGTTCACGCTGGTTGCACGATCGAAGGGCACTTTTCCGGTCAGCATTTCGTAGAGGATCACGCCGAGGGCATAGATGTCCGTGCGCGCATCGACCCGGTCGCCGCGAATCTGCTCGGGCGCCATGTACTTGGGGCTACCCATGAACATCCCGGTCTGGGTCAGGTCCTCCCCTTTGTCGGAGACGTTCTTCACCAAACCGAAGTCGAGCACTTTGACGAAATCCGCTTCGTCACCGTGTTGAGCCAAGAAAACATTCGCCGGTTTGAGGTCGCGGTGGATGACTCCGAGGGCGTGCGCCTCTCGGAGGGCGCGGCAGATCTGACGCGCGACATGAGCCGCCCTTTCTTCGGGCAACTGCCCCGCGTCGCGGATCGCGCGATGAAGCGTACGCCCTTCGAGGTACTCCATCGCCATGTAGTAAATATCGTCGTCCGTCCGCCCGTAGTCGAAGATGGTCACCGTGTTCGGATGCGTCAGCTTCGATGCAATGCTGGCCTCGAGGAAGAAGCGCCGGTGAAATTCGGGGTCTTGCTCACCCGCGTAGCTCGGGTTGAGTACTTTGAGCGCGCACACGCGGCCGAGGGGCGCCTGCTCCGCGCGGTACACTTTGCCCATGCCGCCGCGAGCGATTAATGCGCTGACCTTGAAGCGCCCACCGACGACTCGGCCGACGAGGGGGTCGGAAGCCGGGCTGCCCTTCGAAAGTGCCGCCGACGCACGTTCGGTCATTCGATGACGCTCCCTGGACAGCGGCGTGCCAAGGCGCCTCGACCGGCCCCGCCCACCAAGGCGAAGTCTGCCTCGAGCCTGCCCAAGGTGTCAATGCCTGGACCGGGAAGATGATGTGCCGGGAAAGACCGAGCCATAGTAGCTTGCCGGCGCCATGAATCCACCGACTCAACACACGCTCGCTCGGTTTCGTGTCTTGTCCTTCGCCGCCTTCGCCGCACTGGTCTTCTTTCTCGGCGTCGGACGGAACGCGCTCGCCGCCGGGCCGGGCTCCTTCACGATAAAGACCAAAGAGATCGACGAGAAGAACGGCGAGTGGCACGTGAAGGTCCGAATCGACCTTGCGCACCCGCCCAGCATGATGCACACGCCGATGCGCTTCACCTTCTCCAAAGAGGCGGTCGACGAGCGCGCGATCATGTCGAAAGGGGCGGATCCCGTGCATCACCGCGTCGTACTCGAAACGGCTGCGAAGCAAATCGTCGGGCTGGACATCGACTTCGCAGACGCGAGCGGAAAAGTGTTCAAGTCGACGGTGTTCGAGTTCGACCTCAAGCGCGCCGATGGCTACTTCGAGGCAGGAGAATACGTCGTCGGGCTATCCGGACAGGACGGGGAGGTCGGCAGCAACCAACGGATCACGCTCAAGGGGGACAATCCGCCCGTCTACCGCGGCGCGATGGACTTCAGCGACAACAAGTCGACCAAAAAGGGAATGAAGCTCCAGACGGTGAACAGCGGTATCGACGGAGGATCGGAGGGCAACGAAGTCGCCAAGAACGACACGCCGGAGGCAAAGCTCCCGACGACGGGCGAGGTCGCGCCCGTCGGAAGCGCACCGGACATGGTTCCGCAGGGCTCGTTCAACCGGACCGCCGAAGAAGAAGCGGTGCACGAACACCCCGGATGCGGCTGTCGCGTAGCAGGGTTGGATCACGGATCGGTTGGCGGCGGGGCGGCCGCACTTGCGGGTATGGCCTTTGCGTTTGCGCGGCGGCGCCGGGCGACGGGCCGTCGGGCAGCCCTAATCCGACGATAAGGCCCCACGCTTCATGACGCCCGCGCAGGCGCTCGATCAAGCCAAGAAGGGACTGCTATTGCCCGTTTACGTCGTCACGGGCGACGAGCGGCTCTTGCGCGACGAGGTGCTTGCGGCGCTCCGAGCGGCGTCGCTCGCTGGAGGCGTGGCGGCATTCAACGAAGACAAGTTCACGGCCGGCGAGTCGGACGTGGACCGGGTCATCGCGGCGGCTCGCACCGTTCCGATGATGGCGAAGCGCCGTTTCGTCGTCGTGCGGGCGGCCGAGCGCTGGGAGGCCCTCGAATCGGATAGCTCGCCGTTCGACCGGCTGGCGGAATACGCCGCGGCGCCCGTCGACTCCTCGTGCCTCGTCGTCGTCGCATCCAAACTGGACGGACGCCGAAGACTCATGGTCGCCGCACGCGACAAGGGCTTCCTCGTGAGCTGCGATCCGCTCGACGCGCGCGCCCTGCCCCCGTGGATTGTCGAACGGTGCGCTGCAAAGGGCCACGCTGTCGACCGGGACGTCGCCGAGCTTCTCGCGGCCCTGGCTGGCCCGCAGCTCTCGTCGGTGGATGACGCCATTGAACGGTTGTCTCTTTATGTCGGCAAGGATGCGGCAATCGACGGCGACGCCGTGAGCACGTGCGTGGCCCGTGTGCGCGCCGCCGATACTTGGGCGCTCGTCGACGCCGTGGGTGCGCGAGACCTCGGACGCGCACTGAAAACGTTGGCCGACGCGTACGATCCCCGCGAGGGAGGCCTCATGCTTCTTGGTGCGCTCGCTTGGTCGGTCAGGCAGCTCGCGCGCTTTCAGGCCGCCCTCGAGTCCGGGGCGTCGATGGAGGAAGCCGGCCGACGCGCAGGAGCGTTCAATCTCTACCGAACCCGCGAGCTTGCCGCGAAGGCGCGCGCGATGCGCGCCAAGGAGGTCGAGCGCTGGTTGCTCGTCCTTGCGGAAACGGACCTCGCGCTGAAAAGTTCACGGCGAACGCCGGACGCGGTGCTCGAGGGGATGCTCACGCGGCTCTGCCGCAGCGACGTCCCGCGGCGTGCGGCATCTTAGAGGGGCCGGCTCGGGATTTCGGTCAAAGACCCCGGAAAGCCATTTGACGGACCGCCCACCCGTCCCTAGCTTGAACCGTTGGAAACACGACGTACCCTCCAAGGAAGAATTGAGATGCACGTCCCCCCACGGGTGATCCGGCCTCAAACCGAAAAAACGGAGTGGCTGGCCCAGGCCACGCTACCAACGCGATACGGCGACTTCATCACGCACGTCTTCCGGAGCCCGGCGACGGACGATCCGGAAGCCCATCCGAGCGAGCACGTGGCGCTGGTTTTCGGCGACGTGCGCGGACGCAGCGACGTCCTCGTGCGCGTGCATTCCGAGTGCATGACGAGCGAAGTGTTCGGTTCACTCAAGTGTGACTGCAAAGAGCAGCTCGACACTGCAATGGCCGCGATGGCCCAAGCTCAAGCCGGGGCCGTCCTCTACTTGCGCCAGGAGGGCCGCGGCATCGGCCTGGCGAACAAGATCCGGGCCTATGCCCTCCAGTCGGACGGCCACGATACGGTGGACGCCAACCGGATGCTCGGTTTGCCGGACGACGCGCGGCGCTACGACGCGGCGCGCGACATGCTTTCCCACCTGGGCATCCTCGGCGTCCGGCTGATGACCAACAATCCCGCCAAAGTCGCAAGCTTGCGGAGCCTGGGAGTTACCGTGGTGGGCCGCATCCCCATCATCGTGCCACCCAGCGCACATTCGGCTCGGTACTTGGAGGCCAAGCGGCTGCGCATGCAGCACGATCTTCCCCCACCGGTTCGTGCTGTCAGCGGCGACGCGGAGTAGCGATACTCGACCTGCTCTCCCACACGGTGACGGCCCCCGATGCGAATCGCTCTCACGCACAATCTCCGTGTAACCGAGTCCGAAGACGAAGCGGAGTTCGACCCGCCAGAAACCATCGCCGCCATCGTCGGCGCCTTGTCGCGGGCCGGGCACCGCGTCGAGCCGGTGGACGTGACCGGCCCGGCATCCCTGCTCGTAACCCGGCTTGAGGCGTTTGCGCCGGATATCGCGTTCAATCTCGCGGAGGGCCACCGCGGCAAGACGCGGCGGGCGTTTTACCCCGCGCTCTTCGAAGAGATCGGGATCCCCTCGACCGGCAGCGACGCGTACACGCTCTGCGTCACGCTCGACAAGGCGCTCACGAAGAAGCAGCTCGCCGGTTGGGGCGTTCCGAGCCCGCGTGGGCGGTTCGTCACCCGCGCGACGCTCAAGAGCGGTGGCCTCGACGAACTCCCGTTCCCGGCGCTCGTAAAGCCCAACTTCGAGGGTTCGAGCAAAGGAATCGGGCAGGACAACGTCGTCGAGGATCCGATCGCACTTGCCCAGGTGCTCGAGGAACTGTTGGGGAAATACCCGGACGGCGCACTCGTCGAGAGTTACATCCCGGGCATCGACGTCCGCATCGTGTGCGTGGAGGGCCTGCCTCCCCTTCCTGCCGTCGAAACCGTCGTCGACCCAGCGTATCCACGCCGTTTCGACGTGATCGATTATCGGCTGGCAAATCTCGACGGGCGCTTCATGGAGCGCCGCGCCCCGGCGCGCCTCGCTCCGGGCGTGCACGAGCGTCTCCACGACCTCGCCGGTCGCATCCTTTCGGCGTTCGCGCTGCGCGACATCGCTGCTTTGGATTTCCGGGTCGGCGCAGACGGACAGGTCTGGTTCTTGAGCGCCACAGCCATTCCGAGCTTCGACCCCGGCGGAGCGTTGTTCGCGGCGACGCGGGCGGTGGGCATCGGCTACGACGACACCTTGCTCGCGGTGCTGCGCTCCGCGGCTGCGCGCTTCGGGCTGACGGCCCTGCTCGACGCCACCCGACCACGGCCGCCTCGAACACGGCGGGCATGCGTGCGCGTCGGGCTCGCGTTCAACATGAAGCGGATCGACTCGCACGGAGGCGACGACCGCGAGGCGGAGTACGACGCACCGGAGACGATCCACGCGATCACGCGGGCCATCGAGAGCCACGGGCACGTCGTCGTGCCGCTCGAGGCGACGCCCGATTTCCCCCGCGCGCTGATGGCTTCGAACATCGACGTCGTGTTCAATATCGCCGAGGGAATGGTCGGGCGCAGCCGCGAGGCGCAGGTGCCCAGCCTGTGCGAGCTACTCGGGGTGCCGTACACGGGGAGCGACTCGGCGACGCTGTCCATTTGCCTCGACAAGGCCTTGACCAAGCGCCTGCTCACCGAGGTCGACACACCGTCGTTTCAAGTGCTGACGACCGGGCGCGAGAAACTGCGGCAGTTTCGTTTCCCTGTCATCGTGAAGCCCAACCAAGAGGGAACGAGCAAAGGCATTACTTCCAAGAGCGTGTGCGACGACGAAATACGCCTTCGAGAAGTCGCCCGCGAGCTCATCGATCGCTACGGGCAGCCCGCTCTGGTCGAGGAGTACATCGCGGGCCGCGAGCTGACCGTTGGGCTGCTCGGCGAGCGCCGTCCGAGGGTACTGCCGCCGATGGAGGTCGTATTCCTCGCGCAGACCGATAGGCCGGTCTACGACTACGAGTGCAAGCAAAGCTGGCAACGGCACGTGCGATACGAGTGCCCAGCCAACCTCACCAAAGACGAACTGCGTGCCGTCGAGCGCGCGTGCCGGTCGACTTTCATGGCGCTGGGTTGTCGCGACGTCGCGCGCGTCGATTTGCGTTTGACCGCCGATGGGCGCGTCTATGTCCTCGAGGTCAATCCTCTTCCCGGGCTTACGCCCGACTATAGCGATCTCTGCCTCATCGCGAACGGCGCGAAGATTGATTATCGCACACTCATTGGCGAAATCCTGAGCGGCGCGGTCAAACGCTGGCAGACTCGCCAGCGAGTGGCGGAGCGAGTGGAAGAAACGCCAGGCCCGCCGGCGGCCGCCGAGAAGGACGCGAGCCTGCCCGAAATCGCGGGAGCCAACTAACCCCCAATCCGACGATGCCGTCCCGGGTTCGCGCATCGCGGTTCCTCTGCAGTCTGGCCTGGCTCGCAGCATCCGCCTCGACGGTCGCTTTCGCACAGACGCTTCCTTCGATCGACATGCGGACGTGGCGTCCGTCGAGCGACCCCGCCGCGGGCATGGCGCTGGAGCCCGTCACGACCCCCGGCCCCTGGCGGTGGAGCGTGGGTGTGTGGACGCAGTATGCAGAGTCGCCGGTGGTCTTGCGCGACCCAACGGGAGCCGCCGTCCTCACCCCCGTGGAGCACGCGCTCGGGGCAGACTTCGTGGCAGAAATCGGTCTCGGCGACCGAGCCGCGGTCGGCGTCGATCTGCCCTTGGTGCTCTGGCAGGACGGATTCTCGCCGCTACCGTCCACGGTGGTGAGCCGCGGCAAAGTTTCGACGACGGCGCTAGGAGACCCGGCGCTCATCGCCAAAGCCACCCTCGTTTCGAACGATCGACAGGGAGTGCGCGGAGGGCTCGGATTGGCAGCCCTCGCCACGCTCACGGTTCCCGCCGGCGACCGGGAGAGTTTCGCGGGCAACGGTTCGGTGACATCGTCGCTGGCCGTGCTCGGCGAGTATGCGCTCGGCGTGGGGGCGCTCCGTGCGTCGCTGGGGTACGTGCTACGCACCGAGCGGCACGCCTGGCCCGCTGGCCCGAGCGGCGTGACTTTCGGCGACGAAGTGCCGTGGTCCATCGGCGTATCGGTGCGACCGAAAGCGATCGCCACGGCGATCGATGCCACCGATCGGCAAACATGGGAAGTCGCTCTACACGGGGCCGTCCCGGCCGGACCCGTCGCCCCGTTCGGTCACGACGCGTCCACGCTTTCGCCTGTGCTGCTCGCCATCGACGATCGGATCTCGCTCGGCAGCCGAGGAGACACGTACGTCGTCTGGGGCGGAGAATTCGGCCTGGACACCGCCGCCGGCGTCCCCGCTTTTCGCGCCGCATTTTCTTTTGGGTGGGCACCACGGGCGCACGACCGCGACGCGGACGGCGTTCCCGACGAAGTGGACGAGTGCCCAGATCTCCCCGAGGACAAAGACGGGATCCAGGACAACGACGGCTGCCCCGAGGACGACGCCGACGGCGACGGCGTGCTCGATCCCGACGACGCGTGTCCGCTGGTCGCTGGAGTGCCCTCGACCGATCCCCACACGAGCGGATGCCCCAAGAAATGAATCGCGGCAGGTTCGCGCGAGGGACTGGACTCCTGCTGGCAGCGTCGTGCGCCACCAACGCCAGCGCACAACTGCGCTCGGGGTCCTCGCCCGCGCTGTCCGTTCCGTCGGTTGCAGGGCGGGCACCGGAGACGGGCCTGCGCGCGCGCTTTGGGACGGAGATCGGCCAGCGACTTGCGCGCTCCCTGGAGCCCGACGAGCGCCTTCGCGGAATCGAACGGGTTGCGGCCACGCACACGCCGGAGGCTCTCGGGCTGCTCGAGCGCGCGATCGGGCCCGGCGCCGCGGACGCGCGCCCGGCTCTCGACGGTATCGCCCGGACCGACCCGCGAGCGCTGCTGGTCGTCGTCCGGGCTCTCGCGTCTTGGCTCGACAAAGAGGACGCTCGCGCCGCACTCGCCTCGATCGTGACGGCGCCCACGCTCGGGTTCAGCGCCCGTCCAACTCCGAGCAACGACCCCAGCGCCGACGAAGCCGCCGGAGGAGGCCGCGTTCTTCTCGCGCGGCAGGAGGCGGCCATCGCCCTCGCCGAATCCGGCAACTTGCTCGCCCTCGACGCGTTGATCGCCGCCGCGAAGGGCGCCGGTCCGGGCCAGACGCCCGCGCTCGACGCACTTGCGCTCCACCCTCCCGCGCAGCCCCTTCTGGCCGGCATCGCGCTGACGTCCCCGGCGACGATAGCCATGGCCGCCTCGATTGGAGATCTTCGATCGCTCGACTCGCTCGAGGCGGCGGTGAGCGCGACCGATCCGGCGCTGCGCGCCGCGGCATTCGCTGCCCTCGGCCTCGCAGGCGACTCTCGCGTCTTGGACGCGGCCCGCTCCGCGCTCCACGACCCGGACGCGCGCGTACGTGTGGGGGCGACCGACGCTCTCGTTCGACTCGGAGCGCGCGACGCGCCGCGGGCCGTCGAGGGGTTGGCCGCGGACGATGCGACGGCAATCGATGGCCTGAGCCTCGCGCAGCGGGTTCAAGACGAGGGCGTGACCAAGGCCGCAGCCGCGCGTGCTGTGGCCGCGGCCAACCCCGAACTGCGTGCGCTCGCGGTCGCCGCGCTGGGGAGACAGGAAAGCCCCCTCGCGGTCGGAGCGCTCGCGGCGCTCGTCGCGGACATCGCGGTCCAGGGCGACGCCGCGTGCGCGCTCGCACGATCGCCCAGCGCGACCGCCATGGCCGCCATCGAGAAGATGGCGACCGCGACCGGTCCGATGCGGCGCCTCGCGGCGCGCGCCTACCTCGTGCGCCGCCTGGAGCGCGGGGAACGGAGCGAACCCTTGGACGCGCTGCTCCGGAGGCTCGCCGCGTCGAACGACCTCTCCGACCGGGCCGTCGGGGTTCACGCGCTCGTCGCGCTCGGGCAACGGGACGTCGCGTCCGCGCTCGAAGACCCGGATCCGCGCGTGCGCCGCGCGGCGGCCCTCGGCGCGACCGGGCCATTTGCCGCCCCGAGGGGGGACGCCCTTCTCAGGCGCGCGATGCGTGAGAACGACGCGATCACGCGGTACGTGCTCGCGATCGGTCTCCTTGGGGGCGATCCAGAGGCAGTCATGCCCACGAGCGAGCTGTTGAACCGTGCGCGCGGTGGTGGCCCGGACGCGCCGCTCGCGGCGCAGGTCTTTGCACAGCGGGGTGACGAGCGATTTGCTTCCGAGGTCGACGCCCTGCTGGCGAGCTCCGATCCTCTGTTGCGAGCGCACGCCTCGCGCGGCCTCGGCTCGAGCGCGGCTCGGGATGCGGTCGGTCGCCTCGCGGAAATCTACACCTTCGAGGGGAACGTCGAGGTCCGGCGCGCAGTCGTCGATGCCCTCTCTTCTCGCACGGGCGAGGACTCAGCGGCTCCAGGGCGTCAGAACGTCCTTCGGCTGGCGGCTCGACTGGACCCCGATCGCGTCGTCCGACGGACGGCATCGCACGCCCTCACGACCCGCGCGACGGCGCCGGGTCCCCCTTCGTCGTGCCAGGTTTCGTGGCTCCGCATCGTCCCGGCGGAAGGCGCGACCCTTCCCGAGGACGTTGCGGCCACGTTCGTGGCCAGCGACGGATCGGCGCTGCCGATCGCGTTCGACGAGGACGGATATGCGCTGGTCGTGGGAGTGGCGCCCGGTGAGGCGCGCGTCCGACTTGCGCCGCGACCACCCGCGTACGAGGCTCCTTTACCATGAACCGACCGCCGCAGCCGACTGACCCAGCGCCGTCCGGAGAGGGGCTTTCCTTCGAGACGGCGATCAAGCGCCTGACGGAGATCGTGCAGCTGCTCGAGCGCGGCGACCTGTCGCTCGAAGAGTCGCTGCGGCTGTTCGAGGAGGGCGTCAAGCTTTCGCGCGTGTCCCAGAGTCGACTCGACCGAGCCGAAAAGCGGGTGGAACAGCTGCTCGCGGTCGACGATCAAGGCCGTGCGCGGAGCGCGCCTTTCGCGACCGAATCGACGGAAGCGGGCGGAGCCGAGGAAGACGGCCCCAAGCCGCGGCTTTGAGCGCTCCCTCGGACCGCAGCGAAGGCTGCGGGTTAAATGCTAGCGTTTGCCAATGGCTCGCGCGCGCTTCCGGCGGCAAGACGCCGTCTTCTTTGTACTCCTGGCGCTGACGGCGATCACATTCGTCGTCGAGATATTCTTCATCTTTCTCAAAACGCCGACCGAGGCGCGAATGGGAATCGTGCAGAAGGTTTTCTACTTCCACGTGCCGAACGCGTACGCGTTCTACATCGGCGCCGTCGCCTGCTTCTTCGGATCGATCGCGTATCTCGTGCGACCGACCGACGCGCGCGATGCATTCGCCCGGGCCGGTGCGAGCGCATCGGTCGCTTTCGGCGCGGTCGTCTTGATCACGGGGCCGCTCTGGGGCGCGAAGGCATGGGGAACGCTCTGGACGTGGGATCCCCGCCTGACCACCATGCTCCTCAGTTTCCTGATTTACTTGGCCTACATCGTGCTCCGCGCGTTCGCGGGCGACGGTGCGGCCGAGCGCCGTTTCGCCGCGGCGCTCGGGGTTCTCGGAGCGGCCAACCTGCCCATCATCCATTACAGCGTGCAGAAGTGGGGGGGACAGCATCCGACGGTGATCACCGGCTCCGGAGGCGGACTCCAGCACCCGGACATGAAAATCGCGCTCGGGCTCGGGTTTCTCATATTCACCCTTCTGGCCGTGCTGCTCATCTGGACGATTACCCGCGTCGAGCTGGGTCGCAACCGGTTGCGTCGCGCCGAGGAAGACGCGATAGACCTGGGGCTCGACAGGAGAACCGAAGCATGAGCGAAGAAATGCAGCCCAGCGCAGCGCCGCAGTCGGCCGACGGCCGCTCGACGACCTTCCAACCGGTTACGGGAGAGGCCGAGCATTACAGCGGCGAGGCGCTTTTGGTCAGCGCATACGCGCTCATTTGGGTGGTTCTTCTCGCGTGGGTCGGCCTCGTGTGGCGCAAGCAGGGCTCGCTCGACGCGCGCCTCGACGACCTCGAGCGCGAAATCGAAAAGGCTGACGCCAAATCAGCCCGCCCATGAACACGCCAGGCCCGGAGCATTTCCTTTTCATCCCGGGGATCCTGCTCGTCGGGATTGTCATCGGCTATGTCTTGGGGTCGCGAGCCGCGCGAACGCAGCTCGAGCAGCGACGACGGCGCGCGAGGGAGTGACCCACGATGTTCGACTTCGAGCCGACCGAGGAGCAGCGAGCACTCATCGAAACGGCGCGACGCTTCGCGCGCGAGCGCATCATCCCAGTCGCTGCGGAGTGCGATCGCGAATCGAGGTTTCCCAAGAGTGTGTTCGAGGCGGCACACGCGATCGGACTCGTGAACCCGACGCTGCCGGCTGAATACGGCGGCTCCGGATTGAGCGACGTCGACTCCAGCCTGGTCACCGAAGAGCTGGCGTACGGTTGCTCGGGAATCCAAACGAGCCTGACCGCCAATACTCTGGGCCTGACGCCCATCAAGCTCGCCGGGACCGACGCGCAGAAGAAGAAGTACTTCGGATGGCTCGTCAGCGAGCCGATCATGGTCGCATACGCGACCAGCGAGCCGTCGATGGGCAGCGACGTGGCGGCGATGCAGTGCCGTGCGACCCAGGATTCGCAGGGAGGCTGGGTTCTGAGCGGCACCAAGCAGTGGATCACCAACGGGACGCTTGCGAGCTTCTACGTCGTCTTCGCGACGGCGGACCCCGCCCTCAAACACAAGGGAATCGCCGCATTCATCGTCGAGAGATCCCAATCGGGGGTCAAGCCCGGACGGCACGAGGACAAGCTCGGGCAACGCGCGAGCGACACGGCGCAGCTCGTGCTCGACGACGTGCATGTCCCCGCGTCCCAAGTGCTCGCCCTTCCCGGACAGGGGTTCAAGCTGGCCATGGAGACGTTCAACCAGACCCGCCCGGACATCGGCGCCATTGCTGTGGGCATCATGCGCCGGTGTCTCGACGAATGCTTGGCATACGCCCGAGAACGCAAGGCGTTCGGAGTGCCCATTGCCCAGCACCAGCTCGTCCAGGCGATGCTCGCCGACATGAAGATCCGCATCGAGGCCACGAGCCTGCTGGTCCGCAAAGGCGCCTGGAGCCTCGACCGCGGCATACGCGACCCGATGGCGTCGTCGTGCGCGAAGGCCTTCGGCGCCGACGCCGCGATGCAGAGCGCGGTCGACGCGGTGCAGATTTTCGGAGGCTACGGCTACGTGAAGGACTACCCCGTGGAAAAGCTGATGCGCGACGCGAAGATCCTTCAGATTTACGAAGGAACCGCCCAGGTGCAGCGTCTGGTAATCGCCCGACAGCTCATCGGAAAGTGAGGGCTCTTCTTGCTCGCTCCACGTGTCTTTGGTCACTTCTTTGGTCGTGCGCGTCGTGCGCGTCGTGCGCGTCGTGCGCTGGGGGCGGGCGCGACGTCATCGCCGAGTCGAGAGACGTGCGCGTAATCGATGCGAGCACCGAGAGCGCCGAGGGATACGAGTACGTGGCGCGGCGACCGCTCGCTCTCGTGGCGCTCGCCGAGGCTCGCGGAATCGACCCGGCGATAGCGCGTCAGGCGGTCGATCATTTGGCCGACGCGCTCGACGTATGCGCGACCGAACAAGGACGAAAGGGCGCGCCTGTCGAGGGAGCGGCACGGCTCGTGGCGTCGATCGAGCCGAGCGGCAACCTCGGCACTCCGAACGTGCGGGTCGATCCGGGAGCGGGCGTCGCGGAGAGCACCGTGGTCTGCCTCGTAGCTCCGGCGAGGCTGCTGATGTTTCCCGCAGTGGACGGAGGGCTGCGCGGAATCGCGATCGAGGCCCTGTGGGGTCGGGTCATCCAGGCTCGGTAAGGACGGCCGGGGTACCCTCCACGGGGGCGCCCGAAGATTCTGGTGCCGCCGACTTACCGGCGAGCTGTCCGCAGGCGGCCGCCACGTCGGAACCACCGCTGTAGCGCACGTGAGCCCGTAGCCCGCACAGCGCAAGTGCATCGAGGAACTGCGCGACGTCGCCGCGCACGAACGGATCGCGGCCCCCCTCGTCGATTGCGTTGTACGGGACCAGGCTGACGCGCGCCCGTACGCCGGCGAGTCGTTCGAACGTGCGCGCGAGTTCCGAGAGGGCGCGCGCGTCTTCCTTGGTATCGTTGACCCCGGCGAGAAGCGTGACCGCCCACATCGGTGCGAGGCCCGTGATGCGCGCATGCTCGACGACCGCGTCGATCACTTCGTCGAGAGGGTGGGACGCATCGATCGGCATCAGCCTGCGCCGCACGTCGGGCCGCGCGCTGGCGATCGAAACGCCGAGTCGCACCTTCGGCACTTCGCGCGCCAGAAGGCGGATCCCTGCCGGCAGACCCGACGTGCAGACGGTCATCGCGCGCGCGTCGATGGCGAGAGCGCAAGGATCGCACATGACCCGAACGGACTCGATCACCCGCTCGGCGTTCGCGAGCGGCTCGCCCATTCCTTGAAACACGACGCCGTGAACGCGCTGCCCCGGGCCCAGCGTTCCGCGCACGAGTCGTACCTGCTCGACGATCTCCCAAGTTTGCAGATTGCGCGCGAGCCCGAGGCGCCCGGTCGCGCAAAAGGTACACGCAAGGGCGCAGCCCGCCTGCGAGCTGACGCAGGCGCTGAAGCGTCCCGCGCGCTCGAGGGGGATACGCACGGTCTCGATGACGTGGCCGTCGGCCGTCCGGAGCGCGAGCTTGACGAACGGATCGAGCGCACTCCGGCGCACCCCCGAAACATCGAGTGTCGGCACCCAGCCCGACGCGCGCACGGCGTTCATCGCCGAGCGTCGGACGCCGGCCGCGCCTTCGATCGGGGCGCCTCGATGAATCGCGGCAACGATCTTTCGCGCCTCACCGGACGTGAGGCTGCACGCAGTCGCCAGCATGGACGGCGTCACCGCCTGAAGCGCCATCACGCCTCCCCCGGTACCATGCGGCGTGCTACCTTGCACGTAGTGTTCGGTCTCAGTTTCCCCGAGTTCTGCGTTCTTCTCATCGTGGCGATGGTCGTCCTCGGCCCGAAGGAACTGCCTCGCTACATGCGCAAGGCCGGTCAGATGGCCGCACGCCTGAGGCGCCTGGCCACCGAAATGCGCGAGAAGAGCGGGATCGACGAGGTGCTCCGCACCGAGGGGCTCGACCGAGAGATCGCCGAGTTTCGCCGTCTCGCACGGGGTGAAATCCTAGGCGTCTCGTCTGCGGTTCGCGCCGTGGCCAACGCCACCCGCATCGACCAGCCTGCGCCGATCGCGGCCCACGTGCCGGTCCCGCCCCCCGATACCGCCTATTTGCCGGTCCCGCCTCCGCAGCCGGCGGCCCTGACGCAGGTCGCGGCACGCGACGACTCGTACGAGCGCGAGTACCCTCGCGAAGGAGCCGACTCGTACGGCGCCGTCCCCGACACGGCGGCCGTTTACGAAGGTCTGCTCGCCGCGTCTCCTCTCGCCGAGGACTCCCTCTATCTCCGAGGGCAGCCGTCGGTCGAGGGTGTGGCCCCGTCTTCGATGCCGCCGTCGGCGGACGCTTCGACGAGCGCATGACCGCCGCCGACGTCACCAACGCGACGGCCGAGGGCAGCGTCCCCGCGCCGGATCCCGCCGTGCAGCAAACGCCCGCACCGATTGCGTCCGGGGGCGTCCCGCCGCCGCCGCCACCGGCAGTGGACGAAGGCGAGCCCGTCCCCGAAAACGATGCCCGGATGACCATCTGGGAACACCTCGACGAGCTCCGCTCCCGACTCGTCAGGTCTGCCCTCGGCGTGCTCGTGACCACCGTCGTTGCCTGGTTTTTTCGCATCCAGCTTCTGGCTTTCCTGGTCATTCCGTACCAGCGCACGTGGCAAGCGCACTTCCACAAAGACCTCGTGCTCCAAACGCTCGCTCCACCCGACGCGTTCCTGGGCTACCTCCAACTCTCGCTCGTCACAGGAGTCATC
>Ga0265313_10002128_pt1 | contig 17621 bp, 11 predicted proteins | sample 4123metaG_FD_203122 | JGI IMG/M metagenome (GOLD analysis project Ga0265313, IMG submission 203122) | Rhizosphere microbial communities from Carex aquatilis grown in University of Washington, Seatle, WA, United States - 4-1-23 metaG | ecosystem: Host-associated > Plants > Roots > Rhizosphere >...
GGCGCCGCGGCCATTGGCCTGGGCGCGGCCGACGCCCAGGCGCCCGCGGGCGGCCTGGTCAACCCGCCCGGCGTTTCCATTTCGCGCGAGCCGCTGAACACCAACCCCGATACCTGGGTCGGCTGCAGCCATGTCGCCAAGGGCGGCCCCGATGGTGTGCCCGGCATGCTCTGCGCGCCCTCGATCCAGACCGGCACCCCGGCGATCCAGGCCCAGCTGCGCGCCCAGCGCGATGCGTATATGGCCGCCAATCCGCCGCCGGCCGGTGGCCGCGGCCCCGCCGGCCCGCAGATGCAGGTTCCGATGCCCTGCGGCCCCAACGCCAATGCCGCGCCGGCCCCTGCCGCCGCGCCCGGCGGCCGTGGTCCGGCCCGCATGCCCCAGGGCGGCCGCGGCAAGATTCGCGTCGCCCTGATCACGCACGGCCATGAGCATGAGCGCGAGCCGCTCGCCCTCATGTTCGATTGCATGGGCGACGACATCACCTATTCGCGCGTCGATTATCCGGCGGCCGAACTGATCCTGAATCCGCAGGCGGCCAAGAGTTTCGACGTCTATGTCTTCTATGACCTGGGCGGTCCCGGCGTGGGTGTGCCCGGTCCCAACGGCCAGAGCGGCTACCGCTTCTATCCCGATCCCTCGCCGGCCCTGAAAAAGGGTTTCGAGGCGATGGTGAAGGCGGGCAAGGGCATGGTCTTCATCCACCATGCCTCCGCCGCCTGGGCCCATACCTGGCCGGAATATTCGGAAGTCATCGGCGGCGCCTGCGACTGGTACGCCCCCGTCACCGTGCGCGGCATCCTCGATCCGCATCACGGCTATTATGGCGGCACCCAGCAGACCCTGACGGTGGTGGACAGGAACCATCCCATCACCAAGAGCCTGCCCGCCAGCTTCCAGGTTACCGACGAGGCCTATGCCTGCGCCTGGTTCCCGGACTCGGTGCATCCACTGGTGACCACCAGCTTCGCCCCGCCGGACCCGCTGGTGAACCTGAACCCCAAGCGCCAGTTCTCCAACCTGGCCGCCTGGTACAAGGCGTCGGAAAACAGCCCGGTCTTCTACACCCAGGTCGGCCACGACCATTCGCCCTGGCAGGTGGCGGAGTACCAGGAGATGATCCGTGACGCGATCCGCTGGGCCGCCTCGCCGGAAGCCCTGGCCTGGGCCCGCAAGAACCACACCACGATCTGGAAGACGGCGGCCAAGGCTGCGCCCAAGAAGAAGTAGGCAAACAGGTTTGCACGGCAAAGGCCGGAGGGGTTCCCTTCCGGCCTTTTCGTTTGCGGGGCTTACAAATTCGTCATTTCCCGGCCGCGGCCGGTTTGAAGTTCTCCCGGTTTTTCGGGCAATATGGCCCCGCGGGACCGTTTCGGAGATGTGTTGTGATGAGCTTTCTATCCCCGCGCCTGCGCGCCGCCCTTTTTGGCCTTCTGTTCGCCGCCGCGCCGGCGCTGGCGACGCCCTGGCCGCAAAGCGACATTCCCGCCGACCCCGCCGTCACCCTGGGCGTTCTGCCCAACGGCATGCGCTATGCCATCCAGCACAACGCCACGCCTTCGGGCGAAGTCTCGATGCGGCTGCGCATCGCCGCCGGCGCCCTGCAGGAGGAGAAGGACCAGCGCGGGTTGGCCCATTTCCTGGAGCATATGGCCTTTCGCGGCTCGGCCCATGTCGCCGATGGCGAGATGAGCAAGTCGCTGCAGCGGCTGGGCCTGGCCTTCGGCTCGGACACCAACGCCTCCACCGACCAGGAGGAAACCGTCTACCAGTTCGACCTGCCGCGCTCCGACGACGCTTCGGTCGATACCGCCCTCGACCTGCTGCATGAGATCGGCGCCAACCTGACGCTCGATCCCGCCGCCGCCAAGACCGAGGCGGGCGTGGTGCTGTCGGAACTGAAGCTGCGCGAGCTGCCCAGCTTCCAGGCGGCGCAGGCGCGGCTGAACTTCCTGTTCCAGGACCCGCGCGCCGCCCAGCTCGCCAATGGCGATCCCGACGTCATCGCCAAGGCCTCCATCGCGCGCATCCGCGATTTCTACCGCGCCTATTACCGGCCCGAGCGCGCCACCCTGATCATTGTCGGCGATATCGATCCGGCGAAGGTCGCGGACAAGATCACCAGGGTTTTTGGCGGCTGGCGCGGCGAAGCGCGCGCGGGAAGCGATCCCAGGCTCAACATCCCGCTGTCGCGCGGCCTGGAAGCGCAGACCTTCGACGGCAAGGGCGTCGGCAACACCGTGTCGCTGACCTGGACCGCGGGGCCGCAGGCCAAGCCCGAGGACCTCAAGGCGGAAAAGACGGAGCTGATCGAGGAGATCGGCCTGGCCGTGCTCAACCGCCGCTATCGCGACATGGCGGTGACGCCGGAGCGGCCCTTCACCCGCGCCAGCGTTTCGCGCGGCCAGGAATACCAGGCGGTGCGCATGGCCGTGCTTTCCGTCGGCTATGAGCCGGGCGAATGGCGCAAGGCGCTGGTCGAGGCCGAGAAGATGCGGCTGGACATTCTGGAGCAGGGCGTCACCCAGCCCGAACTGGACCGCGTCGTCACCGAATTGCGCTCCACTTTCGAGCAGCGGGCGCAGAGCGAACCGACGCGGCCGTCGCGCGGCATTGTGGGCGGCATCCTGCAATCGCTGGACGAAAAGGAAGTCTATACCAGCAATACCCGCGACCTCGCCGCCTTCAACGCGGACGTCAAGGGTCTCACCGTCGAGACCGTCAACAAGGCGCTGCGCGGCGCCTTTGAAGGCGGCGGGGCGCTGATCTTCGCTGCCGGCGAGAAGCCGATCGAAGGCGGCGCCGACGCGGTGAAGGCCGCCTTCCTGGAGGCCGAAAAGGCCGACCGCAGCGCCGTCGCCGCCCAGGCGCAAACCAAGCCCTGGCCCTATACCAATTTCGGCGCGCCGGGGAAGGTGGTCTCCACCCAGACCGTGGCCGATGTCGGCGCCACCTATCTGCGCTTCGCCAATGGCGTGCGCCTGACGGTGCGGCCTTCGCAATTCAGCCTCAACCAGATCGAAGTCAGCATCAAGATCGGCAATGGCCGGCTCGACCTGCCGCGCGACAAGCCCACCGTCGCCTGGGCGGCGGGAACGCTGACCGCGGGCGGGCTGAAGGATCTCACCGCCACGGAAATCGGCCGCACCCTGACCGGCCGCCATACCGGCGCCGGCTTCGGCATCGCCGACGATTCCTTCTCCCTGGCCGGCGGCACCACGCCGGAGGATTTGAATCTGGAGATGCAGCTTCTGGCCGCCTATGTCACCCAGCCGGGCTTTCGTCCCGACGCCTTTGAACGCAGCCGCGCCGCCTATGCCGAGCGGCTGCGCCAGGCCGCCACCAATCCCCAGGCGGTGATGGGCCTCAAGCTGGCGGAAGTGCTGCATGACGGCGACAAGCGCTGGGCATCGCCGACGCTGGCGGAAGTGGAAGCCGCCAAGGCGGAGGATCTGCGCGCCCTGTTGCAGCCGGTGCTGGAGAAGGGCGCCATCGAGATCGTCATTGTCGGGGACACCACGGTGGAGAAGGCGACCGCCGCCGTCGCCGCCACCTTCGGCGCACTGCCGCCGCGCGAGGAGAACCGCATCTATGCCGGCCCGGCCAACACCACCCGCTTCCCGGCCGGGGGCGCGGCGCCGGTGCGCCTGCCCACCGAGCGCGCCGGGCAGGAAATCGTCGCGGTGATGTGGCCCACCCATGGCCGCTTCCCCGACGTCCAGGACGATGTCACCCAGGCGCTGATGTCCGACATCATGAGCGACCGGCTGTTCGACAAGCTGCGCGGCATGGGCACGGTCTATACCGCCCAGGCGGGCAGTTCCTCCTCCAAGATTTTCGACTATGGCTATATCGAGGCCCTGGCGCAGCTGCAGCCGCAGGCGGCGCAGGCCTTCCACGACGCGCTGGCCGCCATCGTCGCCGATATGCAGGCGGGCGGCGTGACCGAGGATGAACTCACCCGCGCCCGCACGCCCGCGCTGGAGGAATTGCGCAAGGCGCGCGAAAGCAACGCCTATTGGCTCCAGGTGCTGGAGGACACGGCGCAGCATCCGGAAAAGCTCGACCTGGTGCGCAAATACGAAGCCTCGCTGCGGGCCGTCACCCTGGCCGACATCCAGGCCGCGGCGAAGAAGTATCTCAGCGAGCCCAAGGCGCTGAAGCTCTCGGTGGGGCCGGACGCCTGAACATTTCCTCACCCTTCGACGGGCTCAGGGTGAGGAAATCGTGAGAGCCTCATCCCGAGCTTGTCGAAGGATGCGGTTGAAGCTCAGGCTTTCAGTATCTTCGCCACCCGCGCGGCGCCCAGCCGCGCCGCCACCGGCATGTCCGAGCCCAGCAGCGGCGCCAGATAATGGTGGAACGCCTCGGTGACGCCGTTGCCGGATTTGGCGATGAATTCGTCGGGCATCACCTTGGTCTTGGCCGCGATTTCCGACAACGGCGTCAGCTTGTAGCCGGCGGCATAGTCGCCGGTGCGGTGGATGGTGACCGAGCCGTCCTGGCCTTCCCATTGGGCGAACTGCACCGCCTTCTCGCCCACCTCGCGGGCCTCGCGCTGGTCGACATCGCTGACGCAGCCCAGGAAGCTGCGCTGGACATAGCCGAAGGTGTCGCCGCGCACCCGCTTGAGGCCGAGCTTGTCCTTGATCAGCTTGGTCAGCAGGTCGGCCAGGGCGCCGCCGCCCAGTTCGACATTGCCATGCGGGTCCTTTTCCACATGGGTCGCCAGCTTGGCGGCGATGGGCGTGTGATCCTTGTCGCCGACGCCTTCGGAGATGGCGATGACGCAGCGGCCGCGTTTGTCCATCACGCCTTTGACGTCGGAGAGGAAGGAGTCGAAATCGAACACCCGCTCCGGCAGGTAGATCAGATGCGGCCCATCATCGGGGAATTTCCGCCCCAGCGCCGCGGCGGCGGTGAGGAAGCCGGCATGGCGGCCCATCACCACGCCGAGATAGACGCCGGGCAGGGCGCGGTTGTCGAGATTGGCGCCGGCAAAGGCCTGGGCGACGAAGCGGGCGGCGGAAGGAAAGCCCGGGGTGTGGTCGTTGACCATCAGGTCATTGTCGATGGTCTTGGGGATATGGATGCAGCGCAGGGGGTAGTTTTCCTTGCGCGCTTCCTCCGAGACGATGCGCACCGTGTCGGAGGAATCATTGCCGCCGATATAGAAGAAGGCGCCGATGCCATGCGCCTTCACGCTGCGGAAAATCTCCTGGCAGTATTTCAGGTCGGGCTTGTCGCGGGTCGAGCCCAGCGCGGCCGAAGGCGTCGCCGCCACCGCTTCCAGATTGGCGCTGGTTTCGCCCGTCAGGTCGGCGAAATCCTCATTGACGATGCCGCGCACGCCGTGAAAGGCGCCATAGACCTTGTCGATGGCGGGAAATTTGCGCGCTTCCAGGATCAGGCCGACCAGCGACTGGTTGATCACGGCGGTGGGGCCGCCGCCCTGGGCGACAAGGATTTTGGACGCGTTGGACACGGGGAGCCCCCTGTTTTTGTTGCAGTGCCGAAGACGACAAGCCCCTGGCGGGCGCAGTATTAAGCCGTCACGGCGTCGAAGTCAGCCGCGACTTTTCCGCCAAGGCCGTGATAGTTTGCCCGCCGATCCGGGCATTACGTTCCGGACCTCTTGGGGGTTCGCCATGAAGCTGCACTTGACCGTCGCATCCATCCTGGTTCTGGGGGCGCTCACCGCGGCCCTGGCCCAGCCAGCGCCGGCCCCCGCGCCGGCCGCCGCCCCCGCCGCGGCGCCCGCTGCCGGGCGCGGGCCGACGCCGCTGCCGCCGCCCAATCCTTTCCCGGCGGGCGGGACCGACAATATCTCCGACGGCGATACCGTCATCGGCCCCGATTATGTGATTTCCGATGAGCTGCGCCCCCATGCCGCCTGGGCCACGGGCGAGCTGCATGAAATCACCATGCTGGCCAAGGATTCCAAGATCTATCCGGGCCGCAAGCGCAAGGTCGGCTACCAGGCCGATGCCACCAAGGCGCCGGGCGGGCGCGGCAATGCCGTGCCGGGCGATGTGCAATGGGAAGACAGCCCCTACGAGCCGCGCCATGTCTGGGTCTATATCCCCGCCGGGGTGAAGAAGACCACGCCGCTGCCGGTGATCATCGTGCAGGACGGCGGCGGCTATCAGAGCCAGGTGCGCCGCGCCCTGGATGCCCTGATTTCGCAGAAGAAGCTGCCGCCCATCGCCATGGTGGCGCTCGATCCGGGCTCGACCCCGGTGGGCGCCGCCCGCGCCGAAGACGCCCAGGGCAGCGAGCGCGGCTATGAATATGACACGGTCAATGGCCGCTATAGCGACTTCATCGAAAAGGAAGTGCTGCCGCGCGTGAGCAAGCAGTTCGGCATCCGTTTCACCAAGGATCCGGACGGGCGCGCCACATTGGGCGGCAGCTCCGGCGCCGCGGCGGCCTTCACCATGGCCTGGTTCCATCCGGAGCGCTATCACCGCGTCGTGCTGTTTTCGCCGACTTTCGTGAACCAGCAATCCCCGGTCGACCCCGCCAATCCGCGTGGCGCGTGGGAGTATCATGACCATCTGATTGCCGAAGCGCCGGTCAAGCCCCTGCGCATCTGGATGGAAGTCGGTGAGCGCGACAATGGCTACAATGCGCCCGACACCGCCTTTCACAACTGGGTGACGGCCGCCAATCATACCGCTGCGGTGCTGAAGCAGAAGGGCTATCACTACCGCTTCGTCTTCGCCAAGGATGCCGGCCACACCGACAACAGGGTGCGCGAACAGACCATGGCGGCGGCGCTGGAATATGTCTGGCAGGGCTACAAGCCGTCCGGACGCTAGCGGCGGGCGCTAAAGCCCGGAGACTTTAAAGCGGGCAGATGGGCGGGCAGGCTTCGGCGGGCGTGCCGTTGCGCCGCAGAAGCTCGCGCAGATCCCTGATCGCCGGGAACACTTCATTGTTCCAGTCGCCGCCCTGCGCGTCCCAGGCGGCCTGTTCGGTTTCCACAATGTCCTTGTCTTCCTGGAAGATCCGCTCGGTGAACCAGCTGATGAAGGGCCAGGCCAGCTGCGTCAGGCCCGGCAGCTTCGCCTTCTTCACCGAAAGAAAGCCGAAGGTGTGATTGCGCCGCTGTTCGCGCCCGATGGGCGTGTAGGCCAGCCACACCGACAATACCGGCTCGCCGCCGCCCACCCAGACCTGCAGCGTCTGATAGGGATAGCCGGTGCGGATGGTCATCAGGTCGCGATGGCCGTCGCCCTTGGCGGGCCCCATGACGTTGAGGATCGCCGCCTCGCCGACCGAGCCGCGTCCGGCGGTGCGGCTGAAGGTGTAATCCACCTCGCACCAGTCTTCGCCCAGGCGGCGATCCAGGCAGGTCGCCTTGATCATCCCCATCTGCTTGCGATGCAGGAACTGGTGATTCATGTCGAACAGGTTTTCGTGCATGAAGCTGTAGTGGCAGGCGACGTCGCGCTTGAGATGGCGGGTCTTGTAGCGGGGGTCGGCCACCGCGCCCAGTTGTTGCGGCGCGCGCGAAGCGGCCAGGCCGGCGTCGCCCGGAAAGACGAAGATCAGCCCATCGCGCTCCAGCACCGGATAGGATTTCACGCCATTGGGCAGCTTCTCGCGGCCCAGATAGGGAACGTCGATGCAGGCGCCGGCGCAATTGTAGGACCAGCCATGATAGCCGCATTTCAGCGTCTCGCCGCTGACCGTGCCCAGATGCAGCGGCACCTGGCGGTGGGCGCAGCGGTCTTCCAGCGCAAAGACCTGGCCGCTCTTGCCGCGATAAAGCGCGATGGGCCGATCGGAGAAATGGCGGCCGATCACCTTGCCGGCATGCAGGTCGCCCGACCAGGCCAGCGGATACCAGAAATCGGGATGGGCGCCGACGCGGCGCAGATCGGCGGCGAGGGCAGGCGCCCCGGTGGCAGGCCGGATATCGATCCAGTTCACGCGTCCAAGCCTTGGTTAGGGTTGCAGCTTCGCAATGCCCATGGCGGTCTTAAAGCGGTTCCAGCCATGCCAGCATGAAGAAGTCGTCACTGTCGCGCCATTCCCGCGCCAGGCGCCAGCCCGCCCGTCCCGCCAGGGCGGCGAAGCCTTCTACCGTATATTTGTGACTGTCTTCGGTGTGCACCGCCTCGCCGGCGGCGAAATCAAGGCGGCGGCCGCGGATCGTCGCGCTCTGATGCTTGCGGCTGACAAGATACATCTCGATCCGCCGCGCCGCGGGATTGTAGGGCGCATAATGGTCGAAACCGTCGAGATCGAAATCGGCGCCCAGTTCCCGGTTGGCCCGCGCCAGAAGATTCTTGTTGAAGCGGGCCGTGACCCCGGCGGCGTCATTATAGGCGGCATGCAGCCGGGCCGGGTCCTTCACCAGGTCAACGCCGATCAGAAGACCCTTACAATCGCGGTTGGCGCCCTTCAGGCTTGCCTGCATGCGCCGCAGCAGGCCGGCGGCGGCGTCGGGCCGGAAATTGCCGATGGTGCTGCCGGGAAAGAAGCCGGCGCGGGCGCGCGCCCCGGCCAGCGGCGGCAGCGACAGCGCGGCGGTGAAATCCGCCACCAGCGGGCGCAGGGCGAGATTGGGATAATGGGCGGCCAGTTCCTGCGTCACCGCCATCAGATAGTCGCCGGAAATGTCGATGGGGGTATAGCCGCGGGCGCGCGCCGCCTCGAGCAGCAGCCGCGCCTTCTTCAGCGAGCCGGCGCCGAACTCCACGATCTCGGCGTCCCGGCCGATCAGGCGCGCAATCTCATCGGCATGCCGCGCCAGCAGCGCCGTCTCGGTGCGGGTCTGGTAATATTCCGGCAGGCCGCAGATGGCGTCGAACAGGCGCGAGCCTTCTTCGTCATAGAAATACTTGCAGGGAATGTCCTTCGGGGTGCGGGACAGCCCGTCCAGCAGGCATTGGGCGAAATCGCTTGCGCGGGCTTCGGCCAGCGGCGTGACGGCGCGCAGGACATCCATCAGACGTCCTCCGCCAATCGGATTCCGGAAAATTGCCAGCGCGCGGCGGGCGGAAAGAAATTGCGGTAGCTGGGCCGCGCATGACCCGGCGGCGTGGCGCGCGAGCCGCCGCGCAGCACCATCTGCCCGACCATGAACTTGCCGTTGTATTCCGCCGCCATGCCGGCGAACGGCTTGAAGCCGGGATAGGGATCGTAGGCCGAGCGGGTCCATTCCCAGACTTCACCGTGATCGAACTGCCCGGCTGTCGCTTCCCACTCAAACTCGGTCGGCAGCCGCTTGCCCGCCCAGGCGGCATAGGCGGCGGCTTCGAAGAAGCTGACATGGGCGACCGGCGCCTGCGCATCGGGCGCCGCCAACCCGTTCAGGGTGAAGATGCGGCGGCTGCCATCGTCGTCGCTCAGCCAGTAGAGCGGCGCTTCCCAGCCTTCCGCCTGGACCAAGGCCCAGCCGTCGGAATGCCAGAACTCAGGCCGGCGATAACCGCCATCGGCGATGAAGGCGGCGAACTCGCCATTGCTCACCGGGCGCGAAGCGATGCGGAAGGGCCGCAGCAGCACCTGATGGCGCGGCGTTTCATTGTCGAAGGCGAAGCCATCGCCGTCATGGCCGATGGCAACGGCGCCGCCGGGATGCTCACGCCATGCCAGCGCCGCGGCAGGATGCGGCGCGGCCTGTGTTTCGCCATAGGCGGGCAGCAGCGGATTGCAGAAGAAAGCGTGCTTGATGTCGGTGAGGATCAGTTCCTGGTGCTGCTGCTCATGGTTCAGCCCCAGTTCGATCAGCGCCAGCTCCTCCTCGCCCGCGCCGGCCAGCAGCTTTTCCATCGCCGCATCGACATGGTCGCGATAGGCCAGCACCCGGTTCAGCGACGGCCGGGTCAGCAGCCCGCGCCGCGGCCGCGGATGGCGCGGCCCCGCGCTCTCGTAATAGGAGTTGAAGAGATAGGCGAAGGCGGGATCGAACGCCTTGTAGCCCGAACGGCGCGCCAGCAGCGTGGTCTCGAAGAACCAGCTGGTGTGCGCCAGGTGCCACTTCACCGGGCTGGCGTCGGGCATGGACTGCACCGCGCAGTCCTCGGCCGACAAGGGCGCCGCCAGCGCCAGGGTGGCGGCGCGAATCTCCGGATAGGCGGGAAGCGGCCGGGGTCTGGGCTGGCCGGCAGGCGACATGCGAAGGCTCCTCGAAACGGCGCCTGCGCCAAGGAAACGGGCACCCGTCACCTCATATAAGCACAAGAAGGCGCGAAAGTTCCCTCGCTGCGGCGCCCCGCCGAAGGGCAGCCCAGTCTTGTAATATTATTACAAAGGGCCTTAATCCGATGGTCACCACCAGCGACGGTCCGGCCTGGCTGTTACCCGAAAGACGCAGGAAAAAGCCTTGATTTCCTTGAGGGGTAGCCTGCCACTCTGGTATTTTCCCCGCTGTTTGGAGTGGGACTAAGAGTCCGATGAAATTGCGTGCGCACGTCAGTGCCGCCTGCGCGATCCTTGCCGCCTTTGCAGCCGGGCCGTCGCTGGCTGCGCCGTCCGCCGCCCTGACAAGTTTCGGCACCCCCACCCTCAGCGCCAATGATCTCGCCGCCCTGGCCATCCACGCGCCGGGCATCGAGCAGCCGGTGCGGCTGCAGCCTTACAGCTTCGCCGCCAGCCAGGTGCTGACCCCGTCGCTGGCTTTCGACACCGGCTACCGTATCGATACCGCCACTCGCTTCACCAGCTTCGACCAGCTGCTGAGCCCCTTGCGCGACACCGGCTCCTTCATGGCGCTGGCCGATGGCGGCCGCTATGCCGGTTTCACCCTGACGCCCGGCTCCCGTCTTGGCCTGCGCCTGGGCCTGAGCAACTGGACCGGCCGCATGGATGATGTCGCCATGGACGGCGCCGCCCTCGGCCTGCCCGCCTTCTATGACACCGCCCATGTCAATTCGGTGCTGGCGGGCGTGAGCTGGAATTTCAACGAATGGGTCAGCGCCGGGGTCAACGCCATCTCCTCGGTGCGCAGCGGCTTGCCTTTCGCCTTTGCCCGTCTGGCGTCCCTGGCGCCGGACGCCGCCACCCAGGCGGTGCAGTTCTCCGCAAGCCTCAAGCTGGGCGGCGACTGGACGACCAGCGCCCAATTCGGCGAGGGCCTGACCCAGTTGCGCCAGCAGGACGGCACCGTCACCAGCCTCGATGCCCAGACCTTCGCCATCACCGTGGCCAAGCGCGGCGTCTTTGGCGATGACGCGGTGGGCTTCTCGCTCAGCCGCCCGGCTCCGGGCAGCGTCGGCGGCTTTGGCAGCCTGACCGGTTCCACCAGCGATCTGCCGCCGGTGATGGCGGTGGCGGGCCGGGCGCCGGAAACCGATTTCCAGTTCGGCTATGTCACCAGCTTCCTGGACGGCAAGCTGGCGCTGCAGACCAACGCCGCCTATCAGGTCAATCCGCAGGGCCAGAGCGGCGCCAGCGCCGTCTCGCTGCTGTCGCGCGCCAAGATCAAGTTCTGAGCGCCTTGCGGCGCGTGCGGGCGCGCGTCATCTTCGCCGTCCCATGAACCAGCTTGAATTGCTGCAACAAGGCGTCGCGCATCTGCAGGCGGGCCGCGCCGACGAGGCCGAGCGCCTTTTCGGCGAGATCCTGCAGGGCGATCCCACACAGGGTTACGCCAACAGCATGATGGGGACGCTGCGCCTGCAACAGGACCGGGCCGCCGAGGCGCTGCCGTTTTTCGCGGCGGCGCTGACGCGCCTGTCGGACCCCGGCACCCTGGTCAATTACGGCCTGGCGCTTGACCGCGCGGGCCGCCGCGAAGAGGCGCTGTCGGCGTTCGACCAGGCGCTGGGGCTCAATCCGGGCCTCTTCGCCGCGCATTACAATCGCGGCAACGCGCTGTTCGGCCTGGAACGCCATGACGATGCGGCGGCGGCCTTCGGCCAGGCGCTGGCGCTCGATCCCGGTTTCGCCGGCGCGCGCCAGAACCGCGCCGAGGCGCTGCGCCGTCTGGGCCGCCTGCCCGAAGCGCTGGCCGATCTGGATTGGCTGGTGTCCCTGCAGCCCGGCGGCAGTGACGCGCTTTTCAGCCGCGCCTGCGTGCTGCGCGACCTGGGCCGGCGGGACGCGTCCCTGGCGGATTTCGAGCGGCTTGCGGCGTTGCAGCCGGACAATGCGGGCGCCCAGCTGGGCCGCGCCGCCCTGCTGTTCGAGATGCGCCGCATGCGCGAAGCGCTGGCCGGCTTCCAGGCCTTCGCGCGCTTGCGGCCCGGCGATCCGCAAGCGGTGGGCGGCATCGCCGCCGCCGCCGGCGCCATCTGCGACTGGGACAGCTTCGCCGCCATCGAGACGCAGCTCGACGCCTGCATCCGGCAGGGCAGCCGCTGTCTTCCGGTCAATGATCTTCTGGGCATGCGCGACGATCCCGTGCTGCTGCTCAAGGCGGCGCAGAACGCCTTTGCCGAGCTGGTTGCCGTGCCGCCGCCGCCGCTATGGCAGGGCACGCCTTACCGCCATGAGCGCATCCGCCTCACCTATGTCTCGACGGATTTTCGCCAGCATGCCCTGGCCCTGCTGCTGACCGGGCTGATCGAGCGCCATGACCGCGCGCGCTTCGAGGTCACCGCCATCGCCATGGGCCCCGACGACGGCAGCGCCGTGCGGGCGCGGCTGGCGGCGGCTTTCGACCGCTTCATTCCGCTTCCCGGCTTCGAGCCGGAAAAGGCGGCGCGGCTGGTGCGCGAACTGGAAACCGATATCGCCATTGACTGCAACGGCCAGTCTCCCAACAGCCTGCAGCGTCTCTTCAGCCACCGCCCGGCTCCGGTGCAGGTCAATTATCTGGGCACACCCGGCACCATGGGCGCCGATTGCTGGGACTATGCCCTGGCCGACGCGACCGCCCTGCCTTTTTCCGACCAGCCCTTCTTTTCCGAGAAGATCGTGCATCTGCCGGACTGCTACCAGGCCAATGCGGCGCGTCCGCTGGGCGAAACTCCCACGCGCGCCGAAGCGGGCCTGCCGGAAAACGGCTTTGTCTTCGCCTGCTTCAATTATGGCTGGAAGATAAAGCCGCCGGTTTTCGATGTCTGGATGCGCCTGCTCCGGGCGGTGCCGCAGAGCGTGCTGTGGCTGCTGGAAGTCGATGACGACACCAGCGCCAATCTGAAGGCGCAGGCGGCCCGGCGCGGCGTCGAGCCCGCGCGCCTGGTGTTCGCGCCCAACCTGCCGCTGGAACAGCATCTGGCGCGGCATCGCCTGGCGGGCCTGTTCCTGGATACGCTCTGTTACAATGCCCATACCACCGGCAGCGACGCGCTCTGGGTGGGACTTCCCCTGATCACCTGCCCGGGCCGCAGCTTTGCTTCCCGCGTCGGCGCCAGCCTGCTCAGGGCGGCGGGCCTGCCCGAACTGGTCACCGCCTCGCTGGACGACTATGAAGCCCTGGCCCTGGCGCTGGCGCGCGATCCGGCCCGGCTGGAAAGCCTTCGCCGGCGGCTGGTGGAGAATCGCGACCGCTGCGCGCTGTTCGACTTCGACGGCCATCGCCGCGCCATCGAGGCGGCCTTTGTCCGCATGTGGGAGATCGCCCAGGCCGGCGGCGCGCCGCAAAGCTTCGCGGTGGCGGGGCCGCGCCGATGAAATATCTTCTTGTCATCCTCGCCGCCTTCCTCTGCGCCCTGCTGCTGGATGCTTTCTGGTGGGAGCCGTCGGGCCTGATGGTCCGAGAATATGCGCTGGCGCAGGACGCGCCGGCGCTGAAGGGCCTTTCCATCGCCGTCATCGCCGACCTGCATGCCGGCGCGCCTTACATTGACGAAGCCAAGATCGACGAGGTGGTGGCGCAGACCAACGCCGCCCGGCCCGACCTGATCCTGCTGGCGGGCGACTATGTCAGCGACCGCGCCGACGGCAGCCTGCGCCTGCCGCTTTCAGCCATTGCCGAGCATCTCAAGGGGTTAGAGGCGCCGCTGGGCGTCTATGCCGTGCTGGGCAATCACGACAGCCGGGCGGGCTCACGCGCGGTGGCGGCGGCGCTGGCCCAGGCCGGCATCCTGGTGCTGGACAATTCCCATGTCGTGATCGGCCGCCCCGCCGGCTCGCTGGTCCTGGCCGGGTTCGGCGAAGAGCTGGATACGGCGCGGGCGCTGGGCGGGCTGGAGCAGCAACAGGCGCTTTGCCTGGTGCATCGCCCGGACACGCTGCCCCAACTGCCGCCTTCCTGCGCCCTCACCATCGCCGGCCACACCCATGGCGGCCAGGTGGCGCTGCCGCTGCTGCAGGGCTGGGCGCTGGACTATGCCTCGCGCAACGGCGTGCGCTATCCGGCGGGCGTCCGGCGCGAAGACGGCCGCACCCTGTTCGTCAGCCCCGGCATCGGCACAAGCTGGGTGCCGGTGCGGCTGGGTGTTCCGCCGGAGATTTCGCTGCTGAGAATACGATAAGCGCGGCCAGGAAAAGTGGCCTTCCGGTTTTCCGTCCGGCCGCGCGACCAAAGAGATTTGCGGCGGACGGCAAGCCCCGCTAAAACCGCCTCGCTTCTGCAAGGATACACCGATGGCCGGCCCCCAATTCGTCTATTACATGAAAGATCTGTCCAAGACCTATCCGGGCGGCAAGCAGGTCTTGAAGAACATCTATCTGTCCTTCTATCCCGGCGCCAAGATCGGCATTGTCGGCGTCAACGGCGCGGGCAAATCCACCCTGATGAAGATCATGGCAGGGATGGACAAGGAATTCACCGGCGAGGCCTGGGCGGCAGACGGCATCCGCACCGGCTATCTCTCGCAGGAACCGCAGCTCGATCCGGCCAAGAATGTCCGCGACAATGTCATGGAAGGCGTCGCCCGGAAGAAGGCGCTGGTCGATCGCTACAACGAGATCGCCGCCAATTATTCCGACGAGACCGCCGACGAGATGGCCAAGCTCCAGGACGAGATCGAGGCCCAGGGCCTCTGGGACCTGGACAGCCAGGTCGATCAGGCGATGGATGCGCTGCGCTGCCCCGATGGCGACGCCGCGGTGGAGACGCTGTCGGGCGGCGAGCGCCGCCGCGTCGCGCTGTGCAAGCTGCTGCTGGATGCGCCAGACATCCTGCTGCTCGACGAGCCCACCAATCATCTCGACGCCGAGTCGGTGCAGTGGCTGGAGTCGACGCTGCGCGACTACAAGGGCTGCATCATCCTGGTCACCCATGACCGCTATTTCCTGGACAATGTCACCGGCTGGATCCTGGAGCTGGATCGCGGCAAGGGCATCCCGCATGAAGGCAACTATTCCTCCTTCCTCGAAGTGCAGGAAAAGCGCCTGAAGCAGGAATCCAACGAAGAGGCGGCGCAGCAGCGCACCATCGCCCGCGAGCGCGAATGGATCAAACAGTCGCCCAAGGCGCGCCATGCCAAGAGCCAGGCGCGCATCAACCGCTATGACGAACTGGTCGCCAAGAGCCAGGAGCAGCGCGCCGGCACCGCCACCATCATGATCCCGGTGGCCGAGCGGCTGGGCGGCGTGGTGATCGAGGCCGAAGGCCTGGCCAAGGGCTATGGCGACCGGCTGCTGTACGAGAATGTCAATTTCAAGCTGCCGCCCGGCGGCATTGTCGGCGTCATCGGTCCCAATGGCGCGGGCAAGACCACGCTGTTCCGCATGCTGACCGGCCAGGAAAAGCCCGATGCCGGCGTGCTGCGCGTCGGCGAGACGGTGCAGATCGGCTATGTCGACCAGTCGCGCGATACCCTGGCCCCCAACAAGACGGTGTTCGAGGAAATTTCCGGCGGCACCGACTTCATCGAGTTCGGCAAGACCAAGATCAATTCCCGCGCCTATGTCGGGGCCTTCGCCTTCAAGGGCGGCGACCAGCAGAAGAAGGTCGGCCAGCTTTCCGGCGGCGAGCGCAACCGCGTCCATCTGGCCAAGATGCTGAAGTCGGGTGCCAACCTGCTGCTGCTCGACGAACCGACCAACGACCTGGACGTCGATACGCTGCGCGCCCTGGAAAGCGCGCTGGAGGAATTCGCCGGCTGCGCCATGATCATCAGCCATGACCGCTGGTTCCTGGACCGCATCGCCACCCACATGCTGGCCTTCGAAGGCGAAAGCCATGTCGAATGGTTCGAAGGCAATTTTCAGGACTATGAGGCCGACAAGAAGCGCCGCCTGGGGGTCGATGCCGACCAGCCACATCGCATCAAGTACAAGCGGTTCACCAGATAGGCGCGCTCTTGTTGCAACAGCTAACACCTGCCGTGACGGCGTGAAAACGGTTGTTGGCAAGGGCGGGGGGCTGTGGTTTGCTGATCCAGACGGGGCGGGGTACCCCCAATGTGGATCAAGGCCATCCTCCCTTTTGGCGTGCTTGCGCTGGCCTTTGTGCCGCGGGCGGCCGGCACGTCCGCGCCGCCTCCGGCGCCAACCGCCGCCGCCCCATTTTTCACCACCATCTGCCGCGACGGCGAATTGCCGGTCAGCCGTCCCGACCCGGCCTGGGTCGCGACCAGCTTCAGTGATGACGGCTGCCGCCTGGCGCCGGTCCCCGCGGCGATAAACGGCGCCGCGGTCCCGCGCGAGAAGATCGTGGCAGCGATGGCCGAGTCCAAACGCTATGAAGCCGCCGCCGCCGCGTTCGGCCAATGCGTCAGCGCCTTCGTCGCCGCCCATGCGCAAGGACAGAAGCGTCTGACGGCGGCCCAGGCGATCATCGAAAATCACCGCCTGCTGGCCGCGCAGAAAAGCAGGGAGGCCGCCGCATCGCAGATGCGCGCGGCGATCGAGGCGTTCAACGAATATGGCATCGACTGTTCGGGCTAGGACGGCCCGGAAAACAAACAAGAAATGCAGGGAGAACCCAAAATGAGAAATCTGATGCGTTCACGCAAATTCCTGGCCGGCGCCGCGCTTGCCGGCTTGATGGCGGTGGCCGGCGCCGCCCCGGCCCAGACGCCGGGCGATGTGATGGTGCCCTGGTTCGAGGCCGATCCGCTCTGGCCCAAGCCGCTGCCCAACAACTGGATCCTGGCCGCGGTGATCGGCGTCGCCGTCGATGCCCGCGACAATGTCTGGATCATCCACCGGCCCCAGACCCTGGAGCAGAAGGAATCCTATTCCACCCGCAACGAGGCCGACTGCTGCACCGCCGCGCCGGATGTGCTGGAATTCAGCCCCGCCGGCGCGCTGCTGCGCCACTGGGGCAAGGTCGAAGGCCATGACTGGCCCAGCTCCAATCACGGCATCACCATAGACCGCGACGGCAATGTCTGGCTGGGCGCCAATGGCGCCGCCCAGCCCGGCCCGGCGCCGGGCAGCGCCGAACAGTTCGCCGTGCCGGCGGGGCGCGGCGGCCGCGCGGCGGCGGCGCCGGCAGCGGCCCCGGCAGCGGCGGCCGGCCGCGAAGGCGGCGGCGAGCGCGGCGTCTATCACGACAGCTTCGTCCTCAAGCTCAGCCCCGACGGCAAGTTCCTGGGCGAGATCGGCAAGGCCAATGGCAGCAAGGGCAGCCTCGACACCGACAATGTGAAGGGCGTGGCGCAGATCCGCTTCCTGCCCCAGAGCAATGAAGTGGTGATGGCGGACGGCTATGGCAACAAGCGCGTCTCGGTCTGGGACGCCACGACGATGAAGTTCAAGCGGATGTGGGGCGCCTATGGCAAGCCGCCGAACGACGATCCGATTCCGCATTACGACGTCAACTCGCC
>Ga0265313_10002132_pt1 | contig 17585 bp, 13 predicted proteins | sample 4123metaG_FD_203122 | JGI IMG/M metagenome (GOLD analysis project Ga0265313, IMG submission 203122) | Rhizosphere microbial communities from Carex aquatilis grown in University of Washington, Seatle, WA, United States - 4-1-23 metaG | ecosystem: Host-associated > Plants > Roots > Rhizosphere >...
GGATGTAGTTGTCGTAGAAGACCCCCTGAAAGACCATGGCGATCTTGCCCGTGAAGAACGGGGCGGAGGGCGAGGCCCACGGCCCGAACTCGGATGAGAGCACCTTCACGTTGTCCTGGCCGTAGTCCCGCGTGAACGACTGGATCCAGTCGTACGCGGCGACGTTCCTCGGGTCGCTGGCGAAGGTGACCCTCTGGCCGTCGAAGAGCCTCCCGCCGAACCAGCTGCAGAAGATCCACGGCCACCATCCGGGGTCCTGCGGCAGGAACCCGACCTGGGTGAGGCGCCCGGTCGCCGGATCGCGCTTCGTCAGCCTGCGCGCGAAGGCGTCGAACTCGGCGAGCGTGCGCGGGGGCCGGTCGGGGTCCAGGCCCGCCTCGCGGAAGAGCGTCTTGTTCCAGTAGAGCGCCATCACCTTGGGCGTGCTGATCCCCGCGTAGACGTGCCCGGCGTGCGAGCAGATGCGGGCGTAGACCGGGTAGTACCGCGCCAGCCACTGCGCGTTGGTCATCCCATCGCCCCGGATCAGGTCGTCGAGGGGCAGCAGGGCCTCGGCGTCGGCGAACGTCGCGATGTTCTGCTCGTTCAGGCCCGCGATGTCCGGGGGGTCGCCCCCGGCGGTCGCCACGAGCGTCCTGCGGTCGGGGTGCGAGACGGAGTAGTAGTCGACCACGATCCGGTCCTGCGACCGGTTGAACCGGTCGATGACCGCCTGGTCCGCCTGCGCCTCGAACCCGACCCACTTCTCCCAGTAGGTCACGTGGACCGGCGGCGCCGCGGCGGCGGAAAGCGCGGCCGCGAGGAGGAGCGGCGGGCATGCCTTGTGTTTGAGGTTCAATGGGATGGGCGCGCGAAAAGGCTGGGCTCGGGGCAGGCGGGGCGGGCTTCCGACGCCGCCGTGCGCCGCGGAACCCTCCAGTGGGCTTAGCCGTAATCGGGTGTTTTTCGACCAGATTCTTGAAAATCCGCGCGCCCGACCCACGTTAGCGCCATGGAAGTGGAGATCCACGTGCCCGAGGAGGTCCCGGTGATGACGCTTCCCGGACTGGCGTTCTTCCCCCAGGCGCTCCTTCCTCTGCACATCTTCGAGGCGCGCTACCGCCGCATGCTGTCCGACGTGCTCGCCTCGAACCGGATCTTCGCCGTCGCCTGCCTCGATCCCGAGGCGGCGGCCTGCGAGGGCCGCTTCGAGCCGCCGCACCGCGTCGCCTGCATCGGGCTCGTGCGGGCGTGCCAGGAGAACGAGAACGGGACCTCCAACCTCCTGCTCCAGGGTCTCTGCCGGGTCTCGATCGAGGCGATCGTGGGCGACGAGCCGTACCGCCGGATAAGGATCCGCGCGCTTGCAAGCGAGCCGGGCGCCGACCCGGGTGAGAACGCGAGGCTGCGCGCGGAGCTTTCGAGGCTGATCAAGCTGAAGCTCAAGCTTTCACCCGGCGCCGCGCAGGGGATGACCGACCTCCTGGGCAGCGTCGAGGACCCCGAGGTGTTCGCGGACATCGCGGCCTTCAACCTCTGCGACGACGCCCCGGTGAAGCAGAGGCTCCTCGAGACGCTCGACGTGAACCGCCGCCTGCTGCTGCTCCTCAGGGTCATGCGCTCCGAGATTGACTCGGCGATCCTCCGCATGAACCTTCAGGGTGGACTTTCCGACGACGATATTCCGCTCAATTGACAGCGACTGGCCCGATTTGATTCGCCATTTTTTAGCAATAAAACGCGAAACAAGTATCGGCTTTGGGCGTCAACTTCTACAGGCATTAGGTGCAGCTTAACACGGTCATGATTTCCTCCGTCACCGAGAAAGACATCGCGGCGAAAAAAACGAAGCGAGTCCTCTACGTCGACGACATGCGCGAGCTGAGGGAGGTCGCCCGTCTCGCGCTCTCCAGGTCGGGCCATAAGGTCGACTGCTCCCCGGACGGCAGGCAGGCCCTCGAGCTCGTGAGGGCCAACCCGGGCGCCTTCGACATCGTGATCACCGACCATCACATGGACGTGATGAACGGGATCGAGCTGGTGATGAAGCTGCGCGAGCTCAATTTCCCGGGGAAGATCGCCGTCGTGAGCTCCGAGCTGAACCTCGACGTCGAGGCGGACTACCGCCGCCTGGGGGTCGAGAGGATCCTGTACAAGCCCGTCGAGCTCTCCGAGCTCCGCTCCCTCGTGCTCGAGGCCTGACGGGCACGGGCCGGCCAGCCGGCATGGGCAGGGGGCGGCCGGTGGTCGCGGGAATGGACCCCTCCGGCCGGCGGCTCGGCGCCGCCCCGGGGCGGCGCGACGGTTTCAACCGGTCCGGCTTGGGAATCTAGGCCGGCCTCGGAGCAGCGTGCGGGGATCTCATGACGCCAGTTCCCTTCGATGCGTCCAGATCTTCTGGAACGCCTTGGCGTACTGCCCGTTCAACTCCGACGCGTCGCCATGGAACAGCGGAAGCATGATATGGTTCGCGTTCACGTACTCGTTGCCGGGCATGGACTCCGGGATTGTCGGGGCGTGGTGCCACCACTTCGCCTCGGAGTAGAGCTTGTATTTGTGCTGCTCCGGATAGTCCCAGAATCCCGCCGACACTCCCTCGGCCGTGAGCGCCTTGATCAATTGCGCGCGGCCAAAGCCGAGCTTCTTGAAATCCATGAACAGCATGTTTGCATGGTAATAGATGCGGTGCTGATCCGCCCGCGTGAACGGTTCGGTGACGCCCTCGAGCTGCGTGAGCTGCCCGTTCAGCTCCTTGACGTTCCCCGCCGCGACGGCGTTGCGCGAGTCGAGCTGCTTGAGCTGCTGGCGCGCCAGCGCCGCCGCGAACGGATGCATCCGATACTTCTGCCCGAATCCTGTGCCGTCGTAGCCCCGCATCGGGCTGTCCGCGGGGAAACCCCGGGGGCAGTCATAGTGGCCAAACGTCGTGGCGCGCTCGAAATACTCCCTTGTCGCATACAGGCCCATTCCGCCTTCTATCGCCGGAAGGGGTTTGCTCGCCTGGAAGCTGTAGATGCCCATCGCGCCCCACGTGCCGGTCTTCCTTCCCTGCATCGACGCCCCGTGGGCCTGCGCCGAGTCCTCGAGCAGGATCAACCCCTTCTCGTTCGCCCACCCGGCGATGCGGTCCAGCTCGCACGGCATGCCCCACGCATGCATCACCGTGATCGCCTTCGTGCGCGGGGTCAGCCTGCGTTTCGCGTCCTCGAGGTCCAGGCACGCGGTCTTGGGGTCGACGTCCACAAACACCGGCACGTAGCCGAAGAAACGCATCGACACGCAGGTCGCGAAGAACGTGTAGGAGGGCACGAGGATCTCGGTGCCCGCCGGCAAATCGAGCGCGAAATACATGCTCGTGAGCGCGCTCGTCCCGTTGATGTGATTGCGCACGTACGGTGATCCGGTGTAGCTCTGCCAGTCCTTTTCGAAGGCCGGCAGCTCGTCGTAGAACCCGTTGCTGTCGATGAGATCGGCGAGTGCCTTCTTCTCGGCGTCGCCGTAGCGCGGCCAGCGGTCAAGCTGCGCGATCTTCTCGCTGGGAAAGGTCACGGCCTTGGGGCCGCCGGACATCGCCAGGGTTTCGGTTTGGGACGCGGCTTGACCGTACGCCGACATCGACAAACCGGCGGCCGCGACTGCGCTCGTCTTAAGAAACGTGCGCCGGGTGTACTGTCCGGAGCTGGACTCGTTCGTGTTTTGCATGGGGTTCATGGGTTGGGTTGCCATCCGTTTCGATTGTGTCCTGCGACGCTCACCTCCCCTCGCCCTCGTTGCCCGCCGGGAGGTGGCCTTTGATTGTTGCCCGGGGCGGCATCGAGCCGGGCCTTCAATGGGCGGGGCCCGCGCCGGAGGGTGCCGTTCTTCATGTCAGGGTTTCACACTGACCAAATCGACGCGGGTGCGCCCGTCTTCGGTGATGCGCGCGAGGAAATACGCCGTGCCGTCGAGGCCGATCGCGAGCGAGTTGACGCTGAGCGGACGCTGGCCGCCCGGATAGAAGATCGCGCCGTGATCGCGGTATTCGAGCTTCGAGATGTCGTACGTGACCAGATGCACGTTCTCCAGGCCCTTCGCCTCGCCCATCGCCGTGGTGGCCTTGCCGGCAACGCGCGTGCCGCCCTCATAGATCGGGCCGCCGGTCAGGTAGTAGAGGGTCCTTCCGTCGGGAGCCAGGCCGAAGCCGAGGTAGCCGTAGCTGAATTGATCGAACATGCCGCTCGCCTTCGACGGCGCGGACGTGATCCGGTCAAGCACCTCGATGCGCTCGTTCCCCGGGTCGAAGCGGAAGAGATAGCCCGAGTTTCCATGAACGCCGTAGACCTTCTGGTCCGACGCGCTCCAGAACGTCTGCCGCCAGTTGTAGCCCATGTGGCCGGGCGAGGCCGGATCGTAGACGCCAAAGTAATCCTTCCTGAGGCTGTCGCCCTTGACCCGCTCGACGGAGTCCGTGTCGGCCCGGTAATGGAAGATGGCGCCCTCGGACGTCGAATACCACGCCGAGCCGTCGCCGGCGTTCACGGCGATGGAACGACAGACGGTTCGGTACTCCGCGCCCGTGCCCGCCTCGCCGAGTGCGCAGGTCCGGCCGAAGCTCTTCAAGGCGCGCGCGGCGAAATCGTAGCGGAAGAAGATGCCGCTCGGCCACGTCAGGCCAAAGGCGCGCCCTCGCTTCGTGTCCATGTTGAAGGCCAGGACGCCCTCGTGCGCACACGCGACCCCGTAGTCCTCGAACTTCCCGGTCGCGGGATCGTACGACAGCAGGTGCCCGCCGGGATAGGGCTTCCAGCCCTCCGGCGGAACGCCCATCGTCTCCCGGCCGCCGACGATGGCGTAGAAACCGACGTGCGTTGCAAAGAAGAGCCTCCCGTTCGACTCGACGAAGTTCACGTGCGACTTGCCCTGCACGATCGTGTTTCCGCCCTTCTCGCCGCAGGCCTCGGTCAGGTCGCCGATGAAGCGGATCGTGTTCGACTCCGGATCGAAGCAGTACATCCGCGCTCCGACGTCATGCCGCTCCGAGCCCAGCACGTAGTAGATCCTCCCGTCGCTGGCGCGGCCCATGGCGTTCCAGGTGTCGTGCGCATCGGGAAAGCCGGAATCGTGCGGAAGGCCAACGAGCCTGTGCGCAGGCTGGAATGGATCGTCGGCGGAGCTCGCCGGTGCGGTTGAGAACGCTGTCAGCGCGACCGCCGCGACGCAGGCGGCCAGCCTGGATCGGCCGGAGTGTGGAGTCCCTGTGATCATCGGGGAACGAGCCGCCTCGAGCGTCGTTACCCGGATTGACGCCAGGCCGCTGGCCGACACGGTCCCCGCGGGATCCAGAACGCGTGGCGAGGCACGGAGCGAGGCGGAAGGTCCTTCAGCTGCCTTGTCGGATGGGCCCCCTGCAGACATCGTGCCCGCGACGGCGTCGGGTTTCATGGTGGTACCGGTTGGCAACCAAATAGCGGCAGGGGTATTGACCGAAAACAGGGGCACAGCGATGTGCCTCCAGGCAGGGGACGGCAGACCGCAAGCGAGGGATGACAGCAGCTAAACCGAAGTGCAAGGACGACGGCGCGGCGAAGGTTGCCGGTTTCCGAGCATGCCTTGGGATGCCTCCGAACCGCGCATTGATTCGCGCCCATTCCAGCCCGGCGCCCCGGCTCATCACATGCCCGGCTCGGCTCGGCAAGCCCTTGCGGCGTTAGGATCTCAGGACCATTGGGTTGCTGATCCGGAAATCCTGAAGCCGGCCAAGGCACCAGGGAAGGGGCTCCCTCGTGCACAAGACCCAATGACGACGACTCAACCTGCTCAGACGCCCTGTGCTTAACTCGGCACAATCCGTGAAACGGCTCGCAGATCGGTGAGGGACGGAGCCGGCCCTCGGGGTTGAGCTGGAAGCCTGATAAGTCTCTCGCCAGGGAGATTAAGGCGGGAGGAGCGGGTCGGAACAGGACCGCGCTCGAATGGTCCGGCCCAACCGGCGCCAAGGAGGGCAAAGGGGGCGCATGCGGTCCGCGCCGCAGACGCGGGGATTCAGAATACGGACTCCCCTGCGCCCAGGGCCTGCGCACGGTCGGGCAGGATCAGGGTGCCTGCGACTCCCGCGGGCAATTCGACGCGGCCATGCAGGCCGCTCGCGTCCTGGCGGACCTCCACGACGATGTCGCCGCCCGCCGGATGGACCAGGCGGCCCGCGGCGTGCGCAAGGGGCCCGAGGCGCGGGCGAACCTCCACCCTGCGGAAGCCCCAGGTGTCGGGCTGAATACCCAGTATGGTCGTGAAGTGATGCTGGAGGGGGAACGAGCCCCAGGCGTGGCAGTCGGAACGCGAGTGGGCGAACCGCTGCGAGGGATCCGCTGACGGCTGCCATGACTCGATAGGGGTCTTTAGGCCCTGGCGCCGCTGCTCCGTCCATAGCCGGATCCGCTCGAAAAAGAGCGGCGTCAGCCCGCGCACGCGGCAGGCCTCCAGCAGGTAGAAATGGCCGTGGATCGACGTCCACTGAGCCTGGCTGCCGCGCATGAGCTGGCGCTCAAGGATCGGCTGCCTGTCGGCGGGTACGCCCCCGCTCAGGATCGCCAGGCTCTGCACGAGTTCGTCGAACTGGCTTCTGTCGGGATCGTCGGCGTAGAGGCCGCGCGCCTCGCTCCAGAACATCGCGTCCGCAATCCGTGCGAGGTCAGCGCGGTGTCGCCGGGCCCGCAGCGCAAGTTCCGGGTCGCCGAAGCCCTCCTCCAACTCCGCCGCGAGCCGGAGGGTCCACACGAGCAGCCAGTGCACGCTGCCGCTGAGGCCACCCTCCTTCGTCTGTTCCGTGTCGTTCCAGCCGTCGGGCGTGTGCACGCGACCCTGGGAGTCGCGGGTCGCAAGGAAGGCGTCGAGAACCCCGCGCACGCCGGGCAGCAGGGACCGCACAAATCCGGCATCGTCGCGCCATCGGGCGTAGTCGTGGACCATCCCGACCCAGAGCAGCGAGAACCACGGGATGAACTGCGGCTCACGCACGGGATACCGCGCCTCGGTGAGGCCCAGGGCGTGCCTCGAGGCGTCGATCATATAGAGTGCCTTCCTCGACAGCCGGTCGTCGCGGCTCATCACATATTGGCTGAGGGCCTCGATCCGTGCGTCGCCGACGTACTGCATCTGCTCGAAGTACGGGCAGTCGATGTAGGTTTCGTGGGCGCACATCTGCATGCCGCGCACGAGGATCTGGGTGTCCGCATCCAGCTCGGGATCGCTTGAGGTGAAGGTGCTTTCCATCTCGAGCGGATATCGCGTCTCGTTCAGGACCAGTCGCTCGAGCACCATCGGCTCCGCGGCGGTCTGGACCGTGATCTCCAGGTAGCGGCCGGCGGCCCACCAAAGCGTGCCGAAACGCCGCGCCGGAGCGCCGTCGGGATAAAACGTCGCGCCCATGCCGAAGAAGTACTTTCCCTCGATCGCATCGCGGTTCCCTTTGGCGAACTCATACTTCTCGGGTTTGTCCCGGAGGCTCTCAGCCCACAGGATCCGAACCAGGGCGCCGGCACCCCCCGAGACGGCGATCTCGGGGTATGCGCACACGTAGTCGTCGAGATCCACAATCACACGCCGCCGCGTTTGCGGAGGAATGCTGAGCGGCGCCTGTCCGCGGACCCAGCGCTGCCACGGCTCCGTTTCGTCGCGAAGGTTGTCCCGTGCGCGGAGGTCGATCGGCGCCGTATCCAGGGTCGCCACCGCTGCCACAAATCGGACCGTGCCGCTGGTCCTCGCGAGGGAGAGCTGGGCAGGCAGGGTGCCGCTTTGGAGGAGGCGGTCGGGCGCGATGCCGTAGTCCATCATGCCGCTCCAGGCCGGACTGCCGATCTTGGCCCGCCTCCACCCGTCGCCTTGACCCCGCTCGAAGCCCCAGGGGAAGTCGGCTCCCTTGATCGTCAGGGGCGCGGCCAGACCCCAGGTGTAGACCGGAGCCTCGAACGAGTAACCCGTCAGCGGCATGGCCTCCCAGGGGGCGACTCCGGTGTCGAGCCGGCGGGCGTGGTCACCCTCCGCCGCCACGACAAACTCGGGCCGTACCGAGAATTGCGCAAGGGGCGCAAAGGGTCCGAGGGACCAGACGCGGGCGACGAGCACATGAGCGCCCGCCGACAGCCCCAGGTCGTAGGTTTCGTAGAACCAATGCTCGAGGTTGCCCCGCTCGCTGCCGCGACCCACATACTGGCCGTCGAGGTACAGCTCGTAGCGCTCGTCCGCGCTGACACGGATCCGCACCTGCACGCCGGGGGAATCGAACCGCAGACGGAAGGCGGTGACCACGGGCGGCGCATCTGCGTCGGGACAGGCGATCCAGGAGGCTGCCCAGCGGCCCTGCTTGTCCCAGGTCGACCTCCCGAAGAGGGGCGGAAAGACCGTGACGCCCGACCCGCCGGGCGCCGCGCGTGACGCTGCGGCGGCGGAAGGGGCTGCTTCCGGCTTGGGGAGGAGGTCGCTGGAGGCGAACAGCGGCCTATTCGCGATCCCGGTGACCAGCATGCCGCCCAGAAGGGTGGCCGAGTTCCTCAGCATTTCGCGGCGCGACTGGGCCGGGGTGCCGACCGAGTCCGAACAACAAGGCTTTTTCATTGCGCGTTTCACGTCGACGTGGACACGGCCGTCGGGACCAATTCCCCGTCCTGGAGACCATGGCTGTATCCGCGAGGGTGCCGCCCAGCAATCTCCACTTTCACCGTGACCCTTTCATTTCACTCCAGGTCGGCTTGCGCTCCGCTCCGTGGGTCTTGGGACACGTTATTCCCTGGATTGGCAACCTGTGCTGCCCGCCGGAGGCAAGGGGTCAATCCGCGCGCTGCCGCGCGCAATCGACCGAAATCGCGAGTGGCCCTGACAACCCGTCCTGCGGAAGGCGACGTGTTCCCGGTTTCCCGGCCCGTTTGAAGAGGGGTCGGGGCCGGAAGCCGACCGGTCATGCGGTACGCGGGAGTCGTCACGCCTCTGGCCCTTTCGGGCGGTGCATTCTCTGTCTTCAAGGAGTGCCTTCAAGAGCGGCTGGCGCCTTGTTCGGGACCTTGCCCATCCTCCGTTTCTGCAGGCAGATGAGCCGCAGGATTTGGGCAGGCACGTTGGGCACGTTCACTTAATGGAGCCGGCTGTCGGGGTTGAACCGACGACCCTCGGTTTACGATACCGATGCTCTACCACTGAGCTAAGCCGGCGTCAGAAGGGTGAGTCCACCAGCCGCTCCATGGCCTGTCAAGAACGCCCGGGTCGAGGAGGAAATTGAACCGCCCCGGCTACTTTTTCGAGGGAAGCTCCTGTAGCTTCTTAGCCGGGGCGGCTCCCACAAACAACGTAGGATAACTACGGGCGTACCGAGCAGTACGGGCGTGTTGAGACCATGAACGGCACAGAAAGGGTCGCGCTTTAGGCCTTTCCCGAAGATTCTCTCGCAAAGGAGGGCCCGCCCGGACGCCGACAAGGCAAAATGTAGCCCTCAACCGTAGCTCCGTCTCTCCGATGAAGGGATGGGCGGCGAACCGCCCCTCGCGCGGCCGTTTCACCCCGCACCACGCTCCCTCATTCATCCCCTTAAAACTTGCTCAAGACTTTGATATATATGATCTTTAGACTCTCTTGGGCAGATTCCCGGAATGGGGCACCTCAAGGGATGCGGAGTAATGCGCAAGGGATGATGCGCCAAGGGGTCCGCTCTTCGGCTAGGCTGGAGCCCTTCTGATAATGACCCCGCCACCGAGCCCCTATTACGGGTGCCCGCTTGGGCTCCGATCCGCCGGCACACGCATGATCTGCGCGCTGGCGTTGGCCGCGGCCATGGCGCTCAGCTTGGCGGCAGGCCCTATGCCCTCGGCCCCCCCCGGTGTCGTGGAAACGGGCGCCCCTTCGTTCGTCGTCATGGGGCCTGAGGCGCTCGGCCTTAGCAGCGCGCCGACCGACCTTCACCTCCTTCCCGACGGCCGGGTCCTTGTGATCTCGGAGCACGAAGTCGCCTTCGGCGACGGCGTGAGGTGGGACACCTATCTCGGGGAGGATGAGCAGCAGCGCATCTTCTCGACCGTCGCCGTCGACGCCGGCGGGCAGATCTACGCCGGATTGACCGGCGCCATCGCCCGCATAGATCTGAGCAGCGCCGGGCGATGGCATTTCACGGAGGTGGCAAGCGTGCCGAAAGGAGGCGCCTCCGAAAGCCCCGACCTTCGGTTCGTGTCGCAGCTCAAGGACCAGTGGTATTGGTTTGGCGGCTCGGGCACCATCGTCTCCTGGAAGCCCGGTCAGGCAGCGGCCGTTGAGGGCCGGGTGGGCGGCGTGGACCGGGTCTTTACACTCGGTAAGGATGTGTTCGCAAGCGAGGACACCTCCGGGGCGTTCTTCCGGCTGAGGGACGGAATGGCGCCGGAAAGGGTCACGGCCGCCGACGTCCTCGTGCGCGATCCCGTTCAGCGCCGACCAGCTGCTGGTCGGCACCGCTGCCGTCGGCCTGAAGCTCTTTGACGGCAAGACGCTCCTTCCATTCGGGCCGGCCGGCCTGCTGCGCAACGGCCACCGGATCATGGACCTGTGTCCCATCGGGGACGGCTTTCTTGCCGTCGCAGTCGACACGGTCGGCATCGTCTTCCTAGACCGCGAGGGCCGCACGGTGCAGGTGCTTGAACGCTCGCTCGACAGCCGCCTGGCCCGGGTGCGGCTTCTGCGGTACTCGGAGGTCGGCGTCCTTTGGGCGCTTCTGGACGACGGGGTCGCCCGGGTGGAGTTCCCCTCACCGATCTCGCATTTCGAGCCGCTCATCCCCAGTGGAATTTCCTTCGCTCAGCCTTTGAGGCATGAGGGCAAGCTCTGGGTATTCGCGGACGGGCGGGCAATGCGCGGAGTCTACAACTCTTACGGCCCGCTCGAACGGTTTGTCGACGATACGCCCCCGGGGCGCTACCTGTTCACGCTGCTGGACATCGACGGCCACCTGTTCGCCGGGAACGAGGAGGGCGTCTGGGTCCACGACGCGACAGGTTGGAGAGTGATTGTCCCCGGGATCGTCAACGCGCGTCTCAACGTTGCAAGGTCCACCGGCGGCTGGATGTACTACGTCGCCCGCGGCGAATACGGCATCATCCGGCCGCTTGGCCGAGACTACACGGCACAGCGCATCGTGCTCCAAGGCCTTGGAGACAACTACGGTGTCGCGGTCGACGCCGCGGGGATCGGGTGGGTCGAGCTCGGCGTGTCCCGGATCGGCCGGTTTGATCCGAACGGCGGGAACCCGAAATTCAGGATCCTCGGGCGCGCGGAGGGTCTTGGCGAAGATTGGATCGAGCCCTACGTCCTCGATGGGGTCGCCCGCTTTCATTGGGGGAACACCGTGGCCCGCTTCGACGAATCCCGGCAGGTCTTCGTGGAGGACCGTGAACTGCTCGCCCGGCACCCGCAGATGGCGATCGCTGGAGGCCGCCCTGAGATGGATGGACTCGGGCGGCTGTGGTTCTCGAACCGGACGACCGCGCAGATGATCGACCGCAGCGCCTCCGGAGGCAACCGGCCGACCGAGATCACCCAACTCGGGTTCGCGCCGACCAGCTGCACCCCGGAGGTGAACGGAGTCGTCTGGATGTTCGCAAGGAGGCATTTGGCGCGCATCGACCTGCGGATCCCCGCGCCGCCGGCTGTCCGGCCGCGCGCCATGATCACGTTCGTGCAGCTCTCCTCCAGAAACCGCCAGGTCTTCTCGCCCGGCAGCACGCTGGGGCCCCTCGCGTACGCCGACAACTCGCTGGTCATCCACTTTGCCGCGCCGGCCAATCCGTTCCTGGCCCCCGTCACTTTCGAGGTCCTGCTGGAGGGGTTGGGCGGTCATTGGGTCTCCACGGGCGCCGTCGGCTCGGCGGCCTTCACCCAGCTGAAGGAGGGGGACTACGTGTTTCGAGTCCGGCCCGTGACCGGGAGCTCGGCCCCCGGCCAGGAGGCCAGGCTCGCGTTCACCGTGCGGCCGCCGTGGTTCCGCTCGCCGCTGGCCTGGGCGGCCTACGTCTTCGCGACAATGGGCGTGTTCGTCTTCGTGGTCTGGCTTTCGTCCTTCCTGCAACACCGCGAGAATGTCCGCCTCGAGCGCCTGGTCGCCAAGCGCACGGCCGAGCTCGACGAAACGAACGAGCATCTCGGCCGCCAGATCGCCAAGACCACCGAGAAGTCGGCGGCCCTCTCGGTCAGCGAGGAGCGCCTGCGGGTGCTCAACAGCGAACTCGAGAAACGCGTCGCGGACCGCACGGCCCAGTTGGAGGCGACGCTCGAGCAGCTGGCGCAGGCTCGAAAGATGGAGGCCATGGGCCAGCTTGCCGGGGGGGTCGCCCACGATTTCAACAACATCCTGACGGCGATGCTCATGCAGATCGGTCTGATCGCGGAGAGCCCCGCGATCTCGCAGGAGGTCAGGGGCGGCGTCGGCCAGCTGGAGATCATGGCGCGCCGCGCGGCGAACCTGACGCGCCGGCTGCTCACCTTCAGCCGCCAGCAGGTCGTCCAGATGCAGGTCATCAACCTCGAGGCCACGATCGACCACCTGCTCCAGATGCTGCGCAGCCTGCTTCACGAGAACGTCGAGCTTATCCGGCGCCCGGCACCCGAGCCGCTGTGGATCGAGGGCGACGTCGGCCTGATCGAGCAGGTCGTCACCAACCTGTGCGTCAATGCCCGCGACGCGATGATGCCTCGCGGCGGCCGCCTGACGGTCGGCGTGGAGCGCGTCACGATCGACGAGGGGGCCGCCAAGGCGAACCTCGACGCGCGTCCCGGGAGCTTCGTGCGGCTTTCCGTCGAGGACGAGGGGAGCGGGATGGACGCGGCGGTGCTGCTGCACATCTTCGAGCCCTTCTTCACGACCAAGGAGATGGGCACGGGCCTGGGGCTCGCGACCGTGTATGGGATCGCCAAGCAGCACCGCGGCTGGGTCGAGGTCCGGAGCGAGGTCGGCAAAGGCAGCACGTTCATGGTCTACCTCCCGGAGACGCGGCGCGCCCCGGAGTCCAAGACGGCCGCCGCGCCGGGCGGGGCCAAGGACGGCCACGGCTGCATCCTGCTGGTCGAGGACGAGGTCGCGGTGCGGACTGCGGCGTCGCGGATGCTCAAGCGAATCGGCTACCGTGTCCTGGAGGCGGTGGACGGCGAGGACGCGATCCGGGTCTGGTCCGAGCACCGCCATGAGATCGACCTGCTCTTCTCCGACATGGTCATGCCCAAGGGACACAGCGGCCTCGACCTTGCAGCCCGTTTCAAGGCCGAGCGGCCGCAGCTGAAGGTCGTGATCACAAGCGGCTACAGCGTGGACCTGACCAAGGAGCGCGGCCTTGAAGGGCCGGGCGTCGCCTTCCTGCCCAAGCCCTACCCCTTCGACGGCCTGGCCGACGTGCTGCGGCGAAGCCTGAATGAGGGGAGCTGAGGAAGCGGCGGCCCGGCGTCCGGGCGGCTGCTAGCCGTCCGGGGCTTCGCGCGACGGGGATCCAAGGGTCGACTTGACCGCGGTCTCCGCCGAAACCACCGGTGGGAGTTCGAGGACCGTGACGATGTCGCGGGGCCCCGCCTCGTCGCTCCTCGGGGAGCCCCAGGCGTAGCAGCGCCTCGCCCGGGGATGGCCGGTCAGCAGGAAGATGCCGACCTCCCCGTCCCATTCGATACCGCCCAGGCGGACGAGCGTGACGGGCACGAACGCCTCGAGGTGGGCCTCGCATCCGTGGGTCCGCCCGATCGCCAGGGCCAGGTCATCGACGTAGGTCATCGCCGCCCAGCATCAGCAGGTCCGGCCGCCCGTCACAAGAGGGAAGCGGCGCCGCGCGCCCGCTTGCGTTCCCGCCGGCCGCCGCGCCACAATGGCCCTCAACGCCATGCGCACCGCGCTCACGCTCCCACTGCCCGCCCGCCCGTCCGCGGGGGCGGCCGGGGTGCCGGTGCCGGCCGGTGTCCGCCTCGCGCCGCGGGAGCCGGCGCCCGCCACCCGCCAGGAGGATCCGGGCGCCGCGGGCCCGCTCCCCGCGGTCGCGGACGGGCGCCCACGCGCATGATCCCGACCGCCGCGTTCGACTACCGGCTTCCCGACGGGCTCGTCGCCCAGACGCCCGCCGCGCGCCGCGACGGCTCGCGCATGCTCGTGGTCGACCGGGCGGCGCGCACCGTGGAGCACCGGACCTTTGCCGAGCTTCCCCGGTATCTGCGAACGGGCGACACGCTCTTCCGCAACACCGCCTCGGTGCTTCCCGCGAGGCTTCACGGCCGGCGGTCGACCGGGGGCGGGGTCGAGTGCCTGCTCCTGCGCAACGCCGGCGCGTCGCCGGATGGCGGGGAGCTCTGGCAGTGCCTCGTGCGGCCGGGGCGCAGGTTTCCCGTGGGCTCGGAGTTTGTCGCCGCCGGGGGCGCCCTGACCGGGATCATCGCCTCGGTGCCGGGAGACGGCACCGTGCTCGTGCGCTTCACGGTGCGGGGCGCAGGCTCGGTCGCCGACGTCGCCAACCGGGCCGGCGACGTACCCCTGCCCCCGTACATCGAGCGCGGCGACGACTCGCGCAGGCAGGAGGACCGCGAGCGCTACCAGACCGTCTACGCGGACAGGACCCGCCAGGTCGCCGTGGCCGCCCCGACCGCGGGGCTGCATTTCACGCCTGGCCTCCTCGGCCAGATCGCGGCCCGGGGCGTCCGGACCGCGGACCTTACGCTCCACGTCGGGCTCGGGACCTTCAAGCCGATCGAGACCGAGGCCATCGAGGAGCACGCCATCCACAGGGAGCTCTACGAGATGCCGGTGGAGACCCAGCGCGCCCTCTTCCCCCCGCTTGGCGGGCGGCGCGTGGCGGTGGGGACGACGACGGTCCGCTCGATCGAGGACTTCCTGGAGGGCCACGACGGCCCCCTGGACCGGGCGCACCTCGCGGAGACCGGGCTGTTCATCCATCCGCCCCGCGCGTTTCGCGGCGTCGACGCGCTCATCACGAACTTCCACCAGCCGCGCTCCACGCTCCTCTGCCTGGTGGCCGCCTTTTTGACGCCGGGCTCCACCGACGGGATCGGCTGGCTCATGGCGCTCTACGCCGAGGCGATCTCAAGGCGCTACCGGTTCTTCAGCTACGGGGACTGCATGCTTGTCGTCTAAAAGTGTCGTGTTGGGTTGAGTTTCCGCCGATCTCGGGCCATGTGTATGCCCCTCACGTCAACCTAGATACCCGATGAAACTTACCTCCAAGATCCTCGCCCTGGCCGCCGTTGCGGCCGGGCTCGTCTCTGCCGCCTCCGCTGCCGTCGAAACCTACGCGATCGACCCCGTCCACTCGTCCGTGGGCTTCTCCGTGAGGCATATCCTCACGAAGGTGCCCGGAAGCTTCACCCAGTTCAGCGGCACCATCACGGTCGACCGCGACAACCTCGAGAACAGCTCGGTCGAGGCGGCGATCGACGTCGGCAGCGTCAGCACGCGCAACGACAAGCGCGACGCGCACCTCAAGTCCCCCGACTTCTTCGACGCCGCCAAGTTCGGCACGATCACCTTCAAGAGCACATCCTGGAAGAAGACAGGCGACGCCACGTTCGACGTGACGGGCGACCTCACGATGCACGGAGTCACCAGGGCGGTCGTCCTCAAGGTGGACCTGCTCGGGTTCGGACCCGGGATGATGGGCGCGCAGCTCTCCGGCTGGGACGCCTCCGTGACGCTCAACCGCGAGGACTTCGGCGTCAACGGCCCGGCCATGCTGGGCAAGGCGCTCGGCACCGACGTCCTGGTCTCGATCAACATCGAGGCCGACCTGAAGAAGTGACGCCGGATGAGCTCCAGGCCCTGATTGACGACGCGACGTTCGACTACGTCACGGGCGACGCGGCCCGCGCGCTCGAGAAGCTCGGCCGCGCGACTTTGGCGGCGCCGGACTCCTTCGAGGCCTGGCATGCGCTCGCCGAGATCAACCTGAGCCTGCGGCGCCTCGACGGGGCGCTCGCGGCGGGCGAGCGGGCGCATGCGCTCCGGAAGGCGGACCCGCTGGCGATTGCGACGATGTCCCGAATCTGGATGGAGCGGGGCGACAAGGCGCGCGCCGAGCAGTACGGGGCGATGGCCAGGGTGCAGGGGTGGCGGGAGGAGCTCTCCTCACCTCCCCCGGCCGATGCAGGCGGGTTGCGTTGACGGGCGCCAGCGCCCGTTGACACGGCGAACGCGCCGCGGGTATTTTTCGGGAGTCCGCCCCATTCCATGGAAACCCCCTCCTACACGCTGGAATTCGAAAAGCCGCTCCGGGACCTGGCGCGGCAGCTCGACGAGCTCCGCCAGCAGTCGGTGGAGACCAACGTGGACATGGTCCAGGAGGCCCGCTCGATCGAGAAGAAGATCGAGGCGATGCAGCGGGAGATCTACTCCAACCTGACCCCGTGGCAGAAGGTGCAGCTCGCCCGCCACCCGAAGCGGCCCTACGCGCTCGATTACGTCTCGATGATCTGCAAGGGCTTCAACGAGCTTCACGGGGACCGGCAGTACAACGACGACCGCGCGCTCGTGGGCGGCACCGCCTTCTTTGACGGGCACGCGGTCATGATCGTCGCCCAGCAGAAGGGGCGCGACCCCAAGGAGAGGATCAGCCGGAATTTCGGGATGGCGCATCCCGAGGGGTACCGCAAGGCGCTCCGGATCATGAAGCTCGCCGAGAAGTTCGGGATCCCGCTCCTCTCGTTCATCGACACGCCGGGAGCCTTCCCCGGGGTCGGCTCGGAGGAGCGCCACGTCTCGGAGGCGATCGCCGTCAACCTGCGCGAGATGGCGATGCTGCGGACGCCGACGATCTCGGTCGTCGTGGGCGAGGGGGGCTCGGGCGGGGCGCTCGGGATCGGCGTCACCGACCGGGTGCTCATGTTCGAGAACAGCTACTACTCGGTGATCACGCCGGAGGGCTGCGCGGCGATCCTGTGGAAGGACGGGGCTGCGGCGCCGAGGGCCGCGGAGGCCCTGAAGGTGGACGCCGACGACCTGGAGAAGCTCGGCGCCGTGGACGAGGTGATCCCGGAGCCGCTCGGCGGGGCGCACAACGACCCGCCGCAGGCGGCGGCGACGCTCAAGTACTCCCTCCACAAGCACCTCAACGACCTGCGCGCGCTCGACATGGAGACGCTCCTCGAGACGCGCTACGAGCGCTACCGCCACATCGGCACCTACGAGGAGTCGGGGATCATCAAGTCCTGACGGCGGCCCGCGCGCCCTAGCGGCGCACCGTCCGCAGCGTGATGCTCGCGGCCCGCGCCATCGCGGGGTCGATCTCGACCAGCGCGGCGGACATGCGAACGTCCCCGGTCGCGACCTCGAAGCGCCGCGGCATCCCGTCCATGAACCTCGAGATGACCGGCGCCACCTCGCGGCCGAGCACGCTCGCGTAGGGCCCCGTCATCCCGACGTCGCACATGAACGCGGTGCCCTTCGGCAGCACGCAGGCGTCCGCGGTCGCCACGTGCGTGTGGGTCCCGAGGACCGCGGTCACGCGGCCGTCGAGGTGCCATCCGAGCGCCTGCTTCTCGGACGTCGCCTCGGCGTGGATCTCGACGACGATGGCGTCGGCCTGGCCCCGCAGCCGCTCGATCATCCGGTCGGCGCACGCGAAGGGGTCCTCCGCCTTCAT
>Ga0265313_10002133_pt1 | contig 17584 bp, 13 predicted proteins | sample 4123metaG_FD_203122 | JGI IMG/M metagenome (GOLD analysis project Ga0265313, IMG submission 203122) | Rhizosphere microbial communities from Carex aquatilis grown in University of Washington, Seatle, WA, United States - 4-1-23 metaG | ecosystem: Host-associated > Plants > Roots > Rhizosphere >...
AGGCTCCACGCCTACCGCCGCATCTTTGCAAAGCTACGCCGACGGAATCAACGTGAACGGCGCGCCTTGAGCGCCGACTGGCCGAGGAGGATAACGGTCGCGACCACAACTCTCTGTTTCCCACCAGTTGCCCAACGCGGTCTCGTACGGAGTCGTTTTGTGTCGTACCCCGTCGGGGCCCGGGTTCACGAAACCAGCAGAATTTCGCGGACCGCGCGTGAAAGACCGCCCTCTGTGGACGCCGGTTTCGGAACCCTTCTCCCGCTCTATAGGACCAGAATCCGCCCAGGCTGCGCGGACTTGCGGTGGATGGGGTCTGCACGTTTCCCACCCATTGCCTATTCGCAAGATTTTGGCTGCGCGCGCAACGATAGCCCAGCGACAAAGTTGCGCGCCGTCGCGCTTAGACCGCGAGGGCATGGCCGCGAGAGTCGGCCTGGGGCCGCGCGGAGCAGCGTAGGGCGCGGACGGAATCACGGCACCAGACAGTTCCCGTGAGTTCGGCGATGCTCTTGCTGGACAAGGATCCGCGCGCCTGATGGCGCCGCGCAGCCTGGATAAGATGAACCTGTCGCTTCTTGGGCTAGGGACGCGCGCCCCGCCTCACGGGGACCGCCGAAGCACATCGACTACTGGATGGCGTACACCGACGCGGGGGGCTCCGCGATCATGACCGTCCCCATCAGCGGCGACGGCTCGACGACGGTGGTGCGCTGGTGACATCGGCATTTGCCGGCGCCAGCAAGCGCGCGGCCGCGGGAGGGGCGGGGGCGAGGCGATCCGCGATGTGATCGGCGAGGCCTCGATCGACGGCGTCGGCGCGATGGTCACGGGCGGCCGGTCGTTCGGCTTGCGCGGGACGGGCTCGTCGACGATGACCGCGTCCGGACTCGGAGTCCGGACCACGAGGAGTTTTCGTACGCGTTCGTACAAAGGCTGGTCAGGACGACGACCGACATCGTCCCCTCGGAACTCCTACCCCAGCCGCGTGGGCGCGCGCTACGAATTGAGTGGCCCACCATGCCCGATTATCGCTCGACCGCCAAGAACCTCGCGGCCGCACACAAGCTGGAGGATCCGCAGACGGCGGAGGTCTACTTGTTCCCGGACGCTCAACTGGCCGACGTGCGCCTGGTCGAGGTGTCGGGAAGCGCGCCGCGATCCGGAGACGTGCTTCCGTTCCACTTTCAAGCTCGGCCCGATCTTGGGATCGATTTCACTTCGACCGTCATCCTGCTGAGCCCAGAGGAATGGAAGGAGGTCGTGGCGGGCAAGCTAAGTCTGCCGGCTGGTTGGGACCTCACGAGAAAGGAACTTTTGTAACCGATGCCTCAGCCCCGGGACTGGGCGGATCCGTTTCTGGAGCAGGCACGTGAGGATCTCCGGGCGGCGCAGGCGGCGTATACGGCGGCGTGTGAATCCACGTTCTGTATGTCCAGATGACCTTCGAGAAGCTGGCGAAGGCAGCCTTTGCGCGACAGGGCGCGGCACCGACGCACTCGCACGACGGGGCGTCGCGCCTTCTTCTGCTGCTCGGTCGCACGCCCGGTGGCCCCGCACTGCCCGGCTACAAGGGCCGCGTGCTCGCTGCGGTACAAGAACTCGAGAACGCGCAACCCGCGATCGTTTCGCGCAACGTCCGGAACGGTGTTCCGCAGTACCCTCAGCTGGAGTATCCATGGGAGAATCCGGCCTCCCAGCTCGTAGAGTGGCCCGCCATTCACCTCCCGATCACCCAGGCGGCCCGCGATCCGAGGCAGCGTCTGGGCCCTGATCTACTCAAATTCGCGCACGCCCTAAGCTCGCAGTTCAATGCCCTATTCCCTTAGTCCCCAGTGCCGCGCGTGATCACGCGCACTGGCATCGTCTGAGTGATTTGGCGGATGCCGTCCATCAAGGTGGCGTTCGCCCCTTCGATCTCGACTTCCGTCCATCGGATGCGGACTTTCCCGTGGTCTTGGTCGTCCGCGTTGCGGTTCTTCGGCGGCATGTCGGCCCCTTCGACAGGTGAATGGGTGTTCACCCTAGCATGAGCCGAGCTCGCTGCTACAGGAGGCGTCCAGGCCGTTTCGGCAGCGCGTGTGCGGCGGAGGCACTTCGCTGTGTTCACCGTCTCGGTTACGCAAACGCCCGGCAACACCTGGCAGGCGCAAGAGCCGTCCCGTCGGCCGGGCCAGCGTCAGATGGTGGATGGCACAAGAGCGATCATCCAGCGGAACTATGGCTTCTTGACCCCGTCGATCGTGATGCTCCGCCCGAACTTGGCAGCCAGGTCGGCGGCCACCACGCCGGCGTCGAATGACGCGGGAGCGTCCTTGTGGATCGTGGTCAGCACCTTCTGCATTTCTTCGGCCACGCGCTCGTTCGCCCACTCGCCGGTGTCACGAAGAACGGACAGGAGATACCAGAGATCACCGCGTTCCAGTGTGAGCCGCCCTCCGGCGGGGGCGGCGGCAGCACCGATTAGGGCGGCGAGCTTCTGCGCATCGAATGCGGTCACGACCCCCGCATTGTGAACAACGGCATGCCGGAGCTGGAAGACAAGATCGAGCGCTTCGCCTCGCCACACATCCGGATCTCTCTTGCCGATGGGGAAGAGGATGAACCTGCCGTCCTCTCGCGGCTCGGCCAACAGCTTCTTAAACCGCGTGTTCGTTTGGTCAACCTCCAGCCAGGTGGCGCCCTCCGTCAGCGCTCGCCCAAGCGACCCGGCTCCAAAGTGCGCCGCTAATGAGCGCGGATCGATGCTCAAGGCCTTGAGGCGATCGTCGACGACTCGGCTCGCAAGCGCGTCCACGCACACGGCCGCGAGTTCCTTGATGAACCGCTCGAATGCCTCGACCATCGAGATGAACACCAGGGTGCGCAAGCGGTGCTGGTTCCGCTCGGCAACCGCCTTATGCCGCCCCTTCCGCTCGACGTTCCACCGAACGTACTCGTGGAGGCCCCACGCCTCATCAAGGCCCAGCCTCAAATGCGAGAGCGGAGAACTGGCCTGCGCCGGCAACGAAACCAGCCGTGATGGCAGGTTCTTCAGGAGTCCAGCGAAATACTTGACGGGCGGGATCACGGAGAGCGGATCAGGTTCGCCACGCCTCGGGCGGCAGTGCCTTCGCATCCTCGTTGACGACGCTCTCAACGAGCAGCCATGGCTCACCGGGCTTGTCGTTGACGAGCCACGCAAGCTCCAGAGCACGCTCGTCGTCGTCGTCGGGCTCTAGCAACCCGTCGAGGGCCTCAAGGTCAGCGACCTCGCCGCGCGGGGTCATGTCAACCTCATCCATTACAGCGAGGCGCCCGCCATGACGTCGAAAAGCGGCCGCGAGGTCCTCGCCCTGCGCCGGCAGTGCTTGAGCTCCACTGATCTCTGGCTCGCCGTCGAGGAACCACCAGATCTTCGGCGCCTTCTTTTCGAGCCATTGCGCCAGAAGATCGGCGCTCAGTATCAGGCTACCGCCGACCATGTTCTATTCTTAGCACGAACTCGGTCCCCCTAAGCCCCGGCGACATGGGTGCGGCGGGCGCCCGAACCCCGCCACTGCCGTCGCGAGGGTCTCTGCAGTCTATTCATAGAGCTCGAGTGCCGGGACGGTTTAGGCTGGACCGGGAGGAGCTGAGCCGGCATTGCCACCCAACTCGACGGCCTACATGAAGAGCTTCGCATCTGAGGTCTCGGGTTCTGCCAAGACCGGCTATACGCTTTCCGCGCGTGGCTTGGCTTCGGCTACGGACCTGGTCAAGGCACTCGTGCGGGCCGAGGAGACAAAGGGAGCGTTACACGACCGCCAATGACCGAGCAATACAGTGGCGGAGACCTAAGGTGTCTACGTCACGAGCCTGCGGCGGCCACGATGCGTTCTGCCCGACCGCGCTCTGTCGCACGGCCGGAGAGAGGTGCATGTACCGCAGCGTCGCGGTCAATTCGGGGACGGAACCTCTAGTCCGACCCGTCCTCCTCGCGGTCATCGCGATCGCGATCCCCATCGCCGCGCCGTTTCGCGAGCTTGATCACCGTCGCGGAATACGGAGCGATGGAATACGTCAAGGTCCGTCCCCCGAGATCGACGGTCGACTGCGTCACGTCGGCAGACCCTACCCCCGTTTGCGCGGCTTGGTCCTCGGGAATGCCGTACGAGTAGACCTCCGCGCGCTCGTCCGCACGAAAACCGTCGATCGCGATGGAGGCACTCAGGCTGACGAGGGGATGCTTGTTGATGAGAAGCAGATTCAACGCGCGTGAATGGGGCTCGCGCACCGCGTACACGCCCAGCCCCGCGTAGCTGCTGGTGGCGTCGAGCACCGACTCGCCCCCGCGCGCGTAGTGCTTCAGGAGCTTGTACACGTAGAACGTCGGGTACCGGTCGGCCGGCCCGGCCGGCTGGGCCGCGTCGACGATGCCGTAGTCCCCATAACGCCGCCACCCGTAGAGGAGATCGCTGTCATAGCCCTGCCCCTGCCCGTTGCGCAGGTCCCACCAGAGAAAGGAGTTGAACTCCGTCTTCATGATGCTCCCCATGCTGTCCGCGAGGAATAGACCGTTGACGAGGCTCGTCGACTGTTTGCCGGGACCGCTGTACACGGAGTTCGTCTCCGTGCACGTCAGCTCGACCCGCTTCGCGCGCGGGCCGAGGTAATCGCTCAGCATCTGGCGAATCGCGGCCGCGTCGTTCGACCAGGTCTTCGCGGCGCCGAGGAGGTAGACGTCGCTCTCGCCGCCCGGGCCCTGTTCGTACCGGTGGTAGGCGACGAAGTCCGGCGTGACGCCGAGCTTTTGAAACGTCGCGAGCATCACGGCGCTCCAGCCGGAGTGCGACGCTCCCGTCCGTGGATTAATGACGCTTTCGTCCGCGTAGTTGTCGTCGCTGTCTTCGCTGGCCTCGATGACCGCACCGATTTTGACGAGAGGATCCGCCGCCTTCATCTTCCGCGCGTATTGGGCGAAACGTGTCGCGTAGGTCACCGGATCGTGCGGGCGCGTGTTCGTGTCGTTTTCCCACGAGCCGTAAATCTCGTTGCCAATCTCCCAGTATTGAAACCCATAGCGCTTGTGGACGTTCGAGTACCGAACCCATTCGGCGGCTTCATCGGGGGTACCGCTGCCATAGTTCGCCGTGATGAAGACTTGCGCATGCGTCGACGTCGCCGTCCGCGCGAATTCGTCGAACGAAGTCACCCACGGGGTCGTCTGGCCGTCGCTGAGATTCGTCTTCCAGTGATACGTGTCGGAGGTGGACCCGCCCGGGAAACGCAGAGCGCGGTTGTCGAGCTCGTCGAGCAGCGCCACCGTGGTGGGCGTATCGAGGGCGCCGTCCCAAACGGCCGTGTTCAATCCGAACGTCCGCGCGTCGACTCGTCGAATGCGGGTCTTCGCGTCCACCTTCACGTTCACCACGGTCGGTGCAGGGGCGAGGTCGAGGCGCACGTCGTCGACGTAGAACGTCGGCACGACCGCCCCGGTATGCTCTTGAAGCCAGATATCCGTGAGATTCGACCGACTGGCCACGCCGAGGTCGGCGGCAGAGACCACGACCTTTTGCCAGGCGTTCGGCGCGAGCGGCCCAACGACGACGCCCGGCTGGGCGACTCCCCCGAGGGACGCGATGAGCGCGAGGACCTGCCCGCCCGTCGATCCGCCGTTGATCCAGAACGTGAGGCTCGCGAAAAGCTCGGTGTCGAGCGCCCCGTGATGGAAGGCGAGCGCCGAGTACGGGGACGCCGTAACGGCGATCGAGCTCGCGCCCGTGTGAACGACAGCGGTGTTCGCGGCGTCCACCGCCGCCCAGCTCCAATTCTGCCAACCGCTGACGAACGCATCTTGGTAGAGGGCCATTCCCCCGTCGAGGGCAGGGGGCGGAACGACTGCGACGGCGGCGGTGAGGACGATCCCGTCGACGTAGAACGGATTCTGGGTCTGGTCGGTACCTGTCCCTTCCTGAATCCAGAAGCCGGTCAAGTTCGGGACGTTGTCGACCCCGAGCGAAGCGAGCGGAATGGATATTTGTTGCCACGTGTTGGCAGCGATGGGGCCGATCGCAATGCTTGCCTGACCGACGTTGTCGAGCGCGGGAGCGACCAGCAATTTCGATTGGCCGCTCGGACCTCCGTTGATCCAAAACGTCAGGTTCCCGTAGCCCGCCGTGCTGAACGCGGCGTGCTGGAGCCAGAGTGCGGCCCACGCCGACGCGGCCACGGAAATCGACGAAGTGGCCCCGCTGCGGACGACAGCCGTGGAGGCAAGGTCGACCGTGGCCCAGCTCCAGTTCTGCCAATCGGGGGCAAGGCCGCTATTGTAGACGGTGAGGTCCGTCGTGGCCGCCTGCGCGCGGGCGGGACCCGCGACGCCCAATGCGAAGAGTGCCAGCACGACCCCCAGGGCTCGGACCACACCGTTCGCAGAGGACGAACGATGCTTCGGCCCGAAGGCGGCGGACGGTTTTCTCTTCGGATGCATGACGGACCCCTCGGCGCGATTGGAAGACAAACCTCCGCGGCAAACCCCCGCGGCGCCGGCAGTCGACCACGCGAACGCCCGGCGCACCATAGCTCATTTGTCTTGGTGCTCGGGAGCGAGGCAGTTCACCCCGGGTGATCGGACTCTCGCGCCCACCCCTCAGCCCACCCCTCAGCCCTCCACCCCCACGATCCTCCCCGCGATTGCGCTCGCTGCCACGACGAACGGACTCGCCAGATACACCTGCCCCGGCCCGCTCCGGCCCGGGAAATTCCGATTCTGCGCGCTTACGGTGACCTGGTCGGGCGAATCGCTCGCGCCCGGGCCGGCCTTGATGCACGCGCCGCACGATGGCTCGAGCACCACCGCCCCGGCGCGCTCGAAGACGTCGAGGTAGCCCCTCTCCAGCGCGTACCGGCGGATATCCTGGGATCCGAACTGAACGTAGAAGCGAACGCTCGGGGCCACGCGCTGGCCATTGGCGAGCGCGCGGGACAGCACCCACGCGTACATATCCATGTCCGCCTTCTTGCCCCCGGTGCACGAGCCGCCATACGCGATGTCGATCGCAACGTCGCGCCCGAGCTCCCCGAGCGGGACTCCGTTACGCGGGTCGCCCGGCGTCGCGATCATCGGAGATATCTCGCCGAGATCGATAGGAAACGTCGCGCAGTAGTCCGCGTCCGGATCGGCGCGAACGATGCGCCCGCGCACCTCGCCCGGATCGAGCCCTCGCTGGGTGGCGAGATACGTCACGACCACTTCGTCGGCTTCGATGATCCCGCTGAATCCACCGGCTTCGACCGCCATGTTGGTGAGGGTCGCGCGCTCGTCGAGCGGTAGATGCGCCAGCGCGTCGCCGCCGAACTCCAGGACTTTGCCGATGCCATCGCCCGACTTGAAGAACGGCAGGCTCAAGATGTGGAGCATGACGTCCTTCGCGCACACGCCGGCGCGCAGGCGCCCGGTCAGCGTGAAGCGAGCGGTCGGGGGGACCCGGACCCGCACGTCGCGCGTCAGCCACGCGTTGGCCATGTCGGTCGAACCCACGCCGAACGCGAAGCAGCCGAGAGCGCCTGCCATGCACGTGTGGCTGTCGGTCCCGACGACGAGTTGCCCCGGGAGCGCGAGCTCCTCGATCACTTTGTTGTGGCAGATGGCCTCGGAGCCCACCACCCCGCCGTCCCTGCGCACTTCGCCGTAGACCTTGACCCCCTCGCGCTCGCCGAACGCCTCTTGCACCGAGGCGAGCTTGCGCGCTTGGACGTCGAGCCCCATGTCTTTGTGCGCTTTGGACATGACGCGATCGAGCAGCGTCAGGTGATCGCGGAACGCGAACACGCTCTCGGGCTCCTTCACGCGGGCGTCGGGCCCGAAGCCTTCGCGAAAGAGCGCCTCCGCCATCGGCGTCACGTACTCGTGCGAGAAGCGCACATCGGCTCGTGCGAAGAAGGCGTCCCCCGGCTGGACCGCGCGGGTCTCTGCCGCTGCTGTCGCGGCCGACGGCGGGCTCGTTTCGTCGACGGGCGCGTGCGCGGCGAGAATCTTTTCGCACAGGGTCATCGGTCGCGGGCGCGTGAACACCGCCGGCGGCCGCGCGGCGCCTGCGAGGCGCGCTTTGTTGTACGCGAAGAGGCCCCCGTGCTCGACGACGGCGGCGCTGATCGGATCGAGGCCCCGGGTGAACTCTTCGACGCCGATCGCCTCACCCCGAGCGATCCGGGGCACGAGGCCGAGATCGGTGCTGGTGAGGAGGCCGATGTTCTGGGCGTTCTGACGGTAGATTTTCTCGATGCTCGGTGCGACGACGAGCCGCACGCCGGCCGCGAGCTCACTGTACGGAGCGGTCTCGCGCGAGGAGCCGCACCCTTTGGAAGCGCCGCTGACGACGACGGAGAACCCTCCCCGCCGGATCGCGTCCACCTTCACGTGGCCGCCTCGCAAGCCCACGTAGCAATACCGGCCGAGCGTTCGATCGTAGTAGTAACAGACCCACCCCGGCGTGATCTCGTCGGTGGAGATGTTGGCCAGAAGGGGCCGGTCCGGGTCGAAGGCGAGATCGTCGCCGGCGAGTTGCGCGTCGAGGAGCGAGGGGTCCTCCGTAAGAAAGAGGATGCGGCCGGGGAAGGCGATGGTTCGGGTCCGGCTCGTCATCGCGGTTTCGCGCTTCGCCAGAATGCGTACTACGGCGCGGACCTCGCCTGCGAATGAAACCCCCTCACATCGGGCGCGGCCCGAAGGCGCTCGCTCGGACTGAGCGTCGGCGGTTCGTCGAAGCAGCCCAACTCGACGGCCCGGCGAATGAGCTCGTAGCGCCCTGTCACGCGCAGCGTGGCAAATATGGAGTGAAATTGTCCCGCTACCGTGTGCACGGACGTCGCCCGCCGGTCGGCGATCTCGTAGCGCGTGAGACCTTCGATCAGCCATTGGGCAACTTCTTGCTCGCTCGGCGTCAGCGGCGATAAGTGCTTGGTGGCCGGTCGGGGTACGCCCAGCGCCAAACATCGGCGGCCTTCGTAGTCGACGGCTGCCCTTCGCCCGCTCCGGATTCGCGCGGCGCCCGCCCGACATTGCGCGGCCAGCACAAGCGGGAGCGGAACGTTGCGTTCGGCAAGCTCGAGCTTCGCGAGAGCCCGGAGAAAACGCCCCGTCGCCGTGGAAAGCGCGATACGGAGCTCGCAAGCAAGCGCCTTTCGCGGCTCTCCGCAGAGCACGTTCTCGACGAGAGAGGCATCTTCCGGACTCAACCCCTGCGGCCCCCCGATCACTTGGGAGACGAGGCAAACGCGGTCCTTGGTGATGGCCTCGGAGAGCGGCCGGAGACGGCCCTGGACGACGCTGTCCCAGACCTTCCCGAAATCGGCCGGGTCAGCGCGGCTCTCGGGAGCGTCGAGCGCGGCGCGCCAGGCGTCGGGCGGGTCGGGGGGATCCGTCGGCGGGCCGGAAGAACCGGCCGAACGGGGCGAGGCGGGCGAGGCGGGCGAGGGCGAAACGTGTGGAAGGGAGGCCGATGACTTGAAGCGCATGAAGGTCTCCGTTGAAAATGGAACGATGCGGCCTCGCGGGCGGATACACCGCGCGAGTGCTGAGCGAACGGGGCTCCCGCGGACCGTTCGTGTTAATGGACGCGGGAGAGGCGCGACCTATGCGCGGCTTTCCGCGCGGCCCGAGCGATCGCTGGCACGCAAAGGCTCCGTGCCGTATATGTCTGGATTGGACGACATGGGGCAGCCGCCGCAACTGTCTTCGGCGCTCGAAGCGATTACCGATGCCGCGGAAGCCGCGTGGCCCGGGTTTCGAGTCGAACGCTCAGCGTTCCAGGCTCACCTCTTGTCGTGCGTCCCCGAAGAGTCGGACGATGTAGCAAACGCCATATCCAAGCTGCATACCGAAGACTTGTACTTGGCCTTCGCGTGCTCCAAGCAGGTTGCGCCGGCCCTTCGAGAGTTCGCAGAGCGACATCTTTCGCGAATCGACACCTTCCTGAAGCGATTCGGTGACGGCGCGGTTCGGGCGGAGGATGTCCGGCGCGAAGTCGAGGACACCCTCTTGTTCGGACGCGATGGGTCTCCGGCGCGCATCGGACAGTATTCGGGCCGCGGTCCCCTCGAACGGTTCGTCCGGACGGCCGCCCGCCACGCCGCGCTCACGCTTCTCCGGCGCCTTCGCCCCGCCGCCTCTGCAGAGGACTTCGACGCCCTGGCTTCCCAGCTCGCCGCTCCCCCCGACGGTTCCGAGAGCTTCGTGGCCGCTCGCTACGAGGCCGTCGTTCGCGAGGCGCTGCGCGTCGCGCTCCTCACCCTCGACAGGCGGCAGCGGATCATCGTGCGCCTGCACCTCGTCCAAAATGTGACGCTCACGCAAATCGGCAAGATGCTGAAAGTGAACCAGTCCACCGTCAGCAGAGCGCTCGCCGGTGCGGTCGATACGATCCAAAAGGAGATCCGCCGGCAGCTGCGCGAATCCGAAGGGATGAACGAGTCGGAGATGCAGTCCGTCGTCCGCGACGTGCGAAACCGCATCGATCTCAACATGTCGCGCATGCTCCGGAGCACGAACACGGGCGGGTGAGCGCGTTCACGGCGTCGTGACGAAATTGTCGTGCATGACGGGAGGGGTGAGCGCGTCTAAGTCATATCGAACGGGGCCCCACGAGCGCGTCGATTCGCATCGGCGCCCATCGCGCGACCCCGCGACCTTGACGATCCTGGGACGAGCGAGTACCCGGAGACCAGGAAGTGAGGGGCGCGGTGGGGCGACTGCGGTGGCCCGACCCGCGGACCGTGGATGGAATGCCCTGACCCGACGCTGGTTTCGTTGTTCGTTCGCGGGGGGCTGCCCGACGGCGACGTTTCTAGGTTTGAAGCCCACCTCGACCGTTGTGATGGCTGCCTTTTGCGCATTGCCGACCTCGCGGGGTCTTCGACGGCATCGACCGAGGTGGTCGGTTCGCCAGAGGAGTCGAGCCTCGTGCACCTGGTCGCCGCACTCGCACGACGGTCCGATCGTGCGCCCTCCTTTCTCCCTTCTCCGCCCCGCGAACGCTTCGGGCCGTACCGCGTGGCTGGTACGGTCGGACGCGGCGCGATGGGAATCGTCTACCGCGCGGTCCACGTCGATTCGGGAAAAGTTGTCGCGATCAAGACAGTCGCCGGAACGAACCCCAAAGTGCTCGCGGCGATGCGGCACGAGATCCTCTTTCTCGAGCAGCAGGGGCACCCGGGCATCGTTCAGGTCTTCGAGAGCGGCGTCGTCGACGGCGATCCCTGGTACGCCATGGAGCTCCTCGAGGGGACGACGCTGGCGGGCTTCAATCACAGCCTGTGGCCACCACGCCCGCCGGAAGTCGAAGCAGGTCTCGACAGTCCGCATCGGGAAGGCAAGCCCGGCGCGCAGAAGCCGCCCGCTGCGGGGGGCCGTTTGGACGAAGTCATCGGGCTCTACGTTCGCCTGTGCGGTCCGCTCGGGTTCGTGCACCGCGCAGGGATCGTGCACTGCGATCTCAAGCCCACCAACGTTTTCATTCGCCGCGACGGCCAGCCCGTGCTCATGGACTTCGGTCTTCTGTCGCGAGCCGGCGGAGCCATAGGCCGGGAATCGCTCGAAGTCGGAGGTCGCTTGCGGGGAACATTGCCGTACATCTCCCCAGAGCTCGTTCGAGGAAAGATCCCGGATGCTCGCGCCGATCTCTATGCGCTGGGCTGCATGCTTTTCGAGAGCATCGTGGGGCGGCCACCGTTCCTCGCTTCGACGATCAACGGGCTTATCGAGGCCCATCTGCACGTCCAACCTCAACCGCTTTCGGAGCTGGTCTCGGACGTTCCTCCAGGGCTCGACGCGCTCATCGCGAGACTCCTCGCAAAACGACCCGAGGATAGGATCGGAGACACGGGCGCGGTCGCGCAGCTTCTCGCAACGGCGAACCGTGGGCCGGACTCTCCGAGACCATCGTCGATCGCTTCGACGCCGTACCTCTTCCGACCGCGCCTCGTGGGACGCGAACCGATCGTCGAGCAGTTCGAAGCGTTCATCGCCGATACCCAGCGCGGTCAGGGCCGGCTCGTCCTTTTGAGCGGCGAGAGCGGCATTGGCAAGACATTCCTGGCGTCGGAGATCGCCCAGCGCGCGGCGCGCGCGGGATTCGAAGTGGTCACCGGCGAGTGCACGCCGGTCGCACCCGCGCAGAGCGCCGGCCAGGAGATTATCGGGGGTGCGCTCGAGCCGCTTCGAAATCTGCTCCAGCACGCGTCCGATCGCTGCCGAGCGGCGCCCGAGATGGTGGCGCGGCTCTTCGGCTCGGATCTTTCGGTTCGCCTTCTCGCGCGCTACGAGCCGTCGCTCCAGCACCTCCCGAAGACGACGGATGACGTGGCGACCCTCCCGCCTACCGCCGAACGCGATCGAATCCTCCAGGCGCTCGGCGACTTGTTCGATCGGCTCTCCGAAGAGGCGCCGCTCCTTCTCGTCATCGACGATTTGCAGTGGGCCGACGATCTGTCGCTGGCCTTTTTGGCGTCTTTGCCAGCGAGCGCGTTCACCGACAAGCGCCTCCTCGTCATCGGGCTCTATCGGAGCGAGGAGGTCACGAAGGCGATCACCGATCTCGAAGGGCTTCCTCACGTTCGCTCGATCCGCCTGGGACCCATCGACAAAGGTGCGCTGACCGTCTTGGCGGGCGATCTCTTGTCGAACATGCCGTCGGGTAGCTTCATCGAAACGCTCGCAGATCACGCCGAGGGCAACCCCTATTTCGTGGCCGAGTACCTGCGGGCGGCAGCGACCGAAGGACTCCTGGAGCACGGCACTTCCGGATGGAGGCTCGCTCCGCACCTCAGCCTCGGCACCCCGAACGGGACCGAGCTCGCGCTGCCGGCGTCGCTGCAGGCGCTCTTGGAGCGCAGGTTGGCATCGCTCGACGAAGCGACGCAGCGCGTGATCGAAGCGGCGGCGGTCCTGGGGCGGGAGTTCCGCCTTCCTATGCTGGCTGCCGTGACGACCGCCAACGAGGAAAGCCTCGCCATCGACGAAATGATCCAGCGCCAGCTCGTGGAGCGTCTCTCCGGCGGGAACCTGCGATTTTTCCACGACAAGATGCGCGAGGCCGCGTACGCGCGCATCGATGCTGAAAGGCGGACGCTATTACACGGGAGAGCGGCGCTCGTCATCGAGCGGACGTACGCCAACACCGAGGGATTTTCGGCCCACTACGCCGAGGTGGCCTACCACCTCCGCCGCGCTGGAGAAGCCGCGCGAGCGGTCGACTATTTCGAAAAGGCCGGTTCCCACGCGCTGCGCAACTCGGCGAACGCCGACGCGGTGCGCCTCTTCGGCGAGGCTACCCAACTCATGATGGCCGAGGCCATCCCCGTTGCCGCGGAACGACGCGCGTCGTGGGAGCGCATGACGGGCGATGCGCTCGTGGGCCTCGGGGACTTGGAATCGAGCAAACGCCATCTACTTCAGGCAGTCGCCCTCTCGGGATGGCCGATGGCTGAGACGCCGGTCTCTATCGGCTTCGCCATCCTCTCCAGTATTGCCCTGCAGATGCTCCACCGGGCCCTCCCGGGCCGCTGGGTCGAGGCCGATTCCCAGCGCAGCCGCCGGCTCCTCGAAGGAGCACGCGCATACGACCGACTGCAGCAGCTTTTTTATCATCGCGGCGAGTACTTGCTTCTCCTCCTCGCCAATCTCACGACGCTCAATCTGTCGGAGCGGGCGCCGCCGTCCTCCCACCTCGCCACAGCGTACGCCAACGCCGGGGCGACGGCCGGGATCGTTCCACTTCGGAAGGCCGCCAAACGCTACTTCGAACTCGCGGAAGCCACTCTCGCAAAGGCCTACGACGCCGACGTCGAAATGTACCTGCGGATGCTGCACGCGGTGTATCTCGTCGGACTCGGTGACCGTGAGCGCGCGATGGCGGCGGCGACCCGGTCGCTCGAACTGGCGAGCCAACTCGGCTTCCGGCGCCGCTGGGAGGAGACAGCCGGCGTCGTCGTCATCGCCACCAGCGACTTCGACGAGCGGCTGTCGTGGGCCGAGAAGGCCCTGCAGTCCGCGAAGCGGCGCGGCGATCCGCAAATGACGAGTTGGTGTCTGCTCCGGCGCGCTGACGTGTATGCGACTCGCGGGGAGTACGATCGCGCCTCCGAAGCCGTCCACGAGGCCGAGGAACTGCTGTCTCGGCTGGGGGCGCTGGAGCACATGTGGCTTTACGCGACGCAGAGCTATCTCTCGCTCGCTACGGGCGACCTAAAGGCGGCCGCGGCCCTAGCCGACGAGGCTTTGGCGCTCGCAAAGAAAGCAGGAGCGGGCTTCGTCGGCGTTGTCGAAGCCTATTCGAGGATCGCCGAGGTGGAATTGGCGCTGTGGATGTCGGCGCCTGCCGCGTCAGCCGTCGAGCGAGCGGCTCGAGCGCGCGCGGCCTGCGGGATATTGGCAGCGGCCGCGCGGATCTTCCCGATCGCGGTCCCGAGCTACTGCCTCTGCGAGGGCGTGCGCCGTTGGCACCTGGGACAGAAGAAACGGGCTTCAAAGATGTGGCAGCGCGGTCTCGGAGAGGCCCGGCGTCTCGAGCTTCCACACCGGGAGGCACAACTCCTCTTCACGACCGCACGCTATCTCGGGCCCTCCGACTCGACGCGCGAAGCGCCCGATCTAGCGCAGGCCATCGCGACGCGTCTCGGCATCCGGGACCGTTCGATGCTGGCTGTTGGAGGCCGCCTTCATTCCACCGTATAGACGTCGAAGCTGGCGACGATCGCCCCACTCTCCTCGAGCGCCCACGTGCCATAAGCGATGCACGCGTTTTCGGTGAGCCAATGGTACTTGGGGTGCGTGGTCTCGAAGAATGGAGCGACGAAGGCACTCGCTCGGATTGCTTGGGCCGGGGGAAGCTTTAGCGCGGCGAACGTGGTCGTTTCACGCGGCTGGATAGTGCCGTCGTACGAGACCGAGATGCGAATCGGTTCGCCGTCCGTCTTCTCGCCGCGCGTTCTCGCGTCGCTTGGCGTCGCCTCGAAGGTCAGCCGTCCTTGTAGAGACGCGAAAACGAGCTCTTGATCCTCCAGCGGCGCCAAAGAAGGATCCTGCTGCGCGTGAAAAAGGATCGTCGCGTCGAGAGGCTTCACCACAAAACCAGCCGGCAAATCACGGCCCTTCTTGTCGAGCCCGGGGACGCGATCGCCGCCGAGCACGTGAAAGACAACGTCGTTCGCCCCGGGCGACGGCGGCGCCCTCAGCCCGAGCTGAAGGCTTCGTTCGTCCTTTCGGACAAGGCCCGTGGACTCGAGCGTGAATCCAAAGGAAAGTGCATACGCGATTCCCTTGTCGAGAAAGCTCGTTCGAATCGAACGAAGGTCGAGCGGTGGAGCTGACGCGAGATAGGACGGTTGTGTCATCGTGCCCTCAAGTCATCGCATAGATGTCATACGAAAGACGGCGGATCTCGCTTTTGATGACGTCCGCCCGGCCGAATCCCACGCACCGGTGGGTCACGAGGAACTGGTATGCGGAGGCCTGGGTCTCGAAACTCGGTGTGATGACGATCGGGGCTTGGACGGGCACGTTCTCTGTCCCAGCGCGGTCGATGCCCGCGACGTACGCGGCGTAGCCCCCGGGCCGGAGATATGCCGTCGCGCGGTACCGGGTGCCAATGAGCTCTCCGTCGTCGGTCTCGATCGTCGCTTGGACATCGCCGACGATGACGTCGTCCGATCGGTAGAGGGCCCGGTCGAAACCTGCGATAAGGCGTCCCGTCACCGCTTTGAAGCCGGGGCCCAGACCACCCTGGCTCTTCTCGCGGAACACGTTGTAAACGCGCGAGTCGCCGACCCTTGCGCTCTCGTTGTAGCGAGCACCCTCGGGAACAATCCCGATCTTCTGCGTGCGGTGCTCGATCTCCGTATTGTACGAGAAGAGGTAAAGGAGTGCTCGATCCAAGAAATATCCGCGCGGCGCTGCCATCGCTCGCTCCTAGTGGGTGCTCAGAGGGGGCGGAGGACTGCTATCGTGTATTCGCCCGAACATCGGCCGAAATTCATCCCAAGACACGCCTGACCCCGCAAGTAGCTCTCGAACTTTATTGAGGGCGGCAAGGAGCGCGTCTTTCCTGTCATTGCCCAACGCACGGACCAATTTCTCTTCGATCTGGATCAACTGCTCGACGTCCTTGCCGACCAGGTCCAGACCGTCCTTGTCGAGCAGCTGGCCCAAGAGCCTGTCCGCGACCGCGAGGTCCCCGACCGACATGATCGTCAGCTCACCTCCGCGAATCTGGCCGCGATCGATGTCGAACTGGCCAATGGCGAGAAACTGATGTCGCGCGAGATCGGCGAACGGCCTCGCGTTTTGGCTGGCCTCCGCGAACGGGCCACCCGGCAGAACGTTGGGGTATGCGGTCTCGAACTGAATCGGGAGCGTGACGAACAAAGGCTTGTCGAGTTTCTCCAAGTCAGTCTTGTTCCGAATCCGATTGCTGAATCCGATAGGCTTGAGGTCGACCCGACCGCGGAGCTCACCATCAAACGTATGCGATTTCGGCTCCTGTGCCTGAAATGTGATCTTGGCATCGAACACCGCGACGCCATCGTCGCGGAGAAGAACGAGATCGGTTCCAGCGATGACTTTGCCGCTCAGTTTGTCGCCGTCGCTCGTGAAGCCGTCGAAGGTGATGCCGTCGCCGTACGTCACTTGAAGTCGATATCCTCCCGTCACGACGCCGATCGGCACCGTTGTGAGATGGTTTGCACCGATCGTGATTCTGAAATAGATCATCGTTTTTTCCATAGATGAATGATGTCTTGTACCCGCTCGGTCGCCATGGAACGCAGCGTCGTGGCGGCGCTGGTCGCGGCCTGGATGGACTTGCGAACCGCCGGCGTCGTTAACATCTGGGTGACGGTTGCCAGGGTGGAGAGCACGGTGCTGTCGCCGAACTCCCAGGTCTGGCAACGCTCGCGTTTGGAGCCGGCCTGGTCGAGGATGGCGTTCACCGCCACGCGCGCGGCCTCGTTCGCTCCTTCCATGCAGGCCAGGTTCGTTGCCGTATTCACGTAATCGGCGGCGAGGAACATATTGGGGATCTCGTCGGAATGAACCGGTGGACGGAGCCCGAGCGATCCCGGACGATTGACGAGGAGAGGCTCGATGTTGATTTCGACCCGCTCTCCGAACGCGTAAGGAGTGTCGTCGATCAGCGTGCCATCCGCGAGGAGCTCCGTCGCGCTCAGGCGAAGAGCCTGCGAACGATCGTACGACGCCTGCTTCTTTCGGTCATAACGTTCCACGATGCTCCCGTCGATGTGGAAGCTCCCGGCAAGCTCGCCGGTGAAGAGCATCGACTTCTGGAGCAGCTGGCGACCGCCAGTTCGATTGAACGAGGCCTCGAGTTGCTTCCAGACCTCCTCGGCAATCTCGCTCTTGGAGCACCGAAACGCTTCTTTATTGTTGAATCGGCCCTTCTTGTTCCACTGGCTCACGTCCACGGAGAGGATCGACTGTACGTCTCTCGGCACGTTCGCGTCGCGCCATAGCTGGGTCTGCTCAATGGCGGTGAGCGCCCACTCCGAGTCGGCGCAGACGATGTGGCCCGCTTCGACATTGAGCGGGTTACGCAAATAGAACTGGATCCCA
>Ga0265313_10002137_pt1 | contig 17573 bp, 16 predicted proteins | sample 4123metaG_FD_203122 | JGI IMG/M metagenome (GOLD analysis project Ga0265313, IMG submission 203122) | Rhizosphere microbial communities from Carex aquatilis grown in University of Washington, Seatle, WA, United States - 4-1-23 metaG | ecosystem: Host-associated > Plants > Roots > Rhizosphere >...
ACCGCGGAGCAGCGCCGGACCTTGCAGGACGCGACGGTGAGCGTGCTCGCCCGGCTCCACGAGATCACACCGGGCACGCACGACCTGTCGTTCCTCGCGCAGCCGCAGCACGGCGCGAGCGCGCTCGACCAACAGCTCGGGTACCAGCGCTGGTACTACGAATGGGCTCGCGACGGCGTGTCGTACCCGCTGATCGAGCGGACCCTCGCGTGGCTCGACGCCAACCGGCCGGAGGAGGGGCCGCCGGTGCTCAACTGGGGCGACGCACGGATCGGCAACGTCCTCTACGTCGACTTCGAGCCGGCCGCGGTGCTCGACTGGGAGATGGCCACGGTCGGCCCGCGCGAGGTCGACGTCGCGTGGATGATCTTCCTCGACACGTTCTTCGACGACCTCGCCGAGCGGTTCGAGATGCCGCCGATCCCGGGCTTCATGGACCGCGACGACGTCGTCGGCACCTACGAGCGCCTCACCGGTCACACCGTGCAGGCACTCGAGTGGTTCGAGGTGCTCGCGGCACTGAGGTTCGCGATCGTGTCGGTGCGCACGAGCACGCGCGGCATCGCCTACGGCCAGATGGAGCCGCCGGCCGAGCCCGACGATCTCATCATGTTCCGCGGACTGCTCGAGCGCATGCTCGCCCGCTGAGACGACCTACCCCGCGCTCGACGCGCTCGACGCGACCGGATCGAGCAGGTAGAGCCAACCGTCGGGCAGGAAGTCGAAGCCGTACGGCCGCTGCACCACGAGGAACTGCCGGAGCTGGTAACGCACGATGCCGGTCCGGTTGGCGTACGGAGATTCGTAGGGGTACGGAATGAACGCGATCGGCCGACCGGCCAGCTTCGGGTCGGAGGCCACCGCGTTCGCGACGAGGTCGTACGACGCCGCGTACGCACCTTCCCCGCCGAGCTGCGCGTCGGCGCGGTCGTCGAGGATGGTGACGTCGGGCCGGACACCGTCGACTGCGTGCAGGTACTGCAACGTCGTGCGGATGTCCCAGTACGACCAGATCACCGCGTGCGCCGGGAGCGCGGCGAGAATCCGCTCGGCATTGAGGCGATCCGTCGTCTCGTGACTCTGGTCGTGGCCGTGGTACCCGGTGAGCAACGAGACGAGCGGGACGACGGCGAACCCGCACACGAGCGCGACCGCGGCGATGCGGCGAGCCCCCTCGTTCGCGAGTGACGTCGAGACCGTCTGCACCACCTCTTCGGCGGCGATGGCGGCGAGCAGCGAGAGCACGAGCAACGGGGCGACGAGATAGCGCACCTCGTCGGGCGCGTGCACGAGCGCGTACGTGGTCGCCAGGATCACGAGCAGCAGGCCCACGAGGATCGCGGCGCCCCGGAGCGCGAGCACGACGATGCCGAGTGCCGCGAGGCCGATCACGAACCAGCCGAGCCACCGGCCGGCGAGCTTCAGGTAGACGCTGAGGCCGTGCCACCAGATCGACACCGACTTGCGCGTGCCGAACGAGCCGATGAAACCCTCTCCCTTGAGGATCTCGATCCAACCATTCTGCGTGTTCGCGTTCACGACCGGCGCGCCGTGCGCCAACCGGATCGGGAGATAGAACACGACGAGCAGCGGCGCCGCGAGCACGGCCAACGACGTCGCCAGGCGGCGGGGCACGAGCATCACGCGTACGTGGCGCACGCAGAACCACGCGATCACCGGCACCGCGGTGACGATCATGAGCGCGTGATGCGCCAAGCCGAGCCCGGCGGCGCCGAACATCAACACGACTCCCCGCTCGCCCCCCGACTGCTCGGCGATCACGAACCCGAGGAGGAGCAGGGCGACGAGCAGCACGTGCAGCTGCTGTACCTCGGCGTGCACCGCGTTGAACCAGGTCTCGCCCGCGAACGCGAAGATCAAGCCTGCGCTCGCGGCCAACCAGGGCCGCACGCCGAGCCGCATTGCCAACACGACTAACACGCCCGCGGCCAGCGCCGTGTACAGCGCGGTGAGGAAGTTCATGCGCAACGCCGCGTTCCCCAACGGGATGCGCGTCCAGACGAAGCCCAGGAGCGTCCACAGCGGATAGCCGGTCGGGTGTGCGATGCCGAGGACCTTCGGCACCGTCTCCATCTCGGCGACGTCGGACGCGCCGACGCCACCCAACATGGTCAGCCGGTACACCACCAGCGCGATAACGCCCGCGAGCACCGGAGCGACGCGGCGAGGAGCGAGATAGGCGTGCTCGGCAAGTTGGGCGACTCTCGCGCCGCCGCGACCTTCCGGAGCCACTACTCGTCGGGTTCGAGCCGGAAGCCTGCCGCTTGCGCGTCGCGATGGAACATTTGCACCGTGTCGAGCGAATAGGTGTCGAGATCGCGTCCGAGATTCGGCAACTTCTTCAGCAGCTCGTGGGTCACGGTGATCACGTGGCAGCCGATCGAGTCGGCCTGCACGATGTTGAAGATCTCGCGCGGGCTGGCCCAGATGAGCTCGATCTGCGGATCGGAGGCGATGATCTTCAGCGCGTCGATCATGATCGGCAGCGGATCGACTCCGGCATCGGCGATGCGTCCGGCGAAGACCGAGACGTACGCCGCCGGGCCGCCCGCGAGGCACTCGGCCACCTGCTCGACCTGTTGCGTCGTCATGAGCGCGGTGCAGTTGACCTGCACGCCGTCGCCGGCCAACCGGCGGAGGAGCGCGGCGCTGGACGCGCCGGACGTGTTCGTGACCGGAATCTTCACGTAGACGTTCTCGCCCCACGACGCGATCTTCTCGGCCTGCGCGCCCATCTCGTCGAAATCGTCGGAGAACACCTCGAACGAGATCGGGCGATCAGGGACGAGCTCCAGCACCTGACGCGCGAACCCCTCGTAGTCGGTGATTCCCGACTGGTGCATCAGCGTCGGATTCGTCGTGAAGCCCTTGATGAGCGGGTTCGCAAGAAGATCTGCGATGCCGCCGACATCGGCACCATCGGCGAAGATCTGGATCGTCAGTTCTTCTGCGAACATTGCACGCTCCCAGAGATCCGAATCGCCAACGATACTCCTCCCGGGCGGCCCCGAAGGGGTATGCACAGCGACGGGACCGGCCCGGGCGCTGATAGAAAGCTGCCTCTATGAGAGTGATCATTACAGGCGGCGCCGGATTCATCGGCTCGAATCTCGTGACGGCGCTCGTCGAACGGGGCGACGACGTGACCGTCGTCGACAACTTCTCCACCGGGCGGCCCGAGTTCCTCGAGCGGGCGCAGGCCTCGGGCCGGCTGACCGTCGAGACGCTCGACCTGCTCGACGGCGGCCCGCAGATTGCCCGCGCGTTCGCCGGCGCCGACGCCGTCGTCCATCTCGCGGCAAATGCGGATGTTCGCTTCGGGCTCGATCACCCTCGCCGCGACCTCGAACAGAACGTGATCGTGACGCACAACGTCCTCGAAGCGGTCCGGGCCGCGGACGTGCCCGAGCTCGTGTTCTCCTCGACCGGATCCGTCTACGGCGAAGCCGAGATCATCCCGACACCGGAACACGCTCCGTTCCCGCGCCAGACCTCCCTCTACGGCGCATCGAAAGCAGCCGCCGAAGGATTCATCGCGGCGTATGCCGAAGGCTTCGGCCTGCGGGCGACCGTGTACCGATTCGTGTCGATTCTGGGATCCGGGTACACGCACGGCCACGTCATCGACTTCGTCGCGCAACTGACCGACCATCCCGACCGGCTGCACATCCTTGGCGATGGCAGCCAACGCAAGAGCTACCTCGAAGTCGGCGACTGCGTGGCGGCCATCGCCGGTCGCCTCGGGCAGGCCACCGGCTTCGACGTCTTCAACCTTGGCGTCGACACCTACTGCACCGTGAACGACTCCGTGGGCTGGATCTGCGACCGCCTCGGTGTCGAACCGGAGCGATCCTACGGCGGCGGAGACCGCGGCTGGGTAGGTGACAATCCGTTCATCTTTCTCGACACCGCCAAGATCCGCGCGACGGCCTGGGCCCCCCGCTGGTCGATCCGCGACGCGGTCGAGCGCACCGTCGACTTTCTCGTCGAGCACCCAACCGTCGTTGCCTCGCTGGTGCGCCCGTAGCGCAGGGGTTCGTTATATGGTGCGCTGTCCCGCCCCCGAGGAGCCACGATCATGGGCACATTCACCGAACAGTTCCTCGGCGACACCGTGGCTGTTCTGCGAAGCCTCGATCAGCGCAAGATCGAAACCTTGGTCGAGGTGGTGGCCGCCACCCGCGAGCGCGGCGGCCGGCTCTTCCTCTGCGGATCCGGTGGTGGCGCCGGTCACGCGTCGCACGCCGCGTGCGATTTCCGCAAGCTCTGCAACCTCGAGTCGTACGCCGTCACCGACAACGTCTCCGAGTTGACGGCGCGCATCAACGACGACGGTTGGGAGACCTCGTACTCCAATTGGTTGCGCGCGTCGCGCTTGCGCGGCGACGACTGCCTCTTCGTGTTCTCGGTGGGCGGCGGAGACCTGAAACAGCGCGTCAGCGTGAACCTCATCGAGGCGATGCAACTCGCGCGCGAACGGGGTGCATCGGTCGTGGGGGTCGCCGGACGCGACGGCGGCGCGCTGGCGCAGTACGCCGATGCCTGCATCGTGATCCCGACCGCCGATCCCGGGCTCGTCACGCCCCAGACCGAAGGACTGCAAGCGGTCATGTGGCACCTGATCGTCTCCCACCCGAAGCTGGCGGCGAACACCGCCAAATGGGAGTCGATCTCGGATCCGGTCGTCGAAGAGTCGCGATCACGCTGATCCCATGAGCCTCGGAGTGGCGATCATCGGGGCCGGCCTGATCGGGAACAAGCGCGCCGCCGCGCTCCCGAGCGGCGTCACCCTGCGGACCGTGTTCGACGACGTGCCCGATCGCGCGCAGGCCCTCGCCGGCGCGTATCCCGGCGCGGTCGCAACGCAGAGCCTCGAGGCCGCGCTCGACGACACCGGCGTCGGGCTCGTGATCGTCGCCACCCCGCACCACCAACTCGCGACGATCGGCATCGAAGCCGTGCGCCGCGGTCGCGACGTGTTGTTGGAGAAGCCGGGCGCGCATCGGCTCGATGCCTTGCTCGCACTCGAACAAGCCGCGTCGGAAACCGCTCGACGCGTCCGCGTCGGCTTCAACCACCGCTTTCATCCGTCATTTCTCCGGGCGCGGGAGGTCGTCGGCTCCGGGACCTACGGCGAGGTGTTCTCGATCCGCGCTCGTTACGGTCACGGCGGTCGGCCCGGCTACGAGAAGGAGTGGCGCGCGCAGCGGGAGATCTCGGGCGGCGGCGAGCTCATCGACCAGGGCCTCCACCTGATCGACTTGGTCCGGTATCTCGTGGGCGACGTCGATCTCGCGTTCTCGGAGCTGCGCACCGACTTCTGGGCGATGGACGTGGAGGACAACGCCTACCTCGCGTTGCGCGCGCGGACAGGAGCGTTCGCGTGGCTGCACGCATCGTGGACCGAATGGAAGAACCTGTTCTCGTTCGAGCTTGCGATGCGCGACGCAAAGCTCGACGTGCAAGGGCTCGGCGGCAGCTACGGCACCGAACGGCTCACGCTCTACGAGATGAGCCCCGAGATGGGTCCTCCGCCCGCGACCTCGTGGGAATGGCCGCCGCCCGACGCGTCGTGGAGCCGGGAGCTCGCCGACGTCGTGACGGACATCGAGGGTGGATCCTCGGTGGGAGCGGATCTCTCTGATTGCATAGCGGCGTTCCGAGTCGTCGAGGAGGCGTACGGCCGATGATCATCACGCGCACGCCCCTGCGCATCTCGCTCGGCGGCGGCGGCACCGACGTGCCGAGCTACTACCGCAAGGCCGGGAGCGGCTTCCTCATCGCCGCCGCCATCTCGAAGTACGTCTACATCGCCGTGAACCAGAACTTCGACGAAGCGATCCTGTTGAAGTACTCGCAGGTGGAGCGCGTCTACCGACCCGAGGACATCGCGCACCCCCTGCTGCGCGAGTGCCTGCTCGACGCCCAGGTGCGGTCGACGATCGAGATCTCCTCGATGGCCGACATTCCCGCGGGTACCGGCCTCGGATCGTCGGGTGCCTTCACGGTCGGTGTGTTGAAGGCGCTGCACGCGTTCAAGCACGAGATCGTCCCGAACGAGCAGATCGCAGAACGCGCGTGCGAGATCGAGATCGAGCGCCTGCAACAGTCGATCGGCAAGCAGGACCAGTACATCGCGGCGATCGGCGGGCTCACCGCGTTCGAATTCCACGCCGACGAGCGGGTCGAGGTCATCCCGATCACGCTCGCCGAGCCCGTACGGCACCGCATCGAGGACAACCTGCTGCTCTTCTTCACCGGCGTGCGCCGTCCGGCCTCGGAGGTCCTCGCGCTCGAGCAGTCGGGCGCGAACGGATCCGTCGACAAGCTCGAGTCGAATCTCGACGCGGTGCGCGCCATCGGTTACGAGACGATGGACGCGCTCACACGCGGAGATCTCGCCGAGTTCGGAGACCTGCTCACGCGTCAGTGGAACCTGAAGCTCGATCGCTCACCCACCGAGATCCACCGCACCGTCGACGGCTGGATCCGGGACGGGATCGCGGCCGGCGCGATGGGCGGCAAGCTCGTCGGCGCCGGTGGCGGCGGGTTCCTGCTGTTCTACGCCGAGGAGAAGGCCGACCTCCGCGCCGCGATGAACAAGCTCGAGCTCCCCGAAGTTCGCTTCGGCATCGACTATCTCGGGACGACGACCGTCGTCGCGGGATGACGCGAACGGTCGTCGTACTCGCCGGAGGTCTCGGCCTCCGCGTCGCGCACCTGACCGGACCCGATCTCCCCAAGGCACTGTTGCCGGTCGGCGGGCACCCGTTCATCGACCTCAAGCTGGCCGAGCTCATCGCCGGCGGCGCCGAAGAGATCGTGTTGCTCGTCGGCCACAACGCGCACGCACTCGACGAGCACCTCCGCGCCGCGGCGCCGCCGGGCGCGCGCGTGCGTTGTGTCGAAGACGGACCGGAGCTGCTCGGTACCGGCGGCGCGATCCGCCGCGCGCTCGACGGTCTGCCCGACCGATTCTGGGTGACGTACGGCGACACGCTCCTCGACGTCCCGATGGAGCGCGTCGAGGAATTCGCCGACGCCTCCGACGTGCCGGCCGTGATGGTCGTCCTCGAGAACGCGGACCGCTGGGAGACCAGCAATGTCTCCGTCGCCGACGGCCGCGTCACCGCTTACGAGAAAGGAGCGCCGCCGGGCACGCATCGCTTCATCGACTACGGGATGTTGCTGCTCGGCCGCGAAAGCTTCGCGGCGCGCCCGCCGGGAACGAGCTTCGACCTCGGAGAGATCCTCACCGAGGAGATCGCACACGGTCGCCTCGGCGCGTGGACGGTTTCCGAGCGATTTCGCGACATCGGCACCGAAGCCGCCTGGCGCGACACCGACGCCTGGGTGCGCGAGCGCGCCGTCTGGGACGCGCTCCAGGAGCGGATCCGCCGCCGCGGCTATCCGGCGATCTTCCTCGACCGTGACGGCGTGCTCGTGGAGTCGCGGCGCGCGCCCGGAGGGTCGACACCTCCGGTCTCGGTCGACGACGTCGCGATCCTGCCCGGCGTCGCCGACGCGTTGCACGCGCTGCGCGGCGCGGGCTATCGCCTGGTCGTCGTGACGAATCAGCCCGACGTGGCGCGGGGAACGGTGACGCAAGCGGAGGCCGACGCGATCAACGAGGCGATACGCGACGCGCTCCCGGTGGATGCGATCTACGCCTGCTTCCACGACGGTCCCGACTGCGAGTGCCGCAAGCCGCGCCCGGGCATGCTGCACGACGCGACGCGCGATCTCGATCTCGACCTGCGCCGGAGCTGGTTGATCGGCGACCGCTGGGTCGACATCGCGGCCGGCGACGCGGCCGGCGTCCGCACCGTCTTGATCGACCGGGCGTGGAGCTGGAACGCGACGAGCAGCGGGGCCGCGCCGAGCGAGCTGGCACCCGGCTTCGCGGTCGCGAGCATGCCCGACGCCGTCACCCAAATCCTCGGCGCACCGGTCGATCAGCGCGCGAAAGCCCCCGAATAGGATGCCGCGGTGAAGGTTTCCGTCTACGGACTCTGGCATCTCGGAACCGTGACCGCCGCTTCGCTCGCGTCGCTCGGTCACGACGTCGTCGGCCTCGATCGCGATCCCGGCACCGTCGCCGATCTGAGTCGCGGCGTGCCACCGATTGCCGAGCCCGGCCTCGCCGATCTCCTGCGCGCCGGGCTCGACCAGTCGAACCTGCGGTTCACGACCGATCCGGCCGACGCGCTCGCGGATGCGGACGTCGTCTGGATCACGTTCGACACTCCGGTCGACGAAGACGACAACGCCGACGTCGCATCGGTGCTCGACGCCGCCGAGGAGCTCTTCCCCTTCCTTCGCGACGACGCCTTCGTGCTCGTCTCTTCGCAGCTGCCGGTCGGCTCGGTGACACAGCTCGAGCAACGGTTCGGCCGGGCCCGGCCGGACGCGAACGTGCACTTCGGCTGCTCCCCCGAGAACCTGCGGCTCGGCCGCGCGCTCGATGCATTCCTGCGCCCCGACCGCATCGTCGTCGGCATCCGCGACGCGAACGACCAGGCCCGCGTGGCCGAGCTGCTCCGAGACGTCCCGACCACCATCGAGTGGATGTCGGTGGAGTCGGCCGAGATGGTGAAGCACGCGATCAACGCGTTCCTCGCAACGTCGATCGCGTTCACGAACGAGGTCGCCTCCATCTGTGAGCGCGTCGGGGCCGACGCACGCGAGGTCGAGCGCGGGCTGCGCTCGGAGCCGCGCATCGGCCCGCGCGCGTACGTCGGCGCCGGCGCCGCCTATTCCGGCGGAACGCTCGCCCGAGACGTTGCGTTCCTCATCGAGCTGGGCCGTGTGCACGACGTGCCCACCGCCCTGTTGCGGGGCGCGCGGTCGAGCAACGACGAACACCAGAACTGGGCGCAACGTCAGCTCGCGCTGGAGCTCGGCGAGATCCGGGGCCGGACCATCGGCGTGCTCGGACTCACCTACAAGCCGGGAACCGACACCTTGCGGCGATCCGGCGCGGTGCGGCTCTGCGAGTCGCTGGCCAAAGAGGGGGCAAAGGTCAGCGCGTACGACCCCGCGCTCACCGCGCTCCCTGACGCGCTCTCGGGATTCATCAGCTACGCCGCCGACGCGCTCGGTGCGCTCACCGGCTGCGACGCGGCGGTCGTGGCCACCGAGTGGCCCGAATTCAAATCGTTGGACGCCGATGCCATCGCCGAGGTGATGATGACGAAGCCGGTTGTGATCGATCCGAACGCGTTCCTCAAGAACTCGCTCGGCGCGAGTGCGGCGGTGCGGTACCGGTCGGTCGGGATGCCGGCGTGAACGCCGCAGCCCGTCCCGTGGTCGTCACCGGGGCCAGCCGGGGCCTCGGCGCAGTGCTGGCCCGCCACTTCGCCGGCGCCGGTCACGACGTCGCGATCTGCGCGCGAACGCCGGCCGGGCTCGAGCACCTCGCGTCGGCGTTGCGCGGCGAGTTCGGCGTGCAGGTGTTGACCGATCTCGTCGACGTCTCCGACGAAGACGCGGTCGGCGCGTTCGCGGCGCGGGTCGCCGGCGAGCTCGGTGGGTGCGGCGCGCTCGTCAACAACGCGGGGATCCTCGGCCCGGTCGGCCCCCTCGATCAGCTCGACATCGCGTCGTGGCGCCACGCACTCGACGTGAACGTGGTCGGCGCGTTCATCGCGACCGCGGCCTTCGTGCCCCAGATGGACACCGCCGGCGGTGGCGCGGTCGTGAACCTCGGCGGCGCCGGGATCGGCGGCAACGGCACGCACGGGAACATCAGCGCGTACACGACGTCGAAGGGGGCGCTGGTGACGCTCACCGAGGCATTGTCGAAGGAGCTCGCGGGCCGACGCATACGCGTCAACGCGATCGCACCGGGCGGGCTCGCGACCGGCTTCATGGATCCCGTGCTCGATGCCGCGCCGGGCACGGTCGAGGAGAGCTTGCGCGGCGTCGCATCCGCGCTCCGCCCGACCGAGGCTTCCGCGCCGATCGAGCTCGACGCGAACCTGGCCGAGCTCATGTCGTTCCTCGTGTCGAGCGAGTCCGACTGGCTCACCGGCAAGCTGCTCAGCGCCCGCTGGGACAACGTCGCGTCGCTCACGAAGGATCGCGAGCGGCTCGAATCCACGTCGCTGCTCAATCTCCGGCGTATCGACGACACAATGTTCGGCGAATTGCAAGGCTCATAAGGCGGAGATCGGGAGCCGCGCGCTCGCCGGTGCAGCTACCATTTGCCCGCGTGGTTCACGATGTCGGCGGCGTCGCTGAGGGCAATGCAAACGACGGTCACGTCGGGCGCGCCTCGAAGAAGATCACTGCGATCATCGCGTGCTACCGGGACGCTCCGGCCGTTCCGATCATGCACCAGCGCCTCACCGACACGTTCCACAAGATCGGCGTCGACTACGAGATCATCTTCGTCAACGATGCGAGCCCCGACGACGCGCGGGAGGTGCTCGCCGAGCTGGCCGCGCGCGACCCGAAGGTCGTCGTCATCAACCACTCGCGCAACTTCGGCTCGCAGAGCGCGTTCACGAGCGGCATGCGCATCGCGACCGGCGACGCCGTGGTGCTCCTCGACGGCGATCTCCAGGATCCGCCCGAGCTGATCGAGAGCTTCTACGAGAAATGGCTCGAGGGATACGACGTCGTTTACGGCATACGAACGAAGCGCCAAGCAACCCTCTTTCTGCGCACCGGCTACAAGCTCTTCTACCGGCTCTTCCGGGCGTCGTCGTACGTGCCGATCCCGCTCGACGCCGGTGACTTCTCGCTGATCGACCGCAAGGTCGTGACCGCGCTCAACGCGATGCCCGAGACCCATCGATTCATGCGGGGGCTGCGCGCGTGGGTCGGATTCCGACAGACCGGGGTCCCCTATACGCGGCCGGAACGGATGTTCGGTCGCACGACCAACTCGGTGATCGGCAACCTGCGGTGGGCCCGCCAGGGGATCTTCTCGTTCTCCTACGCCCCGCTGGAGCTGATCACGGTTGCGGCCGTGCTCACGGTGGTGGCCAGCGCGATCGCCAGCATCGCGACGATCGCGATCCGCATCGTGCGGCCCGATCAAACCCCCTCCGGGCTCACGACCGTCATCCTCATCGTCTTGTTCATCGGCGGCGTCCAGCTCACCGCGATCAGCATCATCGGGTCGTATCTCGCCCATATCTACGACGAGGTGAAGAAGCGGCCGGCATTCATCGTGGAGAGCATCCTCAATGAGCCTGCCCACAGCGACGACTTGACGCCCCCGTGACCCTGGCTTTGGGCCGTTTCGACCAGTATGATCCCCTGCATGCTGCCCACGGGCGGGTACATGGCGTCCTTGAACAGCATCGGTCCTTGTCCCGCTGACAATCGGCCGGCCACCGCGCCGGGACGCCTGAAGATGCCCGGGGGAGCAACGGACGGTGGCTGAGATCCCCAAGCGCGTCATTCTGACCGGGGCTTCAGGGTTCATCGGTGCGAACCTGGCGCGCCGGCTGTTGCGAGACGGGCACGAGCTCCACCTGCTGCTGCGTCCGGCCGAGGCTCGCTGGCGCCTCGACGCGATCGCAGACCACGTGCACCTCCACGAGGTCGCCCTGCAGGAACGCGAGCGCCTCGACGCCATCGTGCGCGACATCGACCCCAACTGGGTCTTCCATCTCGCGACCTACGGCGCGTACTCCTCGCAGCGCGACGTACAGACGATCGTCTCGACGAATTACAACGGCACGGTGAACCTGGTCGAAGCGTGCCTCGAGACCGGGTTCGACGCGTTCGTGAGCGCGGGCTCGTCGTCGGAGTACGGCTACAAGGACCACGCACCGCTCGAGTCCGAGTTGCCCGAGCCGAACAGTCACTACGCCGCGACGAAGGCGGCCGCGACGCTCTACTGCCGGTTCGTCGCCAACAGCCGGCAGCGGCGCCTGGCCACCCTTCGGCTCTACTCGGTCTTCGGGCCCTGGGAAGAGCCGACGCGCCTGCTGCCGACGCTGTTGATGTGCGCGCTCCGCGGCGAGCTCCCACCCCTCGTGTCGCCCAACATCGCGCGTGACTACGTGTACATCGACGATGCCGTCGAAGCGTTCATCCTGGCCGCGAAGACCGTCGTCGACGATCCCGGGCCGGTGTTCAACGTCGGTACGGGAGCTCAGACGACGTTGAGCGAGCTGGTCGAGACCGTGCGCGAGGAGTTCGGGATCAGCGCCGAGCCGCAGTGGGGATCGATGCCCGATCGCCATTGGGACACCGACGTGTGGGTGGCGGATCCCACCGAGATCCGCGCGAGCATCGGCTGGAAGCCGACATTCGAGCTCGAAGACGCGCTCCGCGACTTTGCGGATTGGCTCACTGCCGACCCCGCGGTTCGCCGGTTCTACGAAACGACCCGCACTCCGCCGCAGTGAACGACGAAGAAGGAGACGGGCGTTGAACGACGCGAGTGGACCGATGGGTCCGGCCATCCGCCGTACCGTGCTGCGGCAGTCGAAGCGCGCGCACGTCGGGCACATCGGCTCCGCGCTCTCGATCGCCGACATGGTCGGCGCCGTGTTCTCGGCCATGAACGACTCCGACCCCGCGAACCCCGAGCGCGACCGGTTCGTGCTGTCGAAGGGCCACGCGGCCCTCGCGATGTACGCCGGCCTCGCCGAGGTCGGCGTGCTCACCGCCGACGATCTCGACACGTTCTGCGGCGACGCCAGCCTGCTCGGCGTCCATCCCGAGCACGTGCTGGCCGGCGTCGACTTCTCGACCGGCTCGCTCGGACAGGGCCTCTCGATGGCGGTCGGCGCCGCACTCGCCGCCAAGATGCAAGGCTCGGCGCGGCGAGTGTTCGCGATCGTGAGCGATGCCGAGTGCAACGAGGGCGCGATCTGGGAGGCGGCGGCCTTCGCCGCCCAGCACCGGCTCCACAATCTCGCGGTGCTCGTCGACAACAACCATCAGCAGGCCTTCGGCTACACCAAGGACATCCTCGGCAGCCACGACATGGCCGCGCGCTGGCGCGCGTTCGGCTGGGACGTCATCGAGGCGGACGGCCACGACGAAGCAGCACTTCTCGCCACCCTCCTCTCCGCGCCCGGTGAGCTCCCGCGCGTCATCGTCGCCGAGACGGTGTTCGGCAAGGGCGTCTCGTACATGGAGCGCGAGATCAAGTGGCACTACCTGCCGATGTCCGACTCCGACTTCGAGCAGGCCATGAGCGAGATCGGCCAACCGGCATGAGGACCGCCTTCGTACACGCGCTCGTGGAGTTAGCCGAGCACGACGAGCGCGTCGTGCTCATGACCGGCGATCTCGGGTTCATGGCACTCGAGCCGTTCCGCGATCGGTTCCCGGATCGCTACTTCAACATGGGTGTCGCCGAGCAGAACATGGTGGGCGTCGCGACCGGGCTCGCCGACGCCGGCTTCATTCCGTTCTGCTACTCGATCGTGCCGTTCGCAGTCCTCCGCCCGTACGAGTTCATCCGCAACGGACCGGTGTTGCACGGTCTTCCCGTTCGTATCGTCGGGATGGGCGGCGGCTTCGAGTACGGCACCGCCGGTCCGACCCACTACGGCATCGAAGACGTCGGCGTCATGCGCCTGCTCCAGGACATGGCCGTCATCGCGCCCGCCGACGCCGAGCAGGCCACGACGGCGGTGAGCGCGCTCAGCGAGTGGCCGGGCCCGGCATACCTGCGCCTCGGCAAGAACGACAAGCTGCGCGTCCCCGGACTCGACGGCCGGTTCGAGCTCGGCCGCGTGCAGGAGGTCCGGAGCGGCTCCGATGTGGTGCTCTTCACCATGGGCAGCGTCGGCGCGGCAGTGGTCGAGGCAGCCGAGGAGCTCGAGCGGGAGGGCATCTCCGCTGCCGTCGTCGTGGTGGCGAGCGTCAGCCCCGCACCCCGCGCCGACATCATCCGGCTCGTCTCCGGCTGCCGGCACGCGGTGACGATCGAGGCGCACGTCAGCAACGGCGGGATCGGCTCACTGGTCGGCGAGACCATCGCCGAGAGCGGAGCCGCCTGCCGGCTCCTGCGCATGGGAGTGGATCGACCGTACGGCGAGCGCGGCGGGAGCGAAGCATTCCTGCACGAGACCCACGGCATCTCGGCCCCGTGCATCGTCGACCGGGTCCGCCGGCACCTCGAGCTGAAGTCGGCCAGTTGAAGACCGAGTCGTTCCGCCCGGTCTCCAACACGCCGCCGACGACGCTCGGCGGCAAGGCGAAGTTCTACGGTCGCATGTTCGTCGACCTGCAGATCTGGACGGTGTATCGCGACCTCCGGCGCCTGCTCCCCCACTTCAAAGGTGACGTGCTCGACGTCGGCTGCGGGCAGAGCCCCTACCGCTCCCTGCTCGATCCGGCCGCGACCCGCTACGTCGGCATCGACATCAGCGACGCCGACCGCTTCGACTACGCGAACGACGACATCGTCCCCTTCGACGGCGAGCACATTCCATTCCCCGACGACCACTTCGACGCGATCTTCTGCACCGAGGTCTTGGAGCACGTCGCGAACTATCAGGGCCTGGTCGACGAGATCTACCGCGTCCTGAAGAACGACGGCCAGGCGGTCTTCACCGTGCCGTGGTCGGCGCGGTACCACTACGTGCCCTACGACTTCTTCCGCTACACGCCCTCGAGCCTGCGCACGATGTTTGCCCGCTTTCGCAGCGCGGAGATCACGCCACGCGGCACCGACATCTCGACGATCGCTTCCAAGCTCGTCGTGCTGTGGTTCCGCAATCTCGTTCCGTCGCAGCGATGGAGACTGGTCCTCGTTCCCCTGTGGTTGCTCGCGAGCCCGATACTCGCGCTGGCGCTCGTCATCGCCTACGTGTGCACGCTCGCCTCGATCGGCTCGACCGACGACCCGCTCGGATACACGATCGTCGTGACGAAATAAGCGCGGAGGAATCGAAGTGCGGAGCGTTCAAGACGAAGACGGCTACAACCAGGGATGGACGGGCGGCGTCGCGCTGACCGTCCGTACCGACCGGCGCTGCGACTTGATGATCTCCAAGATGGCGCCGTCGCCTTCGCGCACGGTGCTCGAGATCGGCTGCGGTCGCGGGGAGCTCGCACGCAGCCTCGCCGCGAAGACCAGGATGCAGGTGCTCGGGGTCGACGTGTCCGAGGCGTTCGTGGAGGAAGCGCGCGCATCGGCCGTGGAGAGCAACGTTCAATTCGACGTGCTCGACTTCACGCGACCGGAGCAGATGCTCGGGCGCACCTTCGACTACATCGTCGGCAACGGGATCCTGCATCACCTCTATTACGACCTGCCGGCATCGCTGCGGTCGATGCGAAGCCTGCTCGCCGAGAACGGCAAGGTCATCTTCCTCGAGCCGAACCTGCACAATCCGTACGTCTACCTGATCTTCAGCCGGCCGAAGCTCCGCGTTCGCGCTCGTCTCGAGCCCGACGAGATGGCGTTCAGCCGGAAACACGCCCTGCGGAGTCTCGGCGAAGCCGGCTTTCGCGACATCGAGGTCGAGTACCGGGACTTCCTCGTGCCGGGCGTGCCCGATCGCCTCGTGCAGCCCATCGTCACCGTCGGACGCGTCGCCGAGCGCACACCCGCGGTGAAGCACATGGCGCAGTCACTGTTCATCTCGGCGACGGCACCGTAGGCCGAGCATGGTCACTCGCGACGACGTGGCCGCGGACACGCTCGAACCGCAGGAAGCGCCCGCGACCGATCTGGCCGCGTTGACGTCGCTTCTTCCGCGGGTCACGACCGCGACGATCTTCGTGATGGTCGCGTTCGCCATCTTCCGGGGCGCGCACGGGAGCAAGGCGTGGGACAAGGCGATGTTCGCGGTTCCCGTCGTGCTCGCGGCGCTCCTCTGCATCCAGTTTCTCGCGCGCCCGCCTCGCCGCGTCGCGGGCCTCGTCACGCCGCTCCTGGCCGCCGGCGGACTGCTCGTGGGGATCGGGCGCATAGAACGCCAGCACGAGCTGATCAGCTTCGCCGGCGCAACCGTCGCGTTGCCGCATCTCTTCTGGGAGGGATTCGGGATCACGATCGCCATCGTCTCCTTGGTCGTCGCGCTGTTCCTCTGGCGCGGACTCGACTGGATCGACTCGTCGCGAAACGTGCGGATCGCGCTCACTTCGGTGGTCGCGGTCGTCAGCGTGTGCGATCTCGTGAGCCTGATTCGCACGCTCTCGAATTTCGCGGAACCCACGAACAACGTCTTCCTGCTCAACGAGATTCTTGCGCCCGCGGCCGGCAAGGTGCCCGACGCCACCTTCGTGCCCCAGTACACGACCCTGCAGGGCTGGCTGCTGGCTCCGTTCCGCTTCTCCATGTCGGCGTCGACGTTCGCGAACTTCGCGATGATCTTCATGAGCGTGCTCGGCGTGCTGTCGGTCGTGCTCGCCGTGCGAATCGGCGCGCGCTCGATGTCGTCTCCGGCACTCTGGCTCGCGGCGGCCATCATCGTGCCGCTCACTTGCTTGACCGTGTATCACGGTGCTCAGCCGTACAGCTCGATCGCGTCGTACATGCAACAGCTCCCGATCCGCATGTTCTTCGCGATGCTGGTCTCGCTCCTCGGTCTCGAGGAGCTCGCGCGGCTACGCCGCGGAGCGGTACGGACCTGGCATCTCCCGGCGCTGGGAGTCGTCGTCGGCTTGACCGTCTGGAACTCGCAGGACTTCGGCATCGTCGTCGCGATCGCCTTCTGCATGCTGCTGGCCGTCGCCCTCCCGTCGGAAGGGCTGCGCAAGTCGGTTGTGCTCTGGTCAGGTGGCCTCCTGGCCGGCCTCGTCGTGTATCCGGTGATCACCATCGCGGCCGGCACCGGGGTGAAGCTGTCGGACTTCGGATTGTTCAGCCGCGCGTTCGCGAACGGATTCGCGTCGTCGCCGATCCAGATCGCGGGGCCGGTCATGGTTGTCCTGCCCGTACTGCTCTCGAGCGCGAGCGTCGGCTGGTGCCTGCTCTGGCGCGCCCGACGCCACGCCGCGCCGGGCACCGCTGCGCACGACCGTGCCATATTGACCCTCGCGCTCGTCGGCACGTGGGGCACGGGCGGCTTCGTGTACTACCTGAATCGCTCGTACGCCTCCGGCCAGCTCCAGGTGCTCCTGATGCCGTGCGGCGTGTGCCTGGTAGCGCTCGTCGCGCTCGCTCGTGACGCGAGCCCGCCGGGCGCGGCCGGCTCGGCCCGAATCTGGTGGGGCCTCCTGCCGCTCGCACTGGTCGCGTCGCTCGGGCTCGCCTCGACGTTGCAGTCGCCCAGTCCGTCACGCACGATGAAATACCTCACCGACGCCCCCGCCGACATCCAGTTCACGTCGCAGCTCATACCGCTGAGCACGCTGCAGTCAGTGGAGAGCTACGTGAGCCTGCAAGGCGGCACGCTGGCCTACTACGGACGCAACGGCAACTACGTCCACCTCTGGACCGGGCTGCAGGACAACCTGATCCTCGACGTCCCAACCCAAGCCGGCGCGAGCCCGGCACTGAAGCGTGTGGCCTGCCAATATCTCGCGGACCACCTCACGACGTGGGTGGTCATCTCACCGAACGACGAAGGCACCGTCGATCTCTGCGGCTTGTACAGCCCGGTGAATCCGCCCGGCATCCTCCC
>Ga0265313_10002138_pt1 | contig 17573 bp, 15 predicted proteins | sample 4123metaG_FD_203122 | JGI IMG/M metagenome (GOLD analysis project Ga0265313, IMG submission 203122) | Rhizosphere microbial communities from Carex aquatilis grown in University of Washington, Seatle, WA, United States - 4-1-23 metaG | ecosystem: Host-associated > Plants > Roots > Rhizosphere >...
TGAGCCCAGCGTGAAATCGCCCTGATACTCGGCGCCGACGTCGGAGCCGTGAAAATCGGTCACCTCGAAATCGGGATTTCCGGGCGTCGAAAAATCGTCGACGACGTGACGGCTGTCGTTCATGGCAAAAGCGGTGACGCTGTTGTGCAGCCATCCGTCGAGCGAGGGGAAGCTCAGCTTCGTATAGCCGTTGACGAGCTGGCGGGTCTGGCTGCTGGCGGCGTCCGCGTTGCCGGTTTCATCAAAACCCGCGGTCTCGTTGTAGCCATCGACGCCAAAGTCGAGGCGCACGCCATCGCCGGCATCGATCGAGCCGTTGACGTTGCCGGCAAACTTCTTGGCGCCGTCCGGCTCGGCGTGATCGCGATCGCCAAGACGCGAGAACCCGGCGGTGTTGAACCAGGTACCGCTCCCGGCAAGGCTGACCGCGCCCGCCGACTGGGAGGCCGAGGCCGTGACGCTTTCGGTCCCGTAGCTGCCGCCCTCCGCCGTAACCGAAGCGTGCTGCTCGCCCCTGGCGGCTTTCTTCGTAATGATGTTGATCACGCCACCCATCGCATCGGAACCGTAGAGCGCGCTCTGCGGCCCGCGCACGATCTCGAAGCGGTCGATGTCGGTGAGCGTGAGCTGGGAAAAATCGAAGCCGCCACTCGATGCGGAGGGCTCGTTCACCCGTACGCCATCGATGAGCACGAGCGTGTGCCCCGGCTCGGCACCGCGAATGCTCACCGTGGTCGAACTGCCGACGCCGCCGCTTTCGGTCACCGCCAGCCCGGGCACCGTCTGCAACAGCGCGGCAACGCTGCCGGCATTGGACTGCGCGATCTGTTCGCGGGTGATGACAGTGATCGCACTACCGGCGCGAGAGATCGCGGTCGGGATGAAATAGGGCGTGACCACAATCGAAGGAACGTCGTCATCCGCGCGGGCGGCAGGGCTCGCGACGGGAGGCAGGACAAGCAAAAGGAAAGCGGCGCACAGGCGCCTGGCATAAACGGCCATAACGGCAGATCTCCGGTTTGGATCGATCCGAACGAATGCCCGTCACGACTGGCGTGTCCCGGGCCCCTTCCGGCTTTGCGGCCGGACCGGCGAGAGGTAAACGATGCCGGTGGCGGGCGCAACGGAAGGCGGCGGTCCAAGGTGCAAAACCCCTTCGGAATACCCGGGCTTGTGGCATTTCTGCTGACCGCGATGCCGCCGGTCGGGACGCACGCCGAGACCGCGGCGCCGACGCGCATCGTCTCGATCAACCTCTGTGCCGACGAATTGCTGCTGGCGCTCGCCGATCCCGCGCAAATCGCCTCGCTCTCGACTTATGCGACCGACCCCAATCTCTCGACGGTCGTCACCGCGGCGGAGCGCTTTCCCCATAAGGCGGCGAGCGCGGAAAGCGTCATCGCCTTCGCGCCCGACGTGATCCTCGCCGGCCGCTTCACCAAGCGCGACACCCGCGACATGCTGGCCCGCCTCGGCTACCGGGTCGTGCTACTCGACGCTCCACGCAGCGTCGCGGATTCGGAGAAGCAGATCCGCTCGGTTGCCGCCCTCGTTGGCCACGCCGACCGCGGCGAGGCGCTCGTCGCTTCAATCGAAGCCGCCAAGGCCCGCGCCGAGGCGCAGGCGCCAGCGACACATCCGACCGCGGCCAACTACCAGCGGCGCGGCTATGTCGCCGGCGGCGACACGCTGATGGCCGAGCTTCTGGGCATTGCCGGCCTGACGGACGCGGGCGGCGAGCTCGCGGGAAAGTTCGGAGGCTTCGTGCCGCTGGAAAGGATCGTCGCTCACCCGCCCGATTACATCGTCGTCGCCGCAATGGGAGCGGCGGCGGAAGACGAAGGCAGCGCGCTGCTCGCGCATCCTGCACTCGATCGGCTTTATCCGGAGAGCCGCCGCATCGTCCTGCCTCCCAAACTCACCGTCTGCGGCGGGCCGACGCTGCCGCAGGCTCTCGACCGCGTTGCCGCCGAGACCCGTCGCGTCCTCGCCGCCAATCCGTGAGCGTCGCGCTGCACCTCTGGCTGCTCGCTGCGGCGGTCGCGATCGATTTCGTCGTCGGTGATCCTGCGGCGCTGTGGCGCCGTGTGCCGCACCCGGTCGCGATCATCGGTTGGGTCATCGGCGGCGCGGACACGGTCCTCAATCGACCATCCCTCCCCTTCTGGCTGCGACGCGCCCTGGGCATCGTCGTGGTTCTGTTCATCGTCGCCGCTGCGGTGACCGGGGGGATCTATCTTGAACGCTGGCTTGCCGGCCTCCGATGGGGCTGGGTGGCCCTGCTCGTCATCGCCACCGTTCTTCTTGCCGCGCGATCGCTCTACGATCATGTCGCGACCGTTGCCGCGGCGCTCGACGAGGGGATCGATGCAGCGCGCGTTGCGGTCGCCCGGATCGTGGGGCGTGATCCCGCCAGCCTCGACGAACCGCGCATCGCGCGCGCCGCGATCGAGTCGCTGGCGGAGAATTTTTCGGACGGCGTGGTGGCGCCCGCCTTCTGGTTCGCGGTGCTGGGGCTTCCCGGTCTTCTCGCCTACAAGGCGATCAACACCGCCGACTCGATGATCGGTCATCTCGATGCGCGCCACGAAGCCTTCGGGTGGGCCGCAGCCCGGCTCGACGATCTCCTCAATCTCCCGGCGAGCCGTCTCTCCGGTCTTCTGATTGCGCTGGCGGCACCGTTTGGCGGCGGCAGGACGGGCGCGTCGCTCCGCGTCATGGTCGCCGATGCCGGCAAGCACCGCTCGCCCAACGCGGGGTGGCCGGAGGCGGCGATGGCCGCCGCGCTCGGCCTCGCGCTCGCCGGCCCGCGCCGATACGCCGGTGTCATCGTCGCCGACCCGTTCGTCAACGAGCGTGGCCGCCTCGACGCGGTCTCCGCCGACATATGGCGAGCGCTCAGGATCTACGTCGGCGCCAACGCTGCCTTGCTTGCAATTGTGGTAATCGCGGGGTCGCTTGCCGTCCTGCTCCGGTAGCCCGCAATTTCGAGCAGCCCATCGATATCGACGTGCGCTTCCAAGTGCGCGGCGAGCCGATCGAGCGTGTGTTCGACCAGCGCCTCGTAACGCAGCGTTGAGGCCGGCGCGCCGAGCGAAGCCAGAAACCGGCGGCGAAAGCCGTCCTCGGCGAAGAGGCCGTGGACATACGTGCCGCTGACGAGGCCATCCGGAGATTGCGCCCCGTCATCGCGGTCACCCAAATGAACGAGCGGCCGTGCGCAATCCGCCCCGGCGGTGCGGCCGAGATGGATTTCGTAGCCGCTGACCTTTTCGCCGGTAGCCGCGTCTCGCCCGCTCACCATGACCGTCGTCTTGTCACCGGCGAGGACGGAATCGACCTTGAGCAATCCCAGGCCGGTTACAGTTCCGGGAGCGCCCTCAATACCGTCAGGATCGGCGATCGTCTGGCCGAGCATCTGGTAGCCGCCGCACAGCCCGAGGACGCGGCCTCCGCGGCGAACATGGGCGGCGATGTCGATATCCCAGCCTTGCGCGCGGAGATACGCGAGGTCGGCGGCGGTCGCCTTCGATCCGGGAATGACGACGAGCTTGGCGTCCACAGGGATTGTCCGCTCTGCCTCGACGAATACGACACTAACGCCGGGTTCAGCCCGGAGCGGGTCAACGTCGTCGAAGTTGGCGATGCGCGGGAGATGCAAAACGGCGACGACGGCGCCGCCCGAGGCCGCGCTACCCTCGTCCAGCGCCACGCCATCTTCAGCCGGCAGCGACGCGACATCCGGAAACCAGGGCACGATCCCGAGCGGCCGCCAGCCGGTACGGACCGCGATCGCGCTGACGCCATCGGCGAACAACGGGGCGTCCCCGCGCAGCTTGTTCACGATGAAGCCCTTGATGCGGGTGCGGTCCTGCGGCGGCAGCACGGCGTGGGTACCGACGAGGCTGGCAATGACACCGCCGCGGTCGATGTCACCGACGATCGCGACGGGAATATCCGCGGCTTCGGCAAAGCCCATGTTGGCAATATCGCCGTCACGAAGGTTGATCTCCGCCGGGCTGCCGGCGCCCTCGACCAGAACGATGTCCATGCCTTCGCCGACGCGGGCAAAACTCTCCAGCACCTTCGGCAGCAGCGCGCGCCTTGCCTGCCGGAAGTCAGCCGCCCGCATCGTGCCGGCGCGTCTGCCCTGCACGATGACCTGCGCGCCGGTATCGGTCTCGGGCTTGAGCAGCACGGGGTTCATATGGACCGAGGGCGCAAGACCAGCGGCGCGCGCCTGGAGCGCCTGCGCGCGTCCGATCTCGCCGCCGTCGTCCGTGACCGCAGCGTTGTTCGACATGTTCTGCGGCTTGAACGGCGCGACTTTCAGCCCGCGCCGCAGCAACGCGCGCGCCAGTCCCGCCACCAGCAACGATTTGCCGACGTGGCTGCCGGTTCCCTGGATCATGATGGCGGCGGGCTTCATGCGCGTTTCACCGCATCCGGCGGCGATCACATCGCCGTGTGGTGGCCGCCCCGCGCACTTGTTGCGGGGCCCTGTCGCTCCATAGTCCCGTCCGGCGCTTCGACGGAGAGACCCATCCATGTACCGGATCGTATTGAGTGCATTGATTTTGGCGCAATTCGCCGGGGGTGCCGCGGCACAATCCGTGCCCCAGCGGATCCGGGGCACGATCGATCACGTCGCAGCCACCACCATCACCATCCGCGCCGACGACGGTAAGGACCAGACGATCCCCGTCGCCCCCGACGCGCGCATTGTCTACGACCGCGCGCTCACGCTTGCCGATATCAAGGCCGGCGAGTTCATCGGCACCGGCGCCACGAAACAAGCGGACGGCACGCTTGTCGCCGACGAGGTGACGGTATTTCCGGAATCCGCGCGCGGCGCCGGCGAGGGTCAGCGCCCGTGGATTGGCGGACCGAATAGCAGCATGACCAACGCCAACGTCGACGAGGTCGTGCTCGCCACGAGTGGCCGCACGATGAAGCTCAGCTACAAGGGTGGCACGGCGGAAGTGGTTGTGCCGCCGACCACGCCGATCGTCACTTTCGTTCCCGGCGATCGATCGCTGCTGCTGCCAGGCAAGGTGGTGGTCGCCTATCTCCGGCCGGGGACGGATGGCACGATGGCGGCCGCAACGCTCACCGTGGAGAAGGATGGCGTGAAGCCGCCGTAAAGCAATTCTCGATTTAGTCGAAGCGCCGATAGCTCTCCGGTCCGTTGCCTTCCGCAATTGCGGAGGGAAAAGTGGAATCCGCTCCTCGCGTCGTTGCTCCGGCGCGGTCATCTAGAACTCGATCCCCTTCTGCGCCTTCACGCCCGAGCGGAACGGGTGCTTGATCACCTCCATCTCGGTGACGAGATCGGCGATGGCGATCAGTTCTTCGGCGGCGTTGCGGCCGGTGACGATCACGTGGACGTCATCCGGCTTCCGATCGCGCAGGAAGCTCACCACCTCGTCCAGCGGCAGGTAGTCGTAACGCAACACGATGTTGAGCTCGTCGAGCAGCACGATCCTGTGCTTGCCGGCCGCAATGATCGCCTTGGCACGCTCCCAAGCGGCGCGCGCCGCCGCCAGATCGCGCTGGCGATCCTGCGTCTCCCACGTGAAGCCCTCGCCCATCGTGTTGATCGAGACGAGATCTCCGAATTTGTCGAGCGCGGCGCGTTCACCGGTCTGCCACTTGCCCTTGACGAACTGGACGATGGCGACCGGCATGCCGTGACCCAGCGCACGAAACACCATGCCGAACGCCGCCGTCGACTTGCCCTTGCCCTTGCCGGTGTGAACGATGAGCAGGCCTTTCTCGATCGTCTTGGTGGCGAGGATTTTGTCCCGCGCGGCCTTCTTCTTGCGCATCTTCTCGGCGTGACGCGCGTCGAGTTCGGCTTCCGTCGCCTCTTCGCTCATTCGGCTGCATCCTTTCTGCCGCCCGCCAGCACAGACAACAGATCGTACGCGCTATTGGCCCGCGGTGCCCAGAGGTCGCGGTCCACCGCCTCGCGGAAACGCGCCGCCATCTCGGCAAGCGCCGGAGCGTTGTGTTCCGCCATGAAACGGCGCACCGCCTCGTCGGCGACATAGGCGTCGTAAAGCTGGTCGAAGTGATGCGACTGGACGGCATTCGTCGTCGCTGCGAAGGCAAAGAGATAATCGACCGTCGCGGCCATTTCGAAGGCGCCTTTATAGCCGTGCCGCATCATGCCGGCGATCCATTTGGGATTGGCGGCACGGCCGCGAACGACGCGGGAGACTTCTTCGCCGAGCGAGCGAATCTTCGGCGTCTCGGGCCGCGCATGGTCGCCATGATAGAGCCGCGGCGCCGTACCCTTTGCCGCTTCGACCGCGGCCGCGAGCCCGCCCTGAAACTGGTAGTAGTCGTCGGAATCCAGAATGTCGTGCTCGCGGTTGTCCTGATTGTGAAGCACGGCATCGACGGCGCTAAGGCGATCCGCGAACGCCTTCCGCGCCAGATCGCCCTGCTGGCCACCGCCATAGGCGAAGCTGCCCCACGCCATGACCGCGTCGGCGAGGTCGGCGCGCGTGTCCCACGTGCCGGTGTCGATGAGCGCCTGCAGCCCGGCGCCATAGGCGCCCGGCTTGGCGCCGAAGATGCGGGTCGCGGCGACACGCGCGGCGACTTCCGGCGCCACACCCTCCGCGACCATAGCCTCCGCTCCCGAACGAACCGTTGCGGCGATCGGGTTCGCTTCGTCGTTTTCGTTCAATACGGCGACGGCACGGACTGCGCTGTCGATCAAATCGATCTGCACCGGAAAAGCATCGCGGAACATCCCCGATATCTTCAACGTAACGTCGATGCGCGGGCGGCCGAGTTCGGCAAGTGTCATGATACGGAAACCGGTGATGCGCCCTGTGCCGGGTTCCCATTGCGGCTCCGCACCGATGAAGGCGAGCACCTGCGCGATGTCATCGCCGCCGGTGCGCATGTTCGACGTGCCCCACGCAGAGAGCGCGATCGAGCGCGGCCATTGGCCCTCGTCCTGAAAATATCGCAGCGCCAGCACATCGGCCGCCTTGCGCCCCAGCGCCCAGGCCGCGGCGGTCGGTACGGCGCGGATATCGACGCTGTAAAAGTTCCGTCCGGTCGGCAGCACGTCAGGCCGTCCGCGCGTCGGCGCGCCCGAAGGACCGGGAGCGACGAAGCGACCGTCAAGCGCGGCCAGCACCGCGGCGATCTCGGCATCGCCGGATTGGTCGAGCGCGGGCGCGAGATCCTCCGCGATCCAGGCGAGCACGGCATCGGTCCGGGGACCAAGCTGGCGCGCGCTCTCGTTATCCCCGGACGACAGCGCGCCTACGGCCGTCGCCGCGAGTAACTCGATGCGCTCCGTGGTGTCTCCGTGCGTCCGCCACGGCGCATCCGTCACCTTTGCCAGTGCGTGCGGCAGAGGACCACGCCACTCCGCAGCCGGGTCGCAGTCGAGCGGATCGAAGCCCAGGCCGAGATCGGCGGCGACGGCGCGGTGCAACGAGGCATCCGCGGGCCGTCCGCCGGCTCTCGGCGTCCGTGCGATCGCCACCAAGGTATCCTTCCGCTGCCGTGCGGACGGCACGGCGCCAAGCGTGTGGAGGCCGTCGCGGATCTGCATCTCCTTGAGTTCGCACACATATCCGTCGAGCATCCGCAGAGCGTCGTCGCCCGCTTTCGCCGCTATCCCAAGGTCGCGGTCGAGACCATGGCGGGCGGCGAGCGCCACGATTTCCGCGCGGAGGTGGTCGCGGCGGCGTGGATCGATGCCCGCGGCGAGATAATATTCGTCGATCAGCGTCTCGAGTTCGGCCAGTGGCCCGTGGGTCTCGGCGCGGGTCATTGCCGGCATCAGATGATCGACGATAACGGCAGAACTCCGTCGTTTTGCCTGTGCGCCCTCGCCCGGATCGTTGACGATAAACGGGTAGACGACCGGAGTTGGTCCGAGCGCGATCTCCGGCCAGCAAGTCTCTGAAAGCCCTAGCGCTTTTCCGGGCAGCCACTCGAGATTGCCATGCTTGCCGACGTGGACGACTGCATCCGCGGCGAACGCGGTCCTGAGCCACGCGTAAAATGCGAGATACCCGTGCGGCGGGACGAGGTCGGGGTCGTGATAAGTCGCTTTTGGATCAATGGCATAGCCGCGCCCAGGCTGGATGGCGACGACGAGGTTGCCGTGCCGGTGCGCGGCGATCTGGAAGCCGTCGCGCAGGAACGCGGGATCGCGTTCGGGCGCGCCCCAGCGAGCTGTGATGGCGGCCTGCGATGATCCCGGTAACGAATTGAAAAAACGACGGTATTCGGAAACCGGCAGGGCGATTTCGCTGGTCCCGCCAGCGTTGGTGCGGCCGGCAAGGATTTGCTCCATCAAGGCGGCGCTGTCGGGCGGAAAGTCGCCGGTGCTATAGCCCGCGTAACCCATTGCCATGGCTATGGAAACGGCGCTCGCCGGGGTGTCGAGACCAACGCCGTTGGCGATGCGGCCGTCGCGCTCCGGGTAGTTGGAGAGGACGAGCGCAATCTTCCGGTCCCCCGCCGGCGTCTCGGCAAGACGGCCCCATCGGGCCGCCTGCTCGGCCACAAACTCAATGCGATCAGGTACTTGGCGGTAGACCGTGGCGGTTCCGACGCGCTCCTTGAACGAGACGGCGCGGGTCAGAATGCGGCCATCGACCTCAGGCAGAACGACGTTCATCGTGAGGTCGCTGGGACCAAGGCCGCGAAGGCTGTTTTGCCAGTCTTCCCAGGTACTTCCGGCGAAGACGACCTGCAGGATCGGGCGCCCGGGACGATCCAGGACCGTACCGGCATGGGCGGCGCCAAGACGTGACACAGCGAAGGCCGTCGCGTTCAAAACGATGGCCGGGGGACACAAGCTAAATACCTGATCTATAAAGGCTTCCGAGGGCTCGTCCTTGAGGCTGGAAACGTAGATCGGCAGCGGGAACAGACCCCGGGCGGAGAGGGCTGAGGCCAGGGCATCGACCGGGGCGGTCGACTGGCCGTGGAGCAGGGCCCGGTAGAAAATGATGGGCGCGACCGGCATGTCATTGATTTCGCTCAGCAATTCATTGAGCGGGACAGGTCCGCTGCCCGGCCGGTAGCAACCGGCGCGCGGCAGGACGACGGGCGGCGGCGGCAATTCGGCAACGCGGCCCAGAAAATGGCCGCAGAGCGCCAGAGCGCGCCCGGCGTTTTCCTCTCCGCTTTCAACGAGATAGCGCCAGAACAGGCGCACCCGCTCCGGCGACACGGTGGAATAATCTTCCAGGCCGGCGTCCCAGTCGCCGTCGCCCGGCGCGCAGACCAGCGGCACCCCCTGCCTACGACATGCGCGCCGGATTTCTTCGATGAGATAGCGCCAGCGCAGGGCACCGCCCATCAGGCGCAGAACCACGCAGCGACTCCGTAGAATGGTTTTCTCAACAAAGAGATCGACCGAGAGCGGGTGCTCCAGCCGGCCGAGGTTGACGGTCGTAACCGACAGGCTGCCGGCCGCCGCGACGCGAGCGATCAGCGCGAGTTCAGTATCCGCGGCCGAGAGAAACACGACATCCGCCGGCGGCAGGCTGAGATCGATCGCGGCCTCGCCATCATCAATCCGTCCGATATCGCCGACGGGAAGGTGCATTACCTGGTCCCTGTCTCTGCATGCGGGACGGAGATTGAAGCCGCCGCCCGGCCTTCGCTTGCGCTCCGGCGTTCGTCCCTCGAAACAGGCCACCGGCCTGTTTCGTTCGCTGACGCGAACCGCGCCTCACCCCCACCCGGTCCTCCGCTTCGCTCGGACCACCCTCCCCAGCCTTCGGCCGAGGAGGGATTGCCCAGCGGCCGTGCCGTGTCTCTCATGATGATTAGCCGGCTAAGGCAGCGGCGATCGCCGCATGGTCGAGCGGGCGCAGACCGATGACGACGAGGCCGCCGGGTTCGGCACCCGGCACGAACGAAACGTCGAGGCGCGGACCGACGGCCTGGACGGTCGCGGGCGCGGCCCTGCCCATCACCGGGACACGTCCCTTGGCGCGCAGCACGTTGGGCGTGGCGAGCACCGCACCAACGCGCGCGCGCAGTGTATCGAGCGAGGCAAAGGGGCCGGCCGCGAACACATAACTCACGAACTCGTCGTGATCGTGCGCCTCGCCTTCCAACTCGTGATGGCTCTCGCGTCCCTTCATGTCGTCTTCTGCGGAAGCGGCGATGCCGAGGAGAACGTCGGCAGGCGCCGCGTTGCCGCGCACGACGCCCGTGCCGGCGCGGGCCTGGCTGCGCACGATGCGCTCGGCTTCGCTGGCGGCCGCGGGTGACACCAGATCGGTCTTGCTGATGACGACGAGGTCGGCGCAGCGGAGCTGGTCCTCGAACAGTTCCTCGACCGGATCGTCGTGGGCGACCGCGGGGTCGGCGGCGAGTTGCGCCCGCGTGGCGACCGGATCGGGCGCGAAGCGGCCCGCCGCGACGGCTTCGGCATCGACAACCGTGACGACACCATCGACGGTGACGCGGTGAGCAACGGCCGGCCACGAGAAGGCACGCACCAGCGGCTGCGGCAGCGCCAGCCCCGACGTCTCGATGACGATGTGGTCGGGGGCCGGATCGCGCCTGAGCAGCGCTTCCATCGTGGGCAGGAATTCGTCGGCGACGGTGCAGCAGATGCAGCCATTGGTGAGCTCGACGATATGATCCGGCCGGCAGTCGTCGTCGCAATCCGCGATCAGCGAGGCGTCGAAGCCCATATCGCCGAACTCGTTGACGATGACGGCGATGCGCCGTCCCTTCGCGTTGACGATGAGATTGCGGATGAGCGTGGTCTTGCCGGCGCCGAGGAAACCGGTGACGACGGTGGCGGGGATGCGGTCGGTCATGGGGTCAGGCCCGGCTGGCTGTGTTGGGGTTTCTGGTTCTTCCGCTCATTCCCGGCGACGACACAGGCGGCGACCGGGAATCCATTCTTGTGCTCGCGCAACGGCGGGGTCGGCTGGATTCCCGCTTTCGCGGGAATGAGCGGGACATCGTGAAGCGCCTCGCCGTTGAGCCCCACCCACCATGCTGCGCATGGTCCCCCCTCCCCGTTCCGGGGTGGGATTGGCGCCCGACCTGCCAATGGATGGATGCTCATGACTTCAGCACCAGCGGCAGGCCGGCGACGACGAGGACGACGCGCGGGCAGGCTTCGGCGACGCGCTGGTTGAGCGTGCCGAGGGCATCGGCGTAGGTTCGCGCCAGTTCGTTGGTGGGGATGATGCCGGAGCCGACCTCGTTGCTGACCAGCACGGCGGGACCAGCGAGAGCGCCGAGGGCGGCCACCAGCCTGGCGGCTTCAGCCTCCACGTCGCGACCGGCGCCAAACAGGTTGTTCACCCACAACGTCAGACAATCGACGAGCACCGCTGCCCCGGGGCGCGCGACGCGCGCGAGCGCGGCCGGCAGATCGAGCGGTTCCTCAATCGTGGTCCATTCGCCGTTGCGGCGCTCGCGATGAGCGGCAATGCGGCGCGCCATCTCGGCATCGCCAGGCGTGGCCGTGGCGAGATAGATGCGCTCAAGTCCACTCTCAGCAACGAGCTGCTCGGCGTAGCGGCTTTTACCGGAGCGCTGGCCGCCGAGGACCAGAACGGGCGACGGCTGCATCAGCCGTGCAGGCGGAAAAGCTGGCTAATCTCGACGGCGAGCGGAATCGCGCACGCGCGCGCCGGCACACAGGTGAAGCATGTCATCGGAATTACCTCCTTGGGATGACGCGTCCCAGTCGAGCAAGTCGTTCGCAAGGAGGGGTCTGACTTTCGGAGGACAAGCCGCCGATTACAGTGGCGCGACCGTGCCGGACTCACACCGGCTTCCGCACCCCGCGAATTTGCGCGGCGACAATGCGGGGCACGGGCGCGCAAGTCAATTGACGATGGGTGCCGGTGTACAACTCGCCGCTCATTCCCGGCGACGGCGTAGCCGGCGACCGGGAATCCAAACGACGGATCAATCGGCCCGATGGCTTGCGATTGACCAACCAACGCCGCTCCCATCCCGACGTCGGCTGGACTCCTGCTTTCGGCAGGAATGAGCGGGACATGGAGATGTGTCGCGCGGCCGCCAGCGTGCTACCTTTCGCCGGGGTGACGGCGAGCGCTGCTACCGTTCCCCTGACGACGGCGGTACGGAATTGACGGTCGCGCCGCTTTTCGGCTTCGCCTTTGCCCTGCGCCCCCTCCACCAGCCGACGACCTTGACGGCCGTGCGGCGGTTGAAGCGGCGTATCGGCGGGCTGTCGGTGGCGAGGACGACAAGACCGACCGGCACCATCCAGTAGCCAAGCACGGGCAGGAAGCCGAACAGGCCACCACCGAGGACGAGCCCGACACCGAGGCCGACGCGGGCCGGCCTGCTTTTGGGCAATTCAAACGAGAACTTGCCGAAACGGACTTTTGGCACGGGCAGCGCGCTCCAGTGGCGGGTTGGTAAACGCCTGGTGGCACATGGGGAGGCTGGCGGCTGGCTGCAACGCGTTTGTGACAACCGGCACAAAAGGCAGGCCTGTCGCGCGCTTCCCTTTGCATGCGCGAAGCGGCTTTGCTATAGGGGCGCCCGCGATCCCCGGTAGCTCAGTTGGTAGAGCATTCGACTGTTAATCGAATGGTCGCTGGTTCGAGTCCAGCCCGGGGAGCCAAGTTTACAGCCAAGTGCGTACCCGACCCGTCACCGTTCAGTGGTAGAATGGATTCGTTGGAGCGCTGGCGTTCTGGCGGGGCGGCTCCGAACAAACCACAGGAGAATTCAGGTGTCCCAAAACGATAAAATGAACCAGGGCCAAGGTGGCGGCGGCCGCACGATTGTCTACATCGTCGTGGCAGTTGTCGTTATCGCCGTCATCTGGTGGATTGCCCACTCGTACATGGCGCCGCCGCCCGCCGCACCGGCAGCTACCGCGCCCGCGACCGACACCATGGCACCGGCCTCCCCGGATACCTCGACGATGGCACCGGCTGCGCCGAGCACCTCGTCCATGGCGCCGGCCACCACGGCCCCCGATACTTCGGCGATGGCGCCGGCGACTACGGCACCGGACACCGCGGCACCCATGACCCCCGCGATGCAGGCGGCGCCGGACACCACGCCGATGGCTCCTGCCGCCAACCCCGACACCACCGCAGCACCGGCGACGACGAACTAGTCGTCTCGACGCCGCCGCTATTGCGCCTCGCCCGGTTCCTCCGGGCGAGGCGTTTTCTTTGAGGGCCACCGGGCGGCGCCGCGCTTAACCCTAACTACCGAAAATTGTAACGAACACGGGCGTTTACCCGGGCTCCGACGCTAGAGTCGCCAGAAGCGATCGTTCGCGTTCGAGGCCATTTTCATGACGACCGAAGCCAACCGCGTTGCCTGGGTGGATTACGCCAAGGGCTTCTGCATCATCATGGTGGTGATGATGCACTCGACGCTGGGCGTCGAGAAGGCCGCTGACGCCAGCGGCTGGATGGGCACCGTCGTGGCCTTCGCCAAACCGTTCCGCATGCCCGACTTCTTCATGATCTCGGGGCTCTTCCTGTCGCGCGTGATCGACCGCGACTGGCGCACCTATCTCGACAAAAAGGTGGTGCACTTCGCCTACTTCTACGCGCTGTGGCTGACCATCCAGTTTGCCTTCAAGGCGCCGCAGATCGCCGGCGACGGCGGACCAGTTGAACTTGTGCGCGCCTACGCGCTCGCTTTCATCGACCCGTTCGGCACGATCTGGTTCATCTACCTCCTGCCGATCTTCTTCGTGCTCACCAAGGCGACCCGCAACCTGCCGTGGCAGCCGATCCTGGTTGCCGGAGCGGTCCTGCAGATGGCGAACGTGCACACCGGCTGGGTGATCCCGGACGAATTCGCCCTGCGCTTCGTCTATTTCTACGCGGGCTATGCCTTTGCGCCGCATATTTTCCGATACGCCGCGCTGGTGCTGAAGCACACTTGGCTGGCGGTGACGTACCTAGCGGTGTGGTCGCTGGTGGAAGGCTACGCCGTGTTTGCCGGCTACTCCGAGATGCCGGGGATCGGTCTGGCGCTCGGCTTCATTGGCGCGATCGCGGTGGTGACGCTGTCGACGCTTCTGTCGAAGAGCGACCTGATGGCGCCAGTGCGCTACTGCGGCAAGCATTCGCTGGTGATCTACCTCGCCTTCTTCCTGCCGATGGCGACATCCCGCAGCCTGCTGCTCAAGGTCGGCATCATCCACGATCTCGGCTGGGTCTCGGTCATCGTGACGGCCGCCGGGGTGATCTTCCCGCTGGTGCTCTATTGGGCGGTCCGCAATACGCCGGCGAGGTTCCTGTTCGAGCGGCCGCTGTGGGCGCGTCTCGGCGTTCCACGCGCGGCACGGCTGGTGCCGGCGGAGTAAGCGAATACTCGTCGAAGGGCGCCGCAGCGGAACGATGTTCCACAGGCGCATGTTCTACCTGTGTGGACCGCGCTTGATGCCCCCCGAGGCAGCGCTTACGTTCCGCCCGTCTTTCCCCAGAGGCCGCAGCCATGGACGTGAAGCCCACGATCGTCGACGCCATCGGCAACACACCGCTGGTGCGGCTCGCCCGTGCTTCGGCGCTGACGGGATGCGAGATCTTGGGCAAGGCCGAATTCATGAACCCCGGCCAGTCGGTGAAAGACCGGGCGGCGAAGCAGATGATTCTCGCCGCCGAAAAGGGCGGCAGGCTCAAGCCCGGAGGGCTGATCGTCGAGGGTACGGCGGGAAACACGGGGATTGGCCTCGCGCTCGTGGCGCGGGCGCGCGGCTACCGGGCGATGATCGTCATTCCCGACACGCAGAGCCAGGAGAAGAAGGACGCGCTGAAGCTCGCCGGTGCAACCCTGATCGAGGTGCCGGCGAAGCCCTACAGCGACCCCGACAACTACCAGCACGTGGCGCGGCGGCTCGCCGACCAACTCGCCAAGAGCGAGCCGGACGGCGTTCTTTTCGCCGACCAGTGGAACAACCTCGAGAACCGCAACGCCCACTACCTGACGACCGGCCCTGAAATCTGGCGGCAGACCGACGGCAAGGTCGACGGGTTCGTGGCATCGGTGGGCACCGGCGGCACGCTGGCCGGCACTGCGGCGGCGCTCCGCGAGAAAAAGGCGGCGGTGGTCATCGCATGCGCCGACCCCGAGGGCGCGGCGATGGCCAGCTATTTCACCACCGGCGAGGCGCAGGTTTCGCCGGGCTCGTCGATCACGGAAGGCATCGGGCTCGGACGCTCGACGCCGATCGTCGGTGACGTGCGTGTCGATCATGCGTGGACGATTGCGGACAGCGAGGCGATACCGCTGTTGTTCGACCTGGCAGAGCACGAGGGGCTGGTGCTCGGCGGTTCGTCGGGCGTCAACATCGCCGGCGCAATCCGGCTGGCGCGCGAAATGGGACCCGGCAACACGATCGTGACGGTGCTCTGCGACTACGGCACGCGCTACCAGTCGAAGCTCTACAACCCGGATTTCCTGAAGGCGCACAATCTGCCGGTGCCGGCGTGGCTTACGGCACGGCCCGAGATCAAGGTGCCGTTCGCGGCGACATAGGGGCATCCAAGCCGCGGCCGCCCCACCCACCAGCCTGCGGCTGGTCCCTCCTCCCCGACCTTCGGTCGAGAAGGGATTGGCGCCCTTTTCTGCACGCTAGCGGAGCCGGACGAGGCGCCATCCCTCCCCGTTCCGGGGAGGGGGACCACGCGAAGCGTGGCGGGTGGGGTGCTGCCTCCAACATGGATCCCCGCTTTCGCGGGGAAAGCGGAGTGGGTAGTGTTACCGCCATGACAACCGAACTGCTCTTCCGCGACGATCCTTATCTGAAATCCGCCGAGGCGACGGTGCTGGCGGTCAACGACCGGCGCGGCATCGTGCTCGACCGCACGGTGTTCTGCGCCACCGGCGGCGGGCAACCTGGCGACGTCGGCAAACTGACGCGCGGCTCCGGCGACATCGCCATCGCCACGACGGTCTATGGCGACACCAAGGCCGACATCGTGCACGTTCCGGGGGAAGCGGAACCGCTGCCCGAGCCCGGCGAGACGCTGACCGCGGTGCTCGACTGGGAGCGGCGCTACCTCCACATGCGCATCCACACGGCGCTGCATCTGCTCTCCGTCGTGCTGCCCTACCCGGTAACCGGCGGGCAGATCGGCGCCGATGAGGGGCGGCTCGACTTCTCCATCGACGGGGACGTGCCGCCGAAAGAGGAAATCGAGGCGAAGCTCAACGAACTCGTCGCGGCGAACTATCCGGTGACGACCGAGTGGATCACGGATGCAGAGCTCGAGGCGAACCCGGGCATGGTTAAGACGATGAAAGTGAAGCCGCCGATGGGCAGCGGGCGCGTCAGGCTGGTCAGGATCGGCGACATCGATCTGCAGCCCTGCGGCGGAACGCACGTCGCGGCGACCGGCGAGATCGGCAGGCTCGCGATCGGCAAGATGGAAAGCAAGGGCAAGCAGAACCGCCGGGTGCGGATACGGTTCGCGCCATGACTGACCGGTCGCGCTGGTTCGTATCGACGGAGTGGCTCGGCGGGCATCTCGACGATGGAGATGTCGTTATGGTCGACGGCTCGTGGCATCTCGCCGGACGCAATGCCCGCGCCGAATACGACGCTGAACACATTCCGGGCGCGGTGTTCTTCGACATCGACGCGATCGCCGATACCGCCAATCCCCTGCCCCACATGCTGCCGACGCCTCAGTTCTTCGCCGACGCCGTGGGCAGGCTCGGCATCGACGCGCAACAGAAGATCGTCGTCTACGACAGCGTTGGGCTGTCGTCGGCGCCGCGCGTGTGGTGGACGTTCAAGGTGATGGGCGCGCAGGATGTCGTCATTCTCGAGGGCGGCCTGCCGAAATGGAAGGCGGAGGGTCGTCCGCTCGGCGCGGCAATCGTGTCGCGAGCGCCGAAGCATTTCGTCCCCGCCTTCGACCCCAACAACGTGCGCGACCTCGACGGCGTGCGCGACGGGCTGAGGCGGCACTCCTTCCAGCTCGTCGATGCGCGGCCGGCGGCGCGCTTCCACGGAGCCGCGCCGGAACCGCGGCCATGGGTGAAGACGGGACGTATTCCCGGCAGCCTCAACGTTCCGTCGACCGAGCTGATCGCCGACGGAAAGCTCAAGGACGACGCGGCGCTGAAGGCCGCCTTCGCTGCCGGCGAGGTCAACCTTGCGCGGCCGATCGTGACGAGTTGCGGCTCGGGGGTGAATGCTGCAACGCTCTCGCTAGCGCTTGACGTGCTCGGCGTAAAGCACACCGCCCTCTACGACGGCTCGTGGACCGAATGGGGCGCGCGGGAGGATACCGAGATCGCAACGGGATAGGGTGCCACCGACATTGAAGTGGCATGCAGATCGGCGATAAATGCCGGCATGACACTGACGAATTCAGTTCTGCTCTTCATCGCGATCTGCTGCGAGGTGGTCGCGACCTCGGCTCTCAAGGCGACCGACGGCTTCACGCGGCCGCTGCCGGTGCTGGTCAGCCTCGTCGGTTACGGGCTGGCGTTCTTCCTTCTGTCGCTGGTCCTGCGCACGATGCCGGTCGGCATCGCGTACGCGGTGTGGGCGGGCACCGGCGTGGTGCTCATCACTGCGGTCGGCTGGCTGC
>Ga0265313_10002139_pt1 | contig 17572 bp, 18 predicted proteins | sample 4123metaG_FD_203122 | JGI IMG/M metagenome (GOLD analysis project Ga0265313, IMG submission 203122) | Rhizosphere microbial communities from Carex aquatilis grown in University of Washington, Seatle, WA, United States - 4-1-23 metaG | ecosystem: Host-associated > Plants > Roots > Rhizosphere >...
TGCCGGTAGGCTGCCAGGCGATGCTCATGCGCGAGCGCGTTGAAGGCGGCGATGCTTTGTTCGGGGTTCACGATATAATTCGATATTTCGAATATTATCGAATATATCACGACTTAACCCCATCCGGTCAATGGCGACGTTTAACCCTTCAGCACGTCACTACTGGAGGAAACGACGCCATGAAACGCCTCTGCATTGCTGCATTGCTGGCCGGGACCAGTCTCGGCGCGCACGCGCTGGGCCGCCTGGCCGACGTCTCGATCATCGATGCTGCGAGCGGCGCGGTGCTCACACCGCATTACTACCAGGGCGAATACTGGATTGCCGGCGCGCCAGGTGCGCGCTACAGCATCGAGGTCCGCAACCGTCTCGGTGAGCGCATGCTGGCGGTGACCGCGGTCGACGGCGTCAACGTGATCTCCGGCGACACGGCCAGCTGGGAGCAGACCGGTTACGTATTCGGGGCGGGCGAGGGCTACCGGATCGATGGCTGGCGCAAGAGCGACGCCGAGGTCGCTGCGTTCGAATTCACGGCGGCTCCGGCTTCCTATGCGGCGCGCACAGGGCGGCCCGCAAACGTCGGAGTGATCGGTGTGGCGCTGTTCCGCGAGCGCATCGCGCCGCCGGTGCTCGCGTCCGAGTCCGCCCCGGCCGGGCTGGCTGCGCCGGCTGCGGCGCCGGACTCCGCGGGTTCCGCCGCCGCGCAGGAATCCCGGGATTCCGCCGCGCGCCCGGAGCTGCGGGAGCGGCTCGGCACCGGACATGGCCCGCGCGAGTACTCCTACGTCGCGCATACCGAGTTCGAACGGCTGCAGCCGGCGCCCAATGAAGTGATACGGATCCGCTATGACAGCCTCGCGAACCTGATTGCCATGGGGGTGCTGCCACGGCCACGCGCCTGGCCCGCGCCCAATCCCTTCCCCGAGGCGCCGCTCGCGCATTACGCGCCCGACCCGCCCGGATAGCGGCGGCAGTTGCGGCGCGGACGCGAACAACTGCGAGAATACCGGGCATGGCTGACGCCGCCGGGAATGAGGAGTCGGACGAGGCATTGATGCAGCGCTACGCGGCGGGCGACGTGCGCGCCTTCGAGACCCTCTATGCGCGTCACGAGCTGAAGATCTGGCGCTATCTGTATCGCAGCGTCGGCAACCAGGCAACGGCCGATGAGCTGATGCAGGAAGTCTGGTTCGCAGTCTGCCGCGCCGCGGCCCGCTATGCGCCGAGCGCGCGGTTCACGACCTGGCTGTTCACGCTGGCGCACCATCGGCTCATCGACAGCCATCGCCAAGCGCGACCCCTACGCAGCCTCGATGCGGCGCACGAGGACGGCGAACCCTGGGTGGAAGCACTGGCGGATGATGGCAGCCCCGACCCGGAGCGGCAGGCCGAGGCGCGGCAGGGAAATGATGCGCTGCTCCGGGCTGTGGAGCGGCTGCCGCCGGCGCAGCGCGACGCGTTCCTGCTGCAGGCGGAGGGGACCCTCAGCGTCGAGGAGATCGCGGCCACGACCGGCGTGAGCTTCGAGACCGCCAAGAGCCGACTGCGCTATGCCCGCGCGGCACTCCGACAGGCATTGCAGGACTACGCATGAACGGACCGCCGAGCGAACCGGAAGCGGGAACGGGGCTGGAACACGGACCAGGGCCGGATCCGCTCGACCGCGCCTATAGCCAAGCCAGTGCGCGCGACACCGCGCGGCCGGCGCCGCGCGTCCGCGCCGCGATCCTCGCTCAGGCGCGCACCAGCGCGCGATCCACCGCGAATGATTCACGCTGGCACTGGCAGGCGGCGGCCGGCATCGCCGCAGTCGGCCTGGTGGGCGTGCTGTCGTGGCATTTCATTCGGGTCGCGCCGCCGGAACTGGTGGCGAGTACGGCCACCCGCGCGCCGGAACCGCCGACCGCTACGGCGCTGCAGGCCGCGTCAGCGCCACCGGTAGTGTCACCGGCAGTGCTACCGGCAGCGCCGGCGGCAGCGTCACCATCGGCGGCGGGGGCCCCCGCCCGGCTTGCGGAGCAAAGCGAGTCGCGCAGTGCTCCCGCGGCGCTGCGCGCGGCTGACGCCGTGGTCGGTGATGCTGCGGAGCGCGAATCCGACCGGGTGCTGCACGCGGTTCGGGCGCAGTACCCGGAGCTGTTTGATCAAACCTCGCATTCCAGCGGCCAGTCTGCCGCGACTGTGACGATCGCGCTGAATGCCGACGGCACGGTCTACGCAAGTACGCGCTCTGTAGCGACGCGCTCTGTCGCTGCGGCGCGCGCACTGGCGCCCGGTGATGCCGCGGCGCTGATCGCGCAGGCCTTCGGCAGCGACATCGGTGCGCTCGCGCACGCCGGCGTCACGACTACCGAGGAAGGCGTGACCGTCATCTACGGCATTCGGGCGGCCGGACGCTGAGCGCCGCTCAGCCGGGCAGTGGAACCGCAGGCGCGTCGGCGACGAATTGCCCCTGCCGGTTGAGCTCGGCGAACAGGCCCCCCTGCCGCACCAGGTCGTCGTACTTTCCCTGCTCGACCAGTCTGCCGTCACGTAGTACCAGGATCTGATCCGCATCGCGCACGGTCGAGAGGCGGTGCGCGATCACGAACGTGGTCCGGCCGCGGGTCAATTCCTGAAGTGCGCGCTGCACGCGCGCCTCGGTCGCATTGTCGAGCGCACTGGTTGCTTCATCGAGAATCAGGATCGGAGCATCCTTGAGCATTGCACGGGCAATCGCGAGGCGCTGGCGCTCGCCGCCCGAGAGCGAGCGGCCACGCTCTGCCACCAGAGTCGCATAGCCGTCGGGTTTGACGATGATGAAGTCGTGGGCCTCGGCGGCGCGGGCCGTGCGCTCGAGCTGCTCCTGCGTCGCGGACGGATTGCCAAGGCGGATGTTGTCGGCGATCGAGCGGTACAGCAGGCCCGGATCCTGGAACACGACAGCGATCTGCCGCCGCAGCGAATCCAGGCCGACGGTGCGGATATCGACACCGTCGACCGTGATCCGGCCGCAGGTCGGGTCATAGGCGCGGTACAGCAGGCTCAATGCCGTCGTCTTGCCCGCACCAGTCGGACCGACCAGCGCGACGGTGGTGCCGGCCGCCGCGCGGAAGTTCAAGCCTCGCAACGCCGCCCCGGAGCCGCCGTAGGAGAACGAGACGTCCTCGAACGCGACCTCGCCGGCGATGGGCGGGAGGGACGGCGTGCCAGGAGCTTGCTGCAGGGCCGAGGGCGAATCGAGCACCGAGAAGAAGTCGCGCAGCGCCGGGGTCTGGAAGAACAGCCCGGAGATGAATCCCGCGAACTGCTCGAGGCGGCCGATCAGATTCATCGCAAAGCCGGAGAAGGTCACGATGCTGCCGACCGTGACCTCACCGGTACCGTGCAGGGACGCACCGAGCAGGATGATCGCGACGATCGTGAGCGTGCTGGCGGAGCGGTTGGCGACGGCCAGCCAGGCCCAGCCCCGCAGCACCGGATACTGCGCGGCCAGTACCCGCTGGGTGAGTGACTGGATGTCCGCCGCCTCGGCCGCGTGGCGGTTGTACGCCTGGATGACCAGCGCGTTGCTGAGCACGTCCCCGGCGCGTTCCGCGATCTCGTGGTGCAGTTCCTCGACCCGGTGCTGTGCCCGGCTGGTGCGGCGCATCGCCACGGTGTTGGACACCGCAAAGCTGATCATGAGGCCGAGCATCAGCAGCGCGAGCTTCCAGTTCATGCTGAGCGCGAGCGGCAGCATCACCAGTATCGAGAGCAGCGTCGCGAGGTGATCGCGCAGGAAGCCGAGCCAGATCGTGAACAGGCTCGAGCTGCCCGTGTGCATGATGCGCAGCAGCCTGCTGGTATGGTGCTCGCCATGGAACGCGATCGGCAGCGCTACCGCATGTTCGAAGAACTGCGCGATCACTGCCAGGCGCCGGCGATGAGCGAGCCTGTCGGCATGCAGCGAGACCCAGACACCGGCGCCGATGCCGATCAGGCCGAACACCGTCCACAGCAGGATGTAGTGCCACGCGTCGCGGCGCGCAAGCCGTACCAGCGCGTCGATCACGTGACCGAACAGCCATGGCTCGAGCAGCAGGATCGCCGCCACCGCGAGGTTCGCAACCGCGAGCATCAGCGCGAGCGTGCGCTCCGGCCCGAGCAGCGATATCACGCGCAGGTAGACCTTCCACATGAAAGCCCGATCGCCCCGCGGCGCCCCGCTCAGCCCTTCTGGCGCAGTGATTCGTTGAGCGTCTGCGCGAGCGACACGAAATCGGACGGGATCATCATGACCGTCGTGCTGTTGTTCTCGGCCCCGACCTCGGAAATCATCTGCATGCGCCGCAGCTCGAGCGCGGCCGGATTCGCCATGATCTGCGCCGCCGCAGCCGACAGCTTCACCGACGCCTCCAGCTCGGCTTCGGCCTTGATGATGCGCGCACGCTTCTCGCGGATCGCCTCGGCCTGCATCGCCATGACCTGCTGCATCGCGACCGGCAGCTCTACGTCCTTCATCTCGAAGCGTTGCACTTCCAGGCCCCAGGCGGCTGTTGCACCCGCGACGCTCTCGCCCAGCAGCGCGTTGATCTTGTTGCGCTCCTGCAGCACCTCGTCCAGGTCATGCTGCCCGATGATGTTGCGCAGGCCGGTCAGTGCGAGCTGATACACGGCCGCTGGCGCGTCGGCGACCTCGATCACGGAGCGGGCAGCGTCGACGATCCGATACCAGAGCACGGCATTGACCTTGATCGTGACGCTGTCACGCGTGATCGTCTCCTGCTGCTCGGCCGAGACGGTGCGCGTGCGGATGTCGATGCTGATGGAGCGCTCGATGTTGAGCGGAATGATCCAGTACAGACCTGGACCGCGCAGGCCCACATAGCGGCCCAGGCGGAACACGACGCCGCGCTGGTATTCCTGAGCGACACGCAGACCCGACAGGCCCACGATCACGACGATGGCGAAGAGCAGCAGCATGGACGCCCGGATCCTACCCTATGCCGGAGGTGCCAGGGTATCGAGCCCGCGTTCGTGGCACAGGTAGCCAAGCAGACCGTGCGCTGCCTCCTCAGCCAGGGAGTACACCCGCTCGAAATCGGCTCGTCCGCCGTAGTACGGATCCGGCACTTCCCGTAGCGGCTGTTCGGGTGCGAAATCCAGCAGCAGCCGCACGCGCTCGCGCCTGCCGTGCGGTGCCATCGCACGGGCAAATTCCAGATTGTCCCGGTCCATGACCAATAGCAGGTCGAAGGCATCGAAATCTGCCACGGTCAGCTGGCGAGCGCGCAGCCCGGACAGCTCCACGCCATGCGCGCGCGCGACCTGCGCTGAGCGCTCATCCGGCGCGTGACCCACGTGGTAGCCGTGCGTGCCCGCGGAATCGATCTCGAGCCCGAGCTCAGGCGCCAGCCGCGCGGCGAGCCCACGGAATACCGCCTCGGCGGTCGGGGAGCGGCAGATATTGCCCATGCAGACGAACAGGATGCGCACGTGCACCATAATACGGCCCGCGCCCGGATCCTGGGCTGGTGCGCCGCAGTAACGTGCGCTGCGTCGCAGTCCGGTACGCCCATGCGCAGGACAGCCAGCCAGTGCGGGTACAGGACCTCAACAGCGCGCGGAATCGGCCGATACGCTCCTCACGCGTGAAAAGCTCCGCAGCCTCGCAGAAGACCCCGGCCGGTGTCCTGCGACGACACAGGCCGTTGATACTATTCTGCGCAGGCACGCTGACCGTGCTCTGCGCAGGGATCGTGGTCGGGTCACGCTCGTTGATCGGCAGTTTCGAGCAGGTCGAGTCCACGGCGGTCGCGCAGAAGGCGCAGCAGGTGTTTCGCGCCTTCGACGCTGACCTCAATCAGCTCGCGATCAGCGATCGCGACTACGCGGAATTCGACGATGCGGCCGATTTCGTGCGCGACCGCACTCCGAAGTTCGTCGCGACCAACCTCGTGCCCGAGACCCTGAGCGGACTGCACGTGGACCTGGTGTGGATCGTCGATGCACGCGGTCAGGAGATCTATTCCGGCTACCTGGACCGCGGCAATGGGCAACTGGTCTCGCCGGCGCCCCACGAGCGCCTGGCCGGACTGCAGCGCTTCCTGACGGCCGATGAGCGGATGCGGGCCACGAATCCCACCGAGCGGCTGGTGCTGACGGCTGGCGGCCTGACTGCGGTCGCGGCGCTCGAGATCAAGCGCAGCGACCGCTCGGAGCCCACCGGCGCGGTGATGCTGTTTGCGCGCTACATCCAGGATGCCGAGATCCAGCGGATGCGCGCCACCAGCCAGCTGCCGGTATCGGTGGCCTACCTGGGCGGCGGGCAGGCGGAACTGGCGAGCCTGCCCCCCGATGTGCGCGACTGGGCGCTCAGGCCTGGCGGCAGCGGACGCACGCTGGTGCGCGCGGATGACGAGCAACGTATCACCGGCTACACGCTGATCCGGAACCTGGACCACACGCCACTGGCATTGTTCGTGACGCCCGGACCGCGTGAGATCTCGGCCCTCGGCAAGCGCGCGACCTGGTCGCTGCTCGGCAGCCTCGCCGCGCTGTTCATCGTTTTCGGCGCTGCCGTCGTCTGGCTACTGCTGCGCCTGCAGCGCAGCTTCGAGGCCCGGCAGTCGGCTGAGGCGCGCCATCGTTACATCGGCGCGCAGCTGCACGAATCGATCGTGCTGCTCGACGCGGAAAGCCACGAGATCGTCGAGGTCAATGAGCGCGTGCGCAATGCACTCGGGTGGACGCCCGAGGACCTGGCGCGCCACCGGGTACAGGAGATCTTCCCGGATATCACGGCCGACGCCATCGATCAGGCGATACGCAGTGGCGTGCGCACGGTGCTCACCTCACGCGCCGCCAGCGGCGGCGGCCAGGACAGCGACACCGAAGTCGCGATCACCGGCATGGAGCTGCAGGGACGCGCGCTGATCACCCTGGTCGGACACGACATCAGTCACCGCCGTCAGGCCGAGGAACGAGAGCGCTCGGGCCGCCGCAAGCTGCTCAAGCTCGCGCAGCATGATCCGCTGACCGGCCTGCCCAACCGCATGTACCTGCAGAGCCGCCTGCCGCAGGTGCTCAAGAAGGTCGCGGCGAGCGACCGGCTGCTGGCAGTGATCTACGTGGATATCGATCACTTCAAGGACATCAACGACTCGCGCGGTCATGGCAGCGGCGACCAGCTGTTGCAGATCGTCGCGCAGCGCCTGCGCGCCGCGATCGGCGCGCACGACCTGGTTGCGCGCATGGGCGGGGACGAATTCGTCGTAGTAGGATCGCTGCTGCCGGACCTTGACGCGGTCAACCATCTGGCCGCACTGCTGCGCGCTGCGGTGCGCGCTCCCGTCATCATCGATGGCGAGCCGCTGACCGTGACCGCCAGTCTCGGGCTGGCGCTGTGCCCGCGGGACGGCCAAGACCTCGAGACGCTGCTCAAGCGCGCCGACATCGCTCTGTACAGCGCCAAGGAGGCCGGCCGCGACTGCTATCGTGTGTTCGCCGGCGACATGGACGTGCGTGTGAACGAAGGAGTGGCGCTGGAGCAGGCGCTGCGACACTCGCTCGGCACGGATCAGTTCTACATGGTCTACCAGCCGGTCGTGGACCTGCGCACCGGACGCTTGGGCTCGCTGGAGGCGCTGATGCGCTGGCGCCATCCTGAGCTTGGCATGATCATGCCCGCGCATTTCATTCCAGCGGCAGAGAAGACCGGCCTGATCGTGGAGCTGGGACTGCAGGCGCTGCGGATGGTGCTCGCGCAGATGCGCGAATGGCTGGACGCCGGGGTGCCGATCGTGCCGGTCGCGATCAACGTCTCGACCATGCAGTTCGACCGCACCGATTTCGCCGCCCTGGTCGCGCAGCTCGCGGCGGAGGCCGACGTCGACCCGCGCTGGTTGCGCTTCGAGATCACCGAATCGGCCGTGATCAAGGAGACGCAGAAGCTCATCGCGACGCTGCAGACGCTGCGTGCGCTGGGCTCGCAGGTGCTGATCGATGATTTCGGCACCGGCTACTCGAGCCTGAGCTACCTCAATGAACTGCCGATCAGCGCGCTCAAGATCGATCGAGCCTTCGTGCGCGATCTGAGCCCGGAGACGGCCCGCCGCTCGGTGATCAACGCGGTGGTGGACATGGCCCGGCGACTCGGCCTGTTCACCGTGGCGGAGGGCGTGGAGACCGCGGAACAGCAGTCCGTGCTGCGCCGGCTGGGCTGCGACTTCGGGCAGGGATACTTCTACAGCAAGCCGGTGATCGCGCGTGACTGCCGAGCGCTGCTTGAAGATCTGCGCTGCGAGCGTGCGCTGACCCCGACCACGCTGATGCGCACTGTCTCGAGTGAGCTGACGATCTGAGCGGGATGCCTTTCAAGCCGGCGAGGCGAGCCGCGTGCGCGGGCCATCGACGGTCATCGAGAGAACCAGCACCACCCCATCGGCGCTGAGTTCGATTTCCTTGCGCGCCCCGCGCGGCATCGGTATGCGCAGCGAGTGGCAGTAATGGATGATGGCCGCGCCGATATGCTGGCGCTCGAACCGCACGGTCTCCGGCTCGGCGCCAGCGGTGCGGCGTGCCTGCACCACGAGCGCCTGCGCCTCGTCGGTAGCGAGGCGCACCGCGTGTCCTGTGCCCCGCCACAGCCACCCCCCGGTCTGCCGGTCCAGCGACAGCAGCGCCTCGAGGGCGTCGCCGAGAGTGAGACTGAGGCGGCGGTTGTCCTCGACCTTCACCCGCGAGTCGGGTGCGGCGACCGCTGCGTCGGGTGCGGCGACCGGTGCGTCGGGTGCGGCGACCGCTGCTGCTTCCGGGCTGTTCATCCAGTAACTGTAGGATCGCGCGCGCCGATTACCAACGTCGGCTGCGCGAATTTGTGAACGCCGTCGCCAGGCCGCGCGCGGCGCAGGGGCGGCCGTGCGCGCTGCGCCGCAACGGCAGGGGCGGCGCGCTGCGAGGCGCTACTGCGCGCTGTAGCCCCGGCCCTCGAAGCAGACGATCAGCGCGCGCCGATAGTCCGCGGCGTCGTTGCCGGTGGCCTGTCCTGCCGCCCACTGCTCGCACTCCCGGCGGTCGGTGGACTGCTGCTCGTCGCTCTGACCGTTCTTCGGGTAGGCGAATACGCGATCGCTGCCGGGCCCGGCGCCAGCCAGACTGCCCGGGACCGCGGCAGTCGCTGCCGCCTGATCCCCGCCTGCTTGAGGCGGGGGTGTCGTGGCGACGTAGCCGCCGTCGCCCGGGCTCCACGTGTAGTACGCGTCGTTCGCGTAGTAATAGGGTACCCCGCCGTACCAGTAGGTCGAGTAGTACAGCGGCAGGGCCGGCAGGAACCACGAGAATCCAAGACCGAAATACGCGCGCGGCCAATAGGCGCCGCCCCAGTACCCGCCGCCCCAGGGCCGGTAGCCGCCGTAGCCGTGTGCATAGCCATAGCCGTATCCGTAGCCATGAGAATAGCCATGGGCATTGCCATAGCCCTGCGGGTAGCCATAGCCGTGACCAAAGCCCGCATACCCGTGACCTCCGGCGACACCCGCGAAATGGCCGCCCACCCCGTGCGCCGAGAATCCGCCCATTGCGGGACCGGCGGCATGTCCACCACCGAAAGCATGACCACCGAAGCCGCCGTGGGCGTCCGCCAGGGCCGGGCCTGCGGCCAAGCCCGATAGTGTGATCACCATGACGCCAAGTGCGGTGCTGATCCTGTTCATGGTTCCTCCATGCGCTGCCCCGGCATCCGGCACGCTAGGCGCTGTTCCCAGTATACGACCATCGCTCAGGGGCGTTGGTTTCCGCTTCGGTCCGGGGCCGATTGGGCCCCATGCGTCCATAACGGATCGGGGACCCGGGCGTTGACCCGGCTGCGGCCTAAACGGCCTGGCGGATAACCTGGAAGCCGGCAGGGGAAGGGGTGAAAGGGGTACGGCCTAGCGGGCCGCGGCGAAAGCATCCATCATCAGACCGGTGCCGCCGCCGGACACGTGCGCCACCACCGCCGTGCGGCGATGCAGCTTGGTCACCGCGCCGAGGTCGATCGCAAAAGCCAGGTCGACATGCTGCCCCTTGCGCAGGCCGAGTCCCGCCGTGCGAATGAATACACCGGTCGCGCTGAGATTGATGGCCCTGCACAGCCGACGCTTGCCGTCGGGCAGCAGAATATAGACCGTCGTACGAGCACGATGCCTGGTGTGCAGCCGTCGTTCCATCCGAATCGCCCCCGAAGCTTCAGCCAAATCTTGCCAGAACTGCGAGCCGCGTCACAGTCGTGCATCAGGGTTCCTATTATGCATGGCCGGCTAGCCCTGCCCAACCGGACTGAACATTAATCCCCGGGATCCTGCCGGGGTTGGGAGGCAGTCGGGGTAGCGCGGCCGGGCGGGCAGCCACCCCGCTGGCCTGAAGCGCGTGGCGGGGCGGCTGCCTGGTGGCATGCCGCGGGGCGGCGCGGCGGGTCAGCTCAATAGATGCGGAACGGTCGCAGTCCGTCGTCGGTGGCATGCGCCAGCCGTGTCGCACGGAATCGACGACGCGGGCTGCGCAAGCCCACACCGTTGCGGCGTGCCGCGACCAGCGTGGCCGCTTCGGCCAGCGCCGGAACCGCGGTCTGCTTGTCGCCACCGTGTCCGTCATCGTGGTCAGGCTTCAGGTTCAGTTCGTTCATCGTCGTCTCCTTCACACCAGGTCGCAAGGACAGACCGTTCGTGGTGCATTTAGTTCGTACTACGTACCGTATGATAGTACTTATTGTATGGAACTCAAGTGTTCCAGTGTTAAGACAGGATTACAGCTACCGGATTCGTGATGCAGTTCACGACCGCGTGGCTGCGGAAGCGTGATTTTCCCGAGCCGCGGCAATGCCTTGCCGCCGCCGCGGAGTGGCGGCGCGCAACGGCGATCGGTAAGGCAGGGCGCCGGTGCGCCCGATCGTGGGGATTAGCGCAGGAACGCGCGGATTTCGGCGTCGAAGTGCGGCAGGTCGACCAGGAACGCGTCATGCCCCTCGAGCGAGGCCAGGCGCGCGAAGCGGGTCGGAACGCCGTTGTGCTCGAAGGCTTCGGCGATCGCGGCCTGCTCCTGGATCGCGAACAGCAGGTCGCTCTCGACACCTATGACCAGTGCGCCTTCGGCCGTGACCTGCGCGAGCGCCGCGGCGCTGCTGCCGCCGTGCTCGGCCAGATCGAATCGGTCCATCGCGCTGGAGATGTACAGGTAGCAGTTCGGGTCGAACACACGGGTGAATCGTTCGGCCTGTGCCTCGAGGTAGCCCTCGATCGCGAACCGCGGCGCGAACGGGCTGACGCTGGAAGTATTGCCGGCCAGGCGCTCACGGCCGAAGCGCTTGCGCCACTCCGCGGCCGAGCGGTAGGTGATGGTGCCCAGCTTGCGCGCCAGACGCATGCCGGTTCGAGGGCCATGCTCAGGCGCATAGTTACCGCCCTGCCAGTCGGGATCGCGCAGGATTGCCTCGCGCTGCACCGCGCGCAGCGCGATCGCGAACGGTGAGGCCGCGGGACTGCCCGAAATGCTGATCAGGCGCCGGGCGGCGTGCGGGAACTGGGTTGCGAAGGCGAGCACCGACATCCCGCCCAGCGAAGCACCAATCACGGTGTCGAGGCGCTCGACGCCGAGCGCGCGCATGGCATGCCAGCCGCTGCTGGCGATGTCCTCGACCGCGAGCTCCGGGAAGCTCAGGCGGTACCGTTCGCCGGTGCTCGGATCGACCGATGCAGGTCCGGTGGATCCAAAGCAGCTGCCGAGCGAATTCACGCACACGATGAAGTAGCGGTCGGTGTCGAGCGCAAGTCCCGGGCCGATCATGCGCTGCCACCACCCTGGCGCCGGATCACGCTCGCTCGAGGCGGCGTGCGCCGATGGCGACAGTCCGGTGAACAGCAGGATCGCGTTGTCGCGCTCCGCGTTGAGCGCGCCCCAGGTCTCATAGGCAATTGCCGCGCCGTGCAGGCTGCCGCCGCGATAGAGCGGAAACGGATCGGGCAGTCCGACCAGGAGCGGGGCGTGTGCTCCGGCGGACGCTGCATCCTGTTCGAGGGTGGCCACCTTCCGGGATTCCTGCGACGGTTGGCGCGCGCTCACGGGACCGCCAGTGCGCTCAAGGTTCCGGATCCGAGCCATCTGGAATCCCCTCGAACAGCGCGGTCGACAGGTAGCGTTCACCGGTATCCGGCAGCATCGCGAGCAGCACCGCGCCCGGCTCGGCCTCGCGCGCGACCTTCAGCGCCGCTGCGAATGTGGCGCCGCAGGAAATGCCGCAGAAAATCCCTTCCTGACGGGCAAGTTGCCGCGCGGTCTCGATCGACTCGGCGTCGGTGACCGTGACCAGCGCGTCGGGCACCGAGCGATTGAGCACCGCGGGCACGAAATCCGGGGTCCAGCCCTGGATCTTGTGCGGGGAAAAGGGCTTTCCCGACAGCAGCGCCGCAGCCTCGGGCTCGGCAGCGATGATGCGCACCTCGGGCCGTGCCAGATGGATCATCTCGCCGGCACCCGTCAGGGTGCCGCCCGTGCCCCAGCCGGTTACGAAGTAGTCCAGCCGTCGACCGACGAAATCCTGGATGATCTCCGGGCCGGTGGTGCTGCGGTGGTAGGCGGGGTTCGCCGGATTTTCGAACTGACGGGCCAGGAACCAGCCGTGCTTCTTGGCCAGCTCTTCAGCCTTGCGCACCATGCCGGTGCCGCGCTCGGCCGCCGGTGTCAGGATCACCTTGGCGCCGAACATGCGCATGATCTTGCGCCGCTCGACCGAAAAGGTCTCGACCATCACGGCAACGAAGGGATAGCCCTTGGCAGCGCAGACCATCGCCAATGCGATGCCGGTGTTGCCGGAGGTAGCCTCGATCACGGTCTGCCCGGGGCGCAGCTCGCCGCGGGCTTCTGCATCCTCAATGATCGCGATCGCGAGCCGGTCCTTGACCGAGGAGGCGGGGTTGAAGAACTCGCACTTCACGTACATCGTGATGCCGGCCGGGGCGAGCCGGTGGATACGGACCACCGGGGTGCGACCGATCGTGCCGAGTATGCTGTCGTAAATCATTGAATCGACGGCTTTGATCGAAAGTTGCGGGCGAGCACTGTAATCCGCTGGCCTTGGGGGGTCGAGCAGCGCGGAGGCCATTTTTTAATAACGTATTGTTATAATTGGTTTCCTGAAATCCCTGCCGCATTGGATCCTGTCCCATGAACTTCCATCAGCTGCAATATGCGGTGGCAATTGCGCGTCACGGGCTGTCCGTGACCCAGGCTGCCTCCGCACTCGGCACCTCTCAGCCGGCCATCAGCCGCGCACTCAAGGCGCTCGAACGCGAGCTCGGCTTCGACCTGTTCGTGCGCGAGGGGCGGGCGTTCTCGCGCGTGACCCCTCAGGGGGTCAAGGTGCTCGAGTACGCGAACCGGGCGCTGGCGGAAATCGACAGCCTCAAGGCCGTGGCCGCGGATCTGAACCAGGACAACCGCGGCGTGCTGTCGATTGCGACCACGCATACCCAGGCCCGCTACGTGCTGCCGCCGGTGGTGCATGCGTTCCGTGAGCGCTACCCGGAGGTCGAGCTGCACCTGCACCAGGGCACCTCGGAGCAGATCGGCGAGATGGTGTCCTCCGATCGCGTGCAGCTGGCGATCGCCACCGGATCGGACGGACTGTTCCCGGGGCTGGTGCTGCTGCCGGTGTATCGCTGGTTCCGCCAGATCATCGTGCTCAAACACCATCCGCTGTCACGCCTGGAGCGGGTGACACTGCAGGATCTGGCACAGTATCCGCTGATCACCTACGTGTTCAGTTTCACCGGCTCGTCCTCGCTGCACACCGTGTTCGCGCGCGAGGGGCTGACGCCAAAGGTCGCGCTGACGGCGCGCGATTCCGACGTGATCAAGACTTACGTGCGCTTGGGGCTCGGCGTGGGGATCGTGGCCAGCGTCGCGATCGACCCGGCCCAGGACAGCGATTTCACGGTGATCGATGCGTCGCACCTGTTTCCGATCCACACGACCTGGATCGGATTCCGGCGCGGCACGTTACTGCGTAACTTTGCCTACGAATTCCTGCAGCTGTTCGGGCCGCACCTTACGCGCCGCCTCGTGGACCGGGCTATCGATGCGCGTGACGCGGACGGTCAGGCCGAACTGTTCAGGAAGATCTCGCTGCCGGTGCGATGAGCGAGCGGCTGCAGAAGCTGCTCGCCGCCGCCGGCCACGGCTCACGCCGCCAGATCGAACAGTGGATCCGCGACGGGCGGCTCACGGTCGATGGACAGGTGGCCGCACTGGGTGTCCGGGCCGAGCCCGGAGCGGACATCCGGCTGGACGGGCGCAGTCTGCGTGCCGAGGAGGCCGCCTCGGCACCGCGCGAAGTGCTGCTCTATCACAAGCCGGTCGGCGAGGTGACGACGCGCGCGGACCCGCAGGGGCGCCCGACGGTCTTCGAGCGTCTGCCTGCGCCGCGCGCGGGCCGCTGGGTCGCGATCGGGCGGCTGGACGTGAACACGACCGGCCTGCTGTTGTTCACCACGGATGGCGGCCTTGCCCACCGTTTCATGCATCCCTCCAGCGAGGTCGAAAGAGAGTACCTTGTCGGTGTTGACGGAACCCCCGGTGCCGCGACGCTGCAGCGCCTGCGCGCGGGTGTCGTGCTCGACGACGGGCCGGCGCGCTTCGAGATTCTCGAACCGGCGCCCGCAGACTTGCCTCTGCCAGCAGGGCAGAGTCGTTTCCGTGTCATGCTACGCGAAGGCCGCAACCGCGAGGTTCGCCGGCTCTGGCAGGCCGTCGGCTTCGAAGTCACGCGCCTGATGCGCCACCGTTACGGGCCGATAGAGTTGCCACCGGACCTGCGGGCGGGCCAGTGGCGCCTGCTGGATTCCGCCGTTGCTGCCACGATGTGAGAACCTAGCGGTATTATGCGCACATATTCTTCGAAATTACGGCAATTATCATCGATCTTCGCGAATATATTGTCTTCAATGGCGTTGCTGCTTGGCTCGACTTCGGGTGCCAGTGCGCAGGCACCCGCTGCGCCATCCGCCGGTGCGTCTGCCGACAATGCTATCTCTGTTCCGTCGCGGCCGGACCCGGCATTGGTGCGCGTGACGAGCAGCGTCGAGAGCAAGTACGCAGCGGCGATGCTGCGGCAGGTCGCCAGGCTGTTCAGCACCGGATTTGCGCGCCGCGAGGCCGAGAGCGTCGCGCACCAGATCGACGCTCTGCCGGCCGATCAGAAGCAGCTTTGGCAGTTCGCGGCAATATATAAAGGAGTCGACTACCCGCTGCAGATCCAGGCTCGCGTGGACGACTTCGGGATGCTCGATCTGGACTTCTACGTGCCCGCGCCGCTTGCCAAGCCGGTGCGCAGCGCCGTGGACGATTTCCTCAACAAGCACGGGGCCTAGCCGCGTGGCCTCACAATGGCCCACGATGGCCCGAAATCTGCATCGACGCTGATTGACACCGGGGGGAGTCGAAATCAGAATACGCGGCTCGTTTTTCGCGGAGGGGTACCCAAGCGGCCAACGGGAGCAGACTGTAAATCTGCCGGCTTACGCCTTCGTAGGTTCGAATCCTACCCCCTCCACCACGGAGAGGTTCTTCGAGTCGACAAGGACGGCAGCCGGCGGACGCGCAACGGGATCGGTGTGGACAGGTCATCAGGCGGGTGTAGTTCAATGGTAGAACCTCAGCCTTCCAAGCTGATGACGTGGGTTCGATTCCCACTACCCGCTCCAACGGGTTGATTCCCCGCCCCCTCTGCAGGGTGCTCGAGCGGATTCGATCCGCCCACGTAGCTCAGTTGGTAGAGCACGTCCTTGGTAAGGACGAGGTCACCGGTTCAATCCCGGTCGTGGGCTCCACTGACCGGACGGGCGGCGTCGGGATATAGAGTCGTCGATAGCGCAGATTGTGAATTACAGGAGTCGTCGTCGTGTCCAAAGAAAAGTTTGAGCGCACCAAGCCGCACGTAAACGTTGGGACGATTGGGCATGTAGATCATGGCAAGACGACGCTGACGGCGGCGCTGACGAAGGTGATGGCGGAGACGAACGGCGGGACGTTCGTGGCCTATGACCAGATTGACAAGGCGCCGGAGGAGAAGGCGCGCGGGATTACGATCAGCACGGCGCACGTGGAGTACCAGAGTGCGGCGCGGCATTACGCGCACGTGGACTGTCCCGGGCACGCGGACTACGTGAAGAACATGATCACGGGTGCGGCGCAGATGGACGGTGCGATTCTGGTGGTATCGGCGGCGGACGGGCCGATGCCGCAGACGCGTGAGCACATCCTGCTGGCGCGCCAGGTAGGGGTGCCCTACATGGTGGTGTTCATGAACAAGGCGGACATGGTGGATGACAAGGAGCTGCTGGAGCTGGTGGAGATGGAGGTGCGCGAGCTGCTCACGGCGTACAAGTTTCCCGGGGAGAAGACGCCGATTGTGATTGGCAGTGCGCTCAAGGCGCTGGAAGGGGACAAGAGCGAGATTGGGGTACCGGCGGTGATTCGGCTGGTGGAGGAGATGGACAAGTTCATTCCTGTGCCCAAGCGGGACATTGACAAGCCGTTTTTGATGCCTGTGGAGGACGTGTTTTCGATCTCCGGGCGCGGGACGGTGGTGACGGGGCGCATTGAGCGCGGGATTGTGAAGGTGAACGATGAGGTGGAGATCATCGGGCTGAAGGCGACGGCCAAGACGATCTGCACGGGGGTGGAGATGTTCCGCAAGCTGCTCGATGAGGGGCGTGCTGGGGACAACGTTGGGGTGCTGCTGCGGGGCACGAAGCGCGAGGAGGTCGAGCGCGGGCAGGTGCTGGCCAAGCCGGGGAGCATCACGCCGCACACGCAGTTCGAGTGCGAGGTGTACGTGCTGACCAAGGAGGAGGGCGGGCGACACACGCCGTTCTTCAAGGGCTACCGGCCGCAGTTCTACTTTCGCACGACCGACGTGACGGGTTTGATCGAGCTGCCGGGCAACACCGAGATGGTCATGCCCGGGGACAACATCAAGATGACGGTGGAGCTGATCGCTCCGATCGCGATGGAGGAGGGCCTGCGCTTTGCGATCCGCGAGGGCGGACGCACCGTGGGCTCCGGCGTGGTCTCCAAGATACTGAAGTGACATATGGCTAACCAGAACATCCGCATACGGCTCAAGGCTTTCGACCATCGTCTGATCGACAACTCGGCGCGCGAGATCGTCGAGACCGCACGGCGCACCGGCGCCACGGTGCGCGGTCCGGTACCGCTGCCGACCAAGATGGAGCGCTTCACGCTGCTGGTCTCCCCGCACGGCGACAAGGACGCGCGCGACCAGTACGAGCTGCGCACCCACAAGCGGCTGATGGACATCCTGAACCCGACCGACAAGACCGTGGACGCGCTGATGCGCCTCGAGCTGCCGGCCGGCGTCGATGTGCAGATCCGCCTGAACTAAAGGCGGCGGGAGCCGCCGCGAGCGACGGCACGGCAGTTGCTTAGGCAGGGGCTCGCCGATATACTGCGCGGCCTTTTCGCCCCCCCGGAAGGTCCGGCCCCGTGGCCGATCGCGGCGGTTTGGCAAGGGCGATTTTTCCCGCGAAAGCGGCATTTATCGGGCGAGGTTGGCCGG
>Ga0265313_10002142_pt1 | contig 17556 bp, 13 predicted proteins | sample 4123metaG_FD_203122 | JGI IMG/M metagenome (GOLD analysis project Ga0265313, IMG submission 203122) | Rhizosphere microbial communities from Carex aquatilis grown in University of Washington, Seatle, WA, United States - 4-1-23 metaG | ecosystem: Host-associated > Plants > Roots > Rhizosphere >...
GGCGCCGAGCGCATGCTCGGCTACGCGGCGGCGGACGTGGTGAACAAGATCACCCCGGCGGACATCTCGGACCCCCAGGAGGTCATCGTGCGCGCCAAGGCGCTCAGCGCCGAGCTGGCGACCCCCATCACGCCGGGCTTCGAGGCGCTCGTCTTCAAGGCCTCGCGCGGGATCGAAGACATCTACGAGCTCACCTACATCCGCAAGGACGGAAGCCGCTTCCCCGCAGTCGTCTCGGTCACGGCGCTGCGCGACGGCCGAGGCGGGATCATCGGCTACCTCCTCATCGGTACCGACAACACCGCACGCAAGGAGGTCGAGGGGGAGAAAATGAAGCTCGATCAGCGCCTGCGCGACCAGCAGTTCTACACGCGTTCCCTCATCGAGTCCAACATCGATGCGCTGATGACCACCGACCCGCACGGCATCATCACCGACGTCAACAAGCAGATGGAGGAGCTCACCGACTGCACGCGCGACGAGCTGATCGGAGCGCCGTTCAAAAACTACTTTACCGACCCGGAGCGGGCCGAGGCGGGCATCAACGTCGTGCTGGGCGAGAAGAAGCTCACCGACTATGAGCTCACCGCCCGAGCCAGGGACGGGAGGACCACCGTGGTGTCCTTCAACGCGACCACCTTCTACGACAGGGACCGGAAGCTGCAGGGCGTCTGCGCGGTCGCGCGCGACGTTACCGAGCGCAACCGCCTCGATCAGGCGCTCAACGAGACGAACGTGCAGCTGGAGCGGGCCAAGGTGACCGCCGAGAAGGCAAACGCGGCTAAGTCGGATTTCCTCTCCAGCATGAGCCACGAGCTCCGGAGTCCCCTGAACGCGATCCTCGGCTTCGCGCAGCTGATGGAGACGGCATCCCCCAAGCCTGCACCCGCCCAGGCGGCGCGCATCACCCAGATCCTCCAGGCCGGATGGCACCTGCTTAAGCTGATCAACGAGATCCTCGACCTGGCGGTGGTCGAGTCCGGCAAGGTGTCGCTTTCGCTCGAGCCCGTGTCGCTTGCGGAGATCATGTCGGAATGCCGGACCATGATGGAGCCGGAGGCCCAGCAGAGGGGGATCGTCATGACCTTCCCGCGGTTCGACCGCCCCGCCTTCGTCTGGTCGGACCGCACCCGCCTGAAGCAGATCGTCATCAACCTGCTGTCTAACGCGATCAAGTACAACAAGGAGCGGGGCACCGTCTCGGTCGAGTGCTGCGCGGCGGGCGCCGACCGCACGCGCATCAGCGTCAGGGACACCGGCAACGGGCTCACCCCCGAAAAGCTCGCGCAACTCTTCCAGCCCTTCAACCGCCTCGGGCAGGAGGCCAGCGGCGTGGCCGGGACGGGCATCGGCCTTGTGGTGACCAAGCAGCTGGCGGAGCTGATGGCGGGCGTCCTGGGCGTCGAGAGCTCCCAAGGGGCCGGGAGCGTGTTTTGGGTCGAGATGCGCTCGAGCGAGCCGGCAAAGCTTGCCGTCGCAGGGCCCGCTCCCGAAGGCGGGAGCCCGCAGGTGCTCTCCAACGGCGCCCGTCTGCGCACCCTGCTCTACGTCGAGGACAACCCCGCCAACATGATGCTGGTCGAGCAGCTCATCGCGCGGCGGCCCGACATCCTGCTGTTGTCCGCGGTGAACGGGTCCCTGGGTATCGGCATTGCGCGGGCCTCGCGGCCCGACGTGATCCTCATGGACATCAACCTGCCCGGGATCAGCGGCACCGAAGCCCTGAAGATCCTGCGCGACGACCCCCTCACGGCCCACATCCCCGTTGTCGCCCTCAGCGCGAACGCGATGCCGCGCGACATCGAGCTGGGCCTCAAGCGCGGGTTCTTCCGCTACATCACCAAGCCCATCAAGGTGAAGGAGTTCACGGACACGCTTAACTTGGCGCTGGAGTTCTCGGAGCATGCTGCGGACCGAAGCAAATAGGGAAAGGCGCACAGCGTGATCAGCCCGTTGGACATCCTCTGGGCAAAGATCCTGATCGTCGACGACCAACAGCCCAATGTCTCCCTGCTCGCGGAGATGTTGTGCGGCGCCGGCTACATGTGCGTCGCGTCAACGACGGACCCGCGGGCGGTGGGTGCCCTGCACCGCGACAATCACTACGACCTGATCCTGCTCGACCTCCAGATGCCCGGAATGGACGGGTTCCAGGTGATGGAGAACCTCAAGGAGATCGAGACGGAGGGCTACCTTCCCGTCCTCGTGATCACCGCGCAGCCGGGCCACAAGCTTCGCGCCCTCAAGGCCGGGGCCAAGGACTTCGTGACCAAGCCGTTCGACCTCGCGGAGGTCCTGGCACGGGTCCACAACATGCTCGAGATCCGCCTGCTCCACAAGGAGTCGAAGCGGCTCTATGACCAGGTGGTGATGGAGCAGCGGATGGCCGACCGGCTCCTGCTCAACGTGCTGCCCGGCGCCATCGTGAAGCGCCTGAAGGGGCGCGCCGAAGTCGCGGCGGACAACTTCACGCAGATCATCGCGGACAGCTTCTCGGAGGTCACGGTTCTGTTCGCGGACATCGTCGAATTCACCAAGTTCTCCGAGGGCCGGGACGCGGAGGCCCTGGTGGACGTGCTGAACGAGATCTTCACCCGCTTTGACAGCATTGCCGACAGGCACGGCCTCGAGAAGATCAAGACGATCGGCGACGCCTACATGGCGGCCGCCGGCCTGCCCGTCCCCGTTGCAGACCACGCGGAGCGCGCGGCGAACATGGCGCTGGACATGATCGAGGTGATGGAGCGCTTCGGCGAGCAGAACCCCTACGGGCTCAAGGTCCGCATCGGCATCAGCACGGGCGCCGCGGTCGCGGGCGTCATCGGGAAGAGGAAGTTCCTCTACGACCTCTGGGGCGACGTCGTGAACACCGCCAGCCGGATGGAATCCCACGGCGTATCCGGGCGGATCCAGGTCACGGAATCGACCCGTCTGCGCCTGGGCGAGCCCTTCATTCTCGACAAGCGGGGAGCCATCGACGTCAAGGGCAAGGGCAGGATGAACACCTGGTTCCTGACCGGCAGGCTCCCTTAGGCCGCCCGCGTCTTGGGGAGCCGCCGAGACCGCGGTCAGTCCGCCGCCACGGGAAACGCCGAAATCCGGAGCCGCGCGCCGCCCATCGGGACGAGCTCAATGTCCTCGATGGGCTCGCGGGTCGCGACCGGGCTCTGGGGCAGGGTGGCCACGAGCCCGTGGCCGTCGAGCTGCCAGCCGGGGACCCTCCGCCCCTTCGCCCGGATGACGATCGGGGCGGCGTCCGACGCGAACGGGAAGCCGTCGGCGGGCCACGGGCCCGACTCGACCCTGAGCGAGGCCGCGGGATCGCCCCCGCCCAGGACGATCGCGTAGTTCCAGGGCGACGCCGGGCTCAGGATCGTCGACGGCCACTTGGCCCGGTCGACGCCGGCCTGCCAGCCCGAGTCGTCCGCGGCAGCCGACGCGCTGTCGACGCGCTCACGGCGCTCGGCGATCCGGAGCGAGAACGTGAGCGGGCCGTAGTCCACCGCCGCGCTGCCCCTGTTCGCGGCCCAACGCCTCACGCCGAGCCGGAACGGAAGCCTCAGGGTCACCGTCTCGTCGCCGCTCCACGTGCGCTCGATGCGCAGGTACCTCCCCTCGCCCGAGGGGACGGCGGCCGCCCTGCCGCCAACCGAGAGCTCCGGCGCCGCGCACCAGCCGGGGATCCTGAGGTAGAGCGGAAAACCGACCCTGCGCTGCGCGTGCACCGTGAAGCGGATCGTGTCCTCGAAGGGGTACCGGGTGTCCGCGACGATCCTCACCCGGGCGCCGTCGCCCACCCTGGCGTTCACCTCGCTCGGCGCATACAGCGAGGCGCAGAGCCCGCTGTCGGGCGTCGCGAGCCAGAGGTTCTCGGTGAAGTAGGGCCAGCCGTGCGAGTGGTTGTGCTGGCAGCACCGCGAGCTGAAGGGGTTCATCATCAGGAACGGCCCCGCGTTCTCGATCCCGGGCGCATGGTTCTGGTCGTCGCTCAGCACCATGTTCGGCGCCGTCAGGTAACGCAGCGCCCTGAAGTCGGGCATGAGCGCGGCCGGGTACGTGTTGAACGCAACCTCCTCGCAGTGGTCGGCCCAGAACGGGTCCCCCGTGATGCGCTGGAGCAGCTCGTCGGACAGCATCTGCTCGACCATGCCGCAGGTCTCGACGGCCTGCCTCGGATCGGAATACCCCGGCCTGCAGTTCTCGTCGCCGCCGAACATCCCCCCGGGGACCTGCCCGAAGCGCTCACGCACCCGTTGGAAGTCGTCGTACGTCGCGCGCAGCTCACGCGCATCGTGGCTCTGGAGGTAATGGGTCGCCGGCTCGCGGAATCCCTGCGCGATGTTCACGTTGTGCCACGACGGCAGGTCGCCCGCCATGCCCCAGTCCGCGGTCCTCCGGTGGAGCTTCTCCCCGACCTCAAGGAGAAACGCTTCGCCCGTGAGGTTGTAGAGCCAGTAGACGCTGTAGAGGTTGTCGCCGCCCCGCATCCGCTGCCAGAAGTGCGTGAAAAGCCGGTCGTCCGGCACGGAGAGCAGGTGGCGGAAGTACGCCGTCATGAGGGCCGGAACCCTCGGGTCACCCGAGTGCTCGTAGTAGCTCTGCAGGCAGAACAGCATGATCATGTTCGCCCAGTAGTCGCGGGTCCCGTCGTCGTCAAAGCGGCGGTCGGGCCCGAAGTCGCCGTCGGCCCGCTGGCTGCGGATCGCGCCCTCGATCCAGATCCTCGCCTCGGCGATCATCGCCGGGTCGTCCAGCAGGTAGGCGAGGTCCCCGTAGCCCTTCAGCCAGTACGGCAGCTCCTCCCAGCCATACTTGCCCCTGCCGTCGGGGCTGAGCCACGCGTTGCCGTCCTTCTGCAGCCAGACGCTGATCTCGCCCAGGTGCCCGTTGAGCCCGTCGCGCTGGCGCCGCAGGCACTCCTGGAGCCAGCCCTTGGCCCGGACCTCCCCGACCGGCAGCTTGACGAAGGGGCTCGGCAGGAGCGGGGCCCGGTTGCCCGGGTAGCAGGCGGCCGCGGCCGCCGCGCTCGGCCTTTCCTGGAGGGTGACGGACTCAGCCACGGCGCCACACTGCGCCGCGGCGCAGGCCGTGAGAAGGACGAAAGGGCGGCCCAGCCTCATCGCCTGACGGCCGGCCCGTCGGCGGCGACGTCGAGCTGGTAGCGAGAGACGTGGTACGGGCCGACATGCTTGTCGCTGTGGTAGCGGAACCCGAAGGACTCGTAGAACGCGCGCAGGCGCGGCCGCGACGCCTCGCAGTCCAGGCGCAGGTACGTGCGGGGGAGCGCGCGGGTCCGCTCCACGGCCCAGCTTAGGAGCCTCGCGGCCAGGCCCGTGCCCGCGTACCGCCGGCGGACCGCGAGGCGGTGGACATACGCCGCCTCGGGCAGGCGCACCTCGGGCCAGAAGACCGGGTCCTCGAGCTGGTACTTCATGACGCCCGCCGGATCGCCCGCCTGCTCGGCCAGAAGGAAGAGCCCCGCGCCCACGTCGGCGGCGGTGGCCAAGGGGTCCAACTCGTCGACCTTCCACATCGGCTTGCCCTCCCGCTCGAGCCAGCTCGCGGCCTCGTGCAGGATCCTCACGACCACCTCGGCGTCGTCCGGCGTGGCCGGCCTGATGATGGGCTCGTCGGGCATGTCAGCGCGCGGGGCTGAGGGTCGAGCCGGCGCCAGGCGGGGATGCCTTCGGGCGGCGAAGGAGCGACCACGGGAAGAAGTAGAGGGCGCAGACGACCGCGAAGACGGCGTAGTTCTCCAGCTTGGCAACGTGCGCGAAGAAGAAGAAAAAGATCAGCAGGTGCATGCGCAGCACGTTCGTGTAGGCGTCCATGAACCCGTCCCCGGACTTCGCGCCGCGGCGCACGCGGAAGGCGTCGCGCTCGGACACGGCGGCCACAAGGACGAAGGGCCAGTACGCGCGCAGGACGTGGAGGTAGACGGCGGCCCGCGGCACCCCCTTCGGGGCGTTGTCCATGGCGGGGAAAAAATAGTTCAGGAATATCGAGTGGATGAAGTGGAACATCCCGAAATGCGCCGTGAAGAACGCGAGCAGGAAGAGCCCTCCGAAGACCCGGACCGCGGCAAGCGCAATCCGACCGCCCAGGGGCCCGCCGCCTTCGGCGGGGCTCGCGAGGTCGGCAAAAGCCGGCCCGAATATTCTGAAGACAATGATCGCATAGCCCACGAGCAGGCTCGACAGCCAGAGGCTCCAGACCAGGTCCCGCACCGTCCAGCCGAGGTACATCGCGATGCCGAGTCCTGACGCGAACGCCACGGCGTCGGGTAACGCGGCGGCCCAACGGCCCGCGCCCTCCCGGGCGGCCCCGTCCTTGCTGTCACCTGTTGCGGTCATGGTTGGGCTCCTATCCGAGCCGCTGCCAAGGACAAAGGCAATCTCGCCAGCAGACGATGCCCTTCCCGGCGGCCGCCCTGGGCCCGCGGCCGCGAGGGTCCAAATCCGCGCCATTGACGAGGGTGCCTGTTGCCGTGTGTTATGGAGGTTTTCATGCTCACGATCGCCGATGTGTCAAAGTCGTACGGCACCCGCACCCTGTTCGCGGATGTGTCCCTCTTCATTGCGCGAAGCGACCGCTACGGGCTCGTGGGCCCCAACGGGGCGGGCAAGACCACCCTCTTCAACCTCATCCTGGGGGAGGAGGCCCCGGACGAAGGCACGATCGAATGGGAGCGGGGCGCCGACTTCGGCTTCCTGCCGCAGGAGAGCGCTCCGGTCGCCGACGAGACGATCCTGGAGATCGCGACGAGCGGCAAGAAGCTCGTTCCCGAGAACGACGACGACTACGACATCGACTGGACCCTCGAGCCCCGCGCGAAGAAGATCCTCGCCGGGCTCGGCTTCCGCGAGGGGGACAGCGGCAAGCAGGCGAAGACCTTCTCGGGCGGCTGGGTGATGCGCGCCCACCTCGCCCGCCTCCTCGTCGCCGAGCCCTCGCTCCTCCTGCTCGACGAGCCGACCAACCACCTCGACCTTGAGGCGCTCCTCTGGTTCCAGGACTACCTCACCCGCTACCCCGGCGGCCTCGTCGTCATCTCGCACGACCGGGCCTTCCTGAACGCGCTCTGCACCGGCATCCTCGAGCTGCGGGCCGGGACGCTCAACCGCTACACGGGCAACTACGACGACTACGTCACCGAGAGGGAGGCCCGCAAGGAGCAGCAGGCCGCCGCCTTCAAGAGCCAGCAGCGCGAGATCGCCCACCTGCAGCGGTTCGTGGACCGCTTCGGGGCGAAGGCCTCGCTCGCCTCGCGCGCAAAGTCGAAGGAGAAGCAGATCGAGCGCCTGGAGGCCGTCGCCGTCGACGAGCCCGAGGACGACCTGAAGCGGATCCACTTCAAGTTCCCCAAGCCGCCCCGCTCGGGCCTGAAGGTGGTCGAGCTTGAGCACGTCGAGCAGGCCTACGGCGACCATGTCGTCTACAGGGACCTGAACTTCACCGCGGAGCGTGGCCAGCGCATCGTGCTCGTGGGCCCGAACGGCGCCGGCAAGTCGACGCTGCTCAAGATCCTCGCGGGCGTGGTCCCGATCCGGGGCGGGACCCTTGAGCTCGGCAGCAACGTGGTCACCGGCTACTTCGCGCAGAACCGCGTGGACAACCTGCGGGTCGACGCGACGGTCTTCGAGAACGTGATGGAGCTGCGCACGAACGAGAACCAGCTCACCGAGCAGCAGGCGCGCGCGATCCTCGGGGCGTTCCTCTTCCGAAAGGACGACGTCTTCAAGAAGGTCTCCGTGCTTTCCGGCGGTGAAAAGTCCCGCCTCGCGCTGGCCCGCATCCTCGTGAAGCCGCCGAACCTGCTCCTCATGGACGAGCCGACGACCCACCTTGACATCGCGTCGATCGACGCCCTGGTGGGCGCGCTCCAGACCTACGACGGCACCTTCATCTTCATCAGCCACGACGTCTACTTCATCCGGGCCCTCGCGAAGAATGTCCTCCACGTCCATTCCGGGCGCCTGACGCCCTACGCGGGCGACTACGACTACTACCTCGAGAAGTCGCGCGCGACAAACGAGCGCGCGGCACTGACGGCAGGCCTCGCGGACGGACGGCCCCTGCGCAACGCGTCACCCGCCGCGCCCGCTCAGGCAAAGCCGGCGGCGGCCCCGCGCCCGAGCCCCGCCACGCTCAAGAAGCTGCGGATCGAGGTCGGGCGCCTCGAGGAGGAGGTCTCGAAGCTCGAGACCAAGCAGAACGAGCTTGCCGCCGCGCTCGAGGCGCCGGAGACCTACACGGAGCCGGGCAAGGCGCAGCACCTGAACCGGGAGCTCAGCGCGGTCGTGGACAGCCTGACGGCGGCGACGGCCGCCTGGGAAAAGGCCGCGGTCGAGCTCACGGAGCTGGAGAAGTAGCCCCCTGCGGCCCAGGGGTCAGGCGCCGATCACCTCGTCCACGAGCCGAGCGGGCACGCGGCGCTCGCCTCCGATCGCGATGGCCTTCAGGAGCATCGCGGACGCCTCCTTCGCCGCGCCGGGGCTCTTCGCGTGGATCCGGCACAGCGCGTCCCCGGCCCTGACGGGATCCCCCACCTTCACGAGGTGGTCGACGCCGACGGAGTGGTCGACCTTGTCCTCGGCCCTCGCGCGGCCCGCGCCGAGATGGAGCGCCGCGAGCGCGACGCCCATTGCGTCGACATCGGTCACGAAGCCGGAGCTCGGACTGCCGAGCGCGATCCTGAGCTTCGCCTGGGGAAGCCGGCCGGGATCGTCGGCGACGCGCGCGTCGCCGCCCTGCTCCGCCACCAACTCCCTGAACTTCCCGAGCGCGGCCCCCGAGGAGATGCTCCGCTCGAGCAGGGCCCGCGCGCCGGCGGCGCCCTTCGCGGCGCCGGCGAGGAGCAGCATCTGCTCGCCCAGCGCAAAGGTGACCTCCATCAGGTCCCGAGCACCCAGGCCCCTGAGGCACTCCACGGACTCGGCGACCTCGAGGGCGTTGCCCACCGCGTGACCGAGAGGCTCCTCCATCGCCGTCATCACCGCGGTGGTCGGCTTGCCCATGGCCCTGGCGACCGTCGTGATCACGACCGCCAGCTCCCGGGCCTTGGCCTTGTCCTTCATGAACGCGCCCCGCCCGTACTTCACGTCGAGGACGAGGACGTCGATCCCCTCCGCGAGCTTCTTGCTGAGGATGCTCGCGCAGATGAGCGGGATGCACTCGACGGTGGCCGTCACGTCGCGCAGCGCGTAGAGCTTGCGGTCGGCGGGGGCGAGCTCCGCCGTCTGCCCGATGAGCGCGAGCCCGATCTTCTTGAGCTGCCTCCGGTATTCCGCGAGGGAGAGGTCGACCCGGAACCCGGGAATCGCCTCCAGCTTGTCGAGGGTCCCTCCCGTGTGGCCGAGGCCCCTCCCGCTGATCATCGGGACGGCGACCCCGCAGGCGGCCACCATGGGCGCCAGGTGGAGTGACACCTTGTCGCCGACGCCGCCCGTCGAGTGCTTGTCGGCCTTCGGCCCGCGTATCGAGGAAAGGTCGGCGACGACCCCCGACTTGAGCATCGCCTCGGTCAGGAGCGCCGTCTCGCGCGGCGTCATCCCCCGCATGAAGATCGCCATCAGGAGCGCGCTAAGCTGGTAGTCGGCCCACGAGCCGTCGACGGACCCCGTGACAAAGGCGGCGATCTCCGCGCGGTCGAGCTCAGCACCGTCGCGCTTGCGCGCGATCACTTGCTGGGGAAAAAGGACGGCACCCATGACACGCCAGCCCTACGGCGTGAACGCGCCCGAGGCACGCCAAATCACTCCTTCTTCCCGAACACCGACTTGGCCATGTTGAACGGGGCCTTGGTGAACTTCGAAATCGTGGACTCGGATTCCCGCTCGTCGATCACGGCCTGCCGCGCGAGCGCCAGCTGCTGCTCGTACTGGCGAAGCTGCTCCTCGCGGGCGGCAACCGCCTGCTCGCGGGCGTCAAGCGCGTCCAGCTCGCCCTGGATGGCTATCCGGTCGTCGCGCAGGTGGGCCTGTTCGGCCTCGAGGATGGCGCGGGCCCGGTAGAGCTTGTCCCATGCGGCGCGCAGCGCGGCTGGGCCGTGCGGTCCCGCTTCCTCGGATTCGAAGGGCATGGTGCTGTCGGATTCGACGGGTGTGTAGATTCCGGTGTGTCCGCGGCGCTTGAGGGCAAGCTCCGGCCGCAACTGGCTCCCAAAAGGTACTGCTGTCGTGGAATTCATGGGCGTCTGTGGGGGATCTTCGCTGTTCGTGGATGAGGACATCTCCCTAGGTGACGCCATTAGATCATAATCGGTTTCGAAAGGCCATTGGGCGGGGCCCATTTTACACGCCGTTTACACGACGCGAGCCGCCTTTCGTACGGATTTTACGTACTACGTGCGGAAGATCACGCCCTCGCGCTTGAACATGGCGACCGCCAGAGCCAGGGCCGCGGCCGCGTACACGGCGGTGGACCCGAAGATCACGGCGATGTAGCCCCAGTGCCAGACCCCGGAGAGCATCTCCTTGCAGACGAGCGAGACGTTGGCGACCGGGACCATGGCCAGGTGGTAGTTCAGGTCGATTCCCGGGAGGAGCCCGATCCCGCAGGGGATGATGATGACGAAGACGAGCGGCGTCACGTAGCTCTGCGCCTCCTTCGCGCTCTTGGCGAAGAGGCACACCGCAAACACCACCGCGGAGAAGAGCACCGCGACCGGCAGCACCATGGCGAGGACCCCCAGTATGCCCAGGGGGTCGATGGTCGGCGTCATCTCCCCGGCCGGGCCCATCCCCTTTGTCGCCGTCCCGATCGTCGAGCCGATGACCAGAATCGAGAAGAACAGCGAGATGAGCGAGAAGGCGACCGAGGCGAGGGAGCCGGTGACCACGGTGAGGAACTTCCCGAGGACGATGGCGGTCCTCGGGGCCGGGCAGCACAGGAGCGGCTCCAGGGTCCCCCGCTCCTTCTCCCCCGCGGTGAGGTCCATCGCCGGGTACATGGCGCCCGTGAAGCAGAGGAGGATGAGGAAATAGGGCACGAAGCCCCCCAGCAGGTTCCCTCCCACCTTCTCCGGCGGCGCGACGTTCCTCTGGGCGACCTCGAACGGCCGCGCGATGGAGGCCGGCAGGCCGCGCTCGGCCAGGAGCTTGTCCGTCGCCCGGGTGCGCAGTCCCGTGAAGAAGGTGCGGAGCTGCTCGGACGCCAGGCCCGACTTCAGCTCCCCCTGGTAGTCGTAGAGCGTGATGGCCGGGGCCGAGCCCGACCCAAGCGCCTGCTCGAACCCCGGGGGGATCTCGACGGCCGCCCGGACCCTCTTGTTCGAGATCAGGGACTTCCAGTCGCCGGACGCGCGCTCGAGCCTGAACTTGCCCGTCCTCTCGAGCTCCGCGCGGATCCCCGGCGAATCGTCCCCGCCGATCACCATGACCCTCGGGATCTCCTCCCTGGCCTTCGAGACGATCGCCGAGGCCGCCTTCACCACGACCAGCATGAGCGTCGGCATGATGAAGGTCGGAATGACGATCGTGGACACCAGGGTGCGCCGGTCGCGCAGCAGATCCCTGAGCTCCTTGGCATAGATGGTTCCGATGGCGCGCCAGCTCATTTCGCCTCCCCGGGACAGGCCAGCTTGACGAAGCACTCCTCGAAGTCCGTCTCGCCCGTCATTGCCTTCAGCTCCGCGACGGTGCCCTCGGCCTTGAGGACGCCCTCATGGATGATCCCGATCACGTCACAGAGTTTCTCCGCCTCGCTCATCACGTGCGTCGAGTAGATCACCGTCTTGCCGCGGGCGCGGCACTCGCGGACAAACCGCACGATCGAACGGGCCGTCATGACGTCGAGGCCGACCGTGGGCTCGTCGAAGATCATCACCTGCGGGTCGTGGACGAGCGTGCGCGCGATCGACGTCTTCTGCTTCATGCCCGTCGAGAGCTTCTCGCAGCGCCGGTCAAGGAAGTCGCTCATGTCGAGGTTTTCGGCGAGCAGGCGCAGGCGCGCCCGGAGCGACGCCTCGTCGAGCCCGTTCAGGCGGCCGAAGTAGCTGATGGTCTCGCGGGCGGTGAGCCGGCCGTAGAGCGCCGTGCTGGCCGCGAGGAAGCCGACGTTCGCGCGGACCTTGTCCGGCTCGCGCACCACGTCGTAGCCCGCCACGGAGGCCGTCCCGCTCGTGGGCTTGAGCAGCGTCGCAAGCATCCGGAGCGTCGTCGTCTTGCCCGCCCCGTTCGCCCCCAGGAGCCCGTAGATCCGCCCGGCCTCGACCCGGAACGACACGCCGTCGACCCCGCGGATCTCGCCCCTCTTCTTGTCATGGAAGACCTTGGTGAGGAGCGAGGCTTCAATCATGACGCTACTCCGAAATGCCTCCAAACCGGAGGTTTACAAGCTCATCCGCTCCCGGAATTCCTGGGCCTGGCGGCGGCTGAGCTCAATCTTCGCCCCGCCCTTCAGGTGGACAAGCAGCCCGCCGCTGAACCAGGGCTCGATCCGGTCTATCCACGTGATGTTGATGATCTGGCGGCGGTTGGCCCTGAAGAAGCACTTGGGGTCGAGGCGCTCCTCCATGGCGTTGAGCGAGCGGAAGAGCTGCGGCTGGGCGTCGCCGAAGTGGACGCGCGTGTAGTTTCCCTCGCTCTCCAGCAGGCGGATCTGGCCCACCTCGACAAACCAGCACCTCTCCCCCTCCCTCACGAAGACCCTGTCCTTCGCGTCGAGGAAGCCCGCCGGCTCCTCCTTCGGGCTTGCCTCCTTGCGCTGCCGGCGCAGGCGCTCGACGGCCGCGGCAAGGCGCGCCGGGTCGACCGGCTTAAGGAGGTAGTCGAGCGCGTTCAGCTCGAAGGCCTTCACCGCGAACTCGTCGTAGGCGGTCGTGAAGATGACCTGCGGCACGGGGGGCTCGAGCGACTCGAGGAACTCGATCCCGGTCTCGCCCGGCATCTGGACGTCCAGGAAGAGGAGGTCGGGCTTGAGCGCGGCGATCTGCTCGCGGGCCTGCTTCGCATGAGCCGCCTCGCCCGCGACCTGGATCTCCGGAAACGCGGCGAGAAGCCTGCGCAGCTCGTTCCTCGCCAGGCGCTCATCGTCGATGAGCAGCGCCTTCATGGGTGCGCCGGCAGAGGGATGACGGCTTCCGCAACCACGACGGCGGGCTTGTCGGGGCGAAGGCGCAGGGTCGCGCGCTCGCCGAAGATGAGGCGGAGCCGCTCGGCCGCGTTGTGGAGCCCCACCCCGGTCGATGACGCGCGCCCGCCCTCGGCGATCTCGCCCGGGTTGGAGACCTGGATCCGGAGGTTCCCGCCCTCCTTGCGGGCGACGATGGCGATCTCTCCGCCCTCCGGCCGCGGCGAGATGCCGTACTTGACCGCGTTCTCGACAAGCGTTTGGAGCAGCATCGGGGGGATCTGCAGGTGGAGGGCCTCGGGGGCGATGTCGAGCCTCAGGCGAAGCCGCTCCTCGTGCCGGACCTGCTCCAGTGCGAGGTAGTCGTTGACGATGCCGAGCTCGTCCTCGAAGGGGACGGTCTCCAGCTGGCCGCTCTGAAGCGAGTAGCGCAGCAGGTTGGCGAGCTGCGTCACGGCCTTGCGGGCGCGCTCCGGGTTCTCGTCGATCAGCGCGCGCATCGAATTAAGCGAATTGAAGATGAAGTGCGGGTTGACCTGCGATTTCAGCGCGCGCAGCTCGGCCTCCTTGACGCTCGTCATCAGCTGGAAGCGCTCCACCTCGGACCGGTTGAGGCGCTCAAAGACGTTGTAGAAGAAGTAGAGGCAGAGCCACGCCGAGAAGAACATGGCCCCAGAGCACTCGTCGCTCACCAGGATCAGGGCGATCGAGAACTTGGAGTTCCATGGCAGGGCGATAACCCCGTGGATCCAGACGTAGAGAAGCCCGTACCAGACCGCCGAGAGCACGAACGCCGTGCCGATGATCCTCGGGATGAGGGAGCGCCAGCCGAGCTGCTTCCATTTCCAGCGGTCCATGATCGGGCGCAGGAAGTGCGTGAGGAGCAGGCCCTCCGCCATGAGGATGCAGATGACCGCGATCGACGTAGTGAGGTCCCACTTGGCGTCCGGATCGGGAAAGGAGACCGTCATCCACACGCTGAGGGCCAGGAGGCCCGTCCAGCCGATGGACTGGAAGAGCACGTAGAGCTTCATCTTCGCCTGCTCGCGCTGGGCGGCGTCGCCTGACTGGAGGGAGATGTCCGCGGAGACTTCCATCGGTGTCACATTATGGACCCCAAGCGGGCCGGCGGCAACCTTTGGACAAGCGGTCCGGCGGGGCGGATGGAAGGGCCGCCGACCCCGGGGAAGGTCCCGGCGCGCCTCACGAGCCGATCGGGTGCCAGGTCGTCTTCAGCTCGACAAAGTCCCGGATCGGCCCGAGCCCCTGCGCCGCGTCCGCGAACCATTCCTTGCCCTGCCAGTCGGCGAAGCGCACCCGCTTCACGCTCGCCGCCGCGCCGAGGCGCAGCGCCTTCCGGTCGTCGGGACCGGCGGCCGCATAGACCGCGCGCAGGTGCGCGTGGGTGGCGAAGGTCGGCACGAGCTCCCTGCGGAAGCCCGTCAGGATGTTGACGACGCCGCCCGGCAGGTCGCTCGTCGCAAGCATCTCGCCCAGCAGGATCGCCGGGTACGGGACCTTCTCCGAGGCGAGCGCGACCACCGTGTTGCCGCACGCGATCACGGGCGCCACCATCGAGAGGAGGCCGAGGAGCGGGGGGCTGTCCGGCGCGATGACGCCCACCACCCCCATCGGCTCCGTCACCGTGAAGTTGAAATGCGCCGACGCGACCGGGTTCACGCTCCCCAGGAGCTGCTCGTACTTGTCGGCCCAGCCCGCGTAGTGGATCAGCCGGTCGACCGCGACCGACATCCCCCCCGCGGCGTCGGCCTCGCGCGCCCCGAACCGCACGAGCGACGTGACAAGCTCGCCGCTGCGGGCCTCGAGCATCTCGGCAAGCCGGTAGAGGATTTGCGCGCGGTTGTAGGGGCTGCGCCTGGCCCAGCCCGGCCCGGCCTTGGCGGCGGCCTCCACGGCGTTGCGCAGGTCCTTGCGCGTGCACTGGGGGATGTTGGCGAAGAAGGCGCCGGTCGCGTCGCTCACCTTGAACGTCCGCGCGCTTTCCGACCTCACGAATGCGCCGCCGATGTAGACCTTGGGCGTCTTCGTCACGGGAATCCTGCCTGGGGGCGGCGTGCTCATGCGAGGTGCGCGTAGTCGAGGAGGCCCTGGCGCCCGCCCTCGCGCCCGAAGCCGCTCTCCTTGTAGCCCCCGAACGGCGAGGACGGGTCGAACTTGTTGAAGGTGTTGGCCCAGACGACGCCGGCCTTGAGCTCGGTCGACATCCGCAGGATCCGGGAGCCCTTGTCGGTCCACACCCCGGCGCTCAGGCCGTAGGGGGTGTTGTTGGCCTTCTCGATCGCCTCGTCGACCGTGCGGAACGTGAGGACGGAGAGCACCGGGCCGAAGATCTCCTCCCGCGCGATCCGGTGGCTCTGCGTGACCCGCGTGAAGAGCGTCGGGGGGAAGTAGTAGCCCCGCTCCGGCAGCCGGCACGGCGGCTGGTACATGACGGCGCCCTCCCGGACGCCGCTCGCCACGAGCCGGCGGATCCTGCCCAGCTGCTCCCTCGAGTTGATGGCGCCCAGGTCCGTGTTCTTGTCGAGGGGGTCGCCGACCCTGAGGACGCGCACCCGGTTCCTCAGCTTGGAGACCACCTGCTCGGCGACCGGCTCGTGCACGAGGAGCCGCGAGCCGGCGCAGCAGACGTGGCCCTGGTTGAAGAAAATCCCGTTCACGATCCCCTCGACCGCCTGGTCGATCGGCGCGTCGTCAAAGACGATGTTGGCCGCCTTGCCGCCGAGCTCCATCGTCATCTTCCGGTCGGTGCCGGCGAGCTGGCGCATGATCGCCTTGCCGACCTCGGTCGAGCCGGTGAAGGCCACCTTGGCGGCGCCCGGGTGCCCCATCACGGCGGCGCCGGTCTCCCCCGCGCCGGTCACGAAGTTGACGACCCCGGGCGGCAGCTCGGCGTCCTGGAGGATCTCGGCGAGCTTCAGCGCCGTGATGGACGTGGTCTCGGCGGGCTTCAGCACGACGCAGTTGCCCATCGCGAGCGCCGGCGCGAGCTTCCAGGCCAGCATGAGGAGCGGGAAGTTCCAGGGGATGACCTGGCCCACGACGCCCAGCGGCCGGGCGATCCGCCCCGGGGCCACGTACTCCAGCTTGTCCGCCCAGCCCGCGTGGTAGAAGAAGTGGGCGGCCGCCATCGGGACGTCGAAGTCGCGCGACTCCCGGATCGGCTTGCCGCCGTCCAGCGTCTCGGCGACCGCGAACTCCCTCGCCCGGTCCTGGAGCAGCCGCGCGATCCGGTAGAGGTACTTGCCGCGCTCGCGCCCCGGCAGGGCCGCCCAGGCCTTGAAGGCGTCCGCAGCGGCCCGGTACGCACGGTCGACGTCCACCGGTCCGGCGAGCGCGATCTCGGCAAGCTTCGCCTCGTTCGCGGGGTTGATCGAGTCGAACGTCCTGCCCGAGCGGGGCCGCACGAAGCGCCCGCCGATGAAGAGGTCGTAGCGGGCCTTGAGCTTGGGGTCGGCCGTCTCCGGAGCGGGATCGAAGTCCCACAGGTCCCCGAAGATGAGCCCGGAGCGCGGTTGGGCGGAGGATTTCCTTGCGGCGGGCATCCTAGTAGCTCTCGGCGGCGTCGCTGAAGGAGTACGGCGCCTGGTAGGCCCCGGTCCTCTCCTTCTCGATCTGGCGGAGCAGGTCGTTCAGGAGCGAGCTGGCGCCGAAGCGGTAGCGCCTGCGCGTCAGCCAGGCGTCGCCGAGGGTCTCCTTGACCGCGATCAGGAACTGGAGCGACTGCTTCGCGGTCTTGATCCCGCCGGCCGGCTTCATCCCGATCGCGATGCCCGTGTCCAGGTAGAAGTCCCGGATCGCCTCGATCATGACCTGGTTGTTGGCGAGGGTGGCGTTGAGGGTCGTCTTTCCCGTGCTCGTCTTGATGAAGTCGCCGGGCCGCAGCACGCCCATCGCCAGGAAGGACGCCATCCGGATGTTGTCGAAGGTCTCCAGCTCGCTCACCTCGAGGATGACCTTGAGGGCCGCGGGGCCGCAGGCCTCGACGACCCCGGAAATCTCGTCCTGCACCCTCGAGTACTCACCACAGAGGAACGCGCCCCGGTTGATGACCATGTCGACCTCGTCGGCGCCGTCGGCCACCGCGCCCCGGACCTCGGCCAGCCGCGTCCGGTAGTGGGTCTGCCCCGAGGGAAAGGCCGTGGCGACCGAGGCGACCTTGACCCCGGAGCCGCCGACATGGGCCTTCGCGTGGCGCACCATGGCCGGGTAGATGCACACGGCCGCCACCGCGGGGACGTCGGGGTCGTCGCAGGGGCGCAGCGCCTTGCGGCAGAGGGACTCGATCTTGCCGGGGGTGTCCTTGCCCTCGAGCGTCGTCAGGTCGGTCATCGAGACCGCGGTCCTCAGGCCCCAGGCCTTCGCCGCCTTCTTGATGCTGCGGGTCGCGAACGTCGCGACCCGCTCCTCCACGCCCACCTGGTCCACGGAGCCGACCTCGTCGAGGAGGCGCGAATGGGCCGTGTG
>Ga0265313_10002143_pt1 | contig 17555 bp, 17 predicted proteins | sample 4123metaG_FD_203122 | JGI IMG/M metagenome (GOLD analysis project Ga0265313, IMG submission 203122) | Rhizosphere microbial communities from Carex aquatilis grown in University of Washington, Seatle, WA, United States - 4-1-23 metaG | ecosystem: Host-associated > Plants > Roots > Rhizosphere >...
TTTTGCTTCTTCCCTTTGTAATAACAATTGTCCTTTTGTAATTGCCCAGGTCAGGCAATGATTGGCGGGAGATTTGTGCAAATGCAGCTTCCATGCGAGTTCTGGCTTAAGACGCTTTGCCTTAAGAAGTAGAAATGTTGAGAAATCTATGTTTCAGGGCTCTTCAGGGTTGTCTTCGCCTGACAGCCCTTTAGAATTACAGCTACGAACAACTCTGCATAATCTGTTCTCCGCCATTACTACTCATGGGGTCTCAAACTGGTAATGAAAGCACTCGTCCTTGATAGACCGGGCACTCCGGATAGCCTGTACGCCACCGAAGTCGATCTGCCCAAGCCGGGACCTGGCGAAGTGCGCGTCCGCGTCCATGCCGCCGGTCTCAACCCGATCGATTACAAATTAGCCGCCACCGGTTCGCCGGATTGGAAATACCCGCAAATTCTTGGTTTGGACGTTGCCGGCGTTGTAGACGCCCTCGGTCCGGACGTCGATGAATGGCTGGACGGCGATCAAGTTTACTTCCATGGCGATTTCTCGCGCCGCGGCGGATTTGGCCAATACGCCATCGCCAAGTCGAGAGCTCTGTCCTGGATGCCTGAAGGTCTTTCTTTCATTGAAGCGGCTGCGCTTCCGTGCGCAGGTTTCACTGCCTATCAGGCCCTGCACAGAAAGCTGAAAGTGCAAGCCGGCAAAACCATCTTAATCCACGGCGGAGCCGGCGGTGTAGGTGGTTTTTCCGTACAGTTGGCACGTCTGGCCGGTCTCAAGATCATCGCCACCTGCTCGCGCCACAATGCAAAATTTGTCAAAGACCTGGGCGCCGAGCATGTTATCGACTATCAAGCTGAAAACGTCGGCGATAAGGTGAAGCTCATAACCGCAGGAAAAGGCGTCGACTACATCATCGACACCGTATCACCGGAAAATGCTACCGCCTCTCTGGACATGCTGGCTTTGAACGGCGCCATCGCCTGCATCGCCGGCTTGCCTGATCTCACTCAGTTTGAGCACTTCAAGAAAGCTATCTCTATCCATGAAGTGGCGCTGGGCTCAGCCTACCAATCCGAAGACGAAAGCGCCCTGGATGATTTGGCTCGCATTGGTATCGAATTTGGTGCGTTGGCCGCTAAGGGGCAAATCAAGCCGATGGTTGAAGAAACCGTCACTCTGGAAGAAATTCCTGATGCTTTGATTCGCCTTTCGATGCGTCATGTGCGCGGCAAAATTGTCGCGACCGTGGCTCAAACCGCAAGAGAGACAACCAAGTAGTTGATTCTCAATAGAATTGGAAACCCCGGGCAAGCAAGCCCGGGGTTTTTTTCTGCTCGAACAAGTTAACAAATTATCACCAGGTCTAAGTCATCAAAGTGCCAACCTGTGCCATTTTCGGACCATGGACCAGTAATAAGCCGCAAAGACAGGTAATCCTTAATCAGCTTCCCTTGGCAATGGCTGAGACATGAGGGACAATGCGGCTCTTGGGCATTGAGACACCGATCAGGGTAGGGAGGAAGAAAGGTGCCTGACAGATTCGACGGCGAGACAACCGAACAACATTCCACCGACCTTGAGTCTCTGGAAATGGCATTTCGTTATGCCACTACCAGCGTGCCTGCGGAGCAGAAAACCGGGCTGGCATACACCCTGAGCATGTGGTCGAGACCGTTTGTTCTTGCTCATCGCATCCCTGTCTTCAAGCGGGTTTGGTTCTACGCAACCATGATGGCCGGATATACCTATATCGTCGACTACATTGCCGACAGAACAATCACTACCCATATGTTCAAAGAGCTCGGCTCTGTCTCCTCTGTGGGCATCATTCTCGGCTTGCTGCTTGTTTTTCGCACCAATTCTGCCTATGAAAGATGGTGGGAAGGCCGAAAACTCTGGGGACAACTGGTCAATGATTCGCGCAATATCTGCCTGAAAATCCGCGCCCTTGATACCATCCGTCCATCAGATAAAGTCCGCTTTGGAGAGCTGATTATCTCCTTTTCGTATGCGCTCAAACATCACTTGCGCGACACTATTCCCAGCCGTCCCTTGCCGGGAGTCGGGCCTTTGACCGACACAGAAGTGCAAAATATTCCGCTGCATGTGGCCGGAAAGATTTACGACTTGCTTTTGCAATGGCGCAAGGATGGAAATGTAGACACGATCATGTCCATGCAATTAGACGGACATGCGCTCCAATTGATGAATATTGCCGGCTCTTGCGAGCGCATCAAGAACAGCCCCATCGCTATTTCCTACCGTGCCTTCATGCGACAGGGCATTGCCCTCAACCTTTTGGCCATGCCCTGGTATCTGTCGCAGGAATTTTCGATTTATTGGCTGATGCCACTGGTCATGATCAGCACCTATTTTCTGATTGGCATTGAGTTGATTGCCGAGGACATTGAAGATCCCTTTGGCTATGACGGTGACGACCTGCCTCTGGACAATATTTGCGCCGGTATAAAAAATACGGTCAGCCAGATTCTCAAAGTCAGAGACGATCGCAAGTTTACGCGCTCGATGGAGATGCCGCGATACGATTTGCTCAAGAGCGATCTGCCAATCAATCCTCGCAGCTCAGGCAACATGAAAGCGATGGAGCCGGCGCCTGCCAAAGGTTCCGAATCTCAGTAAAACCATTACTTGAGGCCCGGCAGCCCTGGCTAATTGAGCCTGAGGATGTAGTGTTTGAGCATGAAGCGCCCGATCAGGTCTTCGGATTCTCCGCATATCTCCAGCCTTGGATCCAGTGAAGGCAGTATGCTTTCCGTTCCCAAAGTGCCTGTGTGAAATGGCTCTCGCAAAATGATTTTGCAGTTTTTCTTTGCGGTTTTGATGATGTTTTCCATCACCTTTTTTCTGGGAGTGCAAAACTGCCCCCAGTAGATGGCATCAAATGAGCTCAAATCAAAGCTTCCCGCGTCGGCTTGTTCGATTGAAATGCGATCAAGACCAAATTTCCGACAAATTTGCGTGGCCTTTATCACAGCTTCTTCGTTATTATCAACGCCGACGATACGTGGAATATCCGTCCAGTCATGCACGTAGAACATGCTGGAAGGAACCTTTCCACAGCCGAGCATGACATAGCTCTGGCAATTTGAAAGATCGGCAAGGTTGACGGCATCTTCGATCCGCGCGTAAGAGTGCTTTGTGTGGATGGCGTGAATGTCGCCCAGTTTTTGTTCTGAATCGAGGTCTTGAGAGATCATATCGGCAAAGGTCAGATCCTCCATTTGCCAGGCCAGACGCAGCATATAAGGCAAGAAAAACTGTTGATACTGAATGAATTGAGGAGAACGCTCGAAATCAAGGTAAACGTCGCGGTGTGGGTAGGTGTGGATGAATTCGAGAAACCCGTCCATGGCACTGGCGAAGCCCTCTTCCGAGCCGTCCGGCGAAAACCTGCTCAATTGCTGACGGTGATATTCGACTTGCTTTTTCAGTTGAGCCAGAGCGCGGCCCCTAGGTGAAAAGCTCTCAGTGACTGCCTTTAGTATGGAAATCGGCGACATTACGATGCAATCATCCTGAACATGGTATGCAAAAGACCGATATAGGGCATTTCAAAACCATCACTGAGAGAGACGAAACCCCTGCGCTCGTAAAATCCAGTTGCCGTGTCAACTGCATAACACCAGACATATTCAGGTCGGGGTGACCATTGGCAAACTACCTTCTTGAGCGCTTCTTCCAGCAGAATCTTTCCCAGCCCGTTGCCCTGCCGTTCAATAGTGACGGCCATTCCTCGCAGCTGAAAGCCGGCGCGAGCAGGCAGGCTCTTCTTTGGCTCACTGTCGGGAGGAATTTTTTCCAATTCCAAAGGACGATTGTAAAACGAGGCAATGGCAACGATCTCCCCATTTTCTCTGAGACCGAAATGCAAAGCCTCAATGGTTCCATCTTGCAAAAAAGTGCACTGTTCCGGCGGCATGCCATTTCGCAAAACTTTCGAACGCAGAGGCAGTGCATCGGTGAGATCGATTTCATCTACCGTCAGGATTCCGTTCATAACCGCCACAGGAGAGTCTTTGCCGTTTTCTTTCCGCGGCCAGAATAACATACGCTTCAACCGGCTCCTTTCAAGGAGACTAATAAAGTAAGATCACCAACTTCTATGCCAGTAGCCGAACTGCCTAAAGTTCAATCAGTAAATTCTTTCCGAACATCACCAGAGGTACTCAGTACAAAAATTATGATGAATACCCGGATACAGGTATTGAAGACGAGGATTTCCCGCTTGAGGTAAAACTGAGCGAGACCGGAAAAAATAGTTTTGCCAAGCATCTTCTGATACTTTTCAAACAGCTGGCTTACCCGTTCAAAGCAATAGCTAGAAGTTGATCGTAAAAAGTTCTACTCGTCCTTCTTTGTCGGGTCGACCTCTTCGACAATCAGCTTAGGCGTGTCGGCTGTCATTTGCGCCTTGAGCGCAGCCAGCTCGTGGTCGACATCCATTTGCTTTTCGGCATTTTTGAATTTGTCGTCGCCGGCCATTTCTGTGAGCGCTTCGCCGCGTGCTTCTTTCATGCGGATTTTTTCTTCGATGGCATCCATGCTCTTTCCGGAAGCATTAGACATCAAATCCTGAGCATTGGCTACCGCGTCGCCGGCCTTGGCCCGGGCCACCAGCCCTTTTTGTTTGACGCGGTATTCTCTCAGTTTTTCTTCAATATCTGCATATCTCTCTTTCAGCGTGTCTTTCGATGCTTTTGCATCATCCAGCTGAGTTTGAAGAGATTTGCCGTTTTGCTCCAGTTCGACCTTTTTGGTCAAACATTGTTTGGCGACATCGTCATTGTCCTGGGAAACAGCAACGGCCGCACGCTTCATCCATTGTTCGAGCTCTTGCTGGTTTTTCTCCAGTTGTTTTTGAATCATCTTTTCGCGGGTGATCGCTTCTGTGGTCGCTTCTTTCAACTGTTTGAGCAGGTTTTCCAGCTCGGTCTCTCCCATCTGGGCAAGAATCTCTGGAGTTTCAAGCTTGGACACGCCTTTGTCCAGCATGCCCTTCATTACATTCTTGAGTCGGTCAAACATCGCCTTCTCCTTTTGATGCTGAATGCCCTATCTATTGACCCGTTTAGTCGATCCTGTGTGAAGGATCTCAGTCGATGCCCAGGAATTCCCGAATGAGACCGTGGAAGTGATGAACCCCGCTCTCGTGTTTTGGTGAATAACGCCCGCTGTCGTAAAACCTGGAGGTCATACCGCGCTGTACCTTTTCTACAATATCCTCATCTTCTCTTTCTACTTTATCGAGGGCGCTTCCGGCACCGGATGATATTTTCGATTCGTCGTACATGTAAGTGAGAAATGAGACCTTGCTTCTATCCACCGCCAGTGGTGTCACAATATTGACCGAAAGACCCCAGGGATAGAAGTTGAACATCATGTTGGGAAAGAGGAAATAGTAATAGGCGGCGATGTTGCGACCGAAATCAGGCGAGTCTTTGGGAATGTCTTGGAAGCCTTCTCCCTGGGTGGATGAGACTCCTATCTGCAGACTTGCGTATTCGAAAATCTCATTGGAATAGTCCTTGGCGTCCAGGGCAGCCGCCAGTCCCGGGTGCACATAGGGAATGTGAAAACCTTCCAAATAGTTGTCAACATAAAGAGCCCAGTTGGCTCTGACAATATAGTCGCGGGAGCGGGCCTGGTCGAAGGCATATTCTTCGACAGGCAGGAAGTCCAGCCGGTCGCTCATGGGAGCGGTCAGGTCGGCGAAATCGAAAAGCGGCGAATCGGTCGTCGGCGCCGCAAAGAGAAATTTGCGCCAGCTGGCGAAAGGAACTGATTGGAGATGGTCGGATTGATTGGGAAAATCCGGCACATCCTCGAAGCCCGGGGCGCTTACCATTTGACCGTCCAGGGCAAAACGGCGCCCATGGTAGCGGCAGCGCAGGGACTGGGTGTGGCATTCGCCTTCCACAAGCAAATTACCCCTGTGCGTGCAGACGTTCGAGAGGCAGTGGAGTTGATCGTCTGAATCGCGGGTCATGATGATTGGTTCGTCGAGAAAACCTTCCATCACCGCATGCGGTACCACCTGTCCGGGTGCCTTGAGCCGATCTACATCTGTAATCAATTGCCAGCTGCGTGCAAATATCATCTCCTTCATCTCTTCAAGGAGGCTGGGATCCTTGTAGAACATGGAGGGCAAGGTGCGCATGCTGCCTATGTTGTCGTCCTTGCCCGCCTTCATTTCTTTTGGGCCTCTGGCTTTGGAGAGTTTGCTTCTGCTTTTACTTTCGCAGCACTGATGCCTGGATTTGAAATTTTTGACGATGATTTCGAAACGGTGCCGGCGGATTTTGATTTTACATCTGGGACGGCCAGTTTTATCTCGGCAATTTTGATGAGATTGCAGCCGCCTTTGCGGGCGATCCAGCCTTTGACCGTGACTCGTTTGGCAACGAAGGGCAGGAGCAATTCCTTGCAGCCGGTATACCCTTTATGCTTGGCGGCGACGAACAATTCGCCTGTTTTCTCGTCCAGAATGCCCGGTGAAACTCCGCCGTGTATGCAGGCTAAGGCGCAGGCTTTGTGCCTTTCACCGCGTCCCGGACCCATGACTTGAGAGGCGTAGCACCAGGCATCGACAACCTCGCCAGTGATTTCTACTTTCTTAGTGGCCGGAATCAGCCGTTGTCTTTCCACCGGAATTTCGCTTTGCGGTTTCATCGGCTCCGCATTTGACGGACCGCCTCCCGAAAAGGAAGCAATCAACATCGACAATGCAAAAAATTTAGTGGCGGTGCCCGTCACCATATATGGTGTTACCTCGTGGAGCTGGCCGAAGTAGCCGTTTCAGGCTCCTTTACAGTTACTTTCTTGGGTGGCTTGAGCACGTCTTTGAGTTTCCAGGACCAGTCCAGATTGCGCCTGGATAGTTTGTCCGAGAGGCTGTACATAGCCATGGCAATTTCTTTGTCTTCCATTCTAAAAGCATGCGCTTTCTCGTAGCACTGAAGCGCCAGAGGATAGTCCTTCGCGTAAATTTCCAGGTCTTTGCCGAGCCTGAACCAGGCTCGGCCATAAGCGGGTGCTTCTTCAAGTCCGCGCTTATACTGCTCCATGGCCAGTTTGCGCATATTCATATTGTCCAGCACATCGCCCACGGCAAAGAAAAAAGCAGCAGGCGGGTGTTTACCGGCTTTTATAGAGGCCGACTTAATGGCTTGTTCTATGTCTTCATGGCCGACATGGCGAAAAACCTCATAGAGCCGGGCTTTCTGCTTGGGGTTATTCTCGTCTAGATTGGCTGAAGCACCAACTGCGATGATGGCCGGCTCCAGAGCGACTTTCCATTGGCCCGCCCAGGCAGCGCAGGCAGCCAGGTTGTCCGCCAGCCCTTCTTTAAAAGGAGTGACGATGTAAGCCTTGTCGAGATAGGGTATTGATGCTTCGAAATGACCTGTGCTGGCAAGAGCCAGTCCGTAAATGCGATTGGCCATGGCGAAATTGGGATCGATTTCCAGGTCTTGCTTGGCCAGGATTTTTGCATTGGGAAAATCTCCCTGCATGAGCTTGAGCTCCGCTAAAGAAGAAGTCAGACCAAGAATCTTTTGCTTTTTTGCGATGGCCAGTTTGTATGCTACTTCTGCTTCCGGAAAGCGACCTTTTTTAAGCAGAGAATTGCCGATCCAAAATTGCACTTCCGGGTCGTTGGGAAACTTTCGGCCGGCTTCATCGAGCAATTCCATTGCCGCTGGAATTTGACCGAGCTTGATCTGCTGTTTTACCAATTCCACATAAGCCTTGGGCTCGTTTGGACCATGTTTGGTCGCCAGTTTGAATTCTTCAATGGCTTGATCGGGCAATCCCAATTTTGCATAGCAATTGCCGAGATAGAGGTGAGCTCTGAAATTAGTCGGTTCTTTTGTGATGATTGAATCAAGTTGGGCGTACATCTCGTCGCCGAATTGGTCTTTCTCGATCTTTTTTTCGATCGCATCAAGCTGGGCAGCGCTGCCCTCTTGTGCCGCAGCCAGAGTGGCTTTTGGGGCGGCGGTCATGAGAATACAAATAATAGGTAATGCCAGCGCGCAGTTTATCGAACGTTTTATCACTCAATCAGATCCCGAATTTGTAGGAGAGCACAACCAGTGTCCGGTAGCCGGGTTGTTTTGACGGCGAGATGCGCACGGTAAACGTGTTGTTGTCCTTGGCTGCCGAAACGTACTTGTCAGTCGGATTGGCGGTCATTACCGTCCAACGATAAGTCTTCAATGCTGATTTATACCACTCAAGCACTTCATTTTCGTCTTCTCTGACTCCAATCGTCATGCCGACGCGCATGCCTGAGCGATCTCTTGGATACTTAAGTCCGGAGATGAAAACGGCGTGCCCGGTGTAAGTCGGAACATTAGGCAATTCAACCATGGCCGTCAGTTTGTCTGGTTTGAATTCGTCGGGGGCGTGTTGCGTACTGGCAGGTCTGGTCTTGAGAAGATTGGGCAGCTGATAACTTCCGGTTGCGGCATTTGGTTTTTGCGCTTGGGCATTGTTCATTGGCCCCGTTGCCGCCAGCGTAAGGGCAAGAAGAAATGAGCCAACCGCGCCCTTCAACCTATTCGTACAGACCATTTTGCTTTTGCCTCGCCCAATTCCGCCTTTTGCTTTTGTGCGCCGGCTGGCGGCAATTACCCAGCGTCGGCGCACAAGAATAGGTTACCTTTTTTTGGACAATTACTGCCTTAGCAGGGGCAATCCCACGGATCAGTATTGGCGTTTACGCAATTTCTGAAGCGCAGCACTCCTTGCAAGCAGTTGAAGCCGGATGAGCGTTGCCAGAGCATGTCGGATCTGGTTTGATCCGGACCGCCGCCGAAGCAATCCCACGGGCTTGGATAACCTTGCTCGCCTTCGATGTTGACGAAATTGCGATTGCCGTTGATCGTGCCTGTAGATGCTGTGGTGCCGGTGCCGTCAGGCAAGACTGAGTCGCCTGAGATCCAGCTGGGCAGAGATCCCTTGGCAGTGAATCTCAAGGTGCGGCTGTCGTCCATCCAGATGAATCTGACTTGACCCATTGGCAGCGAAGCTGAATTGAGGAAATTGCTGATTTCTGAATCGGTTGTTTCCGGTCGGATCTGTCTTATTTTGAGACGGATCTGATTGTTGACAAGGTTGGCCATCGGTGCGGAATTGCCGAAGCTCAGGAAGCTGCCAATCAAGTTGCCGACGGTCGGAGCTCTGCCGAATGTAACCGGATCTCCAGCGGTAATGCCGCCCAGCGGGTACTGTTTCATGCCCGTGCAGACATTATCCAATCCGGTCACGATCGCCGGTCCGCCACCCGGACGCGGGTTGATTACTTGAGCTTTGTATTTCTCAAGAGCCATGAGTCCAGTCAAAGATGGACCGCCCGAGCCGTTAGGCAGAGTGAATCCATAGGTGGTGGCCATTGCTTGCAAATTATTGAAGCAATTGGGATCAGCCTGAGGAGAAGTAGGTGTGGAATTGTAGTTGTCGCAGCTGGAGATAGGCACGCCGCCTGCCGGAATGCTGTCGGCTGCGCCCTGCTTTGGAGCCGGTCCATCCAGGTTATTGACCAGGTTGGCGGGAATCGGATCTCCAGGATGGTCGGTTTTAAATTGTTGAATAGCCAAAATGTCATTGAGATTGGTGTCCATCGCCTTCCCATTCGGCGTGATGAAGACCGGTTGGTTCATCAAAAGATCGCTGAAGATATCGTTGGGACCACCACCATATGCTTGATCGGTCATCCCGGCTGCGGGCCCGAGAAATGAGACCGACCCGCTCGGCACGGAGCCGTCGCCATTGGCAATGGCCAAATAGCCGCAAGGAATCGAAGCGGAATATTCACCTGACACATCGACACTACCGACGATGGCACAGGATCTGGCCATAGTGCGCTGGGCTGTTTTCAATTCCATTGAACTGCCGGCTGAATGGAAGGCGTTTGGTGGCACGCGTGTGTTGACCAAACTGCCGCCCGGCAGAGGAGAAGTTGTATTGTCATTGAAATCCGGATTGGCGACCAAGTGCGGCTTCTCTTGCGGACGCAAGGGCACGCCCATAAGCGGGTGGGCGCCACTGTCTGTGATGCCGGGAATATTGATCAGCGCATAACCTTTAACGTAGGTGCTGCTTCGCTTGCTGACTGTGTTGCCGGAAAGGAAGCTGGGATCGATGAAGCTTGTATATTCGGTAGGCAAGACCATCTGACCGAGAGTCAAATTGGTGCCGAAATTGCGAGCCATATAAGCGATGTCTTTTTTGCTGCTTTCGGCAGCGGCATTGTTGCCGCCTGGATTGAGCATTTTCATCGGTGTTATAGAGGCAATATTGCTGAAGCTGCGGTCTTGCTGAACGTCGTTTTTCAACTTTTCAGCAAGCGTCACGCCGATGCCATTGTCCGGGTCGGACAGGCAGTTGACCAGAGTCTTCGCATTGGCGATGCCGGAAGGAGATGGAGAACCGAAGCCGTAGTTGTCGGAGGCTGCATTGATGGCAACCAGCATGGTCTGCCCGACGGCGCGGTTATATGTGAGTAAATCCAGCTCGCCGACTACAGGATCTTTCGCCTGCATAAAGTTGTTTTTCGCGATCGTGTTAACTGGTTCGTTTAAATCGGGGCTGCCGTTGCCGAAGATATTTAGATATGGACGCCGCATACTTTGTTTGGCGACGTTCAAGTTGCCGGCGTCGACAGCGTGTTGCAGCTCTCTGCCGCCACCAAGCATTTTGACAAGGAAGAAGAAGCCTAAGCCAAGCACAATGATAAACAGCGTTAATGCGGCGATCAGTGCGAGAGTGGCTCCCCTGCTGCGATTTCTGGTCATTTGTCCTAATCCCCGATTAGATTTTATGGATGGCGCGATCGGCTTTGCCGAGTTGAATGCATACTAATGGTTCTGGCCGCGAGCGGCTCAGGCATTGATAATTCAATGGATATCAGCTGATATCAAAGCATGTGTATAGAGCAACGCAGGTTTCCAACCGCAATCAATTGCGGAAAGTAAACTATAGACATCCCTAAGATTAAGGATGTCTCATTATGCACTTTTAACAAATGGAAGTCAAGCCTGCTGCCTGATTGCGGTGGGGAAAACACGATTTGCTGCAGTTGCCAGCCCCTGTTGGCGTTTGGTCCTGGTCTGTATGCAACGAATATAGTCTGAGATTGCTGGACTGCCTGTCGCTTACTGGGGCTGATCTGGCAAATTAAGTATCTTGCTGGTTCTTGTATTAGTTCCTGCTTATCAAATCAATTATATTTTGCTAATGCTTCGACTCAAACCCGGTTCTGTGGGTACATACGAGAAAGAGGCTCTATTTCTCATAATGAAACCTGCCCCCGACGCCCTTTTTGACCGAACGGAGTAGCGCGATGAAATACCGTGCAAGAGGACGAAAGTCCAGCGGACATGAATTTGTCGAGTTTGCGCCGGCCCTCTTCATCCTGCTTGTCTGTATCGTCCCGCCCATGCTCGATCTCCTTTACCTGGGCATCGCTTATGCTGCCGGTTGGTACCTCAATCACTTAGAGTGCCGCGAGGTTGCTTGCGTGCCCCCCTCCAACGAAGCAAAAGCGCGCGCCGATGCTCGCATTGCCTGGGAAGCCAGCACATTGGCCAAATTCGTCAAAGGCAAAGAGATGTCTTCCAGCACGCAGTTCGAGGACAGAAACCCGGGAGACAACTATCCTATCGACACTGCTATTGTCACCACAACAATTCAAATTCAGCCTTTCCTGCAAATTCCATTCCTGGGTAGCATTCCTGGTATCGGCGCCCCTATCAACATGACCTATACGTCTGAGCGCCCGCAGGAAGAATACGGCATCAATTAGTTCCAATTACTCACCCACGGAGGGGTGGACTGCCAAATGAAGGTATCGAGAAGAAAACGAGGAACCAGTATTGTTGAGACCGCAGCCGGTCTGTTCATCCTTATCCCCATAGTGCTTTTTCTTTTCGATGTTGCAGCCGCGGTCTTAGCTCAGACCGCCAATGACTCGATGTGCAAAAGCGCTGCCAGAGCCGCTGCCGAGACCGACACTGCCGGCAAGGCCCAAGCCGCGGCTCAGACTGCCGTAGACAAGTTTCCAGCGGCCGGATACATCAAGTCCAAAAGACTGTTCAAGCCGGTCGTCTATGACCCCACCTCATCGGTCACCGTCGTTACTGAGATTGTCTGCCAATTCCCAGTGCCTATTCCCTTTGGCGGACCGTCAAAAATGAACTTCGTCACCGACATGACTGAGCCGGTGGTAGGAAAACTCTAAGTACTGCTGTCTCAGCTTCACTTATGACTGTCTGATCCGACGTCCGCACTGGCGGTCTTTGGAATTCCATATAAAGGAATAAGGATGGTCGGAAGCTTCTGAATTGGAAAGTCCGTAACCTGTTCGACTTTCACTTCCTTGTCCTCTGCTTTCGCTTTATTGATAAGACTTTCCTTTGACTGCTTTGTAGAATCGTAGATGATCACGGCGCCATAAGGCCGCTTCAACATGACGGCTGCCTTCACGACTCCCGGCATGACCTTCACCTTCTTCTGGATGCCCATCAGGCAAACAGCACAGCTTTTGCCCACCACTCTGAAATCCAGGCGGTGCAATGAATTGGCATTATAGGAAGCCGGCTTGGCCGGCTCGGAGGTTTGAATCATGGACGGTTTGCCTGGCTTGGCGGAATCATTTGCCTGAGCCTGGGCAGATACAGAATTAGCCAGAGACAAGGCAGAAAGAAAGGCAAGCATGACTCTCAAACGCTCTCCACTCAATGACACGTGAGACCTCCTCGAAAACCGCATTTAAGTCCTACCCATGAGTTTCCAGTTTATCTCATCGCCTCAATTTAGCCAGAGCTGGACGCGGCACTGAATGTAGTGGCGAGGGCAAGCACGGGCGGCCCGCTGGCGTCTACCTTAAATTCCCTCAAGAAATCAGTACGGGAAGCTTCTAGAGTATATCCTCTGTGCATATCGGCTCGCAAAGAGGTGTTGCCCATGGGCAGTAGCGCTCAAGCTATCGATTCGGCATTTGTTGGACGCCGGATTTTGACGGAAGCTGGCTTCAAGGAAGCCGCCATTCTGGTCAAAGACGGTGTCGTGAAAGAGATCGTATCGATGTCTCAGGTGCCTGACGGCGTCCCTGTCGAGGATGCCGGCGATCTGGTTCTGATTCCGGGACTGGTCGATTGCCATGTGCATGTCAATGAGCCGGGGCGAACCGAATGGGAAGGCTTCATTACCGCCACCAGGGCAGCGGCCGCCGGCGGCGTCACCACAATAGTCGACATGCCACTCAATTGCATTCCGGTCACTACCACTTTAGAAGCGTTCCACAAAAAGCTTGAGGCCATCGATGGGCTGCTGACCGTCGATTGTGCATTCTGGGGCGGAGTCGTCCCCGGCAACCATACAGAACTGGAAAAGATGGTGGCGCAAGGAGTGCTCGGCTTCAAATGCTTCCTTATACATTCAGGTATTGACGATTTTCCGAATGCGACCGAATCTGATTTGCGCAAGGCCATGCCGATTCTGGCCAAATTGGGCGTGCCGCTTTTAGTGCACGCCGAAATGGATTGTTCTCCAGAGCATGGGGATCACTTTGATCCCTCTGAGCGCTTGAGGAAAGAACCGAGATCATATGCAGCTTTTCTTCAATCGCGTCCGCGTCACTGGGAAAATGAAGCGGTAAAACTGGTCTCGAAACTTTCAGAAGAATTCAATTGCCGCGTTCATATCGTTCACCTTTCGTCTTCAGATGCGCTTTCGATTGTGGAGGCGGCTAAGGCGAAAAAACTGCCGTTTTCAGCCGAAACATGCCCTCACTATTTGACTTTTGCCGCAGAGGATATTCCTGACGGCGACACCCGTTTCAAATGTGCACCGCCGATTAGAGAAAAAGAAAATGCAGACCTTCTCTGGGCGGCGTTGAAAAAGGGAACCATTGATTTTGTCGTTTCCGACCACTCGCCTTGCACACCGGAATTGAAATTGATGAAAGAAGGCGATTTCGATAAAGCCTGGGGCGGCATTGCTTCTCTGCAATTCGGCTTGCCTGCGGTCTGGACTTTTGCCAAACAAAGAGGCCACAAACTGGAGGAAGTAGTGGGCTGGATGTCTGAAAATACCGCTAAATTTGCCGGGCTCTACGGCAGTAAAGGCAAGATTGCACCGGGATTTGATGCCGACTTCGTCATGCTTGATCCGGAAGGCAGCTTTGTGGTCGAAAAGAAAAACGTTGAGCACCGCCACAAAGAGACGCCGCATGAAGGACGCCTTTTCAATGGAGTTGTAAAACGCACCTATGTGCGAGGCACCAAAGTCTATGACGAAGGCGTCTTCGCCAAAGAAGCTCATGGCAAGAAGATCCTTTCCGGACGCCTGGATGCCTCAAAAAAGGTCACCACCAATTCACGGTAGAAAATATGACTGTCGATGCCGATTCAAAGTTGAAAACATTGAATGATTGGCCGCCCGACGCGGCCAGAGAAGAGCTCTCAAGATGCTGCGGTTCGGCTCAATGGGTAGAAAAGATGCTGGACAGGCGCCCATTTCACTCTAACGAAGAATTGTTTTGCGCCGCCGATGACATTTGGTTTAAACTCACATCTGGTGACTGGCTGGAAGCATTTTCACATCATCCCAGAATCGGTGATGTGGATATTTTGAGGGCAAAATTCGCCTCTACTGCCAGCTGGTGTGAAAATGAGCAGAAGGGCGTTTCCAAGGCCAGCGATGATGTTCTGCACCAACTGGCGGCGCTCAACGATGATTATTTCGAAAAATACGGCTATATCTTCATAGTCTGTGCGACTGGAAAGACTGCCTACGAGATGCTCGAGATACTAAAGAGCAGAATGCCCAACGGCAAGGAAGATGAGCTCAAAGTGGCAGCCGGCGAACAGGCGAAAATCACGAAAATCCGATTGGAAAAATTACTGTCATGAGCAAAATCACCTCCCACGTTCTGGATGCATCGCGCGGCAAACCGGCTCAAGGAGTGCCCATTTTGCTCGAGCGAAATAAGGATGGAAAGTGGGTGGAAGTCTCTCGGGCCACGACGAACGCAGACGGGCGCGTTCCTGATTTGTGGGCCGAGGGGATGAAACTAGAAACGGCAATTTACAGACTTACATTCGACACCCAAAAATATTTCCAATCTATTGGGACGCAAGGCTTTTATCCTGAGGTTCCCATAGTATTTGAAATCCATGATGCCGCCCAGCATTATCACGTGCCTCTTTTGATCAGCCCTTTCAGTTATTCGACCTACAGAGGCAGCTAGAAAAGTTCAGTCAGCCATTAAGGAGATAAGGACATGAAAACTTCCCTTAACGCGGGGAATCTCGGCGAAGTCTTCAGCAAACTGGCAATTGCCAACAGAGAATTCAACTCTCAATATCCCGGAGACTCCGGAGCCAGGCAGGCTGTCCACACCGTATATGGTGGCGCTCATCTTTTCAAATCCGACTCTGCCAAAAAGCTGGGAGTGCTTGCCCTGCGCTCCCTGGATGAGTATGCTCCCGACTTCGTCACCTTTGCCCGAGCCCTTCAGCTTTCCGGCTGGGAACAACTGCCGGAGGACAAGGCCAAGATTGCTAAATTGGAACCTCTTTTAGAGGAAAACCCCGACAGCGTTCGCCAGGAGAAACATCCGGCCTGGCTTGCTTTTACAGTTTATAAACGGGTACGTGAGAAGCTGCAGCGAGAAGCAGTAGAAGATTTCCGCATTGATTTTGAAGACGGCTATGGCAACAGACCGGATGCAGAAGAAGACATGCACACGCAATTGGCCGCTCAGGAAGTGGCCAAAGGCATGAAGGACGATACACTCTCTCCTTTTATCGGCATTCGCATCAAACCGTTTACCGAAGAATTGCGCGACAGAAGCGCGCGTACACTCGATATTTTTCTCACTACATTGCTTGAAGAATCGGGCGGCAAGCTGCCGGACAATTTTGTCATCACTTTGCCTAAAGTGACTATCACCGAACAAGTGACGGCCATGATCAATCTTCTTTGCCTGCTCGAGAAAAAACTTGGTCTGGCGGAAAATACAATCAAGATTGAATTGATGGTTGAAACACCGCAGTCCATAGTCAATTCCAGAGGGCAGTGCTCATTGCCTGAATTTGTAAGAGCTGCCGAAGGGCGTTGTATCGGCTGCCACTTTGGTGTTTACGATTACACGGCGTCCTCGAATATCACGGCCGCCTATCAGTCTATGGATCATCCAGCCTGCGACTTTGCCAGAGAGATGATGCGCGTTTCTCTTTCCGGCACCGGAATCTGGCTTTCCGACGGCGCCACCAACGTGATGCCAGTCGGCCCGCATCGCGCCGATCAAGACGGCAATTTGAGCGCAGCTTTGCGCCAGCAAAACATTGATACTGTTCACAGAGCCTGGAAACTCGGTTTTGACCACGTTCGTCATTCCTTGAGGCAGGCCTATTATCAGGGCTGGGATTTGCATCCTGCTCAATTGCCGGTCCGTTATGCTGCCTGTTATTCTTTTTTCCTGGAAGGTCTGGAGCCGGCTTCCTTGCGTTTGAGATCGTTCATAGAAAAGGCTGCCCAAGCCACTCTTGTCGGTGATGTTTTCGATGATGCCGCCACCGGGCAGGGCCTTCTCAACTACTTCTTGCGTGCCATCAATTGTGGTGCGGTATCGAAAGAAGAAGTAAAAGCAACGGGATTGACGCTTGAGGAAATTTCCACACGTTCATTTCTCAGGATTTTGGAAGGGCGTAAAAAGGTTCTTGCCAAGTAAAAGTGTGGCAACCTCAATAGCATTCCGCTCGGCGGCCTTAAATTCAAGACCAGCAAATAAATTTCACCAGATCTGCTCTTTTAAGGTCATAAGCCAATACGGTGGTGGTACAAAGTATTTGAGGTTTGTCGCCAACTGGTATTGACATTGAACAAGTCGTCGTCTTGGACGCCTCTCAAGGTTGCGTCCGTGGTCAATCCGACTGAAGTTGACCTGACTCAGGTCTTGAATTTGGCTCGCCAAAATCTTGGCCGTCCGGTGGAATTGCCATTCGGCACGGGCAAGGGCTACCTTCTGACTGCCATTATTCCGCCCGACCCGTCCGGCATGAACCGCGTCACTTATGTCGAGTGGACCCTTATTGATGTAGAGAACTCCCACCTGCCGCCTCTATGGTCACACCGGACCACCGATGTGGCTGTGCTACTGGGGATGATCCACATGGAGACATCTAAAAATGCCACCTCGGCAGCAAATCTGCCCGCCCAGCCCGCCGTCGGCGCCCAACTGATGACAACGCAAGAGCTTCCCCCTGCCTTTATGCAGAGCATGCAGCAGCCGATTCCGCAAAACGATGGGCCAATGCCCGATACGGGCAATGCCGCCAGCGGCACCTTTGCCACAATCGGCGTTAATCTTTCTGGAGAACTTGAAGAAATCGACTTGTTTGGTGTATTGCAATCCGTCTCCATTTGCAAAATGACCGGCCGCCTGGAAATCGTAGAAGGCATGTGCCAGATTGAAGTTTTCTTCGAAGACGGAACACCGATTCATGCAACCAAAGAAGACGCCTTGCTTCTAGAAG
>Ga0265313_10002144_pt1 | contig 17551 bp, 15 predicted proteins | sample 4123metaG_FD_203122 | JGI IMG/M metagenome (GOLD analysis project Ga0265313, IMG submission 203122) | Rhizosphere microbial communities from Carex aquatilis grown in University of Washington, Seatle, WA, United States - 4-1-23 metaG | ecosystem: Host-associated > Plants > Roots > Rhizosphere >...
ACGCGACGAGTACGAGGTCGACCCACTCGCCAGATCGCCCGTATCGACCACAACGACGGAGATCCCTCCCAGTACCAGTTCACGAGCGAGCGCCGCGCCGTTGATGCCCGCGCCAAGAATCAGTACTGTTCCCTGCTCGTCGGGCATGTTGTCGTTTTCCTCATCGATCCAAGACAGGCTACCCAGCCTGACCGTTGAGGGCCAGGTATTCAAGGGTGCCTGACGAACCCAAGAGCAGACGGCACGTTCTCGGCTCGATGATGACCGCATGACGGTAAGATTGACAAGGCCGCATGCCGACAACTATAGTACAGGCAGCTTTCCGGCCCACCGCATACCCTCCCCGCTTTTTTCTTCGGAGACGACCGCCATGCTCGTGATTCCTGGAAGAACATCCAAAGACACGTGTGACGGAGTAACGCGCCGCGAATTGATGCGGGTGGGAGGCTCGGCGGCCCTGGGCGTGTCACTGGCCAGCCTCATCAAGCTCCAATCCATTTCAGCGGCTGAAGGCGCCACGGGCGGGCCGGGCTGGAACAAGGCAAAAAGCGTGATCCTGGTTTTCCTCCAGGGTGGTCCCAGCCATCTGGACCTGTGGGACCCTAAGGCCAACGTGCCTGACAACGTCAAAAGCATGTTCAACCCGATCGACACCAAGACGCCAGGCGTGCAGTTCACCGAATTGTTGCCGAAGCTCGCCTCGGTGACCGACAAGTTGACGTTGATCCGCTCGATGAGCTATACGCCGGTCGGCTTGTTCAACCACACGGCGGCTCATTACCAGTTGCTCACGGGCTACACCGCCGACAAGGTCAGCCCCTCCGGCCAACTCGAGCCGCCGAGCCCCAAGGATTACCCCAACGTCGGTTCGAATGTGGTGCGTCTCAAGCCGACCACCGTGCCGATGCTCCCCTTCGTGATGATGCCCCGGCCGATGCAGGAGAGCAACGTCGTGGGGAAGGCGGGCACGGCGGGCTTTCTGGGCCGCGCGTACGACCCCTACTACCTCTATCCGGCCGGCGACGACCTCGACATGGACAAGATGTCACGGATCAAGGTCGAAGACTTGCAATTGCGGCCTGAAGTCTCGTCGGCCCGTCTCGAGCGCCGTGCCCGTTTGCGCGACGTGATCAAAGACGGGATGCCGGCCATCGAAAAGGCGACGGCCAAGTACGATCTCGACGAATACTACGACAAGGCACTGAGCCTGGTGATTTCGGGCCGCGCCCGCGAAGCCTTTGACCTTGGCAAAGAATCCGCCGAGACCAAAGCGATGTACGGCACGAACACCTTCGGCCAAAGCTGCTTGTTGGCCCGCCGGCTGGTCGAAGCCGGGACTCGGTTCGTCGAAATCAACTGGCCTAAGGTGGCCAATTCCGACAATCACTCATTCGACGTTCACACCGGGTTGTCGACCCGGATGAAGACTCAGGCCGGGCCGCTCTTGGACGCGGGCCTGTCGGGCCTGATCGCCGATCTCGACCAGCGCGGCCTGCTTGATGAAACGCTGGTGGTGGCGATTGGCGAGTTCGGACGCAGCCCGAAGCGCGGCGTAAGCACCTCGGGCAACTCGAATACCGACGACGGCCGCGACCACTGGCCCTATTGCTACACGGCCGTCGTGGCCGGCGCCGGCGCCAAGCGCGGGTTCGTTTACGGCAAGAGCGACGCAACCGGTTCGGCCCCGGTCGAGAATCCGGTCCATCCGACCGACATTCTTGCCACGCTGTACCACGCCTGCGGCATCGACCCGAACACGATCGTTTACAACCACCTCAACCAGCCACGCGAGCTGGTTAAGGGGAACGTCGTCGGTTCGCTGTTCGCCTGATGCGGTCAGCAATTCGGTTGTTGTAAACTACGCGCGGCCCCGCCGATGAGCCGGGGCCGTTCGCGTCGACGGCTACTCGAAGTAGTGGAACCACGATGGCGCCACCCTCTACTGCAGCCATTGGTCATACGTCGCCGGCCGGCAATTGAAGGCCGAACCACTCGCGCCAGTGTCGTGCGTTGGCACTATTCGTTTCTAAAAGGGAACGCGGCCCAGAAACGAATGGCAGTATCTGCCAGTCCTCGGCCCCAACGGAGCCCAGCATAGTGAGCCGATCGACATAATCTTCAAAATCTCGTCCCAGCCAAAACCCATGGACAGAATCGTCGCCTTCATGACTGAGGTACACGACGGGATTATGCTCGGCGTTGCTCAAGTCGATGCCGAGCATATCACCGTTGCCAACTTCAAGCACTGGGAACTTGTTCTGCCAAGGTCCGTCGTACTTGTCGGTCGGGTCGGTGAAAACCTCTAAACATTGTCGATAGGTGTATTGTAACGCAGGCAGCAACGCCAAATTCCATCGACACTCTCCCGACCAAATCTTTCGAAACACTTCCGGCATCACTCGGCCCTTTGGCAGCGCCCATTCGATACATGTGGCACTTGAATAGTCCAAGAGTACCTTTCGGAAGCTCGATGGGATCCGGGTTCCCAATTTTGCCTCCACGGCTTCGATCTCGTGCTGTGTCGCTGGTGGGGCAATTTCAAACCGTGGAGGTTTGCCGGCACCCGCCGCCCAACGACCGGTGGCGTTGCGGTATTCGCACGCTCGCCGGAGCGCTGTCCAACGCCTTGGCCAAGCTGAAATCGGCATTATGGAGAATCCTCGCCACGCATAATCTGTATCAATATACCGCCCCTCCGGGCGCGAACAACGGTGCGGAATTAGTCGTCTTTGAGCATGCCTCGCGGCGATGCGCGCTAGCAGATCTCGATTGACGTGTAGGATGGAAAATGGCACCTTGGGAACCTGCCCCGCGTAGCCATTCCCTCGGCGAGACGTTATTCTGGTAACGTCATTCGCCCGCACCTATTCGCGTTGGAGAAACTCGAACCATGAGCACCGTCCGCCCGGCCATGGGCACGAAGGAATTGCGTCAGCATATCGAACGGCTGCCGCGCGTCGAATTGGCTCATTTGCCGACGCCTTTGGAGGAATTGCCTCGGTTTTCGGCGGCCCTGGGCGGGCCGCGGGTGCTGATCAAACGCGACGATTGCACTGGGCTGGCCTTCGGCGGCAACAAAGCGCGGCACAACGAATTCCTCATGGGCCAGGCCGTGGCGCAAGGGGCCGAAATCGTCGTTTGGGGCGCTGGAGTCCAGTCGAACAATTGCCGCCAGACGGCCGCCGCCTGCGCCAAGCTGGGGTTGGAATGCCGCTTGATCCTGGGCCGCGGAACACATTCGGCCGAGGTGCAAGGCAACCTGCTGCTCGACCATTTGCTGGGGGCCCAGGTCGAAATCGTCGATTTCCCCATCGGCCCAAAGCTATACGAGTACCTCTCGGCAAAGGCCGCGAAGCTGCGCGGCGAGGGGCGACGCGTCTACAGTTGGGAAAATGAAACGGTCAAGCCGCTAGCCGCCGTGAGCTACGCGCTCTGCCTCGCCGAGATCGCCGAGCAGCTCGCCGAACGTAGGGATGCGCCCAGCGCTGTCTACGTTGCTTCAGCCGGCTCAACCGGATCGGGTTTGTTGCTGGGCAAAGCGGTTCTGGGCTTCGAGCCGGCGCTCAAGATCATCGCGCCAATCAACTGGGGATGGGACCACGCCCAGGACCTGGCCGCCACCGCCAATCGCGCCGCGGCGCTCATCGGGCTGCCCGCCTGTGTCGAAACCGCCGATGTCGAAACCAGCTACGATTACATTGGCGACGGTTATGGTGAGGCTTCGGTAGGCGGGCGTGAGGCGCTCGATCTGTTGGCCCGCACCGAAGGAATTCTGCTCGACCCGGTTTACACCGCCAAAGCCATGGCGGCCCTGATCGACGATGTGCGGCAGGGGCGATTGCCGAGCGATCAGCCGGTGGTATTTGTCCACACCGGCGGCACGCCGGTGCTGTTCGCGTGCCGCGATGACGTGCTCCAACATTCACCGGCGGATTGAAAACACTTCGTTCTCAATCGAGGCCCCTCACGATCGCCTCAACGATCCCCACCATCGTAAACTCAGTCGCCTCGACCGCCGGTTCGAAGCCAAGCTCGCGCAATGTGCCGCTGGTAACGGGGCTGATGCTGGCCAGCCTGGCCCTTCGGAGCTGGTCGCCGAACATCGCCGCCAGCGAGCGGGCAATTGCCGAACTGGTGACCGTCACCCAGTCGATTCTGCCGGCCGCCAGCGCCGTGGCGATCTCCGGGTCGGGCGCAGTGACATCGCGGCTGCGATACACCACGACTTGCTCGACCTCACCGCCGGCCGCGCACAATTGCTCGGCCAGCACCTCGCGCCCGCGGCTCGCACGGGCCAAGAGAAACCGCCGGCCCGCCGCTCCGCCGGCTAGGGCTTCGGCGAGCGCCTCGGCACGGAACTCGTCGGGCACGACGTCGGGCCGCAGCTTGTAGCCGGCCAAGGCTTCGGCCGTGCCAGGCCCGATCGCCGCCAGTTTCAGCGAGCCCAGCCGACGCAGGTCGCCGTACCGTTGGTAGAGCCGATCGAGCAGGTAGCAAACACCGTTGGCGCTGGAAAAAACAAGCCAGTCGAATTCAGCCAACCGCGCCAGGGCCCGATCAAGCGGTCCCCAATCGTCGGGTGCCATGATCTCGATCGCCGGCTGCACCAGCACGTCGGCGCCCAATTCTCGCAGCCGCTCATGGAGCGCTTCTGCGTGCATCAGCGGGCGGGTAACCATCACGCGAACATCGAACAGCGGCCGGTGAGTGAACCAGTTTGCGCCGGTTTGAAGGGCCGCTACCTCGCCGACGACCACAAGCACTGGTGGGCGGAGCTGCCGCTGCGCGATTTCGACGGCCACGCGCTCGAGTGTCGTGCGGACGGTCACCTGGTCGGGCCAGGAACAGCGGCGCACGATCGAGGCGGGAGTGCCGGCCGGCTTCCCGCCGTCCATCAGGGCTCTCGTCCAATGGAGAGCCGACGTGACCCCCATGTAGAACACCAGCGTACCGGGAAAACTTGCCAGCCCGCGGTAGTCGAGCGCGGGCGAGTGTTTTTCAGCATGCTCTTGCCCAGTGACGAGAGCCACCGCCGAAGCCGCGTCGCGTTGTGTGAGTGGGATGCCGGCGTAGCTGCCGCAGGCCAACGCGGCAGTGATGCCGGGCACGATTTCGACGGCGATTTCCGCGGCGGCGAGGGCCTCGATCTCCTCGGCGAGGTGGGCGAAAATGGCCGGATCGCCCGCTTTGAGCCGTACCACGGTCTTGCCGGCACGGGCTTCACGTACGAGCCGCTCGTTGATTTCGCTCTGGGGCAAAACAGGAGTGTGTCCATGGCGGCCGAGGCAGACCGATTCGGCACCGGTGCGGACGTGTTCGAGAATCCTCGGATTCACCAGGTAATCGTAAAGCACGACATCGGCGCGGCGCAAGCACTCGACTCCGCGGAGCGTGATCAGGCCTGGGTCGCCCGGTCCCGCGCCCACGAGGTACACCTTGCCGGTGGTCGTTCGAGCGTTCGGCATGTCAATGCAGGGTGCGTTGTAATGGTGCGCGGCGTTGTTAGAATAAAGCAATGGCAGACGATACTGGACCCCCACCGCGCGAACCGATCCCACCCGCCAAGCGGCGGATGCTGCAACAATGTTTCGAGCACGGCAGCAAGAGCTCGGCCCAGGGCAATTTCGATTACGCGGACCAGATGTTCACGCAGTGCGTCGTGGGCGATCCGAGTAACCCGATTTACGTCGGGAGTTTCATCGGCAACCTGCACAAGAAGTATAACAACAACAAGACCGGCGCGAAACTGGCCTCCGTCCGCGGCGCGGCGATCAAGACTTCGGTCAAGAACTCGGCGCGAAAGAAAGACTGGAAGTCGGTCATCACCAGCGGCCTGGAGATGCTCAAGCTCAATCCGTGGGATGCGTCGATGTTGGCCGACATCGCCCAGGCCTGCGAGCAACTGGGCTACGACGAGTGCCAGATTATCTACCTTTCGTCCGCGGTCGACGGCGACATGCGCGATCCCGAGACCAATCGCGTTTTGGCCCGGGCCTTGGGCCGGCAGGGCGCATACGACAAGGCCATCGGCTGTTGGACCCGCGTGTTGCAAGCAAAGCCCAACGACGAAGAGGCCCAGAAGGCGATTCCCGCCATGACCACCGAAAGGACGATCGAGAAGGGGCGCTACGATACGGCCGTTTCGAGCACCGAAGTCATGGCCGACAAGCAGGCCCAGGCCGAGCGGCAGGGTACGGCCGGCCCGCGAGCGGCGCCTGAACAGCAGCTCGAACGGCGACTCGCCAAAGATCCTGCGAATATGTCGCTGTACCTCGAACTGGCCGACCTGTACCTCAAAGAGGAGAGGTTCGCCGAGGCCGAGAAGGTGTTGGAGCGTGCGCTAGCGGCCTCGGGCGGCAGCACCGATATGCGCGAGCGCCTGGAAGACATCCAACTCAAGGGAGCACGCAAGCAAGTGGCCATCGCCGAGAAGCGGGCCTTGGCTGAAAAGACCGACGAGGCCGTCAAGCTGGTACAAGACATGAAGGCCGAACTGAACGCCAAAGAGCTCGAAGTCTATCGCGCCCGATGCGACCGTTACCCCAACAACTTGGGCTACCGCACTGAGTTGGGCCTGCGGCTGTACAAGGCGAAGAACTTTCCGGAGGCGATCAAAGCGTTTCAAGAGGCCCGGGGCGATTTGAAACGGAAAGGAATGGTGCTCTTTTATCTCGGCGTTTGCTTCGAGTCGGTCAAGCAACACCGACTGGCAGTGAATAATTACGAATTGGCGATCGAAGAGACCGGCACTCGCGATCCAGAAATGCAGAAGCAAGCGTTGTACCGGGCCGGGGTGGTCGCCATGGACCGTCTCAAGGACATGGAAAAGGCGGAACATCACCTCGCGGTACTCGCCGGACTCGATTTCAGCTACAAAGATGTTTCAGAACGGCTGGACAAAATCCAGAAGATACGCGAAGATGGGGACGATTCGGCCTGACCGATTGCTAATTCCAACCAACCCGCCGCATTGAGAACATGCCCAATACCGCCAGTGCCAAGAAGCGTCATCGCCAAAGCCTCGTTCGCCGTGCCCGCAACCGCTCGACCCGTGCGACTTTGAAGACGCTGGTGCGCCAGGTTCGCGATGCCGCAGTGGCGGGAAACGTGCAAGAAGGCGAAGCCCGCTTTCGCCTGGCCTCCAAGAAGCTCGATCAGGCCGCCTCCGGCAAGGTGATCCACACCAACGCGGCCGCGCGAGTCAAGTCGCGGCTTTCCGCCGCGCTCAAGGCCGCGAAGCAAAAGTCGGCCGTTTAGCCTTTGGCCAAGATCCAACGTCGCAGAGTTGGGTTAGCGAAATCCCGGTATTGCGCAATTTTTCGCTTTCCCGGAATTCGTGAGAATTTCGAGGGTTATTGGGGATACATCGGAACTCGTACGAATCCCGTTGCGAGGGATCGAATCCACGAATCGGGACCCTCGACTTTTGGGCCGCGCATGTCGGCGACCTCGATCGCTTCGCCCACGCCTGGTAGCACGGCTCCGTCATACACGGGTGCTTCATCATATATGGGTGCTTCGTCATACATGGGTGCCTCGTCATACATGGGTGCTTCGCCTGTCTCGATTTCATCCGTCATGCGGCAATATGGCAACGGAAAGGCGTAGGGCTTCAAGATGTCGACGAACCGAGGATCCTTGAGGTAGGCGGTGTACCAGTGCCGGCCGTGGACATAGGGATGGACATTCTGATGTAGCACTTTGTTGCGGTACACTCCTAGATCGCCGACCTCCCCTGTCGCCCCGAGTGCACGTCCGCGGCCCCCGATTTTGAAAATCCTGTAAAGTTTCAGCATTCGGTCCCATCGGTTGACGGTAATCAACATGCGATCGACCTGGCTGAGGGCCAGGCCGTGGCGCTCGCCCGGCGCCAGCCAGGAGTTGCTCATCGTGCTGGCCATCATCGCCACGCGCGGCAGCCGGCGACACGGATGAATTCGTTCGAGGCCCTGGCCTCCCACGCTTCCGCCTCCCAGAACGTGCAGCGCCCCGGTCAAAACGCAGGCGCCCAGGCTATCGGACGTCAGTCCGAGAGGAACCTCCGGATGCATTTGATCCATGAGCCAGGCCATGTACCAGCCATGCAACTCGGCCCAGCCCAGCTTTTTTCGCATATTGGGCGCCAGGCGAGTGTGCTTTTCTCGCTCCCCGGGCCAGATGAAAATCACCATGCGAAACGGCCGGCAGCGCGGAGCGACTCCTTCGTAGAGCAACCAACCCCCATTGGTAGAGCGCTCACTGAATTTTTCCGGGTTGGTATGTGGATCTGGTTCGTAGCCGGGAACGAAGATGCACGTCGATACCTGGGGGTCGTCGGAAGCCAGAAACGCCTCGAGGCTCGAACGCCGCCACTTCTTCAGGCGGCAGTCGAAAAAGAAGTACTCGAGCTTGCAGGGGTCGAATGGACCACAGGTCGGGGCGTTCTGCGAGCTCACGCGCCAGTATTGCCCGTTACAAACGCAGGAGTGATCCGAGTTCTTGAGCGGATTTAACTGCGCGTGGGCCGTGGTTTGAAGCAGCCCACCACAGGCCAGCACGATCGCAAGCGCGGCCCTCGGTCGATGTCCCAACCGTGGTGGGGACGCCGCGCCGCGCGGTACGTCAAGATGCATGGTTTTTTGGGCCAACCGCCGAGGGATGAGTCGCCGAATTCCGCTATCAATCGTCAGAGTCGTTACAAGAGAAACTTCGGGCGGGCTGCGTCTCCCGCATGAGCGCCAACGACGGTGGCAACGAAAAAACCGTCCGCGCAGTGTCGGGTCGCAATGAGGAATCGCAAACTGCCGAAAGTAACGATAAGAGCGAATGTAGGGGCTGGATCACGCCGACGCCGCCGGTTGGCCGTTCAGGTCGCGGCGTTTTACCATCGTGACTTCGTTTCCAGACTCGTTGAAGCTGACCTGATCCATAAAGGTACGCATCAACACCAGTCCCCGGCCCCCCTCGCGGACTACCGCCTCCGAATCGGCAACCATGGCCGGCTCCGGTACGGTAAAACCATGGCCGTCGTCGCGAACGACGAAACGAGCTTCGTCTTTAGACACATGCACGCGGACGAAAATCCTGCGATCGCAATACGGCGGTTCGCCGCGGCGCTGGTCTACCAGACCGGCGCTCATGCCGCACAGCAAGTTCGCCCGGTCTTCCTGCATTTGCTCAAAACCCAGCTCCAAGTTGCCTCGGTACAACGCATTGAGCAACGCTTCTTCCAGGGCGACCCCCACGCGCATGCGCCCTGTGGCGTCGCAAAGGTGCATTCGCTCCACGATCTGTTGCACCGCATCGACCAGCGGATCGATCAGCGTGGCGTCGTTCTCCAGAAACAGTGCGAATTCGGCCCACACCAGGCATTCGGTCAGGCGGTCGTAATTTCGGCCGGCCCTCGAGATCGCCATCACTTGTTCGACGGTGTCGAGCAGGCATTCGGCGAGCTGCGACTTGGGCACGTAGCTTGCCGCGCCTACTTCCAACGCCTCGACGGCCAACTCTTCGCTGCCGTGAGCGGTCATCAAGATCACGGGCACGCGCGGGTAATGAGCCCGGATCATCTTAATGAGCGCGAGGCCGTCCATTTCGGGCATCTGCAAATCGGTCACCACCACGTCCGGCAGGCCCTGCTTCATCCGGACGAGGGCCGCAGCACCGTTCTCGGCGGTCTCCACCGTGAGCATAGTCCCCTTTCCAAGAAGACCGCCGACCAGGCGGCGATCGACGGCCGAGTCATCGACGACAAGCACGGTTGGCATACGGGTGGTCCTCGAGCGCAGTGACCCCAGACGCGAAACCCCGAACACTCGATAGAATAGCAAACTTCAGTAGAATGCTCGGAAGAGGGGGAGTCAAGCGGCGCCTTAGGGATTGCGTGTCGGCGCCGCATTCGTCAAAACGGTACGTCATGGACACTCAAACCTTCGACATCGTGGTCATCGGCAGTGGTCCGGGCGGCGAGGGCGCCACGATGCAGGCCACGAAGCTTGGCAAGAGCGTCGCGACCGTGGAGCGATTCGCCAAAATCGGCGGCGGCTGCACCCACTGGGGCACGATCCCCAGCAAAGCGCTGCGCCATGCCATTTACCAGACCACCAGCATCGTCAACAACAAGCTCTTCCGCGACGCCGGCATTTCCGCCACCTTGTCGTTTCCCGACCTGCGGCGCTCGGCCGCTTCGGTCATCGAAAAGCAAGTGGAAATGAGGCTGGGGTTTTACGAGCGCAACGGCGTACCCATTTTCCACGGGCAAGCCCGCTTCCGTGATCCGCGCACGATCGAAGTCTGCGACCAGCACGGTGGCCGGCGCGAGCTGCGGGCCGCCGCCTTTATCCTCGCGACTGGCGCCCGCCCCTACCGACCGCCCGACATCGACTTCAGCCATGCGCGCGTCTTCGATAGCGATACGATCCTCAACCTCGACCATACGCCCCGTTCGATCACCATCTACGGCGCTGGTGTGCTCGGCTGCGAATACGCCTCGATGTTCCGTAACCTGGGGGTCAAAGTAAACCTGGTCAACACGCGGCAGAAGCTGCTGGAGTTCCTCGACGATGAGATCATCGACGCCTTGAGTTACCACCTCCGCGATCGCGGTGCGATCATCCGTCACGGCGAGTGCTACGAGCGGGTCGAGCCCCAGGACGATGGCGTCGTCGTTTATCTCAAGAGCGCAAAACAGCTCAAGACCGACGTGCTGCTCTGGGCCGCCGGCCGCACGGGAAATACCGATGACATGGACCTCGAGGCGATCGGTATCGCGCCCAATCACCGTGGCCAGATCGACGTCAACGAGCATTTTCAGACCGTAATTCCGCACATTTACGCGGTAGGCGATGTCATCGGCCCTCCGGCGCTGGCCAGCGCCGCCTATGTACAGGGTCGGTACGCCGCCCAGCATCTGATTCTCGGCTCGTGCGATCGCGCCTTGATTAGCGATATTCCCACGGGCATTTACACCAGCCCCGAGATCAGCTCGTTGGGCAAGACCGAGCGGGAGCTGACCGCCGCCGGCGTACCGTACGAAGTAGGTCATTCGATGTTCAAACATTTGGCGCGCGCCCAGATCACCGGCCAGACGGTGGGAATGCTCAAGCTGCTATTCCACCGCGAAACCCTGCGGATTCTGGGTATCCACTGTTTTGGGGCCAACGCCTCGGAGATCATTCACATCGGCCAGGCGATCATGTCGCAGCCTGGCGAGCAGAACTCGCTGCGTTACTTCCTCAATTCGACGTTCAACTACCCTACGATGGCCGAGGCCTACCGCGTCGCGGCGCTGAATGGTTACAATCGGGTGAGTTAACCCTTGGCGTAATGCCGGTCCTGTATAAACGTGTGCTGCCACCGCGAAGAATACGGAGCATATCCACCAGCTTTCCACCGTATTGACGATGACTTCTCGCCCGACCATCCCGCCTCCGCCAAACGACTTTGGCGGACTGGCGCGGCGGATTTCGAGTTGGACTACGAACGGGCTGTTCACCGCCCTGGTCGTTGTGGCCGGCCTAGGACTGGGCCGGCAGATGATCGTCTGGTGGCGCGCCGGTGCCCAGCCACCTGCTAACCCGCCGGTGGGTACGGCGTGGGGCGCGGGCTTCGACGACCCAAGCCAGCCCGTCGAATTGGCGTTGGGCGATACGCCCTACGAATTGACGCGGCAATCCGTCAGCGGCGATTCCCAAGCGGCGGCTGAGGCCCTATTGGCGCTGGGCCGGCGAGCGATCGGCCAGGCCGAAGCGTTCGACGACGAGCTCGTCGAGCGCGAACAACAGTTTCTCGGACGCCTGACCGACCATCCTCCGGCGGTCGAAAATACCGCGGCCGGTTGGCGGTTGCACCTGGCCCAAGAAGGTCTCCCTTTGATCGTGGGCACACGTCGGATTCCGGAAGGTGCCGCCGAAATCGATTCGAAAGCTTCCCCGGCGCCGTGGCGCGTCGTCCTGTGGGGATTGGCCCTCCCGGCGGGTAAGAACGGTTGGACGGTGTATCAGTTTCTGGCCTCCCGAAGTCCAAAAGCCACCGCGGTGGGATCGGTAAACGTGCCGTTGCCACCTGGTAGCCGCCGCCTGCTGTCGATCGGCGGCGCGGCGGGCGATACTGTCATCGCCTTCGAGGGCCAGGCGACGTGTGGCGAGTGGAAAAGGTTTTTTGCCGGCTGGCTTGCGCGGCTCGATCCGGCGACGATTGTCGAGTGGTCGTCTAGCGGACAGGGTTGGCACGGGCAGTACCGGGGACGCGAAGGAATCGTCGTCGTGCAACTACTGCCTGGGAAGGTGTGCAGCACGGGGTTGGTTTTGATCTCGTCGACAGGGAAGGCCGAAGAATGACAAACAATGGGTCGCGTCGATGCCCGATAACCGTTGGCGTATAATTGCCGAGGAAGCACAGAATGCCGTCGTATCGTGAAACCTTTGACGATGGACCGGGGGGCTGGTTCGGGTGGCACAATAACGCACTCGGACCAAGACCGCTTGAGATTCGCGAAAGCTGTGCCATCTCGCGCAGCCCTTGGTGGATTGACTACAACCACGCTCCACCGGGCGCCGGCTACCTTCACCTGCTTTATCTGCTGTTGACGCGCGGCGCTCCCGGTGAGCATCAGCGCGAGATCGCCGGTGCCAATCGCTACATCGAAGGCGGGTTTGGTACCAACCTTACTAACGCCCGGGTGACGCTCCGTCTCAAGGGCGAACTTCTGGCACAAAGTGCCCGTCTGCACTTCCTTTGCCAGGGGATCCATATCGGGCTCTGCACCGGATGGTTGTTAACCGGGCATTCGTTTGAAGTGAAAACCGACTGGTCCGAGCAGTCGGTGGTTTGTCTTCCGGACGAGGAACAATGGACCTGTCTGGGGAGCCGCCACGACCGTGCCGATTATTACGGACGCGCTTCTTTGAAGTCCGTTTTAGGCGACGCCAATGCCGACATCCTTTTTGTGCTGTATCCACTGGAAGTCGCGCCGATGGGCCCGATCGCCGCTGACCCGCACGTGTTGCGCCCAGAGCGGGACTATCCTGTTTGGCGCAGCCGCCTACCGGAGGGTTTCGTCATGCTTGACGAAGTTCGTATCGATTTTCCTGATTAGCGATCCCCGGTTGAGAGGAACCGCTCACCGCCGCTCTCGCGTTGCCACGCCGTCGATGGTCGAAACTACCAGTGGCCGGCGCAAAGCGCCTCGACGATTTTCTCCTTGGTTTTGTGCTCATCACAAAGGCTTCGCAGCTCCTCGCGATTGGGAGGCGCGAGAGTGGGCACCTCGACCTCCGCGAATTCATCCACCGGGATGACATGATTCGCCGCGTGCAGCTTCCAGCCTTCGACTTCCTTCCAGTCCGCATCGCCTTCGGCAGGTTTTAGACGTGGTGCGCGAACAAATCGAGCCTCCAACTTGGTGAGCCTTACACCCAGCGTGACCCACAGTCGCGTCGTCCCTTTGAATGGATCAACATAGATCGGCACGGCCACGCGGGTGTCCTCGGCCAAGTCCACTTCGTCGGCGATCCTGGCGAGCCACTCACCGGCGGCCAGGTAGCAAGCCTCGGGATCAGCCACTTCACCGTCGTTGAGAGCCGGTTTATGACCGATATCCTCACAACTGATGAGGTACAGGCCGTAGAAACGGTCGCACTGGGCGGCAAGCTCCGTCGCCAGGTCGTCCTGCTGCGCGCCGGCCTGGCGAAGGCCATGGATCGCTTTAAGGGTCTGCTCGCCGAGGGTCGCCGTCAGGAAGTTGACCAGAAACGCATAGGACCGGGCGGTACGGACGTAGTACGAAGGACAGGGTTCAACGCGGAGGCGCGGCCGCACGTCTTCCAACTCGCGTGGCGGCGCTGCAGCCGCAGACTTCGGCGCATTAAGCTGGCGAGCGTGCGTTTCGCGACGCTTTGTGATCAGAGCCGCGAAAGCATCGAGCATCCGCTTCTTGTATGGCTTGGAAAGCAGGAGCTTGTTGTGCTCTTCTCCCATCTCGGGCATGAGCATCGACTGCAGGGCAAAAACCTGGTGGTCGTACCAGCCGCTATCTTCGCGCGGCGTAAGATCGATCTTCCCAGAGCGGATGGACTGAACCAGCTCCTTCATCAGGTTTGCTCCTTCGGGAACACCTAAGGGAAACAGCTTGTTAAACAACTCCGTCTCACGCGACGTGCTCGGTGGGAAGAACGCGACGCCCCGTCGTTCGATGCCTTGGCCCTTACGCAAGTCCTCGACAGCTTGCTTGGACGACAGGTCGACTCCGATGACGTCCGCAATCGACAGGCGATTGAGCGGATTGGTAAGCTTGCCGAAGAACCCAGCGGCCGACTGGTAGGCGGCCTTGAGCGTCGAGTCGTCGGCCAGAGCGCCGGCCAGCGCGGCGATTACCGGCCGCTGCCGGGCATCCTCGGGATCCATGCTCTGCTGGAAGAACCGCATGAAGGCCCAACACCGCCTCAGCGAGTCGTTCCAGGTGTAGAAACTGATTGGTTTGGCGAGGGCAGGGTTTTCTCGGAACTCACGCATCCATTGATCGCGGGCGACCTGGTCTTTGGCGGCGGTGTCCCGGCCACCGAGCGTCAGGCCGGCGGCAAGAAACGGCGCGGCCGGGCTGCCCTCGCCGACTTTTTCGAGCAAACGTTGCACCAGCTCTTGGTGGCTCGCAAGCCTATCCGCGACTCCTTGAAAGCACGCCAGGTCTATGGCCGCATACAGGCCGTCGTCGAATTGCTTAGCCTTCCCGTCGAGCAGGTTTATGCTGGGAAGCGGATTGCGATGCTCGGCGGCATTCATCGCCACTTGGTACGATGGATGCAAGACGAGCAGATCTGCCTCGTAGTCGGGTTGCACCATCGGTACGTCTAGCGAAATGACGGCTTCGCTCTGGTTGATGCGCCACCCGTCAAGCGGCCGGCGGTCGATGAGATCGGGGTCGAACGAAGTCAACTTGTCTTCAAGCTTGTCATCGACGAGGCCATCGGCGATCGGTTTCGGCGGATTGCGGTCGGTCACTTCAACGACGACCACATTCGGGTCGACGCCGGGAATTCCAGTGCCACATCCGAAGACAATGGCGACGAGAACGGGCACGAAAAACGTCAGGCGTCGCGGAATGAGCATGGCGAGCTTCCCGAATGGGCGCAGGGAGGTTGTCAGATGAAGGTCAGTATCGACCGCGAACGTCGAAAATGCAATGCAGTGAATACGAGACGAACTACGAGAAACCGTTGCGATACGGCGTCTGGGGCCATGATCTAATGAAATTGGACTCGGTGTCCGAGGTCGCAACACGCGCGGATTCGAAATTGTTGTCGAGCGCGCGCATGGCCTGGCTGACGCGCATGGCCTGGCTGACGAGGAGCAGCAAGGTCACGAGCTGCGCGCTCTTGCCCGCCGCGGGATGCTGGTGGACATGCCGGTGGTCGATTGCCGATCAGAGCAGATTCGGTTAGAACAGTGGCCGAGCCAGGCGTTGGACGCTGATCACCCACAATCGACGTTGATGATTTCTTGTGGAGATGGTGACCGTGGCATTTTCCCCAATCAGGGCAGGACAACGACGAGCGGCGATTGTCCATGGGCGACATGAAACTGTCCGCGTCCTCGAGGTAAATAGCGCCTCGCTTTGCCCCGTGGCTCAACGGCTATGTAAGGTCGAATCAACTGGCAGTTTCGTTGTCGTCCCCGAGACCGACGTTGGCGAAGTCCTTCCTGAATCGGAAGTCGACGGTCCTCAATTGGACGGTTCATGACAAACACCGCCGCGTCGGCGGGCGAACACGACCGGTCGAATGGATATGCTCAAAACGGTAGAGATTCTGACTTCGGTGTTGGTCGTGGGCTGGACCACTCACGTCCGTGGTCAGGTTTCCGAAAAGGTCGTGGAAATTCCAACTCGGCCTCGCGTTACTCAGCGAATGTTGGTTCTATCTCCAGAGAATCCCAAAGCGGCCGCCATCCTGCTCGCCGGCGGACACGGCGGACTGCAGATTTCCGCCGATCGGTCGTTCAAGTGGGGAAAAGGCAACTTTCTCGTACGTTCGCGTCAGCTCTTTGTCGACGCGGGGTTGATGGTGGTCGTCGTCGACGCGCCATCGGATCGCCAAAAACCGCCCTACCTTTCCGGCTTTCGCGGAACCCGGGAGCACATCACCGACCTAAAGGCCGTGATCGCGTGGTTGCGGAAGCAGGCCGATGTACCGGTTTGGCTGGTTGGAACCAGCCGCGGAACGGAGTCGGCCGCGTTTGCCGCCACCTCCCTCACCGGGCATGACGGGCCAAACGGACTGGTTCTAACGTCCACCATCCTCACCGATTCCAAGGAATTCTCAGTACCCGCCTTGCAGCTCGACCGGCTGCGAATCCCGGTGCTCGTGGTCCACCACGTGCGCGATGGTTGCAGCCATTGCCCGTTTGGGGGTATTTCAAAGCTCATGGATCAACTGGGCAATTCGCCCAAAAAGGAATTGTTCCCGGTGAAGGGTGGTGTCAGTCAGGGCGATCCGTGCGAGGCGCGTTCCTATCACGGCTTCAATGGGGTTGAGGCCGAGGTTGTCAAGAAAATCGGGGAATGGATGCTCGAGACCGGGGCAAGATGAATATCGTAAAGAAGTTTCATCCGGCGGAAGCGCGCGCCCTATAGCGGCCATCGTGGCGGACTCCGCTGCACCTTGGGATCGTTAAAACCCTTCGCCTCCCGGTCCGCGGTCGGCTGGCCCGGCCCAGGCCGCATCGCGTGGCACGACTGCCACTTGGCGATAACAGGCACCAGTGCCTGCTTCCTGCCGCCCTGGCCGGGCCAGGCGGCGCCTCGACCCAAAGAGCGATCGTCGTTACAGGGATGTTACGCCCGCGACAACCTTCGGAGCATAGACTGCCTAGCGCGTTGCTTCGTGTTGAGCAGCGAAAGTTAATGCTATTTCAATACGAGGAAAGAATCATGCGAATTCAAGGTCCACTTCTCGCTTGCACCGCTCTTGTGCTCGCCTTCATAACGTACCAGCCTGGCGCCGTGTGCCGGGCCAGAACCATCACAGCCGCCTGCGAACAGTTCCAGCTATCGACAGGCACCTGGAAGATCAACGCCAATGGCTCGGAGGGAGAACTGATCATCAACTGCATCACGGACGGAAAGGTGGAAGGCAAGATGTTCGGAAATGAAATGCTCGGTTCGTACGATGAGAAGACCAAGTGCTTGAGTGTCCGTCGCTTGAATCACGGCGGTTTTGCCTTCCAGTCGTACAAAGGCTATCTGTTTCTGAACCCTGAGGTGAAGCAGGTCAGATATAATCTGGCCGGGACATTTCAGGTGCAGCACAGCGGGGAAGGCGGTTTGCCAGGCGAGTACGGTTGGTACGCCCAGATCTCCAAGCTGAAATAGGATTGCCCGTCAAAGCATCTTGATTCTGGCGGGCTGGGGTCGAATGTCACGCGAAGGGCGATCGAACTAGCGACCGGCTCTGCGAAACGCCAGCGCCGATGACTCCGCGTGGTCGAACGCCCGCCAGCGGCCCTCGCCCGAGGCGTTGGCAGGCGGCTTGACGGGGGAGCCCGCGGTCGTGGCACACGTCGAATTTCAAAAGGAGCC
>Ga0265313_10002146_pt1 | contig 17549 bp, 17 predicted proteins | sample 4123metaG_FD_203122 | JGI IMG/M metagenome (GOLD analysis project Ga0265313, IMG submission 203122) | Rhizosphere microbial communities from Carex aquatilis grown in University of Washington, Seatle, WA, United States - 4-1-23 metaG | ecosystem: Host-associated > Plants > Roots > Rhizosphere >...
AGCCGCCCGGCGCCGATATCGTCGCCGATGAAGAAGCTGGGCAGCAGCGTGATCCCCAATCCGGCCAGCGCCATCACCCGCAGCACATCACCGTTATCGGCATGGAAGCGGCCATGCACCTCCTGCGGCATGGGCCGGCCCTCCGCCGAGACGAAGCGCCACTCCAAGGCCACGGCACCGCCATGGGTCAGGCAGTCATGGCCGGCCAGATCCTGGGGGACCGCCGGCACGCCCTTGCGCTCCAGATAGGATGGCGCCGCCGCGACGATGTGGCGGATGGGCGCCAGCCGCCGCGCGATCAGCGACGAATCCGCCAGCCGGCCGATGCGCACCGCCACGTCCCAGCCTTCCTCCACCAGATCCACATGGCGGTCGGTCATGCCCATGTCCAGCTCGATCTCGGGATAGCGCCGCAGGAAGTCGGGCAACGCCGTGGCCAGATGGCTGATGCCGAAGGACAGCGGCGCGTTGACCCGCAGCCGCCCGCGCGGCACCGCCTGCAGCCGGCTGACCAGTTGGTTGGCCTCCTCCAGATCGGCGAGAATGCGCTGGCAGCGCTCGAGATAGGCCCGCCCCGCCTCGGTGGGCGACAGCGACCGGGTGGTCCGGTGCAGCAGCCGCACCCCCAATTCAGCCTCCAGCGCCGAAACCTGACGGCTGATCATGGACTTGGACAGACCCAGCCGGCGGGCGGCTTCGGAAAAGCTGCCGGTCTCCGCCACCTTGACAAAGGCCTGGATCACGTCGAAACGCGGCGCCATTGATGCGTTCCTTACAACAATGAGTTACCGCGATCATGCATTGTTGATCCGCCGCCGGAAAGCTTAATGTCGAGGGTGAAAGGAGCCTGCCATGGCTTATTCCACCCTGTTTCTGTCCCACGGCTCGCCCATGATGGTGCTGGAGTACACGCCCGCCCGGCGCTTCATCCTGGGACTGCGCGCGGCACTGGGTAAGCCCCGCGCCGTGCTGGCGGTCTCGGCCCATTGGGCCACCCGGAACCCGGCGGTGGGCTTCGCCGCCCTGCCGGACAAGATCGACGACATGACCGGCTTTCCCGACGAATTGTACCGCATGACCTATGCCCCTCCCGGCGCCCCCGATCTGGCCGCCGCCGCCGCCGACCTGCTGGGTGAGGGCACCCGGCGCGATCCCGGCCGGGGTATCGACCACGGCATCTGGTCGGTGATGAGCCTGATCTGGCCCGAGGCCGACGTGCCGGTAGTTCCCATCAGCGTCCAGCCCGAGGCAGGTGCGGCCCATCATTACCAGTTGGGCCGCCGGCTGCGGCCGCTGGCCGAAGACGGCGTGCTGGTGCTGGGCACCGGCGCCGCCACCCACAATCTGCGGGCCTATTTCAGCCGTCCGCCGGGCGCGCCGGATGATCCGGGCACCCTGGCCTTCACCGGCTGGCTGGCCGAGCAGACCGAGCGGGGGGAGGTGGCTGCGCTGCTGGATTACCGTGCCCAGGCACCGCAGGCCGTCGCCGCCCATCCCACCGACGAGCATCTGCTGCCATTCTTCGCTGCTCTGGGCGCCGCGTCCGGTCCTGGCCGGCGCCTGCATCACAGCCTGGACGCCGGAGTGCTGGCCATGGATTGCTACGGCTGGGCCTGACGGAGTAGAGTCCCCCTCCGGTCAATGGCTTTCGGGGTGGCCCATGTCCTATCTGCAGTGGACGGAGAATCTGAGCGTCGGCGTCGCCCGCATGGACGACCACCACAAGAAACTGGTCGATCTGATCAATCAGGTCTTCGAGGCCATGAGCGGCGACGCCACCGCCACTGTCGATACGGTGCTGAGTGACCTGCTGGATTACACCCGCTATCACTTCGGCGAGGAGGAGAAGCTGCTGGCGGCCTGCGGCTATCCCGACCTGGAGGAACACCAGGGGGTCCATCGCGCCATGGTCAAGGAGGTCCTGGACATGCGCCAGCGCTATCTGGAAAACCCGGCCAGCGTGCCCGCCAGCGAAACCCTGGATTTCCTGTCCAAATGGCTGATGCGCCACATCATCGGCAAGGATCTGCGCTATCGCCCCTTTGCCGAGGCCCATGCGGCGACGAACCAGGGTTAGCGGAGGACCTTAGGCCGCCAGGGCAACGGTGTCGGAATGCGGCGGTGCGGCGCTCAGGACCGCCCGGCGCATCTTTTCCGCCGCGCCCCCGGCGGCACGGCCACTGGTGAAGCACAGGCGCTCGGTCCCGTCGGCCAGGGAAATCTCCAGCCAATGGCGGCGCTTGCCCGAACGGACAGCGACCGAGATCACCGCATGGAAATCGACCATACGGCCATTGAGGAGCAGTCGCCGGCTTTCCAGATCGAGAATGGCGAGCCCGCCGCCACCGGTCGGACGGATCACCAGATCGGGACGGATATCGCCCGCCGCCACCGCCCGCACGGCGGCGCGGAAGCGCGTACCGTCACTCCAGGCCGCCATCACGCGGTCGAGGTCGAAGATGATTGCCAGAATCGCCACGCCCAGGCCTAGAAACAGGGCAAACCCGCCGGCTCGGCGATCCAGCTCGGCCACCGCCAGACCCAGCGTCGCCGCCAGCACAACCTGACTGAAGGCCCAAACGGCGACCCGGCCGAAGGGATGCCCCCCCAGAACCGCCCCGATTGCTCTTTGATTGCCACTCATCGGACTATCTCGCGACATAACCGGCCCGGCTTTCCGCCGGTTGACCGGAGGCCTCTCCCCGGAGCGCCTTCCCGCGACGCATATCCTAGACTAAGGTCTGGTCCAGGGAAGCGGAATCAGGGGTGGCCCTTAGAGCGCTTCAGTTTGAAGCCAAAGCACTCCAAGGGGCGTGTGCGCGGGAAAAAGGCTCCGCTTTTTCAGGGCTCAGACGCCGCCTTCCAGGCGAATCGACATGCGGATCAGGTCCGACAGGGTGCGGGCCTCCATCTTGTGCATGACCTTGGCCTTATGGATTTCGACGGTCCGCTCGCTGATTCCGAGCCGGGACCCCACCACCTTGTTGAGCAGCCCGGTCACCACCAGATCCATGACCTCGCGCTCGCGCTCGGTCAGCAGAATCCGGCGCGCCCGCAGCTCCGACAATTCCACCATGCGGCCGACCCGGCTCTGATCCTGGGCCAGGGCATCGCGCACCGCCAGCAGCAGGGCTTCCTCGTCACAGGGCTTCTCGATGAAGTCCAGCGCGCCGACCTTCAGGGCTTGCACCGCCATGGCCACGTCGCCATGGCCGGTGATGACCACCACCGGCAGGTCGATGCCGCGCCGCTTCATTTCGCGCTGAAGCTCAAGCCCGCTCATGCCCGGCATCTTGACGTCGAGCACGGCGCAGGCGGGATGGTGCGGCCTCCAGGCGGAGAGAAAATCCTCGGCGCTGGGGTGGCCCTGCCCCTCCAGGCCGGCCGACCGCAGCAGCAGGAGCAGGGCATCCAGCACCGACGGATCGTCGTCGACCACATGAACCAGCGCCGTCGAAATCATGTCTCCGTCCCCTTGGCGACCGGAAGGGTGATCACGAAACTGGTTCCGTCCGGCCCGGTCGATTGCAGGTCGAGCATACCACCTCCCGCCTCGATGATAGAGCGCGAGATCGCCAGCCCCAGCCCCATCCCCCCCCGCTTGGACGTGACGAAAGGGTCGAACATCCGGCCGGCCAGATCGGCGGCGATACCCGGTCCGTTATCGGCGACGGTCAGGCGCCACGACTCGCCGTCGCCGGTGATCGCCACGTCCAGCCGGCGGTCGCCCTCCCGGGTCGCCAGAGCCTCGATGGCGTTGCGCATCAGGTTGAGCAGGACCTGTTCCAGTTGGATGCGGTCCCCCACCACCGGACACGGCCCCGCGCCGGGAGCCAGCCGGCACGCCACCCGGGCGGCCTGGAGATCGACGGTCAGGAACTCGGCCACCTGCCCCGCCAGTTCCCGCAGGTCGACGCTTTGCGTCTCGGCATCGCCACGGCTGAGAAAATAGCGCAGGTTGCGAATGATGTCGCCGGCCCGCATGGCCTGAGCCACCGCCTTGTCCATGGCGCCACGGGCCTCGCCTTCACCGCCGGACTGCACCATCAGCCGCTGGGCGGCCCGGGTATAATAGATGATCGAGGCCAGCGGCTGGTTGACCTCGTGGGCAATGGTGGCGGCAAGCTGGCCGGCGGCGTTGATCCGCTCCAGCTGCGCCATCTCGGACTGGTGCCGGTGCTGGCGGCGTTCCAGGTCCTTGCGCGCGGTGATATCGGAGATGACGGCAATGCCGCCGCCACCCTCCATGGCCGCCAGGGCGACTTCCAGCCATCGCCGCTCGGTATCGGTATCGTCGGGCGTGATCTCCGCCTGATGAGGGTCGAGCCGGGCCAGCCCCGGCAACACCTTCAGCGCCTCCTCCCCCAGCAGGTCGGGCACCTCGCGCCGGGCCAGCCTTGCCATGGCCTCGTTGGCCTCCCGCACCCGCCCCTGGCCATCGATCTCGGCCAGCCCCACCGGCACCATGGCCACCAGCGAGCGTATTTTGCGTTCCCGCTCCAGCACGGTGGCCCCGGCGGCGCGGCGTTCGCTGACGCTGGCCCCCAGCAGCAGGCAGGTGGCGGACATGGCCATCATGGCGAATTGCAGTTCGGTGACCCGCAGCGCATCCTCGGCGGCCAGGATCGCCGCCAGCCCCAGCCCGATCTGCAAGGCCAACGACCCGAAAGCGGCACCTTCCAGGCCATGGCGGACACTGATCCAGATCAGCGGGATGAACAGGGGATACAGCAGTTGAAACTCGCTGGTCAGGTTGACCCGGAACACGGTCCAGGCCGCCAGCGCGATAGCGGCCATCTGCGCCATCAGTTCCCAGTTGAGCCGGACCATGCGCAGATTGGACAACGGCCAGCGACCGCCGAACACCGCCAACAGGAACGGTGCCGTCACGATGATGCCGACGGCATCGCCCACCCAGAAGCGGAACAGGGTGGTGGAAAAATTCTCCACCGCCACCCCGCCCAGCTCTGTCAGGCATAGGGTCGCGGCGCTGGTCGCCACCGCCGAGAAAACCAGCCCGCACAACACCAGCCAGATCACGTCGCGTTGGGTCTCCAGCCGCGCCGAGACTCCCAGGCGGCGGAGCGCCATGCCGGCCCCGGTATAGGCCAGGGACAGGGCCAGATCCGCCACCACCACCGCGGCCACCGGAGACGGCAGGGCTCGCAGCACCAGATCGGAGAGAAACACGGCGGCAAAGACCAGCGGCCAGACCCGGCCACCGTAGAAATAGACCAGGACCAGCGACAGCGCCGGCGGCGGATTCCACGGCGTGATGTTGTAGGGACCCAACGCGTTGAAGAAGGTGACGCGGTCGCTGGCGATATATCCCGCCACATAGAGCAGGGCGATCAGGTACGGCAGAATGCCCTTCGCCGGCTTCGACTCCGCCGTCACTCGGATCCGCCCGGCTCGAACAGCTTGCGCACGATGAACAGCGGCCGCCCCTTGACCTCGTCGAACACCCGGCCGAGATAGTCGCCGATGATGCCCAACGTCAGCAGTTGCATGCCGCCCAGGAACAGCACCGAAACCAGGATGGATTCGTAGCCGGGTACGTCGATGCCCCAGATCAGGGTGCGGATGATACGGACCACGATATAGAGGAAGGCCAGGGTCGAGATCACCGCCCCGATCGCGCCCCAGACCTTGAGCGGGAAATTGGAGAACGAGGTCAGCCCGTCGAAGGCGAAGCGCAACAGCTTGATGGAATTGAACTTGGAGGTTCCCGCCGCCCGCTCGCCCTGGTGATAGACGATCTCGGTATGACGGTAGCCCACCCAGGCGAAGATGCCTTTCATGAAGCGCGACCGCTCGGGCATATGGTTGATGGTCTCCACCACCTTGCGGTCCATCAACCGGAAATCACCCACTTCGCGCGGCAGCCGCACATCGGACAGATGGTCGAAGGCCCAATAGAAGCCCTTGGCGAACACCCGTTCCGACAGGCTTTGACCGGCGCGGGCATCCCGGCGGGCAAACACCACCTCCCAGCCCTCCCGCCATTTGGCCAGCATCTCGGCAATGGCCTCGGGCGGGTGCTGGAGGTCGGCGTCCATGGGCACTACCGCCTCGCCCCGGCAATGGGCAAGACCGGCGGACAGCGCCTTTTCCTTGCCGAAATTGCGCGACAGATCGATGACCCGCAGCCGGGACTCGGTCTTCTGAAGCGCCAGGAGCCGGTCGAGGGTGTCATCGGCGGAGCCGTCATTGACGCAGACCACCTCGAAACTGACCTCCAGGCGCTCCAGCGCCGGGATCAGCCGGCCGAACAGGATCGGCACGTTCTCGCCCTCGTTGTAGCAAGGGATGATCACCGACAGGATGGGCCGGGATGGGGCGTCGCCTTGCGCGTTCATGTTCGTCTTCCGCTGAAGGACTCAAGGGGGGAATCATGGCACCACCCTGGCGTTCGGGCAACGTGCCTCTGCGCGGAGGTGCTCTCGGACCGGAATCGGCGAGGACGGGTCAATCCCGCCACTCCTGGTTCGTCATCAGCCGCCAGGCATTCTTGAACGCGATCTTCGCGGCAGCCTCCGGGGGCAATTCGGCCAGAACCAGCGAGCGCATTCGTTGAATCACCTCGTCATACTGGCCCCACCGCGCGGTGTTGGTGTCGGAGCCGATGACGAAGCGATCCGGGAACTCGATCAGCAAGGCCTTCCAGGCCGGGTCCAGGCGATAGGGGGTATTGCCGGGATCGAACAGCACGTTGTCCACATAGGGCAACAAGGGCGCCTTGGCTCCGGGAGGAGACTGGTTGAGATCGAAATAGAGATTGGGATGACGGATCAGCCAATCCCGAACCCCCTCGGGCGTCGACAATATGCGCCAGTAGGCGGGAATGCGCCGACGCCCCACATGGCACCACACCACCTTGGCACCGGGATATTTGGCAAGCGCCCGGTCCATCTCAGGCAGAAGATCATCTTCCGCCTCGTGGTGGACCAGGACCGGGATTCCGGCCGCCTGAACCGCGGCCAGAACGACATCGAAGTCGGGGGAGTCCAGCGGCATATGAACATCGCGGTTGTTGGAACCGGATGGATAGTGGCGGGCTTCGAATTCTCCCGCCGCCCAATAGGCGCCGGACCGGATATCCCCATCCAATTCAGCCAGCAGGGCAGGATCGCCCTGATGCCAGCGCGGACCATCGCCGTGAAGGGTGGTGGGGACGATCCGGTCGGGAAAGTCCCGTTGGGCGTCCAGCGAGAGCGAACTTCCGTTACGCTCATTCTGGCCCAGCCAGGTGAGCGCCACACCGTTGCCATCCATCTTGGCAATCAGCTCGGGCAAGGGAAGCTTTCCGCCCCAGTGATGTTCGACGTCAATGATGGGCAGTTTCCCACCCGCGATCATTTCGCGCAAACGCCCTTCATAGACCTGGAGTTGAGCCGGATCGCGGGCGGGTTCGGCGGCCGATGCAACGGCACTCGCCAACATCGCCAGCGCCAGCCCGGCCAGAAACAGTACGCGCATCGCCCGTCCCCTTTTGCCACCCCGTCACCCGCGAAATTACCACGCCGCGGTGGGGTGGCACGAGGGCGCTGCCCGTCCCAAGCGCCCCGGGCCGGCCAGGGGCGATATGCACAGGCCGCACTTGCCCCAATCAGCGGTCCATGGCACGGTCGCGGCCATTCGAGCCGTCCGAGAGTTGTCATCATGCCGAAATCGCCCGTTTTCACCCCCCTTGTCCTGGCCCTTTTCCTCCTGCTCGCCGGCATGGCCCCCGGCCGGGCCGAGGCCCATGCCGTTCTGGTGGAATCCTCGCCGCCGGCCAAGGCCGAGATTCTGGGCGATAAGGTCGAGTTCAACCTGCGCTATAACAGCCGCGTTGACGCCAAGCGCTCACGCATGGTCCTCAAGGGACCCGACGGCAACAAGACCCTGACCACCACCGCCGGTGCCAGCGAGGCCGAGATCAAGGCCCGCGCCGAAGGCCTCACCTCCGGCCATTACACCCTCAGTTGGGATGTGTTGTCGGTGGACGGCCATGTCAGCCGCGGTGTCGTCCCCTTTATCGTTATTCCGCGCTGAGGGGGCAAGGATCGTGCTGACCACCCTCCCCCCCGATATCGTCGCTTTCCTCGCCGTCATCCTGCGCGGCCTGCAGTTATCCGCCCAATCCCTGGTCCTGGGCGGTGTTCTGTTCGTCCTCGGCTTTGTCCGGCCGCTGGCGCCCCGTCTGGCCGGCACCGCCGCCGGGATGGAAGACACCGGTCTGCGCTGGACGCAAATGGGGGGCGTCGGCCTCGCCGTGGTGGTGGTGGTGGCCATCTTCGCCAATCTGGCCCAGTTGGTTGCCGGCCTCGACATCCCCCCGGCCGAGGCGGTGGGGGCCGACTTCGTGCACTGGAATCTGCTGATGGCCGCCGCCGCCCTGGTGGTGGCCGCCTCGGCACGAGCCGCCCGTCACGGCACGGCGGCCATGGCCACCCTGGTGGCGGGAGCGGTGGTGGTGCTGATCACCTCGGTGCTGTCCAGCCATGCCTTCGCCCGGATCGATGACCGCCCCTATTTCATCCTGGCCGGACTCCTGCATCAGGCCGGGGCCGGCCTGTGGATCGGCGGCATTCCCTTCCTGCTGCTGGCCCTGAACCGCGTAACCGCGCCGGCCGAGCGGCTGATGGTGGCGGTGCGCTTCTCTCATCTGTTCACCCTTGCCGTCGCCCTGCTGGTGGCCGGTATCGTCATGCTGGGATGGGGATATATCCGTACCCCCGGCGCCCTGATCGGTACCGCCTACGGCATCATGAGTCTGGCCAAGGCCACGCTATTTGCGCTGCTGCTGCTGCTGGCGGCCATGAACCGCCGGTCCTCGCGCTCGGAGGCCGAGGACAAGGGGCAGTTCCGCCTGCGCCGCTTCGCCGAGATCGAGATCGGCATCGGCATCACCGTGCTGATGATCGCCGCCTCCATGGCCTCGCAGCCGCCGGCGGCGGATCAGACCGACTTCCAGGCCAGCATCCACGAGATCGTCGAGCGCATGGCCCCCCGCGAGCCACGTCTGGTAAGCCCGTCGCCGGATTCCCTGTCCATCTTCGTCGAAAAAACCGCCGACACCGAATTGGCGGACAAGATGTGGTCGGAGTTCAACCACAACTGGGCCGGTATCTTTGTGCTGGCCATGGGGGGGCTGGCCTTCGCCAACCGCGCCGGGGTCAAGGCCGCCGGATATTGGCCGCTGCTGTTCGTGGTGCTGGGCGTCGCCATCATCATCCGCTCGGATCCGGAAAGCTGGCCCATCGGTCCCCTGGGCTTCTTCGAGACCCTGGCCGATCCGGAAGTGTTCCAGCATCGCGTCGTCGGGCTGTTGCTGTTCCCCTTCGGCCTGTTCGAATGGGCGGTGCGCACCGGTCGTCTGAAGAGCGAACGCTCGGCCCTGATATTCCCGGTGCTCTGCGCCGTGGGCGCGGCCTTGCTGTTGGTGCATAATCACACCCTGACCGACGTCAAGGCACGCTTCCTCATCGAGTTCAGCCACATTCCCATGGGTATTTTCGGGGTGCTGGCCGGCTGGATGCGCTGGCTGGAAATCCGGGGCGAAGGCCGCACCCGGCGGATCGCCGGCCTGGCCTGGCCGCTCTGCCTCTCCATGGTGGGCGTGCTGTTGCTGTTCTATCGGGAGATCTGATCGGAAAAGGGAGCCAGGGCCATGCGCAACCGCACCAAAATCCTGCTGCTGGCGATGCTGACCCTGGTTCTCACCCTGCTGGCGGTCAGCACCGCCGGTTTCTGGTATTACGAGCCGGTCGTCCTCACCATTGCCACCGGGCCGGAAGCCAGTGCCGAGGCCCGCTTCGCCCGTCGGCTGGCCGACGTCCTCGCCCAGAGCCATTCCTCGGTGCGGCTGGTGGTGGAGCCACAGGAAGGCAACGCCCAGGCCCTGGCCCGCTTCAGCCGCCACGAGGCCGATCTGGCCATGATCCGCACCGACGAACGCAAGATTCCCGGCGACGCCCGCGCCCTGGCCGTCCTGGAACACGAAGCCATGCTGGTGGTGGGCACCCGTCAGACCAAACTGGCCACCCTGGCCGACCTGGAGCACCGCAAGGTGGTGGTGGTGGGGCGTGACGGCCGCAACGAGGGCTTCCTGCGCCGGCTGCTGGAACAGTACAAGCTGGACCACCGCAAGGTTTCCATCCGGACCGTCGCCCCCGAGACGCCGATCCCGGCGCTGGTGGGAACGCCCGGCACCGATCTGGTGGTGATGTTCGAGCCGCTGTCTCGGCTGGCCTCGGCCGGCGAGTTCGAGGGATTCGCCAGCAACGTCAAGGGCTTGTCGGTTCTGGCCTTCGAGGATGCCAAGGCGCTTCAGCGCAAGATTCCCGGCCTGTATGCCGAGACCATCGAGGCCGGACTGCTGTCGGGAGCCCCACGAATCCCCGACGAGGACATGGACACGGTGGCGCTGCACAAAATCCTGCTGGCCCACAAGAAGTTGCCGGAAAGCCAGGCGGTCGATCTGATGCGGGCCCTGTTCGAAAACGGCAGCCAGCTGGCGGTGGACAAGACCTTCGCCACCCGCATCGAACCCCCCGATACCGAGAAGGGGGCGCTGATCGCCGTCCATGACGGTGCCAGCCAGTATGTCGCCAGCGACGTCAAAACCTTCTTCGAGCGCTATTCCGACCTAATCTATATCGGCATGTCGGTGGTATCGATCCTGGGTTCGGCGGCGGTGGCGCTCTACAGCACGGTATTCCGCCACTCGCCCCGGCTGGCCAGCACCTGGGCCGCCCCGCTGATGCTGCTGCGGGATCGCATCCGCCTCAATCCCGACGCCGATCTTGATCTTGCCGAGCAGGAGTTGGAGGCCGCCCTCAACGAGGTTCTCGCCGGCCTGGACCTGGGGGCGGTATCGCCCCGGGGGATCGAAGCCTTCCGTCTGGCCTATGATTACGCCCGCGAGGCGCTGGTCGAGGCCCGCCGGGTTCAGGCCCCGTGTGCCCCGTCCCAGACCCCGGATTCGAAGGCGATATAGGCCTCGATCATGGCGCGATAGATACGCTCGATCAGCAGGGGATCGCAGCCTTCGGCCTCGGCGAGACCGCGGACCTTGGCAACGATGGCCTCGATGCGGGGCTGGTCCACCACCTTGTCCCGGGTCACCTTGAACCCCGCCGCCTGGGCGACGTAACCGGCTCTCTCGGACAACAGCGGCACGATCAGGCGGTCGAGGCGGTCGATATTCTCGCGCACGTCCGCGAGGGATTGGCAGGTCTGGGACATTTTAGTACGCATATTCCTTGAAGATGGGATCGACGCTGCCCTGCCAGCGGCCGTGATAGGCTTCCAGCATCTCTTCGGCCGAGGTCTTGCCCGTCCGCACGATGCTTTCCAGGGGATCGAGATACATGCTTTCATCGCGGCCGGAATCGTTCAGCCGCGCCCGGCGCTTGAGCCCCCCTACCGCCAGGTCCAGCACGTCGCGCGCCACGTCGCGCACACTGCGGCCGGCGACGGTCGCCGCCAAACCCCGCGCCGGAACGTCGGCGCGCAGCGCCTCCCGCTGTTCGGTGGTCCAGCCCTTGACCAGTTCCCAGGCGCCGTCCAGCGCCACCGCGTCGTAGAGCAGCCCGGTCCACAGCGCCGGCAGGGCACAGAGCCGCCGCCAGGGGCCACCATCGGCACCGCGCATTTCCAGGAACTTCTTCAGCCGCACATCCGGGAAGGCGGTGGTGAGGTGATCGGACCAGTCGCCCAGAGAGGGGAGTTCACCGGGATAGCCCGGCAGCTTGCCATCAAGGAAGTCGCGGAAACTCTGGCCGGCGACATCGATATACTTGCCGTCGCGATAGACGAAATACATGGGAACGTCGAGCATCCAGTCCACATAGCGCTCGAAGCTCATTCCGTCCTCGAAGGCGAAGGCCAGGGCGCCGGTACGGTGGGGGTCGGTATCGGTCCAGACATCGCCCCGGGCCGACAACAGACCTGACGGCTTGCCGTCGATGAAGGGTGAACTGGCGAACAGGGCGGTGGCGATGGGCTGCAGGGCCAGCGATACCCGCAGCTTCTTCACCATGTCGGCTTCCGAGGCGAAGTCCAGGTTCACCTGCACCGTACAGGTGCGCAGCATCATGTCGATGCCCTTGCCCCCCACTTCGGGCATATAGCGGCGCATGACGGCGTAGCGGCCCTTGGGCATCCACGGCGTATCGGCACGGCCCCATTTAGGCTGAAAGCCGACGCCGAGGAAGCCGATGTCGAGCAGCCGGGCCACATGCTTGACCTGGGCCAGATGGTGGGTGAGTTCGTTGGCGGTCTGGTGGACGTTCTCCATCAATCCGCCCGACAATTCCAGTTGGCCGCCCGGCTCCAGGCTGATGGCGGCCCCACAATAATCATGGAGCGCGATGACATTGTCGCCCTCCATCACCCGCTCCCAGCCCAGCCCGGCCAAGCCTTCCAGCACCGCCTTGATCCCGCGCGGCCCCTCATAGGGCAACGGACGCAGATCGTCATTGGTGTAGCAGAACTTCTCGTGCTCGGTGCCGATCCGCCAATCTTCCGGCGGCCGGCAACCCGAGGCCAGCGATTCGATCAACTGCCCCTTGGACGTGATGGGTTCGCCGCTCGGCTTGGCGGGTGCGGACATGTCGGCGATATCCTGGTTTGTCACTCGGATGGCCAGCAAACGACAGCGCCCCCAACCCCGTCAAGCGCCGAATCGGAACCCCGGGATCATTAAGGTGTTGCGGAAAGCCCGGCTCTGCGCTTAGGTCTCGCTCTCCGACCCCGCAAAAGTTCCGGTGCCTCATGATGAAGGTCATTCGCGCGAAGCTGCACGGTATTCGCGTCACCAATGCCGATCTCAACTATCACGGCTCGATCACCCTCGATCCCGAGCAGTGCGAGATGGCCGGTATCTATCCCATGGAATTCGTCGATATCTGGAATAAGAACTCGGCGGCCCGCATCTCCACCTATGTCATCTTCGGCGAGCCGGGATCGCGCTGTTGCGTGCTGAACGGCGCCGCCGCCCGCACCTGCCAGAAGGGCGACGAGCTGATCATCGCCGCCTCCGAGGATATCAGCGGCCCGGAGAAGCTCTACGAGATCAAGCCGCGCATCCTTACCTTCCTGCCCGACAATCAGGTTGATCAGGTGCTGTATTACGACGTGTTCCGGAGTGAACGGCGGCCCTACGACTTCCGCATCGTCGATGCCGACAAGCACACCGTCGAGAGCTGCCATACCTGGCCGAACATCGACATCTCCGGCGTCCGCGACGGCCTCGCCGCCAAGGGCTGGAGCGAAGCGGAGATCGACGAGTTCATCGCCTCGCATATCTCGTTGTGATTTGTCCCTCACGCGCCGGGCTTTGCCCGCAATTCCGAACCGATGACCGGGATCACCGGTTCGTCGGGAGCAGAGGTTCATCGGAATGAAACCTGCCATCGTCCTGCTGAGCGGCGGCCTTGATTCCGCCACCACCCTGGCCATCGCCAAGGCGGAAGGCTTCACCCCGGCGGCGCTGACCTTCCGCTACGGCCAGCGCCATGCCGTCGAGATCGAGGCGTCGCGTCGCGTCGCCGCCGCGCTGGGGGTCACCGACCACCGTATCGCCGACATCGATCTTCGCGTCTTCGGCGGCTCGGCGCTGACCTCGGACATCGCCGTGCCCAAAGGCCGTGATGACGCCGCCATGGCCGCCGCCGGCATTCCCGTCACCTATGTGCCGGCGCGCAATACCATCATGCTGTCCTTCGCCCTGGCCTTCGCCGAGGTGCTGGGCGCCGCCGACATCTTCGTGGGCGTCAACGCGGTGGATTATTCAGGCTATCCCGATTGCCGGCCCGACTACATCAAGGCCTTCGAATCCATGGCCAATCTCGCCACCAAGGCGGCGGTGGAAGGCCACAAGCTGACCCTGCACACCCCGCTGATCGACCTCACCAAGGCCGAGATCATCAAGCGCGGCCTGGCCCTGGGGGTGGATTATTCCATCACCTTCACCTGCTACGACCCCGACCCGCAGGGCCGCGCCTGTGGCCAGTGCGATTCCTGCCGGCTGCGGCTGAAGGGCTTCGCCGAAGCGGGTTTGACCGACCCGGCCCCTTACGCCTGATCTGCGGTTAAGCCTTCGGTCGTCACCCCCGGGCTTGTCCGGGGGCCGTGCAGTTGGACGGCAACGTCAGCGTCCTGCGGAAACTAGCGCCCATTGAGGGCGCGGCCAAGGCCGCGGATGCGGCCGCCCGGCGAGGGAAAATGATAAAGGCCAGACCGTGATGCACATTTTGGGCATCCCGGTCTAAGCCCGCCTATTCCCCCACCGCCGCATCGGGGGTGTCCAGCGGCAGGGCGAGCAGGTCGCCGGCCGGAGCCTTGTTGCGCAGCAGCGAGATCACCCGGATCAGGGTGGCGCGCAGGTCGCGGCGCGACACCACCATGTCGATCATGCCGTGCTCCAGCAGGTATTCCGCCTTCTGGAAGCCCTCGGGCAACTTTTCGCGGATCGTGGTCTCGATCACCCGCGCCCCGGCAAAGCCGATCACCGCTCCGGGCTCGGCGATGGCAACATCGCCCAGCATGGCGAAGCTGGCCGAGACGCCGCCGGTGGTTGGATCGGTCAGCAATACGATATAGGGCAGCCGCTTTTCCTTGACCTTGTCCACCGCCACGGTGGTCCGGGCCATCTGCATCAGTGACAGGATACCTTCCTGCATACGGGCGCCGCCCGAAGCGGGGATGATGATCAGCGGCGCATCCTGCAGCACCGCCAGTTCCGCCGCCGCCACGATGCCCTCGCCCACCGCGACGCCCATGGAGCCGCCCTGGAACTCGAAATTGAAGCAGGCGGCCACCACGTTCATGCCGCCCATGCGGCCGTGGGCCACCACGATGGCGTCATGCTCGCCGGTCTTGGCGCGGCTGTCCTTCAGGCGATCGGTGTAGCGCTTCTGGTCCTTGAACTTCAGCGGGTCGTCGGCGACCTTGGGCAGCTCGATGCGCTGGAACTGGCCATCGTCGAACAGCATGCCCAGGCGCTTCTTCACCGGCAGCCGCATGTGGTGGCCGCAATGCTGGCAGACGTTGAGCGACTTCTCCATGTCGCGATGGAAGATCATGTGGCCGCAGCCCGGGCATTTCTGCCACAGATTGTCGGGCACTTCCTTGGGGGCCACCAGGCCGATCAGGCGCTCCTTGAGCGAACGGCGGGTGGCATCGAGATTGGACAGCCAATTCATGGCAGGGCTCCTTTAAATCCTGGCGCCGCGCACGCCGGCGGCCAGGGCGGCAACCAGCTCCAGCGGCCTGGCGTTGTCGGCCAGGGCGGAAACGATGGCCGAACCGACCACCGCGCCTTCGGCCACGCGGGCGATCTGGGCGGCCTGATCCGGTGTCTTGATGCCGAAGCCGACGCAGATGGGAAGATCGGTGTGGCGGCGGATGCGCGCCACCGCCTCCTCGATGGCCGAACCGGTGGCCGAGGCGGTGCCGGTGATCCCAGCGATGGAAACGTAGTAGACGAAGCCTGAAGCATTGGCGAGCACCACCGGCAGGCGGGCGTCGTCGCTGGTCGGCGTGGTCAGCACGATGAAGTCCATGCCCACCGCCCGGAGGTGGGGCACCAATTCCTGGGCTTCCTCGGGGGGCAGATCGACGATGATCAGACCATCCACCCCGGCGCCCGCCGCGTCAGCGGCAAACGTCTCGGCGCCCCAGGCATAGATGGGGTTGTAGTAGCCCATCAGGATGATCGGGGTCTCGGCATCCCGCTTGCGGAACTCCGCCACCATCTCCAGGGTCTGGCGCAGGGTACCGCCAGCGGCCAGCGCGCGTTGCCCCGCCAGTTGGATCGCCGGGCCATCGGCCATGGGATCGGTGAAGGGCATGCCCAGCTCGATCACATCCGCCCCAGCGGCGGGCAAGCCGTCCAGCAGGGACTGGCTGGTGGCGCGATCGGGATCGCCGGCCATGATGAAGGTGACCAGTCCGGCACGGTTCTCAGCCTTGAGCTTGGCGAAACGCGTGGCGATGCGGCTCATCACACCAGCCCTCCGAGATGCACGTCGCCCAGGGCCTTGGCGATGGTGCTGACATCCTTGTCGCCGCGTCCCGACAGGTTGATCACCATCAGGTGGTCCTTGGGCAGGGCGGGGGCGATCTTGGCGGCGTGGGCGATGGCGTGGCTGGATTCCAGCGCCGGGATGATACCTTCCAGGCGGGTACATTGCTGGAAGGCGGCTACCGCCTCGTCATCGGTGACCGAGACGTAGTCCACCCGGCCGCTTTCGTGCAGCCAGGAATGCTCGGGCCCGATGCCGGGATAGTCCAGGCCGGCGGAGATGGAATGGGCCTCGGCGATCTGGCCGTCCGCATCCTGCAGCAGATAGGTGCGGTTGCCGTGCAGCACTCCGGGGCGCCCGCCGGTCAGGGACGCGGCATGCAGCTTATCCAGACCATGGCCGGCCGCCTCGACGCCGATGATGCGGATGGCGGGTTCGTCCAGGAAGGGGTGGAACAGGCCCATAGCGTTGGAACCGCCGCCGATGCAGGCCACCAGGGAATCAGGCAGCCGACCTTCCTGGGCCAGGATCTGGGCGCGGACTTCCTCGCCGATCACCGACTGGAAGTCGCGGACCATGGCGGGATAGGGATGCGGCCCGGCCACGGTGCCGATGAGATAATAGGTGGTGTCCACGTTGGAGACCCAGTCGCGGAGCGCGTCGTTCATGGCGTCCTTGAGGGTCGCGGCGCCGCTGGTCACCGGCTTGACCTCGGCCCCCAGCAGCTTCATGCGGTAGACGTTGGGCATCTGCCGCTCGATATCGGTGGCACCCATATAGATGACGCAGTCGAGACCGAACAGGGCACAGACGGTGGCGGTGGCCACGCCATGCTGGCCGGCGCCGGTCTCGGCGATGATGCGCTTCTTGCCCATGCGCCGCGCCAGCAGAATCTGGCCGATGCAGTTGTTGATCTTGTGGGCGCCGGTGTGGTTGAGATCCTCGCGCTTGAGGAAGACCTTGGCGCCGCCGAAGGCTTCGGTCAGCCGGCGGGCGAAGTAGAGCGGATTGGGCCGGCCGACATATTGCGCCAGCAAATCACGGAATTCAGCCTGGAAGCCGGCGTCGGCCTTGGCGGCGTCATAGGCCTTCTCGACCTCGAGAATCAGCGGCATCAGGGTCTCGGCGACATAGCGCCCGCCGAAGATACCGAAATGGCCGCGCTCGTCTGGTCCGGCACGGTAGGTGTTCAAGCTCTGCATCTCAATCCGATAAGCCTGGGGGCCCGAAAGGCGGCCAATAAAGCACGAAGCGCCGCCCTTGGGGAGGTATTTTCGCGGACCGGCGTCCAAGTGGGATTTCCATACCTTCGGCAATGTGCGAAAGTGGAGAACCATTCCAATCGAGCCGGAGAGAAGCTCATGACCATCAAATCGCTGGCGCTTGCCGCTGCCTTCATCCTCGCCGCCACCGGTGCCGCTTCCGCCAAGGAAGAGCCTGTGAGCTTCGCCGAGGATATCCATCCAATCCTGCAGATTCGCTGTGCCGTCTGCCACCAGAAGGGCGCCGAAGGCTACGAAAAGAGCGGCTTCG
>Ga0265313_10002147_pt1 | contig 17547 bp, 16 predicted proteins | sample 4123metaG_FD_203122 | JGI IMG/M metagenome (GOLD analysis project Ga0265313, IMG submission 203122) | Rhizosphere microbial communities from Carex aquatilis grown in University of Washington, Seatle, WA, United States - 4-1-23 metaG | ecosystem: Host-associated > Plants > Roots > Rhizosphere >...
TGCTCGGCCCCGAGGTCGGCGGTGGCAGGCATGTCGATCGATACGGTCATCGCGTTCGGTACCCCGATGTCATTTCACAAGTTGGAGCGGGCGGCAACCGCCCGCTCCCGATAGTGTGCCGTCGCGACTACTGGGTCGCGAAAACCGGCTTGCCGGAGGCCCGGATTTCGCTCCAGCTCTTCTCGATCAGCGCAACGACCGCGTCGGGGATCGCGACGTAGTCGAGAGCCTTGGCCTGGTCCTTGCCGTTCTTGTAGGCCCAGTCGAAGAACTTCAGCGCTTCGCCAGTGGCCGCGGCATCGTCCGGGGCCTTGTGGATCAGCACCCAAGTCGAGGCAGCGATCGGCCAGGTGTTGTCGCCCGGCTGGTTGGTGATGATCACGTGGAAGTTCTTGGCGTTCGCCCAATCGGCGTTGGCGGCCGCTGAGGTGAACGTGTCGAGCGACGGGGCAACGACCTTGCCTGCCGAGTTCTTCATGTCGGCATAGGAGAGGCTGTTCTGCGCCGCGTAGGCGTATTCGTCGTAGCCGATCGAACCGGCGGTCTGCTTGACGGTGTTGGCAACGCCTTCGGAACCCTTGGCGCCGATACCCACCGGCCACTCAACGGCAGTGTCGGAACCGACCTTGTCAGCCCAATCCTTCGAGTTCTTGCCGAGGTAGTCGGTGAAGTTGAAGGTCGTGCCCGACCCGTCCGAGCGGTGGACAACCACGATGGCGGCCGACGGCAGCTTGACCGACGGATTGAGCGCCTTGATCGCGGGATCGTCCCACTTGGTGATGGTGCCGAGGAAGATGCCGGAGAGCGTCGGACCGTCGAGCACGAGCTCGCCCGGCTTGATGCCTTCGACGTTGTAGATCGGGACGATACCGCCCATGACCATCGGGAACTGCACGAGGCCGTTCTTGTCGAGGTCGGCATCGCTCAGCGGCTTGTCGGTCGCGCCGAAGGTGACGGTCTTGGCTTCGACCTGCTTGATGCCGCCGCCCGAACCGATCGACTGGTAGTTCAGGCCAACGCCAGTGTTGGTCTTGTAGGTGTCAGCCCACTTCGCGAACACCGGATAGATGAAGGTTGAACCGGCGCCCGAAATATCGGCGGCGCTGGCAGCGGAAACGGACAGCGCGGCAAAAGTAAAGCCGGCTGCAATGGCAAGGTTGAGATGTTTCACCCTGGCCTCTCCCTGTTTTGGGGTTGAAGAAACGAAAGCGCTGGTGAGCTGTTGCTTTGTTGACCAACCAGCGCGAGCCGCACCCTAGGGACGCTCGGTGATCTTCGTATGAAATTCAGACGACAGTTTTACGACGATATAAGAGACTGAAAAATCTCAACATTTTCGTCTGCCGGCAAATTCCGGCCCGATGGACTGGATGGAAAACTGACAGTGAAGCTCGCGCCGTCGCCGACGCGGCTGACGATGGCAAGCCGGGCCTGGTGGCGGGCGACGATGTGCTTCACGATGGCCAGTCCAAGCCCGGTCCCGCGATGGCGGCGGCTGTCTTCCACGTCGACCCGGTAGAACCGTTCCGTCAACCTCGGGATGTGTTCGCTGGGGATGCCCGGACCGAAATCGCGCACCGTTACCCTGGGTCCCAGCGCCTCTGCAGGCAGCGCCAGCGTCACTGTCACCCGCTCGCCGGCCTGACCGTATTTGCAGGCATTCTCGATGAGGTTCTCGAACACCTGGATCAGCTCGTCGCGATCGCCGGCGACCTCCACCGGCGCGTCCGCAAGATCGGTTTCAATGGTGACGCCAAGGTCGCGCGCCTGCGGCTCCAGCGAATCGATGACGTGGCGGACGACCGCGACGAGGTCGACGCGGCCGGATGGCCGCACGTGCGCCTTCATCTCGATGCGGCTGAGCGAGAGCAGGTCGTTGACCAGCCGGCTCATGCGCTCGGCCTGTTCCCGCATGATCGTCAGGAAGCGTGTACGCGCGGCCACGTCATCCCGCGCCGGTCCCTGCAGCGTTTCGATGAAACCGGCCAGCGAGGCCAGCGGCGTGCGCAGTTCATGGCTCGCGTTGGCGACGAAATCGACGCGCACCCGGTCGGCCTTGCGCTGTTCGCTCATGTCGGTGATCAGCAGCAGCACCGAATCGGTATCGGCGATATGCGCAAACCACGCCGCGAACCAGCGCTCCGTCGGCACGCGCTCGGCGAACTCGACCCTCTGGGGTGCCCCGCCGTGCGCCACGATATCGAGCGCACTCATCAGATCGGGCACGCGCAGGCGAAATGTCAGCGCTTCACCGATGCGGATGGAGAACAGCGACATCGCCCGCGCATTGGCGTAGCGCACGACACCGCGCCGATCGAGAACGAAGGCCGCCTCCGGCAGCGCGTCCGCGAAGACATCCAGTCCCGGGGTGCGCTCCGCCGGCACCGCCACCACGGCTGCCGCGGGCGGTGCGGCGAGCATGACCGCGGATCGCTCGGCGGCAGGCCACAGCAGCGCGGTCGCCGCCGCGATCAGCACGAACAGCAGGAGTGCCGCAAGCGGGCCGATCAATCCGGAAATGGTAAAGGCAACGAAAACGGCCGCAGCCGCACCGATCGCCCACCGCGCATCCGCCAGGCGGGCAAATACCCGTGCCGCCACAGTTTCGCGGCTGGGAACCTCGGTATTGGCTGCAACCATGTTGCGGCTCCATTGCGGCGAATCCCCTCATCGCCGTGCCTAGAAATCGCCGCCGTCCCGTCCGATCAGGATACGTCGATATAGAGTCGGCTCGGCCGCAACCGCAAGCATTTCGGTCCAACAAGGTGAAAACACAGAGGGGAACCGCCTGATTGACTAGGCGCGAGAAGTATCAGTTTTGCGACGATTTCCGCTTCCGCTGGCAGCCCGGCTCCCGCGGCGCTGCCCCGCACCTGATAAAGTCTGTGAACATCTTCACGGTCGCCGGCGCGGTTTTGCACAGTTTCACCCCGGACCGTTCGCACCAGCGCTGGTTCTTTGACCGGCGTTGCTGTTGAAATCACGGCCCATGACAGATTTTTACACTCTGCTGAAGCAGTCGATTGCCGACCGCGGTCTCGTCGGCGAAAGCGAGCGGCAGGAAATGTATGCCCAGGCGCGGCGCGCCGTAATCAAACAGTTGTGGGACTACCGCCCGCCGCTCGCCGCCGACGAGATCGACACGCGTGTCGGCACCTATGATCGCGCGGTGGAGCGCATTGAGGCCGAGATGCAGCTGGCGATCGCCAGCGGCGAAATCGCGGTCCGCCCGCAGCGCAGCGCAGTGCCGCCTGCCGCCGTCGCCCGCGCCGTACAGCGGGCTCCAGCTGCCCGCCGGACAGCGGAATTGGAGCGGACCGCGGTTCCCACGCGCAGCAACGCTGCCCCGGCGGCGCGTCCCCTCGCAGCCCAGCACGCCACGCGCGGCAACGTCGCGCTCGCCACGCTTCCCCGCCTTGCGCCACCGCCGCCGGAGGAAGACGTCGACGATGACGAGGAGTTGCTCGACGAGGAATACACGAGCGGGGAAGAGACCGTCGACGAGCGCCCGCGCTATCGGCGCGAGACACGCTGGGCAGACCGCGGTCGATTCGAGAAGGCTGAGCGCCACCCGTTCCGGCAGCCGTTCGTCTGGCCGGACTGGCTGGGCGGCAGCCAGCAGCAGGCGATCATCCGCATGGCTGCGATCCTTGCCGGCGCCCTGTTCATCCTGCTGGTGGCGCTGATCTCCTACCAGCTCGGCGCGCGCTCGAGCCGCACCGTCACGCTGCCCATCGGTACGCACCGCGAAGTGAGCGATGCCGCCACCGCGGCGCGCATACCGGTCGACAACGCAACGGTCGCCCAGACATTCACGATATTTGACGGCACCGACCCGACCGTCTTCGACACCACCCCTGACAACCCCATCTCGTTCGACAGCGCCGGCGGCTTTGCCCGCGTCTCGTCATCGACCAGCGCCCCCGGAGTTAAGGTCACCATCGGGCCGGGTGTGGCGGCGCGGCTTGCCGGCCACAACGTGCGCGTCGTCATCGTCGCCCGCTCGTCAACCGAATCGGGCGCGGCCGGCATGCGCTTCGCCTATCAGAGCGGAGTTGCCCTCAGTCACTGGCAGACGGCCAACCTCGGCAGTGATTTCACGCCGCTCGGCATCGAATGGCGCGTCCCCGCGATGCGCACCAGTCCCGATGGCGACGACCTGCTGATCGAGCCCGGCATCCCCGGAGACGGCACCGGCGTCGACGTGAAATCGATCCGTATCGACGTTCTGGCGTCCTAGCAATTCCAGGAAAAGTGGATTCCACTTTTCCGTCCGGAATTGCGCAAGGCAAACGAATCAGGAGCAATTCCCGATTCCGTCAAATCGGGGAATTGCTCTAGAACCGGCCGAGATAGCCGCTGCGGCGGAGATGATCGATCACCTGCTCGGCGAGCACATCCGCGCTTTCTTCCGTCGTATCGAGCACCAGATCGGGCTCCGCCGGCGGCTCGTACGGAGAATCGACGCCGGTGAAATTGCGGATCGCACCCGACCGGGCCTTCTTGTAGAGACCCTTCGGGTCGCGCGCTTCTGCAACCGCCAGCGGCGTGTCGACATAGACCTCGAGAAACTCGCCCGGCTCGACCAGTTCGCGCGCCATGTCGCGTTCCGAGCGGAAGGGCGATATGAACGACACCAGCACGATCAGTCCAGCGTCGAGGAAGAGCTTCGCTGTCTCGGCGACGCGCCGGATGTTCTCGACCCGGTCCGCATCGGTGAAGCCGAGGTCGCGGTTCAAGCCGTGCCGCACGTTGTCGCCGTCGAGCAGATACGTGTGACGCCCAAGGACGTGCAGCTTCTTCTCGACAAGGTTCGCGATCGTCGATTTGCCAGCCCCGGAAAGGCCGGTCAGCCAGACGATCACCGGGCGCTGGCCCTTGGCCTCGGCACGGATCTCTTTGTTAAGGTCGAGCGCCTGCCAGTGGATGTTGGTGGCGCGCCTCAGCCCGAAGCTGATCATGCCGGCCGCGACGGTGGCATTGGTGAACCGGTCGATCAGGATGAAAGACCCCATCGTCCGGTTCTGCTCGTAAGGATCGAAGGCGAGCGGCTCCGACAGCGACAGATTGCCAAAACCAATGTCGTTGAGTTCGAGCGTTTTTGCCGCCAGCGGCTTCTGGATGTCGTCGAAATCGACGCGGTGCTTCAGATCGCTCACCGCCGCTCCCACTGTCCGGGTCGCGTTCTTGAGCAGGTAGGACCGGCCGGGAAGGAGCGGCTCATCCGACATCCAGATGATGTGCGCGGCAATCTGATCCGCGACCGCCGGCCGGTCGCCCGGCGCCGCCAGAATGTCGCCGCGGCTGAGGTCAATTTCGCGGTCGAGCGTCAGCATCACGGAATCGCCTGCTGCGGCATCCTGCCGGTCGCCTTCGAGCGCCACGATGCGCGAGACGGCCGCCGTCTGCCCGGTGCGCGCCACAACCACCGCCTCGCCGGGTCTCAGACGACCAGCGGCTATCGTGCCCGCGTATCCCCGAAAGGTCTGGTCGGGCCGGTTCACCCATTGCACGGGCAGTCTCAGCCCCTGCTCCTCCGGGTGCTCCGTGACCTCGATCGTCTCGAGGTACTCGAGCAGCGGCTTGCCCGCATACCAGGGCGTGCGCGCACTCGCCGTCACCACGTTGTCGCCGTGCCGCGCGGAAATCGGCATCGCCGCCACGGACTTGAAGTTGAGCGGTCCCGCGAACACCGCAAATGCGTCGCGGATTTCATTGAAGCGCGCCTCGCTGAAGTCGACGAGGTCGATCTTGTTGACCGCCAGCACCACATGGCGGATGCCGAGCAGCGACGCGATGTAGGCATGCCGGCGCGTCTGGCTGAGCAGGCCCGCACGCGCGTCGACCAGGAGGATGGCGAGGTCGGAGTTCGAGGCTCCGGTCGCCATGTTGCGCGTGTACTGCACGTGCCCGGGTGTGTCGGCGATAATGAAGCGGCGCCGCTCGGTGGCGAAGTAGCGATAGGCGACGTCGATCGTGATGCCCTGCTCGCGCTCGGCCTGCAGCCCGTCCACCAGGAGCGCAAAATCGATGTTCTCGCCGTCGGTGCCGTACTTTCCGGAGTCGGCCTTGAGCGTGGTGAGCTGGTCTTCGAAGATGCGCTTGGAATCGTAGAGCAGGCGCCCGATCAGCGTCGACTTGCCGTCGTCAACGCTGCCACACGTGAGAAACCGCAGGAGATCCTTGTCTTCTTCGGCAGCCACGCGCGCCAGAAACGCATCGGTATGATCGAGGTTGTGGGCCATCAGAAATAGCCCTCGCGCTTCTTCGTCTCCATCGAGCCGACTTCGTCGTGGTCGATGAGCCGTCCCTGCCGCTCGGACGTCCGCGCGACGAACATCTCGGCGACGATATCCGAGACGGTCGCGGCATCCGACTCGACCGCTGCCGTCAGCGGATAGCAGCCCAGGGTGCGGAAGCGCACACGCTTCATTTCCGGCACCTCGCCCGGCTGGAGCGGCATGCGCTCGTCGTCGACCATGATGAGCTGGCCCGAGCGCCGCACCACGGGACGATCGGCGGCGAAATAGAGCGGCACGATGTCGATGCCTTCGGCCAGAATGTATTGCCAGATGTCGAGCTCGGTCCAGTTCGACAACGGAAAGACGCGGATCGATTCTCCCGCCTTGACGCGCGTGTTGTAGAGCGACCAGAGCTCGGGCCGCTGGTTCTTCGGGTCCCAGCTATGGCCGGCGGAGCGGAACGAAAAGACACGTTCCTTGGCGCGGCTCTTCTCCTCGTCGCGGCGCGCTCCGCCGAAGGCAACGTCGTAACGCCCGGCATCGAGCGCCTGCTTCAACGCCTCGGTTTTCATGACCTGCGTATAGAACGACGAGCCATGCGTGAACGGCGTAACCCCGCGCTCGATCCCCTCGCGATTGGTGTGCACCCTGAGATCGATGGCGTAGCGCCGCGCCGTCTCGTCACGGAAGCGGATCATCTCGCGGAATTTCCACGTCGTATCGATGTGAAGCAGCGGAAAGGGCAGCGGCGCCGGGAAAAAGGCCTTCCGCGCCAGGTGCAGCATCACCGAGGAATCCTTGCCGATCGAATAGAGCATCACCGGCCGCTCGGCGGTCGCGACCACCTCGCGCATGATGAAGATGGCCTCGGCTTCGAGGCGCTTCAGATGTGGCAGGAACTGAGCAGACATCGGCGACAGTGGCCCCGGTTTCGGCGCGACGTTACGCACACCGCGACACCGCGCTCAAGCATCAAGCAGCCATGTTGAGGCCGCCAGCCACCGCTTTGTTGCGAGGTGCCGGGGCTGTCTGGAATTATTTTCCCCGGCCTAGTCGGCGGGCAACGGGTCGAACCCGCCGGTCGCGATGAAGGAAGGATTGCGGAATGCGTCGGGCCCGGCGGCGGCACCGCGGCCATAGAACAGCGGCTGCCCTTCGGTCGTCACCACCGAGCCGCCCGCGGCCCTGAGGATCGCCTCGCCCGCCGCGGTATCCCACTGCATCGTCGGCCCCAACCGCGGGTAGAGGTCGGCCTCGCCGGCCGCGACCACACAAAACTTCAGCGAGGAGCCGGCCGATACCAGCTTGCCGATCTCGAAGCGCGCGATAAAGGCGTCGGTCTCGCGATTGCGGTGCGAGCGGCTGGCCACGACATCGATCGGCCCATCGGGTGGCTTTCGCACCTGCATCCGGCGTCTTGCACCAATCGCGCCGCCCGCAGCCTCGGCCCGCCAGGCGCCAAGGCCGGCAGCGCCGCCATAGAGTTCCCCGGTGACCGGTACGAAGATCACCCCGAGCGCCGGCACGCCATCGCGCACCAGCCCGATGTTGACCGTAAAATCGCTGCCGCCCTTCACGAATTCCCGGGTTCCGTCGAGCGGATCGACCAGAAAGAACTCGCGGCCGATCTCGGGAATGTTGCCCTCGTAGGCGCCCTCTTCCCCGATCATGGGCACGCCCGGGGCAACCCGTGCCAGACCCTCGGCGATCACGCGCTCGGCCGCGCGGTCAGCCTCGGTCACCGGCGAGGCATCCGCCTTCTTCTCGACGGACACGCCACCGCGACGCACGGCAAGGATCGCTTCGCCGGCCTTGATGGAGAGCACGGCGAGCGCGTCAATCAGGACCGCGTCGGAATTGCTGGAGGAGGATGCTTCGACCATGGACGCGCACTGTCTAGAGGACATCGCGGCCATCGCCAACCCCGCCGGGCGCCGGGACCAGGAACAAAAAGGCCCGCCTTGCGGCGGGCCTCGCACTATTCGTTGCCGCCCGGTCAGGCCGCCATCAGCTTGGTCGGGTCGGCGAAATCGAGGTTAAGGCTCTCCGCCACCGCCTTATGGGTAATCCGGCCGGCGTGGACATTCAGCCCGTTACGGAGATGCGGATCGGCGGCGATCGCGGCCAGCCCGCGATCGGCAAGCGCCAGCCCAAAGGGCAATGTCGCGTTGTTCAGCGCCGCGCTCGAGGTGAGCGGCACGGCGCCAGGCATATTGGCGACGCAGTAGTGGACGATACCGTCCACCACGAACGTCGGGTCGAGATGCGTCGTCGGCCGCGATGTCTCGAAGCAGCCGCCCTGGTCGATGGCGACGTCGACGAGAACCGCGCCCTTCTTCATCGTCGAAAGCGCCGCGCGACTGACCAGCTTCGGTGCCGAGGCGCCGGGAACCAGCACGGCGCCGATCACCACATCCGCACCGGCGACTTCCTCTGCCAATGCGTCGCGCGTGGCATAGCGCGTGATCACGCGCCCACCGAAAATGTCATCGAGCTCGCGCAGTCGCGGCAGCGACTTGTCGAGCACAGTAACCGTCGCGCCGATCCCGGCCGCCATCTTCGCCGCATGCGTGCCCACCACGCCACCGCCGATGACGACGACCTTGCCCGGCGCCACGCCCGGCACGCCGCCGAGCAGGAGCCCGCGTCCGCCATGCGCCTTCTGCAGCGCCGTCGCACCCGCCTGGACGGACAGCCGCCCGGCGACTTCGCTCATCGGCGCGAGCAACGGCAGGCCGCCCCGCGCATCGGTCACCGTCTCGTAGGCGACCGCGGTCACGCCCGATTCAATCAGTCCCCGCGCCTGCGGGGCATCGGCGGCGAGATGGAGGTAGGTGAACAGGATTTGCCCGGCGCGGAGCTGCTTCCACTCGGTCGCCTGCGGCTCCTTCACCTTGACGATCATGTCGGCCCTGGTGAAGACCTCGGGTGCCGTCGCCGCGATTTCTGCGCCCGCCGCCCTGTAGAGGGCATCGCTCGCGCCAATGCCCTCGCCGGCTCCGGTTTCGACCAGCACCTTGTGGCCATGCGCGATGTATTCGCCGACCGCCGATGGCGTCAGCCCGACCCGGTATTCAGATGATTTGATCTCTTTGGGAACACCGACAAGCATGGGACTGCCTCCTTGGCCCGCGCGATTGTGTTCGGTGAACGTGCCGCAAAATTCACGATATTTCCGCGTTTTCGGAGCTCCTTTGGGCACTCTTGCCGCGGCATAATTGCATCCAACCGCGGTTGGCCGCATACTTCGTGCGCATGGATGAGTTCGACCGCAAGATCGCGCGTGTCCTCGCCGCCAACGGCCGCCTGTCGGCGGTCGATGTCGCGGCCGAGGTCGGACTGTCGCCTTCCGCCTGCACGCGCCGCATCCAGGCGCTGGAGGCTTCCGGCATCATCCGCGGCTATCGCGCCATTCTAGACGCCGCGGCCGTCGGGCTGGGCATCGACATCTTCGTGGAGATTACGCTCGACCGGCAGAACGACGACACGCTGAAGACCTTCGAGAAAGCGCTGCGGCTCTCGCCCAACGTTCTCTCCTGCCACCTGATGTCCGGCTCCAGCGACTACCTCATCCACATCGTCGCGCGCGACCTGCCCGATTTCGAGCGCCTGCATGCCAACGTGCTCGGCCACCTTCCCGGCGTCTCGCGCATCGAATCGAAATTCGCACTGCGCACCGCGATCGACCGCCCGCTGGTGCCGATCCCGTGATCTGCGGTTAAGCTCGCGCTGCGATGGACGCTGACAGGGACCCCATGACCTACGACGTTGTGATCATCGGCGGGGCGGCGCACGGCGCCTCGCTCGCCTATCATCTTGCGGCTGCAAAGTTCGACGGCAGCGTGCTCGTCATCGAGAAGGACCCGACCTTCCAGAGGGCGGCGACCGCTCTCTCGGCAAGCTCCATCCGCCAGCAGTTTTCCACCGCCACCAACATCGAGATTTCGCTCTACGGCATCGACTTCCTGCGCCGCGTCGGCGACCTCCTGGAAGTGAACGGCGACAAGCCCGCGATCAGCCTCAGTGAAGGCGGCTACCTATTCCTCGCCACGCCCGAAGGCGCCCCGGTGCTCGCCGAAAACCATGCGCTGCAGGCATCGTTGGGGGCCGACATTGTCCACCTGGACACCGCCGGCCTTGCGGAGAAATTTCCGTGGCTCGCGACCGACGATCTCGCCGCCGGCTGCTGGGGACGGACCGGCGAAGGCTGGTTCGACGGCTATGGCCTGATGCAGGCGCTCCGCCGCAAGGCGGCTTCGCTTGGGACCGAGTTTCGCACCGGCGAGGTCACCATGATCGAACGCGAGGGCGCTCGCGCTTCTGGCGTGCGGCTCGCCGATGGCACGGTCTTCAGTGCCGGCACCGTAGCGGTCACCGCCGGCACCGGCACCCCCGCCCTGCTCGCCGGGCTCGGCATCCCGCTACCCGTGGAGGCGAAGAAGCGCTTCGTTTTCACGTTTTCGTGCCGCGACCAGCTGTCGAACTTCCCGCTGCTCGTCGATCCGACCGGCGTCTATGCGCGGCCCGAGGGCGAGCTTTACATCTGCGGCGCCTCGCCACCCGAGGCGAACGATCCCGAAGCCAGAGACTTCGACGTCGACCATTCCTTCTTCGAGGAAACGATCTGGCCGGTCCTGGCCGCGCGTGTGCCCGCCTTCGAGCGCATCAAGCCCGGTCGCGCCTGGGCCGGCCACTACGATCTCAACACCTTCGATGCCAATGCCATCGTCGGCCGCGTGCCTGAGATCGACGACCTTCTCGTCGCCACCGGCTTCTCCGGTCATGGTCTGCAGCAGGCGCCGGGCGTCGGCCGCGGGCTGGCCGAACTCATCATGCACGGCCGCTACCGCACGCTCGATCTCTCGCCGCTCGGCTACGACCGCATCGCCGACAAGCACCCGATCGTCGAGAAGAACGTGGTGTGAGGCACCCTGATGCTCCCCGTTTACGGGGGAGCTGTCGGCGAAGCCGACTGAGGGGGCCCCAAAACGAAACGGGCGCCGCGAAGGCGCCCGCTCCAGGCTTTGCCGGCTATTCGCGGCTACTGCGCCTTCAATCCCGCCGCGTCGGTGATGTCATGCGTCCAGGCGCCCGACGGCTTGTTCTTGATGATGCCCTGATCGAGCAACGCCTGCTCGGTGCGCTGATAGGCGGCTTCGTTGAGCACGCCGTTGCCGCCCGCGGTCAGCTTCGCGACCTCACCCATCATGTACTTCTGGTGGTCGAGATCCTGGCCGCCGTTGTCGACGACGATCTGCGCCGCCTCGTCCGGGTGCGCCAGCGCGTAGTCCCAGCCCTGCATCGAAGCCTTCACGAAGCGGACCATCTCGTCCTTGAACTTCGGATCCTTGAGCTTGTCGTCGAGCGTGTAGAGGCCGTCCTCGAGCAGGTCGACGCCCATGGCCGAGTAGTTGAACACGGTCAGGTCTTCTGGCTTGAAGCCGGCATCGAGCACCTGGCCATATTCGTTATACGTCATGACCGAGATGCAATCCGCCTGCTTCTGGATGAGCGGCTGCACGTCGAAGCTCTGCTTCAGCACGGTCACGCCGTTTGCCGCGCCGTCGGTCGACAGGCCAAGCTTGTGCATCCAGGCGAAGAACGGATACTCGTTGCCGTAGAACCAGACGCCCAGCGTCTTGCCCTTGAAGTCGGCCGGCGTTTTGATGCCGGTGTACTTCGGACAAACCAGTTCCATGCCCGCCTTCGCGAACGGCTGGGCGATGTTGACCAGCGCCGTGCCCTTCTCGCGGGCCGCGAGCGCGCCGCCCATCCAGTCGACGATGACGTCGGCGCCGCCGCCGGCGATCACGGTCTCAGGCGCGATATCGGGTCCGCCCGGCTTGATCGTCACGTCGAGGCCGGCATCCTTGTAGAAGCCCTTGTCCTTGGCCACGTAGTAGCCGCCGAACTGGGCCTGCGTCACCCACTTCAGTTGCAGCGTCAGCGCATCGGCAGCGAACGCCGAGCCGCCGACGAGCACGGTGGCCAACGCCGCCGCGCCCAACAACATCTTCTTCATTTTGCTTACTTCCCTCCGTTCACGATTGCCGAAACGATGGATGCCAGAACGTCGCGCCGCGCTCAATGAGCGCGATCACGCCGTAGAACACGGAGCCGGCCAGCGCCGCCACCGCGATTTCCGCCCACACCATGTCGGTATTCATGCGTCCGACCTCGGTTGAGATGCGGAACCCCATGCCAACGATCGGCGTGCCGAAGAACTCGGCGACGATGGCTCCGATCATGGCCAGAGTCGAGTTGATCTTGAGGGCATTGAAGATGAAAGGCAGCGCCGCCGGCAACCGAAGCTTGATCAGCGACTGCCAGTAGCCGGCCGCATACGTGTGCATCAGGTCGCGCTCAATGGCGTCCGAAGCGGCAAGGCCGGCCAGCGTGTTGATCAGCATCGGGAAGAAGGTCATCGCAACGACCACGGCCGCCTTCGATTGCCAGTCGAAGCCGAACCACATCACCATGATCGGTGCGATGGCGACCAGCGGCAGCGCCGAGACGAGGTTGCCCACGGGCAACAGCCCGCGCTTCAGGAACGGCACCCGGTCGGCCGCGACCGCAACGACGAACCCCGCGCCGCAACCGATGGCGTAGCCGGCGACCACTGACTTCAGGAATGTCTGGCGGAAATCGGCCCACAGGATCGGCACCGAGGCGATCAGCTTCGCCCAGATCGCGCTCGGCGGCGGCAGAATGATCAGCGGCACCGAAAAGCTGCGGCAGACGATCTCCCAGAGCAGCACGACCCACAGCCCGAAGACGAAGGGAATGCCGATGTTGAGCAGGAATTGACCGGTGGGCGTCCCGGCCCGCGCCTCGCACAGCCGCCGCACGAGCAGCCACGACAGCAGCCAGGCGACCACGACCAGCGCCCAGAACCCCGGCGTCGCTGCGACGAGTTGCGGTGCGCTCGCCTTCATCGCCGCATCGACCGCGACCACTGCCGGCAGCAGCAACACGACATATCCCGTCGCAATCGCCGCGCCGATGAACAGCACGACGTTGGCCGCCGCCGATGTGAACGCAGCCAACCCGGCGAAGATCGCCGCCGCGATCATCGCGGCAGCCAGTGCCGCCGGCTCGCCGCCGGTGAGTAGATATGAGTGCGCAGCGTCGCCATCGACCAGTGGCCACGCCAGGGCCGCGACCAGGGCCGCCAGCGCCAGCCAGGCCTGCCAGCCACCGCCAGTCTCGGATGAGGCACCGGAGCTCATGCCGCTCGCGCCCCCATCCGCCGCATCACCAGCCGCTCCGTGATTCCAACCGCCACAACCAGCAGCGCCGCCAGCAACGAGCCGACGACCAGCGCCGCCCACATCTGCACCGACTGGCTGTAATACGATCCGACCAGCAGCTTCGCCCCGATGCCGGCCACCGCGCCCGTTGGCAATTCGGCGACGATCGCGCCGACCAGCGCTGCCGCCACCGCCACCTTCATCGACGTGAACAGAAACGGCACCGATGCCGGCAGGCGGAGCTTCCACAGCACCTGCCAGCGACTGGCATGGTAGGTGCGCATCAGGTCAAGGTTGATCGGCGCCGGCGAGCGCAGGCCCTTCACCATGCCGACGGTGACCGGAAAGAACGACAGGTACGTCGAGATCAGTGCCTTGGGGATGAGCCCAGTAATGCCGACCGCCGCCAGCACCACGATCACCATCGGAGCGATGGCGAGGATCGGGATCGTCTGCGACGAGATGATCCACGGCATCAGGCTCTTGTCCAGGCTCTTCACGTGGACGATGCCAACCGCGAGCAGAATGCCGAACAGCGTACCCGACACGAAGCCGACCAGCGTCGAATAGAGCGTCACCCACGCGTGGAAAAGAAGGCTCGACGGCTTGGTCGGGTTGGCCAGAACCGTGCTCTTGTACGTCTCGACCGCGACCTGATGCGGCGACGGCAGGGTCGGCTTCTTCTGGTTCAGTGTCTCGGCGAGGAACGTCATCGTCGAGACGGTCGCGCCACGCCGCTGATCGAGATCGCGCTGGAACGGCGCGTCGAGCAGGATGGCTCCGGCGTACCAGATGACGATGATGGCAACCACGACAGTGCTGACCGCGAAAAAGCGGCTCTCCGCCACGCGGTGAAACACGCTGCGACGGCGCGGAACCTGAATGGACGGAATGGCCGTCGCCGCTCTCATTCAGTCCTCATAGCTGTGCCCTGCCCGAAGGCCCGCGCGCACCCGGTGTGCAATCCTGAGAAACTCCGGGGTCTCGCGGATATCGAGATTGCGCTCGCGCGGCAGGTCGGAATCGATGATGTCGTGGATTTTTCCCGGCCGTGGCGTCATCACCACGATCTTGGTCGAGAGGAACACCGCCTCGGGAATGGAGTGCGTGACGAACACCACCGTCTTGTTGGTCTTCGCCCACAATTGCAGCAGCTGTTCGTTGAGATGATCGCGCACGATCTCGTCAAGCGCGCCGAACGGCTCGTCCATCAGCAAGAGCTCGGGCTCCACCGACAGGGCGCGGGCGATCGATACGCGCTGCTGCATGCCGCCGGAAAGCTGCCACGGGAACTTCCGCTCGAAGCCGGTGAGATTGACCAGTGCGAGGTTATCCTTGACGCGCTTCTCGCGCTCCGCCTTGTCGAGCCCCATGATCTCCAGCGGCAGCGCGACGTTGCGCGCAATAGTGCGCCAGGGATAGAGCGCCGGCGCCTGGAAGACATAGCCGTAGGCGCGCTTGGCACGCGCCGCGTCCGGTGACACCCCGTTGACGGTGATCGAGCCGGCGGTCGGCTGCTCGAGGTCCGCGATGACGCGGAGCAGCGTGGTCTTGCCACAACCCGACGGCCCGATCAGCGAGACGAACTCGCCGCGCCCGATCGCGAGATTGATGTCGGCCAGCGCCTCCACTGGTCCGTCGTTGGTCTGGAACACCAGCCCAAGATGCTCGATCGCAATGACCGGCACGCTTCCCGAAGAATGCGTCGGAACCGCCGCCAGCTGAGCCGACGTCTGGTCGTTCATCGGCCGGATTCCAGCGGCGGCATGACCCTGAGGCTCGCATTGCAAGGTTCCGCGCCCCAGACACGCAGCGACCCGGGCACGGCGAGCAGGAGGGTGAAACCGCCGGGCATCTAGACTCCCGTCGCCGGGATACCCGTACGCTCGACCTTGCGCGGCGCCGTGATCTCCTTCCACGTGGAGAGCGCGCGGTTCACCGGGTTCTTGGCCTCCCGCGCCACAAACTGGCCATGGCCCTGGTGGGTATCCACCTTGTCCTCGGTGATCACGACTTCGCCCCGCGTGAGCACGTAGCGCGGCAGGCCCTTTACCTTGAAGCCCTCAAACACGTTGTAGTCGATGGCCGACTGCTGGGTCTTCGCGGATATCGTCTTTTCGCGCTTCGGATCCCACACGACGACATCGGCATCCGCCCCTGCCGCAATCGCACCCTTCTTCGGGTAAAGGTTCAGGATCTTGGCGATGTTGGTCGAGGTGACCGCGACGAACTCGTTCATCGTCAGGCGGCCGGGCGTCACGCCGTAGGTCCACAGCAGCGACAGGCGATCTTCCACCCCGCCGGTACCATTCGGAATCTTGGCGAAGTTTCCGACGCCGGCGCGCTTCTGCTTCGTGGTGAAAGCGCAGTGGTCGGTCGCCACCACCTGCAGCGACCCAGCCGCGAGGCCCGCCCACAGCGAATCCTGATGGTGCTTGTCGCGGAACGGCGGCGACATCACGCGCTGCGCGGCATAGTCCCAGTCCTTGTTCATGTACTCGGATTCGTCGAGCAGCAGATGCTGGACGAGCGGCTCGCCATAGACGCGCATCCCCTTCTGGCGCGCGCGGCGGATGGCTTCGTGCGCCTGCTCGCAGGACGTATGCACGATATAGACGGGCACGCCGGCCATGTCGGCGATCATGATGGCGCGGTTGGTAGCCTCGCCCTCAACCTCGGCCGGGCGCGAATAGGCGTGCGCCTCGGGCCCGTTGTTGCCGGCGGCGAGCAGCTTGTCGGTCATCGCCGCGACGACATCACCGTTCTCGGCATGGACGAGCGGCAGCGCACCGAGATCGGCGCAGCGCGAGAACGACGCGAACATCTCGTCGTCATTCACCATCAGCGCGCCCTTGTAGGCCATGAAGTGCTTGAAGGAGGTGATGCCGCGATCGACGACGCTGGCCATCTCCTCCCACACCTGCTTGTCCCACCAGGTGATCGCCATGTGAAAGGAGTAGTCGCACGACGCCTTGGACGTCTTGTTGTCCCACATCTTCAGGGCATCGAGCAGCGACTGGTTCGGCGAGGGCAGGCAGAAGTCGACCACCATGGTCGTGCCGCCGGACAGTGCGGCGCGGGTGCCGGATTCGAAATCATCGCTCGAGTAGGTGCCCATGAACGGCATCTCGAGATGGGTATGCGGGTCGATGCCACCCGGCATCACGTAGCACCCGGTGGCGTCGAGCACCTTGTCGCCCTTGAGGCCTGGCCCGACGGCCACGATCTTTTCGCCTTCGATCAGCACATCCGCCACATAGCTGAGATCAGCGGTCACAACGGTCCCGCCCTTGATCACGGTCGACATTGGCTACTCCTCATCATCATCGTCGGATGCCACATCGACGATCGCCATACGGGTAATGAATGCGCCATCGAAAGTGTACACGTGACCGACCTGCCGGTTCTGCAGAATCTTGCCTGACAGGTCGCGCACAAGCTGGTCGACGCGCACGTGCACGGTGCCGTCGGCGGCAAACTCTATTCTCATCGGCTTTACGACCGCATCGAACTCGCGCCACTGCGCCAGCCAGTACTGACGCACCGCATCGCGACCGTGCATGCGACCGCCGGTCAACGCATTCGGCCAGTCCACGCCGGGAGCAAGATGCGCCAGCGCCGTGTCAGCGTCGTGCGCGTTGAAGGCGTCGTACATCTCTTCGAGCACCTCGGTACGATGCTCGTTGTCGCTGGCGTCGGCAAGGCCGGCCGTCACGCCACCACCTCGGCCGTTTCGAGCACCGCATGCAGCAAGACGTCGGCACCAGCCTGCGCCCATTCCTTCGAGATGTTCTCGGCCTCGTTGTGCGAAAGCCCATCGACGCAGGGGCACATGATCATGGTCGAGGGCGCCACCCGATTGGTCCAGCAGGCGTCATGCCCGGCGCCGGAGATGATGTTCATATGGCTGTAGCCGAGCCGCTCGGCGGCCGAGCGCACGCGCGCCACCAGCGTCGGATCGAACGTCACCGGGTCGAAGTGGCCTACCGCCTCGACGGCGCACTTCACGCCGAGCGCCTCGCAGATCTTCGGCGCCTCCGCCTCGATGCGCGCCC
>Ga0265313_10002148_pt1 | contig 17539 bp, 15 predicted proteins | sample 4123metaG_FD_203122 | JGI IMG/M metagenome (GOLD analysis project Ga0265313, IMG submission 203122) | Rhizosphere microbial communities from Carex aquatilis grown in University of Washington, Seatle, WA, United States - 4-1-23 metaG | ecosystem: Host-associated > Plants > Roots > Rhizosphere >...
CGCCACGCCCGTCCCGATGGAGCCGCCGTTGTATTGTTGGAACAGGGCGCCCTTCATCTGTGGATCGGCGTACTGGTTTTCCGTCCGCACGCCAGTGGCTTCGGGCGGAAGCAGGGTGAACATGGCCTTTCCGGACGGCCCGGAGCGCGGATTCAACTTGCGCCCCACCAAAGGCGCGGACTCAAACGGGACCGGCTTGGCCTGGGGGGTTTCCTGGGCCGCGAGCCGAAGCCAGCCGCGCAGGCCGAAGCCCACGGCGGCGGCGGACGACCGCACGATCATTTCCCGACGATTCATAGTGCTGTTTTCAGTGGAGTCGAACGCGCAAGGTCGGGGGCACAAGGCTGAGCGCGAGGGCGTGTTCCGCTGGCGGCATGGTCACTCCCAATCCGCGGCACAGAACCAGCAGCCGGTAAACGGACCCCGGTGACAGTGAACGGATGCGGTCGTCATCGATGGCATTGATACACAGCATCAGTTGTTTCTTGGCGAGCACCGTGACTTTGGCTCGGGCCAAAACCACTGCGAGATCGACGCGGCGGTCCCATGAAATCAAGGGCTGAACTCTCAGCGCCAGGCGTGCCTGCAGCACGTTCAGGACCTTGGCCAGTTCGGCATCATCGTGGATGGCGTCTGCCACCTGGGCACGGGCAACCCAGGCGCCGAAATCGGTGGAGAATCGGTTCAGCCCCTCGGCCGCCGACCGGGCTCGGCCCAAATCCCCTATTTCGGCAAAATACAGCGCTATATTGCTCAGGGTGGTCGCGTCGTCCTGTTCATCGACAACCTCTAAGACCGTTACGGACTGGTCCTCGAAGCCCGGGATGGAAGGCAACGGGTAGGCCAGGGGACGCAACCAGCGTGGAAGAGTCGTGAATTTTAGTTTATCGATGAAGGTTCCTTCGATCTGACCTTCGGCAGCGCGGGCAAGGTCTTCGAAGAACGTGTCCCAAGACAGCAGGACGATGTGCGTGATGTTGCGGCGATTCACCATTTCCTTCGCCTCTTGGACGTTCCGGATGCTCATGATGCGAATGGCGGCCCTTATGCCGTCTTTGTTTTCATCGCTCACCGAGCCGAGGCCACGGAACGCTCCATAATAACAAAGGGCAGTGGATGCGCTGGGGGGCGAAAGCACGATCACGGTCCCCGGATCGGAATGCTGGCCGATCCAACCCGCAAGATCGCGCAGAATCAGGTCCTGAAGCTCGGTTCGGCTAAGGACATCGCCCTGGCTTGGCCGGTCCCAACCCGAGACGTAAATTAACCCGGGGGCGAGCAAAACGACGACGACGCTGATCCAACCAAGGCGTGCCTTGGGGCCAATCGCCTGGGAGGAAATCCCCGGCGCCACCGCGGCCAGGGTAACCAGCAGCAATGCATCGAGGGTTTGCCACCAGGTGAGCTTAACGCAGGCGAGGGAAAGCGCCACCATCACCGGTCCCAGCGTGATCGCAACCGCCGCCCGGGTCGGCTTCGCGATCTGGCGATTCCTCAGCACCCAGATGGCCGGCAGCAGCGCGCCCAACGGCGCCAGCGTCAGCCACAGCCAGATCGAAGGTCCCTGGATTCCTATCCATGCCGCCAGGTTTGGAGCCACGATCCCGCCGCGGAGCCGGGTCAGATGCGAGCCCAGGCTGTCGAGAACGAAAAGATCGACGCCGTGACGGATCAGGAGCGCGGCGGGCACGGTGATCACGACCGCGATGGACAACGAAACCAGGACGAGATTCTTGGGGGACCGGGAGAAGGTCCGGTTCTGCAGCCACGCGCTTGCCTGGACCAGCAGCTCTCCCGCGCCGAGCCAAGCCAGACCCTGGAGCGGGTGGACAAACGACAGTTCCCACGTCCAGAGTCCGGACGGCGAGTATTCGATCAGTGAGGCCAGAATCGTGGTCGCGGCTCCCGCGCAGGCCCAGGCGCGCCAAGGAAGCAGAGGTGTCGGCCCGCCTGCGGGCGTATTGCCGCGCGGAGCGAGGAGGGGGACGAGGAGACCGCCGCAGGCAATTCCCCACAGGACCGGAAGCTGCACGGGAACCCTGACCCACAAGCCCAATCCGCCCGCGATGCCGGCAAGGATGAACCAACGTCGCCTGGCTTTCTCGTTTTCGGGCGCTGTCGCGGCAGCGCGGGAAAGAAGCAGCACGCTCGCCATCGCGAGCGCCTGAGCGAGACCTCGGTCATCGGGCGCGCCCGGCCAAAACCCCGTGATGAAGGGAAAAAGAGAGACCAGGCCAACGGATACGAGAGCGGCGGAAAGCGAGCCAAAGCACTTCGCGGCGAGAATCGCCGATCCCAATATGATGATTCCCCATAAGAGCGGATCAGCCAAGAGAGCTGCCTTTTCGACCAGCGTCGAGGGGGGCGCTCCAGTGGCTAAATGCTCACACCAGGCGAGGAAACCCAGCCACCATCGATAAGGTGAGGGCGTAAGCACGGTCCGGCCGAAAGGAGCATTTTCATAATCGATGTGGCGCACTCTTGCTTCACCGCGATTCAGCATGCGCTGGGTTTGCGCGAGCCACTGGTAACTCGCGTCGAGTTGATCGGGTATGGGCAGCGAATTGTTGGGCGTCAGCTCTGCATCGCCTTGAGCGGAACCGGTGACGCCCCCGGTGTGAGTCTCAGCGGGGGCTCCGATGGTTGAGAGGTAATCGAGGCGATTGATTCGGGCGGCGGTGTTCCAAATGAGAATGGCGCCGGCCCCAAGCAGGAATGCGATCCAGACCGAGGAGAAATGCCATCGCGATTTCATTGGGATTGCGGTTTGCCCAAAGCAGCCGCGTTCAAGGTCTCCGGCAAGCTCTTCCTAGCATCCGGGCTATGCGGACGTGCCTCAGGACAGCAGGCATCAAATGAACGAGAATGAATTGCGGCCCCTCTCAACCGATTCGCTCTACCGCCTGCTCGTTCTGATCAAGGGTTTCGGGCTTAGGATCGACCAGGCACCCATGCTCGATCTCGCCCGGAATCCTCTCCCCAGGGATTTGCGCGGCCGCTTCTGAGGACGGCCACGGCGAAGGTGCACACTCAGCCCAAGCCCCGCAGCCGTCCTTGCGTCACACAGGGGGCCGCATTGTCCCGCCGTCGTGCCAGTGTCCGTGAACTTGAAGGGTACGGGGAAGCTGGGGTATCCCGCGTTCCCCGGCCTGCAGTTTCGAAAAGAGCATGTCGACCGCGGCTCTGCCGATCTCGTCGGAATGCTGCTTAACCCCGGACCAATCCGAATGAACCCGGGTCACATCGAGCGAGACAAGGCCGATATCTTTCGGAGTATGCCTGCCGCTAGCCGCCAGCCAGGCGTCCATGACGTTGGGCTCGTTGTGGAATGTTGAGAGAGTCAGAACGCAGTCGACCTTGTGCTTGTCGACCCAGCCCAAGAATAAGTCGGCGTTCATCTGCGCCGGTAGGAGCGGCGGGATCTGGGCCAAGGAAGGCATTGTCACTGAAAGCCCTGCGTAACCAAAGGACCACCGACCGTCGGTTATATTGTCCTGATATTTCTCAATCGCCAGGCCGATGCGGCGGTAGCCGCATTGCTTGATCATCCTCGCTGCCATGGTCACGGCCTCCGAATGGTCGCTCAAGACGCAATCGAGGCGAGGCGAGGCGATCTTGTGACCCACTTGAACAACCGCAAAATCGTTCCATGGAAACGAAATCGCGTGCGGCTCCGTCGGAAATGCCGCCAGAAGGGCGCCGGTAATCCCGCGGGCCGCGAGAATCCCGCCGAGCCGCTGTCCTGTCATCCCACTAGAACAAAGTGTGAATTCTGTGATTCCGTATCCGAATGATTCGGCGCGTTCACGCGCCGCCTCCCAATTGCTTTGCAGAGTGGGAGTTGCCCGCCACTCATGAGAGTCGGCTACCGGCGTCACGAATGCGATGGTCCCAAGATGATTCTGTGCCTCGCCACGGCGGGTGGCTCGCATGACCTGGCCCACTAGCGCATTGTGCTTGTAACCGACAGCCGTCGCGGCAGCGAAGACTCGCAGCTGAGTGGAATTCGCCATCTTCGCAGCACCGCTAAGGCAGCGCGATGCAGTGGAAATGGAAACACCAGCCTTTCTTGCGACGGCTTGGAGTGTGGACGCCGTGCGGGGTGGCACAACGGTGTTCATGTCTCTTAGGTTTCCTGATGCGACTGTAACCCGCAGTCAAGTGATCTACGGCGGAGTGCCTTCATGTGACGGCTCCAGTCGGTCAGCAAGGGCACACGCCGTTCCATCTCACTCTACTAACCTTGTGATTCTGGCCCATGACACCTATTCCGGTCTACGACCGAACGACTGGCAACGGGACTGGCAGCAGGTTAAGTGTTTGTAGAAACAACTATTGTCTGCTCCCAGAGCAAAAACAGGTAAGCGATCTGAAAGAATGTGCATTCATTGGTGAATGCGCCCATCGACTGCGCCCAACATATTGCTAATATCACCACTCCAGAGCGCATTTAACGGCATGCGCGTTTCCGTGATTAGATCGGGCTGAAGAAATAGCGTGAATGGGCTGAGTTGTCCGAATCCGGCACTCTTTGGCGCAAAGCGCGCAGGACTACTGGCAATCCGTCAAAAAGGCCGCCATCACAATGGAACGGCCAAGCTGGTACGGCATCGCGATCTTTGCCGATACGATAGGCAATGATGGTGCCCTTGCGGATATGGCCTATGAGCAACCGCCTCAAAACCCATCCATCCACGCGCCATTTTGCCGGGTCCTAGCTATATGCCACCACCATCGATACCTGGCGGTTGTCGCAGATCACTGAGCCAAACATTGCGGCAATTTCTTGGGCCGCAGAGGCAGCCGGAAGCGCTGGATGTCAGGTGGACTTCACGCTAGGGATCAGTCCAACACTCCCAAATCATGCCGAACCCCGAGAACAAATCACCCGCCTCTTTTCGCGACCCGCAGCCCGGCGAGTTCGCGTCCCGATCTCTCCACGAAACACGGCGGGCCTTTCTCAAGGGCGGGCTCGCCACCGCCTTGCTGGGGCCGGCGGTTGCAACCCGCGCGCTGAGCGCGGAGCCGCTGGCCGGTGCGCCCCCGAATGAATCGCGGAAGTGGCGGCCGGGGCCGGAGGGACAGCGCCTCGCCGACCGGGGCGATGGCACCTTCCTCAACCCGATCCTTGCTGGTGATCATCCCGATCCAACGATCCTGAAGGACGGCGCCGACTACTACATGACTTTCTCGTCGTTCAATTCGTTTCCCGGAATCGTCATCTGGCACTCCCGCGATCTGGTGAACTGGCGGCCGGTCGGACCAGCGCTGCGCCAGAACATCGGAACGGTGTGGGCGCTGGACCTCTGCAAGCACGGGAACCAGTATTACGTCTACATCCCCGCGATCCCACCCGGAAAGCCGTGGTCGCTCTTCGTCATCCGCGCCGACAGGATCGAGGGCCCGTGGAGCGATCCGATCGACCTCAAGATCGAGGGTTGCATCGACCCCGGCCACGTCGTGGGCGAGGACGGCAAACGCTACCTTTTCGTCAACGGCATTCGCAAGATTCGGCTCACCGACGATGGTCTGGCGACGGACGGCAAGTTGGAACCGGCCTACGAGCCGTGGCGCTATCCCGAGGATTGGGTGACGGAAAACTTCGCGCCGGAAGGTCCCAAGCTCCTCCGTCACGGCCCGTGGTTCTATCTCATCACGGCGGTCGGAGGCACCGCCGGCCCGGCCACCGGGCACATGGTCATCGCGGCTCGCGCCCGTTCGATCCACGGGCCGTGGGAGCATTGCCCGCACAATCCGCTGGTCCGCACGCTTTCGGCCAACGAGCCCTGGTGGTCGCGCGGGCATGCAACCGTGGTGGAGGGGCCGGGCGGCGACTGGTGGATGGTCTATCATGGTTATGAGAACGGCTTTCGCACCCTAGGACGGCAGACGCTCCTTGAGCCGATCGAGTGGACCGACGACGGCTGGTTCCGGGCCAAGGGCGGCGACCTCGGGCGTCCACTGTCCCGGCCCAAGGGCGGCACCGCGGTCCAGCCCGGACTCGCGCTATCCGACGATTTCTCGAGCGACAAGTTCGGTGTGCAGTGGGCGTTTCACGATCCGGCTCCCAATGAAATGGATCGCGTGCGCTACGGTGGCAACTCGCTTGAGCTGCGAGGCGCTGGGAATTCACCGGCTGGCACTTCGCCGCTGACCTGCCTCGCGGTGGATCGCGCCTATGAGGTGGAGGTCACGCTGGAGCTGATCGGCGCGGTCGAGGGCGCGTTCCTCCTGTATTACAATCCGAAGGCGTTCGTCGGGGTCGGCTTCACGGGGGAGAAGGCGAAGACCTACCAGTATGCGACCACCGAGGAGTGGGCGAGTGTCCCGCTGTCGGGGCGCAAGGTCCGGGCCCGGATCACCAACAACCGCCACGTCGTCACTTACCACTATTCGCTCGATGACGGGGCTACCTGGCGGCGGCATCCCACGCGGATGGAGGTCGCCGGATTGAATCACAATGTGTTCGGCGGCTTCCTCAGCCTGCGGGTGGCGATCTGCGCCCTCGGCGCCGGCCGCATCCGCCTGAGCCGGTTCACTTACCGGGCGATCGAGGAAACCGTCTAGGTGCTGAACTCAAATCCACAGGAAAGTTTGGAACCCTAGAGTACTAAACGACCTCGTCCATTTCGGCCCCTACAATGATCGGTCAAATAAAACCGAGCTACTCAGCCATCTCCTTCATCGCGTTCAGACTCGCTTTCACAAGCTTCCTTACCAACGCCTTTGGAATCGGCTTCTCGATGGAGAAACTGACTACCGCCTTTGTTGCGTGGCATCCGTCAAGTTGCTTCTTGTGAACTTCGAGCGCCTGCGGACGAACATGCAGACGCACATAGGGTGCCTTAAAGCTAAACCAGGCAAACATACCGTTATAGTCATAGCCCTCGTATGAATACCCCGGAATACCGAAATAACTAACCGTCTCGATGGCATCAGGCGCCACTCCTTGAATTGTGGCCCTCATCTCCACCAACTTGCCTCGTACCTGCTTCGGACAATCAGCAATGTATTTATCAATTCCACCAGGTTCAATGGCGGCAGATTTCTTCTTGGCGTTCTTCATAATGCTCTTGTCAGCATATTTATGGTCTCCGAGGCCTCGAAAGGCGCCATACTTAATTCTCCATGAACAAAGCCCACCTGCCGAAATTGGACGTCCGGCCGTTCGAATCTAGGATGGTGGAGCAGATCGGGATCAAACCGACGACCTCGTCGTTGCGAACGACGCGCTCTATCAACTGAGCTACTGCCCCGTGTGGAAGGGAAGTTATCTAGAATTACGCACCGCCAAGTCCACACCAATCTTGGCGGATCGCCCTAGCCCGTGCGGGAATGGTCGGATTCGCTGCCCATCCGGGCGAAGATCATCTTCCCGGCGCCGGTGGGCAGCAGGCTGATGATCTCGACGCCGACGTGCTGGCCGATGTGGGGGCGCCCGCCGGTGACAACAACCATCGATCCATCAGCGAGATAGCCGATCGCCTGGCCGTCCTCCTTGCCGGGCTTGACCAGCTCGATCTCGAGACGCTCCCCGATCATCAGCTCGGGCTGCAGCGACTTCGAGAGCTTGTTGAGATTGAGCCACGGGACCCCCTGGAACTCGGCCATCTTGGCAAGGTTGTAGTCGGTCGTCAGGAGCTTCGCCCGCATCGACTGGGCGAGGAAGACGAGCTTCGCGTCCACGTCCTCCTTCTTGGCGACCTCGCTCTCCGTGATCCTGATGTCGAGGGTCTTGATCGCCCGCAGCGCGTTCAGCACGTCCAGGCCCCGCCGACCGCGCGCCTGCCTGAGCGGATCCGTCGAATCCGCGATCGCCTGGAGCTCGTTCAGGACGAACCGCGGGATGACGAGCGCCGCGCTGAGGAAGCCCGTCTCGCAGACCCTGGCGATCCTGCCGTCAATGAGGACGCTCGTGTCGACGACCACAAGGGGCACGTCGACCTCGTGGGGCACGAACCGCACGTAGGGGATGACGAGGTTGAACTCGTCCTTCCCGCGCAGGGCGATCACGGTCCCCAAGTAGGGGCAGATCATGAAGAGCGCCAGGCGCGCGAGGAAGATCATCTCGGGGTCCCCCTCCGCGAAGAGGGGCGAGGTCGCCACCAGGCTCGCGATGATGGAGCCCACGGCGATCCCGAACGTGAGCGCGGAGAGCCCCCTCAGGGAGAAGCCCTTGAGCATCACGTCGACCAGGACGACCAGGGCCCCGATGAAGAACCCGACGGAGGAGGCGGTCACCCGGTAGGCGTCCCACTCGCGAACCGTGTAGCAGACCAGCCAGCCCGCGGCCGTGCACAGGACGACGAACACGATCCGGATCGGCAGGAGCGTCTTGTTCATTGCCCCGGGACGGCGCCCCTTCCAACGACCACGTAGACGACAAACGGGGCGGCGATGAGCACCAGGGCCACCACGACGATCAGCGCGCGCACCCGGCGGGCGCGGACGCCGAGCTCTGCCGGCTCTTGGGGGTTTGTATCCATCTTGTGGCGAACCGAGCCAACCCGAGCGCCGGCAAAAACGCAATCCCACGAACGGCTCGACAGAAGGGTTGGATTTTGCGTCTTTTCTGAGTCAACGATGGATCAGCTTACAATCCTGGCGCCCGGCCTCATAGGGGGTTCCGTGGCCCGCGCTGCGCGGGCCCGGGCCATCGCCCGCAGGATCGTCATCTGGGCGCGCCGCCCCGAGACGAGGCTCGCCCTGGGCGAGCAGGCCTGGTGCACCGCGACCTGCGAGACGCCCGAGGAGGCCGTGAAGGGGGCCGACCTGGTGGTCGTCGCCACGCCGGTCGACCGGATCGTGCCCCTGGTGCGCCAGGTCGCCGCGCTCGTGAAGGACGGGGGCGTCGTCTGCGACGTGGGGAGCGTGAAGGGCGAGATCTCCCGGCTGGGGCACGTGGCGCTGAACGGAAGGGCCCACTTCGTCGGCTCGCACCCGATGGCCGGCTCGGAGAAGACCGGCTGGGAGCACGGCAAGGCCGACCTGTTTGAGGGGCGGACGTGCTTTGTGACGCCGGCCGGCTCCACGGACCCGGGCGCCGTGGGCACGGTCGTCGCCTTCTGGAGGGACCTCGGGGCGGAGGTCGTGACGATCGACCCGGACCGGCACGACGAGATCGTCGCCCACATCAGCCACCTGCCCCAGGTGCTCGCCTCGGCGCTCTGCGGCTACCTGTCCACGCGGGACCCGGGCTGGAGGAACTTCGCCGGGGCGGGCCTGAGGGACACCACGAGGATCGCGGGCTCCGACCCCAGGATGTGGAGGGCCATACTCGAGGAGAACCGGGACGAGGTCCTGAGGGCCCTGCGGCACTTCCAGGACGACCTCCAGGGCTTCCAGGCGGCCCTCGCCAACCGCGACTTCGTCGAGGTCGCGGCCCGGCTCGAGCGCGGCCGGGCGTACCGCGACAAGTTCCGACCGGCGCCGTGACACACCCGCTACCCGACATCCTTGCGGTGAGGCCCTTCACCCGGCCGGCCCGCGGCGGCGTGGCCCTGCCGGGCTCCAAGAGCCTCACGAACCGCGCCCTCCTGCTCTCCGCGCTCTGCGACGGCACGGTGACCCTCACAGGGGCGCTGTTCAGCGAGGACACCCGGATCATGGCCGAGGCGCTCCGCAGGCTCGGCTTCGGCGTGGAGGAGGACGAGGCGTCGCACCGCATCCGGGTTGAGGGCCGGGGCGGCAGGATCCCCGCGGCCGAGGCGGAGCTCTTCACGGGCCTCGCGGGCACGGCCGCCCGCTTCCTGACGGCGCTCTGCGCGTCGGCGAAGGGCGGCGTGTACCGGATCGACGGCGTGGCGCAGATGCGCCGCAGGCCGATGAGGGGCCTCCTCGAGGCCCTGCGCGCGCTCGGCGCGGACATCCGCTGCACCGGCGAGGAGGGATTCCTCCCGATCGAGATACGCGCCTCGGGCCTGCGCGGCGGTCCGGTCTCCATCGACGCCAGCGAGAGCAGCCAGATGCTCTCGGCGCTCCTCATGGTGGCGCCCCTTGCGGAGCGGGCGGTCGTGGCGACCCCGGTCGGCGGCCTGCGGATGCCCTTCGTTCGGATGACGCTCCGCCAGATGGCCCAGTTCGGGGTCGCCGGCGCCTCGGGCGACGAGGCCTGCGGGTCCCTCGCCGTGGACCCCGCCGGCTACCGCTCCCCCGGCGCGTACCCCGTGGAGCCGGACGCGACCGCGGCCAGCTACTTCGCGGCGCTGGCGCTGGTCGCCGGGGGGTCCCTGCGCCTCGACGGCCTCGTGCGGGCCGACCGCAGCCTCCAGGGCGACGTCCGGTTCCTCGACGTCCTCGCGAAGTGCGGGGCCGTGGTGCAGGACGACGACGACGGGATCTCGGTCTCGTTCGCCCCGTTCGGGAGGCGCCGGGGCGTCTCGCACGACTTCTCGGGGTTCTCGGACACGTTCCTCACGCTCGCCGCCATCGCGCCCCTCCTCGAGGGCCCGACCAGGATCCTCGGCATCTCCCACACGCGCCGGCAGGAGACGGACCGCGTCGCCGGGATGGCCACCGAGCTGCGGCGCCTCGGCCAGGAGGTCGTCGAGACCGAGGACTCGCTCGAGATCCGCCCGAGGCCGCTGCGCAAGGGGGTCACGGTCGAGACCCACGGCGACCACCGGTTCGCGATGAGCTTCGCGATCCTCGGCTGCCGCGACGTGCGCGGCGACGGGACGCCCTGGCTGTCCATCGGCGACCCCGCGTGCAGCGCGAAGACGTTCCCGGGCTTCTTCGGCCTGTTGGACTCCGTACGCGCGAAGTCCGCGGAAACCTGAACGCGATGCCCGGCAAGCCCTTCATCATCGTGGCGATCGACGGCGGCGCGGCCGCCGGGAAGTCCTCGACCGCGAGCACGCTGAGCCGGCGCTTCAACCTGCTGCACGCCGACACGGGCTCCTACTACCGCGCGGTCACCAGCGAGATGCTCCGGCGCGGTGCGGACCCGGGAGACCTCGCCTCGGTCAAGGCGGCGCTCGCCGACCTGCGGCTCGGCACGAGGATCGACGGCCGCCTCGCCCAGATCGAGATCGCCGGCAGGAGGCCCGGGGCCGAGATCCGGAGCCGGGAGGTGAACGAGGCCGTCTCCCACTTCGCGGCGATCCCCGAGCTGCGGTCGGCCCTGCTGTCCTACCAGCGCGGTCAGGCCGCCGCCGCGAGGAACGGCGGCTTCGCGGGGCTCGTCATGGAGGGGCGCGACATCGGCTCGGTGATCTTCCCGGACGCGGACTTCCGCTTCTACCTCCACGCGGACCCCGCGGAGCGGGAGCGCCGCCGGGTCAGGGAGGGCCAGCAGGACCGCGTGGCCGAAAGGGACCGCCTGGACTCGACCCGCAAGACGGCCCCCCTGTCCGTGCCCGACGGGGCCGTGTCGATCGACACGACCCGCATGACGATCGCCGAGGTCGCCGACCGGATGGCGTCGGCCATCGCCCGGCGCCTGGAAGGCGCATGAGCCCCAGGCACGCCCAGCTCGAGATGGAGCCGTTCTACGGCTTCTTCTACGGCATCTGCCGGATGGCCCACCAGATGTTCTTCCGGGGCGAGGCCTCCGGCCTCGGGAACCTCCCGGCCTGCGGCGGCTACATTGTCGCGGCCAACCACGCGAGCCTGCTGGACCCCCCGATCGTCGGCCAGTTCCTCCCGCGCCAGGTCAATTTCTTCGCCCGAAAGACGCTCTGGAAGCCCGGCCTGGCCGCGTGGTGGCTGGATGGCGTGGGGACGATCCCCGTCGACCGGGACGGGGGCGTGAGCCTGGACGCCATCAGGCGCGTGCTCCACGCGCTGGCAAGCGGCAACGTGGTGATCGTCTTCCCCGAGGGCACCCGCTCGCGCGACGGCGAGCTCCAGCCCGCCCGGCCGGGCGTCGGGCTCCTCGCCTGCAAGGCGCGCGTGCCGGTCGTGCCCGCGCGCGTGTTCGGGTCGTTCGAGGCCTTCGGCCGCGCCGGCCGGCTGCGCCTGGGCTCGCCGGTCTCGGTGGTGTTCGGCCGGCCGCTCTCCCCGGAGGAGTACGACCGGCCCGCCGACGGGAGGGAGCGCTACGCCCGGACCGCCGCGAGGATCATGGAGGCCATCACCCGCATCGAGGCCCCGCAGGCGCGGGTCATCTGAGGGCCGTCCTAGTCGAGGCCGGCCGCCCGCCGGGCGCGCGCGATCACGGCGCGGGCCACCTCGCGGGCGCGCGCGGCGCCCTCCCGGAGGACCCTCTCGACGTAGCCCGGGTCGGCAAGGAGCTCGGCGCGACGGGCGCGCGCGGGCGCAAAGTAGTCCCAGTAGCGCTCGAAGAGCGCCTTCTTCAGGTCCCCGTAGCCGAGTCCTCCGGCCCGCAGCCGGGCCTCGTGGTCCGCGGCGACCTCCGGCGGCGCCACGAGCCTGAGGAGCTGGATGCAGAGGTTCTTCTCGGCGTCGGGCTTCGGCTCGGCCGGCGTCCGGCTGTCCATGACGATCGACATGACCTTCTTGCGGAGCACCTTCTCGTCGCCGAAGATCTCGAGCGTGTTGCCGTAGCTCTTGCTCATCTTCTGGCCGTCGAAGCCCGGGACGACGGCGACCTCGCGGCGGATGACCGCCTCCGGGACGACGAACGTGTCCCCGTAGGTCTGGTTGAACTTGATCGCGATGTCGCGCGTCATCTCCAGGTGCTGACGCTGGTCCTGGCCCACGGGGACGGCGTTCGTGTCGTAGAGCAGGATGTCGGCGGCCATGAGCACCGGGTACGCGAACAGCCCGAAGTTCGGGGAGATGCCCTTTGCGGTCTTGTCCTTGTAGCTGTGGGCGCGCTCAAGGAGCCCCATCGGGGTCACGCTGCCCAGGAGCCAGGTGAGCTCGCAGACCTCGGGCACGTCGCTCTGGCGCCAGAACACGCTCTTCGCCGGGTCCAGCCCGCACGCAAGCCAGTCGACGGCGATCCCGCGGGTCATGCCCCGGCGCTCCGCGGCGTCGGTGATCGTCGTCATCGAGTGGTAGTCCGCGATGAAGTAGTAGCAGTCGCCCCCGGCCTGCGCGTCGATCGCGGGCCTCATCGCCCCGAAGTAGTTGCCGATGTGGAGCGTTCCCGACGGGGTGATGCCTGTGAGCGTCCGCATCTAGAATCTCCTCGGCACGAAGGTGACCTGGTGCCGCACCCGGGCGATGGTCGCCGGGGCGAGCACCCCTCCGAAGGCGATCGACGGCATCACGAGCGAGCGGGGCCCGAGGAGCGTCCCGGGGTTGAGGACCGCGTTGCAGCCCACCTCGGCCCCGTCGCCGAGGATGGCCCCGAACTTCTTCATCCCCGTGTCGACGGTCCCGCCCGCCGTGTGGATGAGGACGCGCTTCTGGTCCAGGCGGAGGTTCGAGCAGATGGCACCCGCCCCGAGGTGGGCGCGGTTCCCGAGGACCGAGTCCCCGACATAGTTGAAGTGCGGCGCCTGCACGCCGTCCATGAGCAGGCAGTTCTTGAACTCGCTGGAGTTCCCGAGGACGCACCCCTCGCCCGTGATGACGTTGCCGCGGACGAAGGCGCCGGGCCTGATCTGCGTGCCCGGCCCGATCCAGGCCGGGCCGATGAGGGTCGCATGGGCGGGCAGCGTGACGCCGGCGCCGAGAAAGACGGGACCCTCCAGGCGCACGCCCGCGGGAACCCCCGGGGCCTTCGCGGCGAACGCATGCGAGGCGAGCGCCGGCCCGATCTGGCCCAGCCACTCCCACGGCGCGGCGTCCGCCGCGAAGAACGCGCGGAACAGGGCGAGGGACTCGGGGAGGTCGAAGAAGTCGGAGGCCTTCAAGGAACCCCGATCGTGCACAAAAACCCCGCCGGTTGACAGCGGCTTTTTTGGGGCCCGCGGACGGCCGTCAGGGCGCCGTCACGGGGATCCAGGTGTCGGGGTCCGGGTCGAACTCCGTCATCGCCGAGGCGATCTCGGCGCTCTTCTCGCCCAGGTTGCACTGGTAGACCCTGCCCCACTGGTTCACGATGAAGGTCATGACGCCCGACTCCCCCCAGTGGGCGGGATAGGCGACCAGGGCGAACCCGGCGATCAGGTTGCCGTTGATGACGTAGGCATAGGCGCCGCCGGGGGCGGCCTCGCCCTGCGCTGTCAGCTCCCTGAAGAGGTAGCCGTGGAACGGCTGGGGGTCGCCCTCGGCCGTCTTGCGGCCGTAGCCCTCCGCCCGCGCCTCGGCCACGAGCGGGCCGAACGGGCTCGGATCCTCGCCCGGACCGGCGTGCCAGTAGAGCCCGTCCTTCGTTCCGGGCGTGCTCCGGAGCCTCAGGGCGTACTTGAACATGCCGCTGCCGTCCCGGTCCTCGGAGGCGTACTCGCGCTGGGCCTGGACGTACGCGCGGCACACGCCGATCGCCGTGAACTCGTCCTCGCCGATGCGCCGGCTCAGGATCTCGTCCTTGCCCGCCGCGGTGTCGAAGAGCCAGGTCCCGTCCCTGCGCACGAGCGGGATCGGCATCGGCCAGTCCTGCTCGCCGATGTCGACCACGTACCGGTCGTCCGCCTTCTTGACCAGTCTCGAGAAGCTCCCGATGGCCTTCGCAAAGGCCGCGAATTCCAGGGCGTCCTGCTTCGGGTCCCCGGAGTGCAGGTCCTTGACCTCGGGACCGAAGATCGCGTCGACGGCGGCCTTGTCGCCGGCCCTGGTCGCCTCGGCGAGCGCCGCGACGGCCTGCTCTGGGGAGTTGAAGCGGCGCGGGGATCCCGCGGTGTCGGCGCTGAGCAGCGGTCCGGCCGAGAGGGCGAAGAGCGCCAGGAGGGCCGCGGCGCAGGCGAGGGTGCGGGTCATGGGGATCGGAGGGTTCATGGAGCCGGGTCAGTCGGGCCTTTAGTGACGGTCGTGCCCGCCGGTCGGCGCCGGTTCGGAGCGCGCGGGGGCGGACCGCGCCGGGGCGGAGTGCGCGGGGGCGGAGCGCGCCGGGGCGATGGACCGGACGGGAGCCTGCCGGCTGGAGTTTCCCCTGGCGCTGTTGTCGCGGGCCTGCGTGCCGCGGGTGTAGCCGCCAAAAACGGGGCTTCCCGGGGCCGGCGTCGCGGGCCGCGCCACCGGGGCGTACCCGCGAAAATCGGGTCGCGACGGCGACGGCGCCGCCACGCGGCGGGCCTGCGGGCCGGTCCCGGGACCGGCCAAGCGGGCCTGGCCGCGCGCTCCGGCGTTCAGGCGCGGCGCGGGCGGATTGCCCGACGGCCGGAAATGGTCGCGCACGAGCTCGTGGCCGCGGCGAGGATCGGGGCGCCACTGCCGCCCCCCTCCGCGCGCATCCCTCCAGTCGCGGCGGTACGCCCAGCCCGGATGCCACGGGCCGGCCCAGACTCCAAAGTCATCCCAGTCGCACTCAAAGCCCAGCCACGCGCCCACGGGATAGCCGACGCCGAAGGTGAGGAACGGGCCCGCGTAGCCCTCCGGAACGTCGTAGACCACGTCGGGATCGTACTGCGGCGCGTACAGCTCGTCCGCCTGCGCGGGCACGATCCGGATGTCGTCGCCCTCCGCGTCGACCCTCTGCTGCGGCGTGTCGACCAGCGTCCCCGCGGCCCGCGCCCTGGCCCGCATCTGCTGGATGGACCGCATCACGTCCGCGGGCTGCACCGCGAAGGCGGCGCCGAGCGTGCTGGTCCAGTCCGCGTTCTCGTTCATCCACCGGACCACGTCCGGATAGTGGGCGAGCCCCCGCACGCTCGGGTCCCAGGGCTGCGCGTCGATCCCGGCGGGGTTGCCGTTCGCCGCGAGGTAATGGGCCGCCTGCGCGAGGTCGGCCGGCGCCGTCGACGCGGGCAGCATGAGCGCGATCAGGGGATCGGGATAGAGCGCGATCGGGGCGACGAGCTGGTCGAGCTGCTCGGGCGCGTACGCCGTCGCCGGTCCCGCGGCGGGCGCCTGCGCATGGAGCGAGGCGGCAAGGGCCAATGCAAGGAGCGCCGTCAGGGGGGGGTTCATGGGGGATCTGCATAGTATGACTCCATCCGGGCCCCTTTGGTTTCGCGGGACCGCCCGATTCTTGCGCGAAAGGCGCGGGGCGCGCCCCCCCCTGGATCCCAGCCTGGAGCCTCTCAAGGGCCGTCCCCGAGCGCTCCTCGTCCCCGAAGAGGCCGATGCGGATCCGCTCCTTCGCGAGCCTCTCGCCCTCTCGGGCGAGCCGGATCTCGAGCTTCTTGTCCTCGGCCGTGCGCGCGAGGATCACCGCGGAGACGGCGTCCCGCTTCTCGCGGATCCTGACGAACTGGACCGGCTCCAGGGCGTGGTCCGAGGCGTCGACCGCCCTCCCGAGCTCGCCCCGCACGGAGGCGACCCTCCCCGCCCAGGCCGTGCCGGCGGGGCCTGTTCACCAACGGGCCCCCTGGCCCGGCGCTCAGAAGGCCCTTCGATGGCCGGTTTTGGGCGCAACAAAGCGCCTAGTGTCGGTCCTAGGCGCTTTGTGAAAATGGAGCGGGCGAAGAGACTCGAACTCTCGACAGCCACCTTGGCAATATGTGATATTACTTATTGGTAAACTATTATTGGTGTGTTATTTACGATCATATGTGTAGATTTTTTATAACGATTTGTTGGTAAATATTTACCAAATATTATAAATGTTGATCGCTAGTTAGTTACGCAACTTTTCGTCGATTTTCTTTAAATCCGAGTCTTCCAACGGGATTGCCCAATCGTCCGATAAAGACGGCCGGATACAAGCCTCCTTTCCTTCATCGCTACTGCCCATACGTCCCCTTCAGGACGGTAAGGAAATCCGGCTAGGATCGATTAGGTAATGGTGGACCACAAGTGGGCATAGGACGCGTTGTTATCGACCCTCCTTGGCCATTTGGACGTATGCCAAACCGCGCTGTCAGAGCTCGGGCAGCGGTTGCCTTCTCCTACTGGTCACGAAGAACGGCTCCAACGTCAGCGGTGGGTCATCCTTCCCGCTCTTCTTCCGCTTCGTGGCCTTGGCGGCCCTTGCCTTCTTCAAGTTGTCATCCTTGGCCTTCCACTTGAGGTACGCATCAAGGTCGGTGGTCGATAGCCCTTCCTTCTTCATCAGCCGCGCAAACTGCGTGAAGGGTGGCTTCGAATAGAGCTCGGCCGGGGAGTTTTCGTACACGCCGTCACGCTGCAACACCTCTTCAAGTTCGGTGACAGATACGACGGTCGATTTGCCCGCCAAAACATCGTTCCACTCGTCCTCGTAAAGCCCGACCTTCTCCTCATAGCACATCTTCTTGTCGTCACAGTCGAGAATCCGCACGTCAACCTTGAGCATCGCACGGAGCGCTGGCGACCCTCCGTCTTCGGCCGAACAGTGGGCGCGGTACCACTGTGGGGAATGATTGAGAGCGTCCTTCAGATAGTGGAAAGCCATGGTTCACTTCAACCATAGACCAAGTGGAACGCAACGCCACTTCGTCCCCTCCCCCTCGCCTAATCGCGGTGGCGCTCTCTTGTGCCCATTGTGAACACGGATGGACATCAGGGTTAAAGCGCGCCGACACGCCGTGTTCTCGCCGGCATCCGTGTCATCGGCTTCCACTAGATCCGCCGGTTTTTACGTTTATGTGCGACTCGGGCACGGTAG